>Ga0208355_1000658_pt1 | contig 15620 bp, 12 predicted proteins | sample NGESurdeep072012_6_FD_184458 | JGI IMG/M metagenome (GOLD analysis project Ga0208355, IMG submission 184458) | Arctic peat soil microbial communities from Barrow, Alaska - NGEE Surface sample 210-3 deep-072012 (SPAdes) | ecosystem: Environmental > Terrestrial > Soil > Wetlands > Peat ... | reverse complement strand
GCCGTCGCCAGCGGGCCGGCACCGTACCATCAGATCATTGCCGCCAACGATCCAGCCCCAGCCCTTGAGGCTACGTGAGTGAAGGGGATACCCATTTAGAGACAAAACGTGAAGCAACGACGATTTCTGATCGCCGCGGCGATTATTCTACTGCTTGCGGCGGCTGCCGGCTGGTGGCGCTTCGGGCGCGGACCGCAGGTCGCGGCGGTGGCGGCCGCGCGCGGCACCGCGGTCGAGATCGTGTACGCCACCGGCGGCGTCGAACCGGTGCGCTGGGCCAAGGTCGCCAGCGTGATCCGCGACCGCATCATCGATATCTGCGACTGCGAGGGCAAGACCGTCGTCAAGGGCGACGTATTGGTGCGGCTCGACAGCCGCGAAGTGCAGGCGGGGCTCAAGGAGCTGAAGGCGCGCGAGGAATTCCTCCAGCGCGAGATGTCGCGGGTGAGCGAGTTGATCACGCGCGGGGCGGCCACGACGCAGGCGCATGAGCGCGCTGGCATGGATTTGCAGACGGTGAAGGGCCTGATCTCGGTGCAGACCGAAAAAATCGCCGACTACATCATACTGGCGCCGATGGACGGCGTGGTGCTGCGCCGCGACGGCGAGATCGGCGAGATCGCCGAAGTCGGACAAATCCTGTTCCGCGTCGGCGTGCCCAAGCCGTTGCAGGTGGTGGCCGAGGTGAACGAGGAAGACATCCCGCGCGTCGCGCTCGGGCATACCGTGCTGTTCCGTACCGATGCGTTTCCCGAACAGCGGCTCGAGGGCAAGGTGCGCGAAATTACGCCGATGGGCGACGTGGCGGCCAAGACCTATCGCATCAAGGTGGCGCTGCCCGACGACACCCCGCTCAAGCCGGGCATGAGCGTGGAAGCCAATATCGTCACGCGCGAGAAGCCGAATGCGCTGTTGATCCCGGCCGACGCGCTGCAAGGCAGTGCGGTTTTTGTGCTCGACGGCACGCATGCGCGCAAGCGCGAGGTCAAGATCGGCATTCGCGGCACCCGCAGCATCGAGGTGCTGTCCGGCCTCGCCGACGGCGAGCGCGTCGCTTCGCCGGCCGCGACCGAGCTCAAGGACGGCGCCCGCGTCCGCATCGAGCCATGAATCTCATCCTCGATATCGCCTGGACGCATGTGCGTGCCCGTGTCCGGCAGACCGGCTTCGCCGTCGCCGGCGTCGCCACCGGCGTCGGCTTCTCGATCATGATGGCCTCGCTGATGCAGGGCTCGCAGGACGATTTCACCCAGCGGCTGGTCAATACGCTGCCGAATATCACCGTGTCCAACGAGCGCCGCACGCCGCCGCGCCAGCCGGCCGAGACTCTGTACGCCAGCGCGGAGATCCATGGCCTGACGCCGGAGGCGCGCCGGCGCGGCATCAAGAATCCGCTCGCCAGCATGGCGGCGCTGGAAGCCTGGCTGCCCGGCGGCGTGGCGCCGACGGTGAAGGTGCCGGCGATCATCCGTTACGCCAACCATGACATCGCCACCAGCGTGATCGGCATCGATCCGCGGCGCGAGGGCAAAGTGTCCGACCTGCCCAAGCAGATGCGCGGCGCCATGCTCACCGCGCTCTACCGCGCCACCAACGCCATCGTCATCGGCGACCGATTGTCGGAAAAGATCGGCGCCCGCATCGGCGCCAATATCACGCTGCAGACCAGCGAAGGTGCGCGCATCAGCGCGCAGGTGGTCGGCTTCTTTCACTCGGGTATACGCCAGATCGACGAGAGCACCGCCTATGTGCTCACCAAGACCGGGCAGATTCTTTCGCGGCAGACCGGGCTGATCAACGAATTGCGCGTGCGCCTGCGCGATCCGATGAGCTCGCGCGAGATCGCGTCGCGCATCGAGAACGACACCGGCTACAAGTCGGTGTCCTGGCAGGAAGCGAATGAAGACCTGCTCAGCACCTTCATCATCCGCAATATCATCATGTACACGGTGGTCGGCGCCATCTTGCTGGTGGCGAGCTTCGGCACCTACAACATCATCTCCACCATCACGCACGAGAAGGCGCGCGACATCGCCATCATGAAGTCGCTGGGCCTAAGCGAGTACACCGTGCGCTCGATTTTCGTGATCGAAGCGCTGATCATCGGCCTGGTCGGCGCGCTCGCCGGCTTCGTGCTCGGCTATCTGCTCTGCGTGGCGCTCGGCTCGATCAGGATCACCAACCCGTTTATCGATTCCGACCGGCTGCCGCTGGCCTACAGTTACCTGCACTATCTTCTGGCCGGCATGGTGGCGCTGGTGTCCTCGGTCACGGCGGGCTATCAGCCGGCCCGCAAGGCGGCGCGCGGGAATCCGGTCGAGATCATCCGGGGCGCGACATGAACGCGGGTGCGGAGCGGGAAGCGCAAACGGCGACCATGACCGCCGCGATCCCGCTGATCGAGGCGCGCAACGTCACCCGCATCCTGCCGGGCATCGTGCCGACCATGCTGGTGCGCGACATCAATTTCGCCATCCGCGACAATGAATTCGTCGCCATCACCGGTCCCTCCGGCTCGGGCAAATCATCGCTGCTCTATCTGCTCGGCCTGCTCGACCTGCCGACCGCGGGTGAAGTGCTGATCCGCGGCCGCGCCACTGCCCAGATGGACGAAGAAGAACGCGCCTTCACGCGGCTGTCGCTGCTCGGATTCGTGTTCCAGTTTCATTTCCTGCTGCCGGAATTCACCGTGCTCGACAACGTCATGCTGCCGATGCGGGCGCTTGGCGCCTTGTCGGCCGAGGCTATGCGAAGTCGCGCGCGCGATCTGCTCGGCGCGCTCGGCCTCGGCGACCATATGACCAAGCGGCCGGATCAATTGTCCGGCGGCCAGCGCCAGCGCGTGGCGGTGGCGCGCGCGCTCGCCAACGAGCCGCCGATCATTCTCGCCGACGAGCCCACCGGCTCGCTCGATTCGAAAGCCAGCGAGCAGGTGTTTGAGGTGTTGCGCGAGCTGGTCGTCAAGTACGGCAAGACCGTGGTGGCGGTCACCCACGACCTCGGCTTGGCCTCGCGCATGAACCGCCACATCGAATTGCTCGATGGCCGCGTCGTCGCGGACGAGCAACATCGGTCAGGGGCCGGCGCTCGGCCCGCCGGCGTATGAAGGTCTTGGCAGCAGGATCGCCCAGCCGAGATGGACGATCGAATCGCCGCGCCGGTCATGCAGGTCGAACGACGGCTGCACCGCGGCATCGGCGGCAATCGTCCTGAACTCCGGCGGCAAGATGAGCGGATCGCCGGCGGTCCATACCACCAGCGCGCCGCGCGCTTGCAGATCCGTCAGATCGATCCACGGCGCACGTTCCGGTTTGCCGTCGACCAGCACGCGCGGATGGTCGGGCGCGTAGTGGGCGACATTGCCGCCGTCCCACATGCTGCCGATCACATAAACGATCGGGCGTCCGGTGGCGGCGCGATAGCGTTGCGACAATTCGCGGCCGAGATCGCCGCCGGGGAAGAATACCGCGCGGTAGCGATGATCGTAACGCGGCAGCACCGCGTAATTGCCGACGAAAGCGAGCACGAGGGCGACGAACACGATCGCCCAGGTGAGCAGCACGCGGCCCAGCCGCATCTGGTCGAGGGCGCGGCGCGCGATCAGCACCAGCCACACGCCGAGGAACAGCCAGAGCGGATAGCCCCACATCGCCACCGTGCCGCGGCCGGTGAGCGCGGAGAGCGCAAGCACAATTGCGATCGGACCGAAAGCGAGCAGCGTCACGATGCGCAGGTCGAAGGCATCGGCGCTGGTCGCGACCGGCGGTTCGCTCGCGTTTCGGCGTGGATAGAACAGCGGAGTTGAGATCAGCAGGGACGGAATCAGGAAGAACAATTGGCTTAGCCCGAATTGCAGCGGGTGCCAGATATGATCGATCAGCCCGCGCGACGGCAGCGCCCGGTGCTCGGCATAGGCGAACGGCAGGAAGTCATTGCGCACCAGCCAGATCAGATGCGGCGCCATGACGATCAGCGCGGCCGCCGCCGCCACATAGGGCCCGGGCGTCGCCAGACTTTTGCGCGCGTCGCGATCGATGAGCACGAACAAAGCGAGCGGCACCGCCAGCACGACGATGAAATATTTTGCCCATAGCGAGATGCCGACGGTGAGCCCGAGCAGCAGCCAGTGTCTGATTTCGCCGCCGCGCAGGGCGCGGTGAAAGGCAAAGCCGGCGAGCGCCCAAAACGGCAGCTGGATGACATCGTGGTTGAACTTGGCAGCGGTGTAGTTGACGTAATGCAGGCCGTCGAGAATGAGGACGGCGACCAAGGCGCCGAGCGTGCCGGCGAGCGGCCGCGCCATCGCCCAGACGCCTGCGAAGGCCGCGACCACCGCGACCTGGGCCAGCAGGTAATAGGCGAAGTCGTGGCCGGCGAGCTGGTAGAGGATCTCGACCAGCCACCAGGGCAGCGGCGGCAGCTTGTCATAGCCGAGCTGCCATTCGCGCCCGTAGATCAGCGCCTCGATCAGGTCGAGCGGCAGGTTGGGGTAGAGCAGCGATGGCAGCGCGGTCCAGACCGCGGCATGCAGAGCCACGAAGCCGGCGAAGGCTTGGGCCGGAGACGCCGCGATCCGGTGGAGTAATGCTAAGCTGTGGGGAGCCGCCACGACCGAGGTTTCCTAAGGCGCCCTAAGTTCCTGCGAATAGGGCGCGAATTGTCGTTACCATAGCAGGAATTCGAGGTTGCGCGCCCGCGCCACCTCATGAACATTGGTGCGAGGCCACGCGAATCACTTAGGCAATCACTTAGGCAATCACTTGGCCCCGCGGCACCCGTGTGCCCGGTAAGGGCCACCCAGGATAGGCTGCATGCGTCGTATCAGCACCATCTTCATCGCGATCTGCATGGTGCTCATCGCCGGCTCGATCGGCGCCGTCCTTTTTCTTGCCCTCAAGGTGGACGCCCGCACCTCCGCGATCGTGGCGCTGGCCGCGCTCACCGGCATGGCGCTCTACAATACCGTCAGCAACCGCTTGCGCGACCGCAGCGATCTCGGCGACCAGATCGCCGACCTGTCGCGCGGCACCGGCGACCTTGCCCGCCAGGTGGCGGAGATGTCGCGCCGGCTCAGCGCCATGGAAAGCCGGGTCGAAACAAACGTGAACCGCGCGCGCGGCGCGGTCGATCCGATTGCCGCCGAGATCGGCGAACTGGGCGGGCTGGTGCGGCAGATCGCCGACACGGTGGCGGCGCATGAGTCCGCGTTGCAGGGCCAGGGCGCGTTGCCCGCGCGGCCCACGCCCGAAGCGTCGAATTCCCACGCTGCGTTTGCGCCTGTGCCCGATGGCCCGTTGACCTTAAGCGAAAGCGACGCGGTGACCGGCGCGCGCCGCTTCAGCGGCTTGAGCCGCGAGGGCATCGGCGAGTTGATCGGCAAGGCGGCCGACGCCAACCGCATCGACCTTTATCTGCAGCCGATCGTCACGCTGCCGCAGCGCAAGGTGCGCTACTACGAGGCGATGTCGCGGCTGCGCACCGAGGAAGGCGAAATCATTCCGGCCGGCGATTTCATCGAATACGCCGAAAATGTCGGCCTGATGCCGAAGATCGACAATCTGCTGGTGTTCCGCTGCGTGCAGGTCACGCGCCGCCTGCAATTGAAGAGCCGCGACGTCGGCGTGTTCTGCAATATCAGCGCGTCGACGCTGTCCGATGCGACGTTCTTCAAGCAGTTCCTCGATTTCATGGATGCCAATCGCGCGCTTAGCTCAGCGCTGATGTTCGAATTCACCCAAAGCGCCTATCGCAACTTCGGGCCGATCGAGCACGAAAGCCTGGCGGCGCTGGCCGAGCGCGGCTTCCGCTTCTCCATGGATCATGTCGCCGATTTGCGCATGGAGCCGAAGGAATTGGCCGACCGCTCCTTCCGCTTCCTCAAGGTGCCGGCCAAGCTGCTGCTCAACAGCGCGGCGAACGCGCAGAGCGACATCCACCCGGAAGACCTCGCGGACCTGCTGGCGCGCTCCGGCATCGATCTGATCGCCGAGCGCATCGAAAGCGAAAACATGGTGGTCGATCTGCTCGACTACGATGTGCGCTTCGGCCAGGGTTTTCTGTTCTCGCCGCCGCGGCCGGTGCGGGCCGAGGCCCTGCAAGGCTCCGGAGGCGAAGCCGACAAGCCGCAAGCGAGCGAGCTACCGACCGATCTGGTGGCGGCCGCCGCCACCACCGCTTGATCTAGCGCAGTATCAGCCGCGCACGGCGCTGCTATAGTTCCCCATCCATCCATCCAACCATCCATCCATCCATCCGCATGAGCACCGCCTTGCCGCCCTTGATCCCGCATTTCTCGACGCTCGCGCCCGACTATGACGTGCTGCTGTGCGACATCTGGGGCGTGGTGCATAACGGCGTCGTCGCCTTTCCGCACGCCTGCGACGTGCTGATGCGCGCGCGCGCCCGCGGCGCCACAGTGGTCCTCATCACCAATGCGCCGCGCCAGAGCGAGGTGGTGGCGCGCCAGATCGAGAAGCTGCATGTGCCGCGCGAGACCTACGACGCCATCGTCTCCTCCGGCGACGTCACCCGTAGCGTGATCCAGACGCGGGCGGGGCAAAGTCTGTTCCATCTCGGACCCGAGCGCGACCATTCGATCTTCAGCGGGCTCAACATGCGGCTGGCACCGCTGGAAAGCGCGGACTATGTGGTCTGCTCCGGCCTGGACGATGACGACACGGAGACGCCGGAGAACTATCGCACGCGACTGGAGACGATGCTGAAGCGGCGCCTGTTCATGGTCTGCGGCAATCCCGACGTGGTGGTCGAGCGCGGCGACAAGCTGGTCTATTGCGCGGGCTCGATCGCCGATCTGTATGCCACCATGGGCGGCGAGGTGCTCTATGCCGGCAAGCCGTATCGGCCGATCTACGAGATGGCTTTGGCTAAGGCGGAAGCTGCGAGCGGCCGTAAAGTGGCGCTCAAGCGCGTGCTGGCGGTCGGCGATTCGGTGCGCACCGATCTGAAAGGCGCGCACACGGTCGGCATCGATTTCCTGTTCGTGACGTCAGGCATCCACGCCGAGGAGCTGGGCGGGCGCGAACGGCCCGACAGCAAGGCGCTCAGCGGTGTGTTCGCTGCCGCCGGCGAAATGCCGAAGGCGGTAATGCGGCAATTGACGTGGTAAGCGAGAATGGCGCGGACGCGTCAGGCTTGGTCCGGGAATATCGAGTCGATCTTGCTCTTGAGGGTCTGCGCGTTGAACGGCTTGACGATATAGTTCGACACGCCCGCCTTCTTGGCTGCGATCACGTTTTCGGTCTTGGATTCCGCCGTCACCATGATGAATGGGGTCTTGGCCAGGGCGGGGTCGGAGCGCACCTGCTGCAGCAGGGCGTAGCCGGTCATCGGCTCCATGTTCCAGTCGGAGATCACCAGGCCGTATTTGAACTGCTGCATCTTGGCGAGCGCTTCCGAGCCGTCATTGGCGTCGTCGATATGCTCGAAGCCGAGCTGCCGGAGCAGATTGCGGATGATGCGGACCATCGTGTTGTAGTCGTCCACGATCAGAACCGGCATCGACAGATCGACAGCCATGGCACATCGCCCGTGATGGGCGCCCCCCAGAGATAGTGCAACCTAGCAACGGCGCTTGAATAACCCGTTAATTTGAAACTTTGTTAGCGGCGCGGTAACCGTATCCGCGCCCAAAAGGCTTCGTGCAATGATCCCGAAAAGTGGCAACCGGTTTTCGGAAAAGATCACGCACAAACAAAATGTTAGCTAAGACTCCGATTCAGTCTAAACGGATCAAACTCTAGCCCGCGCCAAAATGAGCATTTTGTGACCTCTATCTCCCACAACCGCCCAGCCGCCCGATGACCAAGCCCGTTCACCCAGCGAAAGTCTTCCACGTCGCGCGCGAGGGCGATCCCGGACCGCTGCACGGCGCCGTGCTGGCGATCGGCAATTTTGACGGCGTGCACCGCGGCCACCGCGCCGTGATCGGGGCCGCGCTTAAGCGCGCCAAGGCGCTCGGGCGCAAGGCCGCGGCGTTGACCTTCGCGCCGCATCCGCGGCTGTTCCTGCGGCCGCAGGACACGCTGTTCCAGCTCTCGAGCGAGCGCGACAAGCTGCGCCTGCTGGCGGCGACCGGGCTCGACGGCGCCGTGGTCATGACATTCGACGCGCGGCTTGCCGCCACCTCGGCGGCCGATTTCATCGAACGCATCCTAATCGGACGTTTCGGCATCGGCGGCGCGGCGATCGGCTTCGATTTCCATTTCGGGCAAAAGCGCGCCGGCTCGCCGGCGTATCTGGCCGAGCAGGGCGCGCGGCTCGGCTTCGCGGTCAACATCGTGCCGCCGCTGGAGGATGAGGGTCGCCCGGTGTCCTCGGGCGCGGTGCGCGCGGCGCTCGCCGCCGGCAAGGTGGCGGAGGCGACCGAGCTTCTGGGCGCGCCCTGGTTCGTGTCGGGCGAAGTCGTCCACGGCGAAAAGCGCGGGCGCGAGCTCGGCTTTCCCACCGCCAATCTCAAGCTCGATCCGGCCTGCGGCCTCAAGCACGGCATCTATGCGGTGCGCATCGGCATCGGCGACATGCGCTATGACGGCGTCGCCAGCTTCGGGGTGCGGCCGACGTTCGATAATGGCGCGCCGCTGCTCGAGGTGTTCCTGTTCGACTTCGACGGCGACCTGTACGGGCAGACGCTCGACGTCGCCTTCATCGGCTGGATCCGCCACGAGCAGAAATTCGAATCGATCGAGACCCTCAAGCGCCACATGATGGCCGACGCAGGCCAGGCCCGCGACGCGCTCAAGCGCGCCGGCAAGGCATTTCCGAAGCTGGGCGAACTTGAAGGCGCCTGAAAACCCGTCTTTGCGGGCGCGTTACCGCCTGCTACACAGCCCGCCATGAGCAAACCCGAGCGCGATTATTCCGAGACGCTGTTCCTGCCGCAGACGGATTTCCCGATGCGCGCCGGGCTGCCGCAGAAGGAGCCGGAAATCCTGGCGCGCTGGGAGAACGGCGGCCTCTACCAGCAACTGCGGGCGGCGGCTAAGGGCCGCGAGAAATTTATCCTGCACGACGGCCCGCCTTACGCCAATGGCAACATCCATATCGGGCACGCGCTCAACAAAATCCTCAAGGACGTGGTGACGCGCAGCCAGCAGATGCTCGGCTACGATTCCAACTATGTGCCGGGCTGGGACTGCCACGGCCTGCCGATCGAATGGAAGATCGAGGAGGAGAATTATCGCGCTAAGGGCAAGCCGAAGCCGGACCTGTCCAATCCCGCCGCGCTGGTCGAATTCCGCCAGGAGTGCCGCGCCTTCGCCCAACACTGGATCGACGTGCAGCGCGCGGAGTTCAAGCGCCTCGGCGTCGAGGGCGACTGGGCGCACCCCTACACCACGATGGATTTTTTCGCCGAGGCGCAGATCGCGCGCGAGCTGATGAAATTCGCGGCCACCGGCACGTTGTATCGCGGCAGCAAGCCGGTGATGTGGAGCGTGGTGGAGAAGACGGCGCTGGCCGAAGCCGAGGTCGAGTACGAGGATTACACCTCGGATACGGTGTGGGTGAAGTTTCCGGTTACCTCTTGGGTAACATTTCAAAACGCTACGTCGGGCGCGGCTGGTCCAAGCCAAGTCTCTGCCCTCGGAAAAGACGGAGCTTCAATTGTAATTTGGACCACCACTCCGTGGACGCTTCCTGGAAATCGTGCGATTTCGTACTCGAAATATATAGAGTATGGATTATTTGAAGTTGTTGATGCTCCAGCCGGAAATTGGGCGCACGTCGGAGAGCGTTTCATTTTGGCCAAAAAACTCGCGGGGGATGTGTTCAAGGCTGCGAAGGTAAATGATTTTAAGTTGGTCGATGATATCGACTACAAGCAATTGATGAGCGCACGTTGTGCTCATCCGCTAAAACAAATGGGCGGCTATGATTTCGACGTGCCGCTGCTCTCCGGCGACCACGTCACCGAGGACACCGGCACCGGCTTCGTCCACACCGCGCCCGGGCATGGCCGCGAGGACTTCGAGGTCTGGACCTCGAATGCCCGCGCGCTGGAAGCGCGCGGCATCAATCCGGCCATTCCCTACACCGTCGACGAGAACGGCGCCTTCACCGAAGCGGCTCACGGCTTCACCGGCAAGCGCGTCATCAACGACAAGGGCGAGAAGGGCGACGCCAACGAGGCAGTGATCAAGGCGCTGGCCGCGGCCGGCATGCTGATCGCACGCGCGCGGCTCAAGCACCAATATCCGCATTCCTGGCGCTCGAAGAAGCCGATCATCTTCCGCAACACACCGCAGTGGTTCATTGCGATGGATAAGCCCATCGAAAACGTGCCGGCTGTTTCATATGCACAATGGACGCCAACTGAGAAAAAACCAATTCGCAATCCAACTTTGCGTGAAGCGGCTGAGCGTGCGATCCGAGAAACGCGCTGGGTACCCACCGCCGGGCAGAACCGCATCACCGGCATGATCGAGAGCCGCCCCGACTGGGTGATCTCGCGCCAGCGTGCCTGGGGCGTGCCGATCACCGTGTTCATCAAGGAGAAGGCCGAAGGCTCGGTCGATATCCTCGACGATCCGGAGGTCAATGTGCGCATCGTCGAGGCCTTCGAGCAGGAGGGCGCCGATGCCTGGTACCAGCCGGGCGCCGCCGCGCGCTTTCTGGCCCAACGCGCCAGCGAAGGCTGGCAGAAAGTCGACGACATTCTCGACGTCTGGTTCGATTCCGGCTCGACCCACGCCTTCGTGCTGGAAGACCCGGTGCATTTCCCCTCGCTCGCCGGCATCAAGCGCAAGGTCGACGGCGGCCGCGACACCGTGATGTATCTGGAAGGCAGCGACCAGCACCGCGGCTGGTTCCACTCGTCGCTGCTGGAGAGCTGCGGCACGCGCGGGCGCGCGCCCTATGACGTGGTGCTCACCCACGGCTTCGTGCTCGACGAGGCCGGCCGCAAGATGTCGAAGTCGCTCGGCAACGTCACCGCGCCGCAGGACGTGATCAAGCAGTCCGGCGCCGACATTCTGCGCATGTGGGTCTGTGCTTCCGATTACGCCGACGATCTGCGCATCGGGCCGGAGATTCTCAAGACCACGGTCGAGACCTATCGCAAGCTGCGCAACACCATCCGCTGGATGCTCGGCTCCCTGGCGCATTTCCACGAGGACGACCGCGTCAAGCTCGAGCGCATGCCGGAGTTGGAGCGGCTGATGCTGCATCGGCTCACTGAGCTCGACGCGCTGGTGCGGCAGGCCTACGCCGATTTCGACACCAAGCGCATCTTCGCCGCGCTCAGCAATTTCATGACCGCGGATCTGTCGGCGTTCTATTTCGACATTCGCAAGGACACGCTCTACTGCGATCCGATTTCGTCGGTGAACCGCAAGGCCTGCCTCAGCGTGCTCGATCATCTGTTCCGCTGCACGGTGACCTGGCTGGCGCCGATGCTGTGCTTCACGGCGGAGGAGTCTTGGGGATCGCGCTACGGCGCCGATGCGCCGTCGGTGCACCTGCAGGCTTTCCCCGAGGTGCCGGCCGCGTGGCGCGACGACAAGCTCGCCGAGAAGTGGCGCAAAGTTCGCACCGTGCGCCGCGTCGTCACCGGCGCGATCGAGATCGAGCGTGCGCAAAAACGCATCGGCTCCTCGCTGGAGGCGCATCCGATCGTGCATGTCTCCAATCCGGAACTGTACGAGGCGGTGGTCGATATCGATCTTGCCGAGGTGTGCATCACGTCGGCGGCGACGCTGGTTGAGGGCGAAGGTCCCGCCAACGCCTTCCGTCTGCCGGACGTTGCCGGCGTTGCGGTGGTGCCCAATCGCGCCGCAGGCACCAAATGCGCGCGCTCGTGGAAAATCCTCACCAGCATCGGCGCCGATCCGCAGTTTCCGGATGTCTCGCCGCGCGACGCGAAGGCGTTGCGCGAATGGGAAACCATGCGCAAGGCGGCGGAGTAGCCCGCACGGGCCGAACGAATGACAGCATCGTCCTACCTTTCCGGCCCGCTCACGCGCTTCGGCCTCACCGTGGCGGCCATCGCCGGCCTGCTCGATCAGGCGAGCAAGCTTTACCTGCTGTTCGTGTTCGATCTCGGCGCCAACGGCCCGCTGCGGCTCGGCCCGTTCTTCGATTTCGTGCTCACCCGCAATACCGGCATCAGCTATGGCCTGTTCCAGATGCAAGGGGCGCTGGGCCAATGGGTCCTGCTGGCGGTGAAGGCGCTGGCGGTGGTGCTGTTATGGGTGTGGCTGGCGCGGGCGCGCGACCGGCTGACCGCGCTCTCCCTCGGCCTCATTATCGGCGGGGCGGTGGGCAATGCCATCGACCGGCTGGCCTATGGCTGGGTCGCCGATTTCGTGTTTTTCCACGTTTCGGCCGGTATTTGGCGGTTCAACTGGTATGTTTTTAACCTAGCCGATGTGGCCATCGTTGCCGGGGTGGCCGGCCTCCTGTATGAATCCCTGGCTGGGGACCGCGCCGCAAAAGCGCCCTGATCCAAGGCAATAACCCAGGCTGCAAGAACCCAGGCTGCAAGGCGAATTTCTTCAGAATTCGAAGCGCAGAGGCCAGTTTCGCATGACAGCACGGCGGCCGACAGGTCTGACCACGAAGTTTTACGCCAGCGCGGCGTTAAGCTTGGCGCTCGGCGTTGCCATGCTGGCGACGTCGTTGCCGGCGCGCGCGGCTGACGACGAGGTCTCGCTCGACAAACAGGTTTTCCGCGGCGTCCTCGAAAGTCTCGGTCTGCGCCGGGACGGTGAAGCGATCAACTACCAGGAGCGCGCGCCGCTGGTGATTCCACCCAGCCGCGCTTTGCCGCCGCCGGAAAAAAGCGATGCCGTGGTGGCGAACAATCCGGCGTGGCCGAAGGATCCGGACGCCACCCGGCGCAAGGTCGAAAAGGAGCAGGCGCGTAATCGCAACATCAGCGAGGAACGCGAACGCGAGCAGAATCCGCTGTCGGCCGATCAACTCACGCCCGGCGGCAATCCGCGCACGGCGCCGCGCCAGACCAACGCCGAACCGAACAGCGCATCGCCCGGCGACCGGATCACGGGGGCCGAGCTGAACCAGAAGGGTACCTTCTTCTCAAACCTATTCGGCGGAACCAACATATTCGGCGAAAAAGAAGATGAAGTTGCCAAGTTCACCAAGGAGCCGCCGCGCGCCGCGCTGACCGCGCCGCCGCCCGGCTACCAGACGCCGTCGCCGGACCAGCCCTACGGCCTCAGCAAGGCCACCAAAACGTTTAAGCCCACCGTGCCCACCCCGGAAGATCACGGCACCGTCGACAGCGGTCACTAGGCGCGCGGCGCTCGCCGTTCCGATTTCCATTTTCGTACGTGGCGGCGCGAACCCCGGGTGGGGCGGCAACAACGAAAGCCTGGAAGATTCCCAACGTGCTTTCCAAATCTTTTGCTTGCTTAGCCTCCGCCGCGGCGCTTGGCTTGGCGCTGGCCGCGCCCGCACTCGCCGCCGAACAGGTTGGCGCCAAGATCGCCGACTTCACGCTGGCGAACGGGCTCGAACTGGTGGTGATTCCCGACCACCGCGCGCCGGTCGTCACCCACATGATCTGGTACAAGGTCGGCGCCGCCGACGAGACGCCGGGCAAATCGGGGCTGGCGCATTTCCTCGAACATCTGATGTTCAAGGGCACGGCGAAGAATCCGACCGGGCGGTTCTCGCGCGTGGTCGCAGCGCTCGGCGGCCAGGAAAACGCCTTCACTTCAAGCGACTACACCGGTTATTTCCAGCGCGTGCCGCGCGAGCAGCTCAAGACGGTGATGGAGTTCGAAGCCGACCGCATGACCGGCCTGCAACTCACCGATGCGGTGGTGCTGCCGGAGCGCAACGTGATCCTCGAGGAGCAGAACCAGCGCGTCGCCAATAATCCGCGCGCGCGGCTCGGCGAGCAGATCGACGCCGCGCTGTTCCTCAACCATCCCTATGGCAAGCCGGTGATCGGCTGGCGGCACGAGATGGAGCAGCTCAGCCGCGACGATGCCATCGGCTTCTACCGCCGCTTCTATGGGCCGAACGACGCGGTGGTGGTGATCGCCGGCGACGTCGATCCGGAGACGGCGCGCAAGCTCGCCGAGGAAACCTACGGCAAGGTCGCGCGCCACGCCACGATATTGCCGCGCCAGCGGCCGCAGGAGCCGCCGCCGGTGGCGGCGCGCTCGCTCACGCTCGCCGACGCGCGCGTCGAGCAGCCGATGATCCAGCGCACCTATCTGGTGCCGTCGTTCGCCACCGCCAAGCCCGGCGAGTCGGAAGCGCTGGAGGTGCTCGCGCATATTCTTGGGTCAGGCTCCAACAGCCGGCTCTATCGCGCGCTGGTAGTGGACAAGCCGATCGCGGTCATGGCGGGGGCAGGCTACGACAGCTCCGCGCTCGATATGTCGAAGTTTGGCGTTTACGGCGCGCCGCGCCAGGGCATCACGCTGCCGCAGCTCGAGGCAGAAGCCGACGCCGTGATCGCGCAAGTGATCGATAAGGGCGTGTCGGCCGAGGAATTGGAGCGCACCAAATTCCGGATGATCGCCGACGCGATTTTTGCGCAGGATAACCAAGCCAGTATGGCGCGCTGGTACGGCGCCGCGTTGATGACCGGCGCCACCGTCGACGACGTGCGCCGCTGGCCGGACCGCATCCGCGCCGTCACCGCGAGCCAAGTGCAGGACGCCGCCCGTCAATGGCTCGACAAGCGGCGCTCGGTCACCGGCCACCTGATCAAAGATGTGAGCCCAGCGGCGGAGAAGCGGTCATGACGCGGATGTTGGCTGCGATCGCGCTCGCCGCGCTTGCGCTGCTGACGGCGGCGCCCGTCGCCTCGGCGATGACGATCGAAAAGATCGTCAGCCCCGCCGGCATCGAGGCCTGGCTGGTGCGTGAACAGACCGTCCCGCTGGTCTCGCTCAACTACGCCTTCCATGGTGGCTCCAGCCAGGACGACGCGGAAAAGTCGGGCGCCGCCAACTTGGCGGCCGACCTGCTCGACGAGGGCGCCGGCGACCTCGACGGCAAGACCTTCCACGAGCGGCTGGAGAGCCACGCCATCGAGCTCAGCTTCCATGTCGGCCGCGACGATTTTCGCGGCTCGCTGCGTGCGCTCAACGAGCATCGCGAGGAGGCGTTCGACCTGTTGCGGCTCGCGCTGACGGCGCCGCGTTTCGACGCCGAGGCGATCGAGCGGGTGCGCGGGCAGGAGCTCTCTTCGTTGCGCCGCGACACCACCAATCCGAACGATCTCGCCAGCCGCAGCTGGTGGCAGACCGCTTTCCCGGGCCATCCTTATGGCCGCGAGAGCAAGGGCACGCTGGAGACGGTGCCGCGCATCACCGCCGACGACATGCGCGATTATGTGCGCCGCGTGTTCGCGCGCAACGAGTTGACAATCTCGATCGTCGGCGACGTCGATGCCAAGACCGCGGGGGAGCTGATCGATCGCGCCTTCGCCGGTCTGCCGGCGAAGAACGACCTCAAGCCGGTCGCCACTGCGAGCCCGCGCGGGCTCGGCCGCCGCATCGTCATCAATGTCGACGTGCCGCAGGCGGTGGTCACCTTCGGGGGCCAAGGGATTGCGCGCAACGATCCCGATTTCATGACCGCCTATATCGTCAATCATATCCTGGGCGGCGGCAGCTTCTCTT
>Ga0208355_1000651_pt1 | contig 15722 bp, 17 predicted proteins | sample NGESurdeep072012_6_FD_184458 | JGI IMG/M metagenome (GOLD analysis project Ga0208355, IMG submission 184458) | Arctic peat soil microbial communities from Barrow, Alaska - NGEE Surface sample 210-3 deep-072012 (SPAdes) | ecosystem: Environmental > Terrestrial > Soil > Wetlands > Peat ... | reverse complement strand
GGGTGATGCGGCAACGGGAGCGGGGCCATGATGCAACGGAAGCATCCTAGTGAGGCAATGACGGGCGCGCCGGGAGCATTACCGGGTGAGGCAATACGTGGTGCGCGACAGGGACGGATTTAAAAACCAAAACCTACACCGCGTCAGCTCATTATAATGCCACGCTCGCCAGCCTCTCAAACACGATCACAGAATAAGAGGCGCTGATCGCTCGCTATCTCGCTATTTTTTGAAAGTGTGGCCATTCGCTTCGTATTTCTTGCCCCTGGCATTTCGCGCACCACCGCCAGCCGGATTCGCATGACAATATCCGCAGGCCTTGCCTTCTTTTTGGGCGTAGGCCGGCAATGCCTCAGCGGATTGAGGGGCGCCGATCAGCCCTGCGAGCAATACGATGGCCGCCAGTGCGGCTGACCCGCCAACAACGATGCTTCTCGTGAGGTTTGGTGACGTCGACACTTCTGCGGTTTTCATAGCAGTTTCCTCTGATTGCTTGCGGACCTAGGCTCTTGATCCTGAACCATCTAACTTTCAGCGGCGGCACTGAATTCTGGCATGGATTTAAGCTGGTCCTTGGTTGCATTGAGTACGGCGTGATCGGGGTACGCGGTGTACGTGGTACCCCCTGGGTTCGGGGCAGGTGAAGCGCTGCCTAAGGTAGTCACCCACTTAAGGTTTTCGAATTTCACCGTGACGAGATGCTTGCGCATTCCGAGAAATCCGCCGACGCCAAGGATGACCCCTTGAATTTTTCCGTTCTGGTCGACAAGCAAGTCCGAGATGTCAGCGATTTTTTCGTTGCTGTTGTTATAGACATTCATACCAATTAGTTTCGAGGAACGCCACTGGCTCGCGTCCCCCTGGGATATATTGGTGATTGCGTCGGCTGTCCCGGTCGTGGTCTGGGCCAATGCCGGTGCGCTAATTAAAGCAAGGCCGAATAGCGCTGTGGCGAGATATTTGCCGGACATAAGTCTCTCCTGTTTGATCTCCCGCATAGAACCTTCAATCCGTGAAGACGCTTTAGGTTCCGCGAGGGTGTCGCGAAATGCAAACAAAGGAGTCCTAATCGGCAAGGCACAAGTGCCAGGCCCCCGTCATGGCCCTGGTTAGAATGGCAGGCGGCGAGGAGCAGCTTTTGGGCAATAATCGAATCGGGGCGAGCAGCTTTTTGAATCAATATTGCTCGCTCAGGTGTTCAAAATCTTTTTGCAACAAAATCGGTCAGAAGCGGAAGTGAAGACCTCTAACCTTAATGTCCGCACTTAGCCTGGGATGTTGTCCGAAAACGGTTCCCATCCCCGATCAAGTCGAGGACAAGCTTTTCGGGATCATGCGCTAGCCGATCCGATCCGGCAGGCGGTCGGTCTTCGCCAGGGACGAGAATTTCGTGATGGTGCCGTCGAATTGCAGTTCGATGGTGCCGGTGGGGCCATGGCGCTGCTTGCCGATGATGACTTCCGCCTTGCCGTGATACTTGTCGCTGTCCGCCATCCATGCGGCAAACTTCTCGTGGTCGGATTCCAGCGGCTTGCGCATCACGTGGTAATATTCTTCGCGATAGACGAACAAGACCACGTCGGCGTCCTGCTCGATCGAGCCCGATTCGCGCAAGTCCGAAAGCTGCGGGTGCTTGTCGTCGCGGCTTTCCACCTGCCGCGACAATTGCGATAGCGCCATGATCGGGACGTTGAGTTCCTTGGCGAGCGCTTTGAGCTTGGTGGTGATCTCGGTGATTTCCTGCACGCGGTTTTCTTGGCTGCGGCGCGTCGAGCCTTGCAGCAGTTGCAGATAGTCGATGATCAGCAGGTCGAGGCCGCGTTGGCGCTTGAGCCGGCGGGCGCGCGCGGCGAGCTGCGAGACCGACAGGCCGCCGGTCTCGTCCACGAATAGCGGTAGGTGCTGCAATTCGATCGAATGATCTTTGATCCGCTCGAAATCGGCCTCGCTGATGGCGCCGCGGCGAATTTGGTTCGACGGAATGCCGGTCTGTTCGGCGATGATGCGGGTGGCAAGCTGCTCGGCCGACATTTCCAGCGAGAAGAAGCCGACAATGCCGCCATTGACGGTGACCGAATGGCCGTCGGGCTGCACTTCGCCGCGCCATATCTTCGCGACGTTGTAGCCGATATTGGTGGCCAGCGCGGTCTTGCCCATGCCGGGACGGCCGGCCACGATGATCAGATCCGACGGCTGCAGGCCGCCCATCATGCGGTCGAGATCGTCGAGGCCGGTGGCGATGCCGGAGAGCTTGCCGTCGCGCTGATAGGCGCGCGCCGCCATGTCGACCGCGGTGGTCAGCGCCTGCGCGAAACGCTGGAAGCCGCCGTCGTAGCGGCCGGTCTCGGCCAGTTCATAAAGTTTTCGCTCGGCATCCTCGATCTGGTTGCGCGGCGAGAAATCGACCGGCGCGTCGAAGGCGACATTGACCATGTCCTCGCCGACCAGGATGAGCGCGCGGCGGATCGACAGGTCGTAGATGGTGTGGCCGTAATCCTCGGCATTGATGATGGTGGTGGCTTCGGCGGCAAGGCGCGCCAGATACTGGCCGAGCGTCATGCCGCCGATGTCGGTATTGGCGTCGAGAAAGGTTTTCAGGGTGACCGGGGTTGCGATCTTGCCGGCGCGGATCAGATCGCGGGAAATCTGATAGACCTTCTGATGGATCGGCTCGAAAAAGTGCTCCGGATTGAGGAAATCGGAGACGCGGTAGAAGGCTTCGTTATTGACCAGGATCGCGCCCAACAGGCCTTGCTCGGCCTCGATGTTGTGCGGGGCGGAACGAAAGAGCGGGGCAGGTTCTTCGACCTGCTTACGGAGCGCCGAATCGATTGGTGTCATGGAGGTCTGTGCTAACCCGGGAAATGTGGCATAGCACGGGCATTCGTTCGGGCAGGGCGCGCCATGTGCGGTTTAACCCGCAATTCACATGGTTCAAACAGCGGTGGGGGTAATAAAGAATTGTTCTTGACCCAGTGCTGCCCCTCGCCAGCGCGGGAGGCACGAACGGGCGGAACTATTCGCCGGCCAGCCGCAACGGCGGCCGGCGCCGGCCTTCGGCCGCGAGCAGGCGTTGCTCCTCGCGCATGATGTAGTCCCGCGTCATCGGCACCACATCTTGCCGCTTGGTGAGCTGGATCTGGAACACCATCAAGGCCTGCTCGCGGAACGACATCTCGGCGGCCGCGAGATAGAACTCCCACATCCGCACGAAACGCCGGTCGTAGATGCGCTCGACCTCCTCGCGGTACGCCAGGAAGCGCTCGCGCCAGGCCTTCAGCGTCTCGGCGTAATGCAGGCGCAGGATCTCGATATCGGTGACCAATAGATCGGCTTTCTCGATCGCCGGCAGCACCTCCGACAGCGAGGGAATGTAGCCGCCGGGGAAGATGTATTTCGAAATCCACGGACTGGTGACGTTCGGGCCTTCCGAGCGGCCGATCGAGTGCAACACCATCACACCGTCGTCGGCGAGCAGCTGCGCGCTCTTGCGGAAGAACGTTTCGTAATGATTGACGCCGACATGCTCGAACATGCCGACCGAAATGATGCGGTCGAACCGCTCGGTGAGGTCGCGATAGTCCTGCAACCGGAAGCGCGCGCGCTCGGCCAAGCCCTTTTCGGCCGCCCACTCGTTGGCGATCGCATGCTGCTCCTGCGAGAGCGTGATGCCGGTCACATCGGCGCCGCCGATTTCGGCCAGATAAAGCCCAAGCCCGCCCCAGCCGCAGCCGATGTCGAGCACGCGTTTGTCCGGCTCTAGCCGCAGCTTGGCCGTCAGATGCCGCTTCTTGGCCAGCTGGGCGTCGTCGAGCGACTGTCCGGGGCTTTGGAAATAGGCGCAGCTGTACTGCCGGTCGGCGTCGAGGAAGAGCGAGTAGAGGCGCCCGTCGAGGTCGTAATGATGGGCGACGTTGCGGCGCGCGCGCGGGCGCGGATTGAATTGGCTCAGACGCCGCCATAGGAAGCGCAACAGCCCGAGCGGCCGCGCCCATGGCGGAGCGTCGGCACCCTGGCCGAGCGTAATGGCGAGCACGTCGGCGATCGAGCCCTGCTCGACCACAAAGGTGCCGTCCATGTAGGACTCGCCGAACTTGAGCTCAGGATTGAGGACAATTCCCCACTCGGCGCCACGGGAGGCAAAACGTACCGAAACCGGCCGGCCGGTCCCGTCGCCGCATGTAAAGACCGTGCCGCGCGAGGTGGTAACTCGAAATGTCCCCCGCCGGATGAAGGTCTTGAGCAGGAATTGAAGCAACCGATCCATCGGCCGCCACCGTCACGTCGAGCTACTCGCTAATCTTCCTTACAACCCGCCAGATTCGAAACCGTTGATGCGCATCAATTAAACCAAAGTTCAATTTTCCCAGCAATGCCTTAATTTCAGAGTTCCTACGCACAGCACCCGATAGAGTGGTGACGCGGCCCACACCGGCGCGAATATCGGCTAATAGTTGGCCAGAGGCGGTTGGCGGCTGCGCGCAATTAACAAAAAGGCGAGCGATCAAATGTCCGGCTATGGGCGTAATTTAATGTGTATTTTGGGTTTTCTGGGCGTGCTTGCGGCCGCCCCCGCCGCTGCCCAGGAGAGCCTGGATTCGGGCAGGACCGCGGCCCAACTTTTCGCCTCGGACTGCGCGATTTGCCACAAGATGCCGCAGGGACTGGTCAAGCCCGGCAGGATTTCCGGGCTCGATAATTTCCTGCGCCAGCATTATACGGCCAGCCGTGAGTCGGCGGCCGCCATCGCCGCCTACCTGCAATCGGTGGGCAAAGGGCCGGCTGCGCCCGCGCCCGGACGGGCGGCCAAACGCATCGGCAAGGGCGACAACAAGGCCAAGGGGGCTGAGAAAAAGCCGGAGACGGCCAAGCCCGGCGACGGGAAGCCCGGCGACGCCAACACCTCCGAGCCCAAGACCTCAGAGCCCAAGACCTCAGAGCCCAAGACTTCCGAGCCCAAGCCCGCAGAGCCCAAGACCGCAGAGCCCAAAGCCTCCGAACCCAATTCTTCCGAGCCGAAAGCTGCCGAACCTAAGCCGAGCGAGCCAAAGGCCAGCGAGCCAACGGCCGGCGAGGGCAAGGCGAGCGAGCCGAAGCCGGCCGAGGGCGGGAAGTCGGACTAGTCCGACCAGCCGGCCTCGAGCCTAGCCGCGGATCACGCCTCGTCGTCTTTCTTCTTGGCCTTCTTGGCGGCTTTGGCTGGGGCCTTGCCTTCGTCTACCGCCGCGGCCGCGGCCTCGCCCTCCGGCTCTTCGCCTTCGCGCAGCGCCTTGGCCGCTTCCGGCTCGAAGAAGGCTTCCGCGGTCGCCAGAGCGGCAGCTGCTTCCTCCTCGGCTTCCTCGCGCCGGACGGTGACGTTCTCGCCCCGCGCGATGCGCTCGGCCTCCGCCGCGCTGCGGGCGACGGTGACGGTGATCGACACCTCGACGTCCGGATGCAGCGCCAGCGGCACTTTGTACTGACCGATCGACTTGATCGGCGCATTGAGCGCGACATGCGAGCGGTTGATCTCGGCGCCGTCGGCCTTGAGCAGGGCGGCGATGTCGCGCGGCGACACCGAGCCGAACAGCTGGCCGGTTTCGCTGGCGTTGCGCAGCACTACATAAGTCTTGCCGTCGACCTTGGCGGCGGTTTCGCCGGCCACGCCCTTGGCTTCGAGGCTGCGCGCCTGCAGCTCGCCCTTCATGCCCTCGAACTTCGACTTGTTATCCTCTGTCGCGCGCAGCGCCTTGCGGCGCGGCAGCAGGAAATTGCGGGCGTAGCCGTCCTTCACGCGCACGACGTCGCCCATTTGGCCGAGTTTGCCGATGCGCTCGAGCAGGATCACTTCCATTGTCGTTACTCCTTGATCTGACCTTGTTGATTTGAACTTGAGTTGTTGGCGATTGCTAAAATCTCAAGACCGGGCGGGCGGCCCGCGCTTGCGCGCGATATGCTCGCGTATATTGAAGGCAGTCTCGATCAGGCCGAGCAGGCAGAGCGCCAGCACCGGCCAGCCGAACACCATCACCGCCGCATAGACGCCGCCGAGCAGGAAGCCGCGGCTCGTTATGCCTTGCGTGATGGCGTGCAGCACCGCGAAGCCGAGCACGCCATAGGCCATCAGCAGGCTCGCCGACAGCACGCCGGCAACGATGCCGACCAGGCCGTTGAGAAAGCTCAAGGCCATGGCCATCGCCAGCGCCGCCGCGACCAGGCGCGGAAAGGTCATGGCCGAAAGCTGCGGCCACGGCCGCTTCAGCAGGCCGGAAAATTTCACGATGCGCGCGGAGAGCCACAGGTTGAGCACAGTGGTGATGGTGGCCAGCACCGCCGCCGCCGGCGGAATCGCCGCCACCAGGAAATCGATCAACCGGTCGGTATTGGACACGCCGGGCACGGCGAGCGGCGCACCCGCGGGCGCGCCGATCTCGACGCGCAGCATGCGGGCAAGCGCGTCGTGCAGACCGCTGCGGAAGCTTTCCGCATCGGTGCCGAAATTGGGAATGGCGACCACCACGATCATTGCGGCGAGCACCGCCGCCCAAACCACCAACCGGCCGGGCGGATACCATTCGAGCGCGGCAGCGCTGGTCCCGCCGTTTTGACGGTTGCCGCCGGCGATGGCGCCCGGGCGCGCCAGCATGGCGAGATAGCCGAGCCACCAGGCCGGAATGCCGGCGCCGGCCAGGAACGCGAAGAAGAACACGGTGCCGAACACGAGCCCGAGCGCGAGCGCGCCTGAGAGCGCAGCGGTGAGCGCCGCCCAATGGCTCCAGCCGAGCCCGGCGATCATGATCGGCAGTGGGGCGAGATAGAACAGCAGGATCGACAGCCACGAGCCCGACGTCACCGAGGCGAACAGCAAAGCCGCCGCGGCGCCAGCACCGATACCGATCAATCCGAACTGCATCATCACGAGCTGTCCCGCTCCATTCGAGCGGTTAGAGACGGACATCCGCCCCAACCATCGGCTCCCGGGGTATCCCCGGAAGCCTCGTTTCGATATTCCTTAGCGCATGATCTTGTCCGAAAACCGGTTCCCACTTTTCGGGATCATGCGCCTGCGCGTTAGCGAATGACGCAACTGATCCGCGGAGCGGATCAGCGAATCACATAAGGCAACAAGCCGAGGAAGCGCGAGCGCTTGATCGCCTGCGCCAGTTCGCGCTGCTTCTTGGCCGACACCGCGGTGATGCGGCTCGGCACGATCTTGCCGCGCTCCGACACGTAGCGCTGCAACAGCTTGACGTCCTTGTAGTCGATCTTCGGCGCACTGGCGCCGGAGAACGGGCAGGTCTTGCGACGGCGGAAAAACGGCCGACGGGCGCCACCGCCACCACCACCACCACCACCTTGTGATGAGAATACCATGGTCTATTCCTCCGTCGTAACGGTTTCAACGGCGTCGTCGCCGGCTTCGTCGCGCCGCGGGCGGCGTTCGCCGCGTCCGCGATCCCCGCGGTCGCCCCGATCCCCGCGGTCGCCGCGATCGTCACGATCGGACTTGCGCATCATCGCGGAGGGGCCTTCCTCATGCGCCTCGACGCGGATGGTGAGGTAGCGCAGCACATCTTCGTTCAGCCGCTCCTGGCGCTCGATCTCGTTGAGGGCGGCCGCCGGCGCGTCGACATTGAGCAGCGTCAGGTGCGCCTTGCGGTTCTTGCGGATGCGGTAGGAGAGCGACTTCATTCCCCAATATTCGGTTTTGGTGATCTTGCCGCCCAGCTGTTCGATGACGGCGGACAATTGCGTGGTCAATTCCTCGACCTGCTGCGTGCTCAGGTCCTGGCGCGCGAGATAGACGTGTTCGTATAGCGACATGAAATGCCTTTCCCTTTTGAGCCCAATGTCCTCGACCCTGGCGCCTAGCCCCTCGAGCCCTTCGGGAAAGGCTCGAATGCTCTGAAGGCGGGAACACGGGACGACGGGCACAGGGGCCCTACCGATTTTCGGCGTAAAACGCGTCAAAACCGGCCGTCCGTTCAGCTCCCAACCAGGATCGACGGAACGCGCGGTTTATAGGGAGTTTTGCCGAAAAGGCAAGGCGAGCAGCGCTGTCGCAGCGAGCGCCGCGGTCAGGCCGCACGCGGGCCCGGACTGTGGTCGTTCTGCTGCAGCCGGTCGGCGAGCTTGACCGCGAGATCGACGCCTTCGCGGAGTTGGCGCACCAAGTTGGGGTCGGGGTCGTTGGCCTTGCGCATCTGATTGAGCGCTTCCAGCAGCCGCTCGAGATTTTGCGCCAATAGCTGCTGGCGGAAGTCCGGATCGTTGCGCGCCCGCGCGAGATCGTCCTCAGTTACCAGGTCGCTCATCGCTCAGCCCTTCAAAGATTAACGAAAACCTTAGCCGACAGAGTCTTTTCGCTTGGTTACCACCGGGGGCTCAACTTGACAGAAGCCCTGATCGAGGTGTCTTTCGGCCCGATTTCCACGCGCCGCGAGCACAAAAGAGGCACGCGCGGCGAGCGGTAAAAGGGCACGGCAGGGGGCAAGGTAGGGCGCAAGGTAGGGGGCATGGCGGTCGCTTTCGTATTTCCGGGCCAGGGCAGCCAGGCCGTCGGCATGGGCAAGGCGCTGGCGGCGAATTTCGCGGCCGCGCGGCAGGTTTTTGCCGAGGTGGACGAGGCGCTCGGCGACCAGCTCAGCACCATCGTGTTCGAGGGCCCGGCCGATACGCTTACGCTCACCGAAAACGCGCAGCCGGCACTGATGGCGGTTTCGCTCGCGACCCTACGCGTGCTGGAGGCTGAAGCCGGGCTCGATCTCAAACGCGACGCGCAATTCGTCGCTGGCCATTCGCTCGGCGAATATTCGGCGCTGGCCGCGAGCGGCACCTTCAGTATCGCCGACACCGCGCGGCTGTTGCGCACGCGCGGGCAAGCCATGCAGAAGGCGGTGCCGGTCGGCGTCGGCGCCATGGCGGCGCTGCTCGGGCTCGAATTCGATGCCGCCGTCGCGGTCGCGACGGAAGCAGCGCAAGGCCAGGTCTGCCAGGCCGCCAACGACAATGGCGGCGGCCAGGTGGTGGTGTCCGGCGACAAGGCCGCCGTCGAGCGCGCGGTGGAGATCGCCAAGGGCAAGGGCGCCAAGCGCGCGATGCTGCTGCCGGTGTCGGCGCCCTTCCATTGTGCGCTGATGAAGCCGGCCGCCGAGGTGATGGCGGCCGCGCTGTCGAAAGTCTCGGTCAAGCCGCCGGTCGTGCCGCTGGTCGCCAACGTGCTGGCAAAGCCGATCCAGGACCCGGCCGAGATCGTGCGTGCGCTGGTCGCGCAGGTCACCGGCACCGTGCGCTGGCGCGAGTCGGTCGCGTTCATGGCGGGCGCCGGGGTCACGACGTTCTATGAAGTGGGGGCCGGCAAAGTGCTGAGCGGTCTCATCAAACGCATCGCCGATGGCGCCAGCGCAAGCGCGATCGGCACGCCCGAGGATATTGCTGCTTTCAAGGCCGCGCGCGGCTAAGCGGCGAGGCGACTGCGAGGAGAGAAAACATGTTCGATCTAAGCGGTAAGACCGCGCTAGTGACGGGCGCGACCGGCGGCATCGGCGCTGCGGTTGTGCGCGCGCTGCATGGCCAGGGCGCGACCGTCGCGATCTCCGGCACGCGGCGCGAGGTGCTCGACGCGCTTGCTAACGAGCTCGGCGCCCGCGTGCATGTGCTGCCCTGCGATCTCGCCGACAAGGATGCGGTCGAGAAGCTGGTGCCGAGCGCGGAAGAGAAGATGGCGAAGCTCGACATCCTGGTCGCCAATGCCGGCGTGACCAAGGACAATCTGTTCGTGCAAATGCGCGACGAGGACTGGGACCAGGTCATCGCCATCAACCTGACGGCGACCTTCCGGCTCACCCGCGCGGCGGTTAAGGGCATGATGCGCCGCCGCTTCGGCCGGGTGGTCGGCATCTCCTCGGTGGTCGGCTTCACCGGCAATCCGGGGCAGGGCAATTACACGGCCTCGAAGGCCGGAATTATCGGCATGATGAAGTCGGTGGCGGCCGAATATGCCAAGCGCAACGTCACCGCCAATTGCATCGCGCCCGGCATGATCGCCACCGCGATGATCAACAAGCTCAACGACAAGCAGCGCGAGGCCATCCTGGGCCGTGTCCCCGCGGGCAGGCTGGGAACTCCCGCCGAGGTGGCGGCGGCAGCGGTCTATCTGGCGTCCGACGAGGCCGCCTATGTCACCGGGCAGACGCTGCATGTTAATGGCGGAATGGCCATGTTTTAGCGCATGATCCCGAAAAGTGGGCACCGGTTTTCGGGATAGATCATGCGCAGGCAAGATGTTAGGGACGCCACGGATTCAGTTCGTGGCGATGAGGTGAGAGGCCAAAATGCATGGTTTTTCAGGGCCTGTCCGGCTACGCTGGCGCGCGCTAGTCAACGCATTTGAAGTATGGTAACCGAAATTCGGCCCGGCTGGGGCGGCCGATGGCGGAAGTCGCAATAGGTGCTCCGCGATCTGAAGTCGTCACGCCACGTCAACCACGACGAGGCCATACCGCGATGGTTGCGATCATATCCTGGTCGCAGCCCAATCTAAAAAGCATGAGGTCGGAACGATGAGTGACATTGGCGAGCGGGTGAAAAAGATCGTCGTGGAGCACCTGGGGGTAGAGCCCGACAAGGTGACCGAGGTAGCGAGTTTCATCGACGATCTGGGCGCCGACAGCCTCGACACCGTCGAGCTCGTGATGGCATTCGAGGAGGAATTCGGCTGCGAAATCCCCGACGATGCCGCCGAGACCATTCTGACCGTCGGCGATGCGGTTAAATTTCTCGAAAAGAACGCGAAAACCTGAGCAAACGCCGGCGCGGCTGCTCAATAGCTTCACTCGTCAGCTTCACTCGTCGTTGCCCGATGAGCTGCGCGCGGTGCGGTGGCGCGTATAACTTTGCTCGGAGCCGGTCATGAGACGTGTCGTCGTCACCGGAATGGGAATGCTGACGCCGCTCGGATGCGGCGTGGAGACGACATGGCAACGCCTGCTCAAGGGCGAGAGCGGTGCCAAGCAGATCGATACCTTCAATGTCTCCGACATATCCTGCAAGGTCGCCTGCGTGATCCCGCGCGGCGACGGCAGCAACGGCACCTACAATCCCGATCAATGGATGGAGCCGAAGGAGCAGCGCAAGGTCGACGAGTTCATCGTCTACGCCATGTGCGCGGCGCGCCAGGCGCTCGACCACGCCGGCTGGCGGCCGACGACCTATGAGGAGCAGACCATCACCGGCGTGATGATCGGCTCCGGCATCGGCGGCATCGAAGGCATCGCCGACATGGCCGTCACTTTGCATGAGAGGGGACCGCGCCGGGTGTCGCCATTCTTCATCCCCGGCCGCATCATCAATCTCGCGTCAGGCTTCGTGTCGATCGAGTTCGGGCTGAAAGGTCCCAACCATGCGGTGGTCACCGCCTGCTCGACCGGCGCGCATGCCATCGGCGACGCGGCGCGCATGGTGGCGCTCGGCGATGCCGAGGTGATGGTGGCCGGCGGCACCGAGTCGCCGGTCAACCGCATGGCCATGGCCGGGTTCGCGGCATTGCGCGCGCTCTCCACCAGTTTCAACAACGAGCCCAAGCGCGCCTCGCGCCCCTACGACAAGGACCGCGATGGTTTCGTGATGGGCGAGGGCGCCGGCATCCTGGTGCTGGAAGCACTCGATCATGCCAAGGCGCGCGGCGCCAAGATCCATGCCGAACTGATCGGCTACGGCATGTCGGGCGACGCTTATCACATCACCGCGCCGGCGCCGGACGGCGACGGCGCGTTCCGCTGCATGACCATGGCGATTAAACGCGCGGGCCTGTCGGCCGGCGACATCGACTACATCAATGCGCACGGCACCTCGACACCGCTCGGCGACGAGATCGAGCTCGCCGCGGTGCAGCGTCTGGCCGGCAATGCCGCCGGCCGCGTCTCCATGTCGTCGACCAAATCCTGCATCGGTCATCTGCTCGGCGCCGCCGGCGCGGTCGAGGCGATCTTCTCGATCCTGGCTATTCGCGACCGGGTTGCCCCGCCCACCATCAATCTCGACAATCCGTCGGTCGAAACGCCGATCGACCTGGTGCCGCACCAGGCGCGCGAACGCGATATCGACATCGCGTTGTCGAATTCGTTCGGCTTCGGCGGAACGAATGCCTCGCTGATCTTCCGTCGCTACGCGGACTAGCGCATGATCCCGAAAAGTGGGAGCCGATTTTCGGAATAGATCATGCATCAGCAAAATTGATCGGCGCCGCGCCGGGCCACCGCCCCAAGTTTTCGCCATAATTCTTCCTAACATGCGAACGCTGCTGATGTTTTTCGAGTCCCGCCGCGGTGATGCGTTGAGTGTGAAGTCCGCTGTCCGACGTGGGCGCGTAACCGATGGCTGAGCGCATGATCCCGAAAAGTGGAAACCGGTTTTCGGACAAGATCATGCGCAAGCAAAATGTTAGGTGGGGTTTCGGATTGTTCCATATCGTTCGGACTCGACGGGAGTGTGCTGAGGTGAGTTTGCCGGTGCTGACAGCGAGAGCGGGCGCTTGAATTCCGATCCACCGCCAGGCGGCCGCGCCCTGCCGCCACCGGGATTTGCCGGCCGGCCGCTGCCGGGCGCCACACGCGCTGGCGCACCGGCGGGCCTGCCGCCTTCCAATGGCGGTCGAGGCGGTCCCTTGGCGTCAGGGCCCGGTCCGGTTCCACCGCCGCCGCCCAGCAACAAGCCGCCGCGCAGTCCGCGCGCCGCGCTTGAGCCGGAACGCGTGCCGTCACCGCGGCGCCGCTCGACGCGCGTGCGGCATCCGCTGGTGATTGTCGGCAATGCGATCTTCACCGTGCTGGTGGTATTCGCGGTCGCCGTCGGTGGCGCCATGTTCATCGGCAAGCAGCGTTTCGAAACGCCCGGCCCGCTCTCCGAAGACAAAGTGGTCAATATTCCGCGCGGCCTCGGCATCAAGGATATTTCCGACCTGCTGGTGCGCGAAGGCGTGATCGATCAGCCTTGGGTATTCATGGGTGGGGTGATCGTGCTCAAGGCGCGCGGCGAACTCAAATTCGGCGAGTATCAGTTCACCAAGCACGCCAGCGTCGCCGACGTGGTCGACACCATCATCGAAAACAAGGTGGTGCAGCACGCAATTACCATCCCCGAAGGGCTGACCTCCGAGCAGATCGTCGCCCGGCTGCTGGAAACCGACGCACTCTCCGGCCAGATCAAGGACATCCCGCGCGAAGGCACGCTGCTGCCGGAAACCTACAAATTCACCCGCGGCATGGTGCGCGAGCAGATCATCCAGCGCATGCAGCAGGCGCACAAGCACGTGCTGCAGGAGGTCTGGGAGCACCGCATGCAGGATATTCCGATCAAGACGCCGGAGCAGCTGGTCACGCTCGCCTCGATCGTGGAGAAGGAAACCGGCCGGGCGGACGAGCGCACGCGGGTGGCGGCGGTGTTCGTCAACCGGCTCAAGAACAAGATGCGGCTGCAGTCCGATCCGACCATCATTTACGGCCTTACCGGCGGCAAAGGTGCGCTCGGCCGCCCGATCCTGCGCAGCGAGATCGATCAGCCGACGCCCTACAACACCTATGTGATCGACGGACTGCCGCCGGGGCCGATCGCCAATCCCGGCCGCGCCTCGCTCGAGGCGGCGGCCAATCCGGCGCGCACCAAGGAACTCTATTTCGTCGCCGACGGCACCGGCGGCCACGTGTTCTCGGACAGCTACGATCAGCATCAGAAGAACGTGGCGCGGCTGCGCGGGATCGAGCACGGCAACGCGCCGCCGCCGGCGCCCGCCAAGCGGTAATTAGCTGAGTCAATCTGATGGCGGTTCTCTTTTTTCCTCTCCCCACGTGCGGGGAGAGGTCGACGCGCGAAGCGCGTCGGGTGAGGGGGCTTTTCGGCGAGTCTGAGCGCATCGCAACGCCCCCTCACCCCGAACCTCTCCGCGCACGCGGGGAGAGGGAGAAGGCGGCGCACTTGTGAGCGCGCGGCCTCGCCGCTAGGCTTGCCGCATGGTCTTTTCCGAAAACCGGTTCCTACTTTTCGGGATCATGCGCTAAGGTCGCCGCGACTTTCTCTGGCTCTGCAACACGAGATCACATCCGATGGCTCTGTCGAGCATGACCGGCTTCGCGCGCGGCCACGGTGTCGCCGGCTCCTATGCCTGGAGCTGGGAGATCAAATCGGTCAACGCCAAGGGCCTCGACCTGCGGCTGCGGCTGCCGCCGGGATGGGATGCGGTCGAGGTGCCGGCGCGCAAGAACGCCACTGAAAAACTGTCGCGCGGCACCGTCTATGCCAATCTGACCGTCGAGCGCAAAGGCGTGGCGCCCACGGTCAAGGTCAACGAGCCGGTGCTCGCCGCCGTGCTGGCAACGCTCAAGTCGCTCAGCGGCAAAGTCGAGGCGGCGCCGCCGAGCCTCGACGGCATCCTCGCGCTGAAAGGCGTGATCGAGATCACCGAAGAGGATGAGCGCGAGGAGGACCGTCGCGCCGCCGAGACCGCCATCAACGCTGGTTTCGACAGACTGCTCGCCGATCTTATCGCCATGCGGCGCGAGGAGGGCGCCACGCTCGGCCGTCTGCTGTCGGCCAGGCTCACCGAAATCGCCGCGCTCGCCGCGCGCGCGGAAGCCGCACCAGGCCGCAAGCCGGAAGCGATCAAGGCGCGGCTGGCCGAGCAGGTGGCGACGCTGCTGGCGGCCTCGCAACGTTTCGATTCCGACCGTCTGCATCAGGAGGCGATCCTGATCGCCAGCAAGGCCGATATCCGCGAGGAACTCGACCGGCTCGCCTCCCATGTCTTGCAGGTGCAGAAGCTGATCGCCGACGGCGGCCCGATCGGCCGGCGACTCGATTTTCTGGCGCAGGAACTCAATCGCGAATCGAATACGCTCACCGCCAAGGCCAATGACGTTGAGCTCACCAATATCGGCCTCGAGCTCAAAAGCGTGGTCGAGCAATTCCGCGAGCAGGTGCAGAACCTGGAGTGACAGTGATGGCGGCCAATCGGCAGCATGAAACGGGTGTCGCCAGACGCGGGCTGATGCTGGTGCTGTCGTCGCCCTCGGGCGCCGGCAAGACCACGCTGTCGCGCCGGCTGCTCGCCGAGGACACCGGCGTGACGCTGTCGGTATCGGTGACCACGCGCAAAATCCGGCCGGGCGAAGTGGACGGCCGCGACTACCAGTTCATCGACCGCCGGCAATTCGACGCACTGGTCGAGAAGGACGAACTGCTGGAATGGGCCGAGGTGTTCGACAATTACTACGGCACGCCGGAAAAGCCGGTGATGGATGCGCTTGGCCGTGGCCACGACGTCCTGTTCGACATCGACTGGCAAGGCACCCAGAAACTGAGCGAGAAAGCGCGCGGCGATGTGGTGAGCGTGTTCATATTGCCGCCGTCGATCCCCGAGCTGGAGCGGCGGCTGCACAAGCGTGCGCAGGACGATTATGAGACCATCCACCGCCGCATGGCGAAAGCCGCCGACGAGATGAGCCACTGGGCGGAATACGATTATGTCGTGATCAATCGCGACATCGACGCGGCGTTCGCCGACGTGCAGGCGATCCTCGCCGCCGAGCGGCTCAGGCGCGAGCGCCAGCCCGGCCTCTCGGATTTCGTGCGCGGGTTACAGGCGAAGCTCTAGCTAGCAGCCTGTCGGACTGAGGTTTGAGACTGAAGGCCGAGAGCGATTTTGCCGTCGGCAGAACCGCGACGGGCACTTGATGGCGTCCCGACCGCCT
>Ga0208355_1000648_pt1 | contig 15742 bp, 13 predicted proteins | sample NGESurdeep072012_6_FD_184458 | JGI IMG/M metagenome (GOLD analysis project Ga0208355, IMG submission 184458) | Arctic peat soil microbial communities from Barrow, Alaska - NGEE Surface sample 210-3 deep-072012 (SPAdes) | ecosystem: Environmental > Terrestrial > Soil > Wetlands > Peat ... | reverse complement strand
GAGTCGCGAGGGCCACGTCCTTCGGGCCCAGGCCCGGAAGGTTCGCATCGCCACGAAGCCGCGGCGACTCGTCGAGGTCGACGGCTCCGTGGTCGGGCGGACGCCGATCGTCGTCTCGGTCATGCCTTCCGCGTTGACCGTGATCGTACCGGCGGATTGACCGCCGCTCACGACGACCGGCTCGGACCGTGACCGGCGAAGAGGCGAGGTCAAAGGGGATCGACGGCGCGCCCGGGGTCGACTCGCGGCCCGTCGGCACCCGGCGGCGCGTCTGGATCGATCATTGCCTCAGCCTTCCATTTGGCTCTGCAGCTGCGCCTTCCACGCCATCAGCTGGCGGTACAGGGCCGGCGCACCCACCGGCGGATCGTCCGCCAGCGTCAGGGTCGCCGGGCACAGGATGAACGGCTCGGCCTGCCAGCCGCCCAGGCCACCGTGCGAGCCGACCAGCTCCTCGAACCCGGTCACTTCCCCGGTGATGCCGTCGACAGAGCCCAGCAGGATCAGGTCACCAGCAGCCGCGAAACCTTCGAGCCGACGGAGGTCCTCGGCCGCCCGCGGACCGAAGTCGGCCAGCGGGTCGCCGCCGTCGGGCGGGGACGTGGAAAGGTCGCGCCGGCCGTTCGCCCCGAGCACCAGCGCATGACCCGCGGCGGACCTGGCGATCACCGCCCCGATTCCCGGGTGCTGCGCCAGGGCATCGACCAGGCGCGGGTAGCGCGCCTCGATCGCTTCGAGGGTCATCCGGCCGGGATCACTCGTGAAGTAGACGTGGGCGAGGTTGCCGGACGAGGCCACGACGACGTCTGGAGGTGCCGTGTCTGCGTCGCTCCCCGCCCCCCGCCCCGCCCTGCCGCCTGCGCGTCGCAGGCCACTGGGCAGCCGGCGCGCGACCAGCGGTCCCAGGCCGGAGCCCCGACCGAACTCGGCCGCGATGCGCCTGCCATAGCCGGCCGACTCGACCGAGTCGGTGGTGCCCACGACGGTCATCGTGCCCGGCAGCTGCTCGGCGATGACCGCCTCGAGGGGCCGGCCGTAGCGCTGCTGGAACGTGGCGCCCAGGCACTGGCCGTGGTCGGACAGCACGACCATCCGGTACGGCCGGCCGGTGTACCGCGCGGCCTTTAGCAGCGACCCGATGGCCCGGTCGATCCCTTCGAGCGCGTCGATGGCCTCCACGCGCTCGGGGCCGCAGTGGTGGGAGATGGCGTCGTAGCCGGTGTAGTCCACGTAGATCGTCGGGGCCCCGCCGTACATCTCCTCGATGACGAGGGCGGTGGAGACGGTGCGCAGGGCGATGTTGGTGGCAGCCCGCTCGATGGCGAAATTCAGGTCGCGGTGCATGCGCGGCTCGACGGACCAGCCACGCTGGCGCTCGGCCTGGTAGAGCTCCTTGGCCACCTCGCCGGCCATCAGCACCACGAGGCGGATGTAGTTGACGGTCGTGACGAAGAAGCCGCGCATCCGCCGTTCGTCGTGCGCCGGCGCGCGCTTGTCGATCGTGGCCATCGTGAGGTAGCTGCGCGGCGCATCGCCGGTCACCAGGTTGCCGATGCTGGCACCGTCGTCCGACAGCAGGCCCGCGCCATCGCTGATGCGACGAACGATCTCGGCCGCATCCTCCGGGTGGTTGGCGACCAGCAGCCTGGCAGTCGCCTTCTCGTACCAGCGAAAGCCGGCGATGCCGTCGTTGTTGCCGTGCAGGATCCCCCCCTGGCTGGCCGGCGTCGTGGGAGGCAGCATGGCGACCCACGGGTGGAGCGTCGCCTCACCGTCGCGCACCAGCCGGCCGAGCACCGGCACGCGCCCGGCACGGATCGACTCGTGCAGCACGGGCAGGCTCAGCCCGTCGACCTGGACCACCAGCAGCCCCGGGATCGGTTCCCTGGGGCGTCGGAACTCGCGTGCCACCAGGCGCCGGACGAGCACGCTGTAGTACGAATCGTCGTCGCTCACGGCCACGAGCTCCGCGAACAGGCTGTTCAGTACCGTCAGGAACACTGCTCCCCAGATGGCGGCCGCCGTGTCGCCCACGTGGATCCCGGGCAGCACCCGCCCGAGGCCGACGATCGCCCCGAACTGGACGACGACCCCGAGGGCCTGGGCGACGAAGATCGGCCACCCCACGAGCAGCCCGTGGAGCAGGACGGCGAGGGAGCTGTCGATCGCCAGCAGCACGAGCCCCGCGAGGAGGAGCGGGGCGAGGCCGTCGATCCGCAGCTCCGGGACCACGCCGGCCGTGATCGCCAGCGCAAGGCAGGCCCCGAGGAAGGACAGCACGGTCCGGCGCAGGATGGCCAGGCGTGTCGGCCGCCACTCCCACATCAGGCGGGTCTGCAGCCGGTAGAACGCAAGCCAGCCGCGAGCCCCGGGCGCGGGCGTCGTGCCGATCCCGGGTGTCATTGTCCTGCCCGCCCGTCGAGGCGCATCGATTGTCCCGGTTGCAGGACGCGCACGTCCACGTGGGCGGCGACAGCCGCGACCGCGTCGCGGAACGCTTCGCCCGGGCCTTCGAACCGGCGGCGGGCCAGGCGCCGCAGGCCCCGCGGGTAGAGCGTGCCCCAATGGATGGGAGTGGCGATCGCCGGGCGGATTTGGGCCACGGCCTCGGCCGCGGTCCGTGGATCGAGGTGGCCGCGCCCGAGCGTGGGGCCCCAGCCGCCCACCGGCAGGAGCGCGACGTCGACCCGCCCGGCCAGCTGCCCCATTGCCGGGAAGAGGCCGGTGTCGCCGGCGAAGTAGATGCTCGTGGATCCGGCGATCAGGACGCCCAGGGCACCCTCCGCGGTCGTGAAGATTGAGCGGCGGCGCCCGTGTTCCGCGTGGACGGCTTCGAGCGTCAGTGCACCGACATCCAGCCGATCGCCGGCGCGAACTTCGTGGACGACCCCGTGCGCCACGCCTGCGACGATCCGACCCAGGCCGGCCGGGACGACGAGCGCCGGGTGGCCCGGGAGCACACGCAGGGACGCCAGGTCCAGGTGGTCCAGGTGACCGTGGCTGATGAAGACCGCCGAGAGCCCTTCGAGGGCGTCGGAGAGGACGGCCGGCGCGTGGCGCCAGATGGCGCCCCCTGCGAGGTGGCCGAACAGAGGGTCCGTGAGCACGCGAATCCCGTCAAGGTCCAGGAGGACCGTCGAATGGCCGAGGAACGTCAGCCGATCGCCCACCTTGCCTGCCTCCAACACCGCACGCGGTCCCGCTGCATCGACGACCGGGTGAACGTAACCCTGCCCCCGGTGCCGAGAGGGAGATCAGCGGCACGGGGGGCAGGGTGGAGGAGTGTTCGAACTGGGTGCCCGGATCACGAGGCGTTCCGAATACGTGGGCGAGTGTCCCCCCGGGAGGCCACCCCCGTCATTACCGTCCGTAATGTGGCGTGACATCGTCCCCGCGCGCCGCGAGATGACGGGCCGTCATGACACCGCGGCGCCTGGACCCCACGCTCGCAGCTGAGTCAGGCTTCGCTTGGCTTTCCCATCGGTCGAACGTCCCGCAGGGAGAGCCCGTCCTGGGGGACGGGCTCTCCCTCTTCCCCCGGCGCGGCCGCCAGCGCGCACAGTCGCGACTCGCATGGAGGGAGGGGACCTTGTCACGGATGCAGAGGGGATCGACCGTGACACCCGATCGATCCTCGGAGGTCCCTGTGACCGGCAGGCTGGATCACTCCGCCGAGGCCGCGCGGGAGGCTTGCCCGCAAACCCGGTGGGCGAGCGCGGGCAGCCTGTTCATCGCGCTCCTCGCCCTTCTCGGCTTCGTGGCCGTGACCATCGCGGTCGCGAGCCGGTTCGTCTTCCCGTTCGATCAGCCGTGGCTCGCGTCTGCCCGCACGCTCGACGGCTTGCCAGTCATCTGGCAGGCGATCTCGCAATCGGCGAACATCCCGCTCATCGCCATTGGGGTCGGGTTCGTGCTCTGGCTGGTGTGGAAGAAGCGGCGCCGCGAAGCTGTCGTCGTGATCCTGATCCTGATCGCGGTGACCGCAGGCAGCGAGGGAGTCAAGCAACTCGTCGGCCGACCCCGGCCGTCCGGCACCGGCGACGGGATCCCGGGCGTCGTCTACAGCTACCCGTCGGGGCACGTGCTCGAGGTCCTGACGATCCTGGGCCTGATCGCGGTGCGAAGCTGGCGCAGCCCGCGATCGGCCTGGCTTCGGCTGGCCCTCGTCCTCGTCGTGGCCTTCGAGGTCGTGCTGGTGGGGATCTCCCGTCTCGCCCTGGACGAGCACTATCCGAGCGATCTGCTCGGGGGCGTGCTGGGTGCGATCTCGGCGCTGGGCTGCTACGCATGGCTCACCAGGCCGGGGGGCTGGGCCGACAGGCCTGCGCCCAACCCGCCCGGGGGCGCGACCGCTCCATGACGCGACCGGAAGACAGGGTCGAGCCTGCCGGCGGGGAGGTGAGCGCCACCGGCCCTGCGAGCGAGGCGGGTCCGCTTGGCCGCGTCGACTCGGCAGGCCCTGCGACGTCCGGTGTCGTTGCACGTCCTCCGCTCGCCGTCGCGACGAGGACCCTCGGCCTCGGCTTCGTCGGGTTGATCGCGAGCCTCGTCGTGCTTGGCTCGATCGCCGAGGGCGTGCGCACCCAGGAAGTGTTCGCGCTGGACACGTGGGCCACCCCGTTCCTTCACGGCATCGCATCGCCCGGCATGGATGCGCTCATGAACGCCCTGACCGACGTCGGGTCGAGCCTCGTCATCGGGCCGATCCTCGTTGTGGGCCTCGCCTGGCTGCTCTGGAGGCGCCGCTACGGCGCCGCGCTCTTCCTGGGCGTCGCGACCGGCGGCAGCCTGGTTCTCCAGGCGACGATGAAGCTCTTCTTCGCACGTCCCCGGCCGCAGCTGCCGTGGGCGCCCGTGCTGCCCGACTACAGCTTCCCGAGCGGCCACACGATGAACGCGATCATCTTCTACGTCGCCCTTGCCCTCATCGCGTGGTCCGTCGCGGGCCGTCGGATCGGCCTCTTCCTCCTGGTGATCGCCGTGGTCGTCGCGCTGGGGGTGGGGGTGAGCCGCATCTACCTCGGCTACCACTACCTCACGGATGTCGTCGGCGGGCTCATGGCGGGGATCGCCTGGCTGCTCGTGGTGGGCGCGGCGTTCCGCGCCCGGCCGACATGGCGGCATTGGCGCTCCGAACGCACCCCGCGGACCGGCGAGCGGGGCGGCTCCGGCACGGCGGCCGTCGGATGACGCGTGCCCTCGTGCTCGGTCGGCACCGTCCGGGCCGGAGGATCGACCAGGCGGTCCGCGAGACGGAGCGGCGGCTCGAGGCGGCCGGCTGGACGGTCGAGAGCGCGGTCGTCCGACGCAAGCGGGACCTCCGCCAGCACGCGGCCCGCGGGGTGGAGGCGGGCGTCGACGTGGTCGTTGCGGTCGGCGGCGACGGGGCGGTGCTCCAGGTCGTCAATGCCCTCGCCGACACCAGGGTCGCCCTGGGCATCATCCCCATGGGCACCGGCAACCTCCTCGCCGGCAACCTCCGGATTCCCCGTCGGCTCGACCGTGCCGTGAGCGTCATCATCGGCGGCCGACATCGCCGGATCGACCTCGGCCGCGTCACCGTCGGCGGCAAGGACCATGACTTCGCGGTCGCCTGCGGCGTCGGGTTCGACGCGCGCGTGATGCAGGCGACGGGCGCCGCCGAGAAACGGCGCCTGGGCAAGCTGGCCTACGTCGTCCGGGCCATCGGCCAGGCCCGTCACGTCCGCGACGTGAAGCACGAGATCACCCTGGATGGGGCCCGCAGCACCACCGAGGCGACCCAGGTCTTCATCGCCAACTTCGGGCAGATGGGGTCCCTGATCAAGCCGCGGCGAGAGATCCAGCCGGACGACGGCCTGCTCGACGTGATCATCGTCCGGGCGCCCGGGCCCCTCCTGGGCCTGCTCGCCGGACTGGAGGCGCTGTGGCAGCGCGACCTGGGGATGAGCGCCGCTGGTCATGTCATCCGGGCGCAGGCCCGGGAGGTGCGTATCGAGACCTCGCCCGAACGGCTCGTGGAGACGGACGGCACCGTCGTCGGGACGACGCCGATCATCGTCTCGGTCCGACCCGGCGCCTTGATGGTAATCGAACGCGGGCCCTGAGCCCGGGCGGGCGCAGAGACCCGCAGTCAGCGGGGCAGTCGGCGCCTGGCCGGAGACCCGGCGAACGTGCGCGTCCGGGCGAGGAGCTGGCGTTCGGTGAGCGAGCCGGCCTTCTCGACCTCGACCCGTCGCGTGCGGCCGTGGCCCTGGTCATCGGCGCGGACCTGCTCGGCGAAGTGCTCGACCACCTCGCCGTCACCGATCAGCAGCAGGTCGTCGTCGGCCGGCAGCACGTGGGCAACCTGGGCGAAGAAGGTGCGCATGTGCTCGTCGCGATGGCCCTCGCCGGCCGGGTGGCTCTCGGTGGGTGGCCGTCCGGTCGAGCGGTGCCGGCCCGGAACGGTGGACTCGATGCGGTGGCGCACGGCGAGATCGCTGCTCCAGCGCACCACGGAGGCGAAGTCGGCAGAGATCCAGACACCGGTGGCATGGGGACCCGTCATCGCGGTTCCTCCTTTCCAGGGCAGCCATCTCGCACGACCGGCCACGGGCGACCGCGACCCGGGGCCCGGCCTACCAACGGATGAAGCCGCTGACGAAGAGCCCTGTCAGCGCGACGACCACGACCAGCGCCAGGAGGCCGCCGAGCATCCGCGCACCCTTCGAGAGGTGATACGGGTTGCCCGTCGTCTCCTCGTATGCCCGCGTCTTGCGGTCATGCTCCTGCCGTTCGTTCCTGTCCCGGCCGCTCTCGTCCTGGTTCGCGATCTCGGCATCCCTTTCGTCCGACCTGGCGATGTCCCCTCCGCTGGCCCACTGTGGCGCCCCGGCAGCGCGCCGTCATGACGCTCCGTCATCGGCGGGTCATACGGGCCGGCGGCCCGGGACGTTGGCGACAGTCGGGTGGTTGACGTAGGGTAGGGGAGACCATGACCACACTCGAGAACCGGCCGAACACGGCACTCCTCGTCATCGACGTGCAGAACAGCGTCGTCGTGGGGGCTCACGAGCGCGACGCGGTCGTCGCGAACGTCGGCAGCCTTGTCGAGAAGGCGCGGCGGGAACGGGTCCCCGTTGTCTGGGTCCAGCACTTCGACGAGCAGCTTGCGAGGGGGAGCGACGACTGGCGGATCGTCCCCGAGCTGATGCCGGGCGACGCCGAGCCGCTCGTCGAGAAGAACTACGGCGACTCCTTCGAGGGCACCACCCTCGAGACCGTGCTGTCGGGCCTCGGAATCGGGCGACTCTTCGTCGTCGGCGCACAGACCGATGCGTGCATCCGCTCCACGCTCCACGGTGCGTTCGTCAGGGGGTACGACGCGACCCTTGTCAGCGACGCCCATACCACCGAGGACCAGACGGCATGGGGGGCGCCGCCGCCGGCCCAGGTCATCGCGCACACGAACCTGTACTGGACGTACGAGACGGCGCCGGGGCGGACAGCCGGGACGGTCGCGACCAGGGACGTCGACTTCGGCAGCACGTCCTGAAGCCTGCGTGACGGCTGGCACGGCGCGCTCGCCAGGAGGAATGGATGGGAGCACTCGCAGGCAAGCGCGCGATCGTCACCGGCGGGGCCTCCGGCATCGGTCGCGCCGCGGTCGAGCTGTTCGCCGCGGAGGGCGCCGCCGTCGTGATCGCGGACGTGAACGTGGCGGCCGCGACGTTCCTCGCGGAGGCCATCACCCGGGCCGGCGGACGGGCCATGGCAGTCGAGTGCGACGTCACGCGGTCGGCGGACTGCCGTCGGGCGGTGGAGGCGGCGGTCGGGTCGTTCGGGGGCCTCGACATCCTCTTCAACAACGCCGGGATCATCTGCCGCGCCGACGTGGTCGAGACCACCGAGGAAGAGTGGGCGCACGTGATGGCCGTCAACGTGACGTCGGTCTTCCTGATGTCGAAGCACGCGATCCCGGTCTTGGCGCGGGCCGGGGGCGGCGCGATCGTCAACGCGGGCTCCGGTTGGGGCCTCAGGGGCGGCGAGCGCGCATCGAGCTACTGCGCGTCGAAGGGCGCGGTGGTCAACCTCACGCGCGCGATGGCCATCGACCACGGGCCCCAGGGGATCCGCGTGAACTGCATCTGCCCGGGCGACACGGACACCCCGATGCTCCGGGAGGAGGCGCGCCAGCTGGGCCAGCCCGAGGAGGCCTTCCTGGCGGCCTCCGCCGACCGCCCGCTCGCCCGGATCGGGACGCCGGCCGACATCGCCCGGGGCGTGCTCTACCTGGTCTCGGATGCCGCCGCATGGGTGACCGGGACCACGCTCGTGGTCGACGGCGGCGGCCTGGCCTGACCACCCGGGGGCGGGACGCCCGCGAGGGCGGATTGTGGGAGAGTGACGGCGACGGGCGGCGGCCGGCCGCCCGGCAGCTGGAGACGGGGCGGATGACGAAGATCGGCTACGCGGCGATGCTGGAGCAGTTCCATCCCACGGACCTGCTGGAGTGGTGCGAGGCGGCGGAGCGGGCCGGCTTCTCGGCCGGCTTCATGGTCTCCGAGCACATCCAGCCGTGGACGCCGCAGCAGGGGCAGGCCGCCTTCGCCTGGAGCTTCATGGGAGCGCTGGGCCAGCGCACCAGCCTGCGGTTCGGGACCGCCGTGACCTGCCCCGGCTTCCGCTACCACCCGGCGGTGATCGCCCACGCGGCGGCCACCCTGGGGGCCATGTACCCGGGCCGCTTCTGGCTGGGCCTGGGCGCCGGCGAGGCGCTCAACGAGCACATCCTGGGCGGGGCATGGCCGGAGATCGGCGTCCGCAGCGCGATGATGTTCGAGGCGATCGAGGTGATCAACCGGCTCTTCGCCGGCGAGGTCGTGCGGCATCACGGGGAGCACTTCAGGCTGGAGTCGCTGCGGCTCTACACGCGCCCGGAGGCGCCCGTCCCGGTCTACGTCGCGACGGCCGGCCCGCTCAACGCCAGGAAGACGGGGCGGTTCGCGAACGGGATGATCACGGTGGGCGCGGCCGACGAGAAGATCGGGATGCTCTGGGGCAAGTTCGACGAGGGCGCCCGCGAGGCCGGCAAGGACCCCGCCTCGATGCCGAAGCTCCTCCAGGCCCACGTCAGCTGGGCGCGCACCGACGGGGAGGCCCTCGACAACGCGATGCGCGAGTGGCCGAACGGCGGGATGCCCTTCCCCAAGCAGGACATCCGGAACCCGGAGGACTTCGCGGCCATGGCGAAGCTCGTCCGGCCGGAGGACTTCCGCAACCGCGTCCTGATCTCCGCGGACCTGCGGGTCCACACCGCGAGCCTCCAGCACTATGCGGAGATGGGCTTCGACGAGATCCACGTCCACAACGTCGGGCGCAATCAGGCCGAGTTCATCGAGGCCTACGGCGCCGAGGTCCTGCCGGCGCTTCGGCTGGGCCGCTGAGCCCGACCCATGCCGCCGGCCGTCGTCTTCGAGCGCCCTGCCGATCGCGACGCCGAACTCCGGGGCCGACCTGGCGAGGTCCGGTTCCTTGAGATCCCGCCGATCACCGCCGTGATGATCGACGGCGAAGGCCCGGTGGGCGAGACGAACTTCGCGGCCCGGATGCCCGGCCTCTACGCGACGGCCTACGGGCTCCATTTCGTGCTCAAGCGGCGTGGCGTCGAGCGCCGCGTCGGGATGCTCGAAGGCCTCTACTGGACGGTCGACGGGTCGACGGACCTCGACGCGATCCTCGGGCCCGACCGGGGGACGTGGCGCTGGACGCTCCTGATCTCGCTCCCGCTCGAGGCGGCCGACGACGAGCTCGCGACGGCGCTTTCCGGCGGCCGCGCGAGGCTCGCCGCCGAATACGCGCCCGACCTGCGGATCGCCACGTTCGACGAGGGCCCCGTCGCCCAGGTGCTCCACGTCGGCCCGTACGCCGAGGAGCGGCCGACGATCGAACGGCTCCACGCCGCGATCGCCGCCGCCGGCCTTCGGCCGCGCGGCCGGCACCACGAGCTGTACCTCGGGGACCCGCGGCGGTCCGCGCCCGAACGCCTCCGGACGCTGATCCGGCAACCGGTCGAGCCGGCCTGACCGGGACCCGCGGCGCGGCGCCTCGCGGTCGGCCACGGGTCCGAGCCCGAAATCCTCGCCAACGCGGTCCCCCGCATCACTATCCGAGATGAAGCCGGTCCGGAACGCCTCTACGCAGCCGAAGACCGGCTCGAGCCTCCGAAATCCTCTTCAATGCGGAGGCCACGACCGCGTAACGGAGGAAGTGGCCCCCTGCCAGAGTCGTCGCGTCGTCTCGGATGGGCATGCCTGGCCGCCTTGTCCGGGATAGTGATTGCGGGCGAAGCATTGACGAGGAAACCTGCCCACGACGGCGGCGGCGAGAGACACGACCTCGGCCTCGACGCCACCAGCGTCGCCCCGCCCCTCTCCCCGTTCAGATCCCGAGGAACCGCTCCACGACCCGGTAGCGCCACACCGCGCGGAGCGCCGCCGCCCAGGCCACGACCGCCACCGCGACGATCGCGAGCTCGGGGGCACCGGGAGGCCGGAGGGCGAAGAGGGTGCGCCCCGCCGGCACCGCCAGGAGCGCAAGGTAGAGCACCGCGAGCAGGGCTGCCAGGATCGTCGGCCGCCAATCGGGAGACCGGGGCTCGATGACGGCAAGCCACGCGACGGGCGGCTCCACGAACACCACGAGCACCAGCCCGGCGAAGACCAGGAACGAGGTCAGGGCCGACTGGCCGACCAGGATCGCCGCGTCGAGGGCGGCGACGTCCATCGTGCCTCGTCCGGCGAGCTCGTCGATGCCCCCCAGCTGGAAGACGATGACGCCGAAGAGGACTCCCAACCCGGCAAGGCTCGAGAGCACTGCCGCGGGCACGACGAAGCGGGCAAGCGTACGGCCCAGGGATTCGTGGGCCCGGGCGCCCGGCTGCGCCCAGACGGCCAGGAGCGCCGTCGGGATGCCCACCGTGAACAGCGTGAGCACCGAGCTGTTCCGCAGCTCGATCGGGAAGATCCCGAGGACGAGCGACGTCACGACCAGGAGGCCCACCGTCGTGATCCGGCTCAGGAACAGGCGCAGGATGTCCTGCATCCCGTTGCGGATCCGCTGGCCCTCCTCGACGGCCGGCGCAAGCGAAGCAAACGAGTCGTTGGTGAGCACGATGTCGGCCACGCCGCGCGCCGCCTGGCTGCCGCTCTGCATCGCGATCCCCAGGTTCGCCTTCTTCAGCGAGAGGACGTCGTTCACGCCGTCGCCGATCATCGCCACGTAGCGGCCGCGCGACCGGAGCGCGTCCACCAGGCGCTCCTTCTGGGCCGGCGTGATCCGCCCGAACACTGTCGTGGCGAGCGCGACGGCCGCCAGCTGCTCGTCGTCCATCCCGTCGAGCTCCGGCCCGGCGATCGAGCGAAGGTCCGATCCAAAGCCCGCCTGCCGGGCCAGGGCCACCACGGTCTCCGGGTCGTCGCCGGAGATGACCTTCGGCGTGACGCCAGCGGCGACGAACCTGGCAAGTGTCGCCTGGGCGTCCGGCCGCAGCTCATCGTTCAGGACCACCAGCCCCAGCGGCCGCATCCCCGCCGGGAGCGTCGGGGCGTCGTCCTCGCCCGCCAGGCCGCCGGGGTCGGGATGCGCGGCCACGACCAGCACTCGCAGCCCGCGACCCGTGAAGGGCTCGATCCGGGATCGCAGCGCAGCCCACGCCGCCGCGTCACCGAGGCCACCCTCGAGGGTGGGCCGGAGGGACTCCGCGGCACCCATGGCCACGACGCCGGTCCGCTCGGGTCCGGCGGCCGGGCCGAAGGCAACCGCGCTCCACTTGCGGGCGGAGGAGAAGGGCACGTCGCGCGCCAGCGGCAGGGCCGTGCCCGGGCAGGCCGCGGCGATCGCCTCGGCGGTCTTGTTCCGGACCGCCGCGCTCGCCACCACGTCACCGAGGAGCGCACGAAGGCCCGCCTCCGTGCCGTCCAGCGGGATCACCGCCTCGACGGACAGCCGGTTCGAGGTCAGCGTGCCGGTCTTGTCCAGGCAGAGGACGTCCACGTGGCTGAGCGATTCGATCGCGTTCGCCTGTTGGACCAGGGCCCCGAAACGGACGATCCGGACCGCCCCCAGCGCATAGGCGATCGCGATCGAGACGAACAGCCCGTTCGGCACGAGGCCGACCAGGAGCGCCGCCTCGCCCACGGTCCGGCCGGCCGCGACCAGCCTCAGCGCGTTGTTGAGGACCAGCACGATCTCGAGGTAGACGACCACCGCGAGGGCGATCCGGATCACCAGGTTGATCTCGGCCTGGAGCGGCGTGAGGACCCGCCGGAAGGTCCGCGCGCCGGCCGTGATCCGGTTGGCCAGGCTGTCCGTGCCGACCGCCGTCACCACGAGCCGTCCGCCCCCGTTGACCACGAAGCTCCCGGAGTAGAGGGCATCACCCGGGCGCTTCAGGATGAGGTCCGACTCGCCCGTCAGCTGCGACTCGTCGGCCTCCAGGCGGCCCTCTGCGAGCAGGCCGTCGAGGACAACCTGGTCGCCCGCGCCCACCCGCAGGAGGTCCCCGACGACGAGCTCCTCGGGGCCCGCGGCGCGCTCGACCCCGTCGCGGACCAGCGCGGCCGTCGGGCGCGTGAGGAGGGCGATCCGATCCAGCATCCGCTTCGCGCGCACCTCCTGGACCACGCTGACCGCGATGTTCACGCCGATCACGGCAAGCGAGACCAGGGCGTCGAGCGGACGCCCCACGAGCACCAGGAGGACGCCCAGCACGAAGATCACGTTGTTGATGAACGTGAAGACGTTCTCCCGGACAACCTGGCCGTAGGTCCGGCTGGTGACGAGCGGAGCGGTGTTCCCGTGACCGGCTGCCCGCCGGGATGCTGCGTCCGCCTCGGTCAGGCCCGTGGCCGGGGTCCCCGCCGCGACCGCGTCGGCGGCGGCATCCGCGAATTCGGCGGCCCTGGGATCGTCGAGGCGCGTGGCGGCACTCACGCACGCGAGAGTACGGCGCGGGTCAAGCGCGAGTCGGCCGATTGGCGTCGCCGGCCGCGACGCGCCCGACGCACATGGCGCACGATGCATGGGTGAAGGCTGACGCGCCCGACGCGATCGTCGTGGGGTCAGGACCGAACGGGCTGGCCGCGGCGATCACGCTCGCCCGCGCCGGGCGGTCAGTCGTCGTCCACGAGGCGCGCGACACGGTGGGCGGGGGGATGCGCAGCGCGGCGCTGACCCATCCAGGGTTTGTCCACGACGTCTGCTCGGCCGTCCAGGGGATGACGACGGCCTCGCCGTTCTTCCGCAGCCTCGACCTGGGGCGGTTCGGGCTGGAGCTCGTCGAGCCGCCGGCGCCGCTCGCCCACCCGCTCGACGGCGGTCGCGTCGCGCTGCTCGAGCGGTCGGTCGCCGAGACGGCTGCCGGGCTCGGGGTGGACCGCGCGGCGTATCGGCGGCTCATGGGGCCCCTCGTGCGCGACGCCGACGCGGTGATGGACCTCGTGCTGGGCCCGATCTTCCGCGTCCCGCGCCACCCGCTGGCGGCGGCCCGATTCGGGTTGCCGGCGCTCCGCTCGGCGGTCGGGCTCGCCCGGGGCAGGTTCAGCGGAGAGGATGCCCGGGCCCTCCTGACCGGCCTCAGCGCCCACTCGATGCTGCGGCTGGACCGGCCGCTCACCGCGTCGTTCGGGCTGGTCCTCGCGATCACCGCCCACGCGTACGGCTGGCCGGTGGTTCGTGGCGGGACCCAGCAGCTGGCGGACGCCCTTGCCGCGGAGCTCCGGTCGCTCGGTGGGGAGATCGTGACCGGCCATCGCATCGCGTCGCTCGCCGAGCTGCCACCCGCGAGGGCGGTGCTCTTCGACACGGCACCCCGGGCGCTCGCGGCGATCGCGGGAGATCGACTTCCCGGCGGGTATCGGCGCCGCCTGGAGGGGTTCCGCTACGGCCCGGGGATCGTGAAGGTCGACTGGGCGCTCAGCGACCCGATCCCGTGGCAGGCGGAAGCGGCCGGCCGGGCCGGCACCGTCCACGTCGGGGGGTCGATGGACGAGATCCGGGCCGCCGAGGCAGAGGTCTCCCGCGGCGGGCACCCGGAGCGGCCCTTCGTGCTGGTCGTCCAGCAGAGCCGCTTCGACTCCAGCCGCGCACCCGTGGGCCGGCAGACCGGCTGGGCGTACTGCCACGTCCCGAACGGCTCGACGGTCGACATGACCGCGCGGATCGAGGCCCAGGTCGAGCGGTTCGCACCCGGCTTCCGGGAGACGATCCTCGCGCGCTCGGTCCGCCTGCCGGCCGATCTCGAGGCCGACAACCCGAACGACGTCGGCGGCGACATCAACGGCGGGATCGAGGACCTGCGCCAGCTCTTCACCCGGCCCGTCGCGCGCCTCGACCCGTACTCGACGCCGACCCGCGGCATCTACCTGTGCTCCTCGTCGACGCCGCCCGGCGGCGGCGTCCATGGGATGTGCGGCGTCTGGGCGGCCCGGTCCGCGCTCCGCCGGGAGTTCGGCCGCCAGGGCTGACCGGTTGAGCGGGACGTTCGCGTCGGCCTGACCGAGGCGGCTCAGGTCGCCACAGGCGACCAGACGGCGCGAACCGATCGGTCGATTGCCGGACGGCCTTGGCTCGCGACAGGTTCGTTCGTTTCCGGCGGACATCGTGGCGGCACACGCCTGGTCCGAGCCTCGGCCTGACCTCCACTCAGGCACTCTGTTCGCCGTGGGCGACACCGGCGGCCCGGGCGACACCGGCGGTCCGGGCGACATCGGCGGCCCGGGCGGCATGTCGCGATTGGGCCCGACCCTGCGCCGAATCGGGTCCGCCGGCCATCCACAGGATCCCGTCCCCCGGCCAGGCGGTCCCGTCCTCGAGCGCGCGCCGGAGCTGCTCCGATGGGACCGGGAACGTCGACCGCGCGGTCTCGCCGAGGCTTGCGACCAGCTCACGGTGGTGCCGGGTGGGCGGCAGGCACAGGACGGCATGGACCATGGCCCGGTCGCCGACCGCTTCGCGGATCCGTTCCCGCTTCTCGTGGCATCGCCTGACGACCGCATCCCATGCCCGGATGTGCGTCTCCACCTCGATCGCGACGACCGCCCCGAACGCCTCGAGCCGGACATCGGTCGACCATCGGCCGGGGCCCGGCACGGGGGCCTCGGCACGGGCCCGCCAGCGAGGGTGGCGCCCGCCGAGCAAGCGCTCGATCAGACGAGCGTGCGCCACGTCGTGAAGCAGCGGCGTCGCGCCCGGATAGACGTTGACTCGCAGGTCGGCGCCAACGGCGACCGCCGCTCGCCGGCGGATCTCGAGTCCCACGGTCGGGTCTCCCGCCTCCAGCTCGTAGATGACCGACCTGCTCACGCCGAGCCCCAGCCGAAGCTCCCGCAGCGCCTGGCCGGTTCGAACGGCGTCGAGGCGTGACAGGCGGACGGCTTCACGCTGGACGATCCGCCGCGAGCGGGCGAGCTGGTCGGGACTGGGCATGCGAGCCTCCCTGGCGAGCCGAGTGGTGAGCAGGCGAGGGTGCGCCCTGTCTCCTCAGGAGAACAGATGGCCCTTATCCCGCGGTTATCGAGCCGCCCGCTGGTCTGGTCCGCGGCTCTCGGTCGCCCGGCGCGAACAAGCTCGCCGTCCCGTCAACGCGCCGACGCCGGGCCCTGTCCATTCGCGTGATCTGTTCGCCAGGGGCGATCCCCTGCAGCGAGCGCGCGGGAGCGGGCCGCGCGGACACGGTTGCCGGCGACCTGGCGCGCAGGGACCGCCCCGCCGCGTCCTACCG
>Ga0208355_1000646_pt1 | contig 15759 bp, 10 predicted proteins | sample NGESurdeep072012_6_FD_184458 | JGI IMG/M metagenome (GOLD analysis project Ga0208355, IMG submission 184458) | Arctic peat soil microbial communities from Barrow, Alaska - NGEE Surface sample 210-3 deep-072012 (SPAdes) | ecosystem: Environmental > Terrestrial > Soil > Wetlands > Peat ... | reverse complement strand
TCAGCTGCTTGTAGGCGGCGGCCAGATCGTCGGCGGTCAGCGTCTGGTCGGAGGTGCGCAGCAGCCACTTGCCGTCCAGGTGGGCTTCGCGGGTGGCGGCGGCCTTGTCGATACGCAGCAGCCCGGCTCGGGTGCGGCGTAGGTAGCGGCGCAGTCCGGGCTTGGCCGTCAGGGTGCCGACGAGTTCGTCGCGGCGCTGGGCGGTCCAGCCGTCCGAACCGTCGATCAGCGACTGCAGGTGGGTGATCAGCCGCTGACGCACCACCCGGTCGCGGTTGGCCTGCTCGGGGTTGGCGCAGACCACGAACCGCTCGGCGCGCACCCCGTCGGCGTCGGCGCCAACACCACCGCCGGGAGCAACCCGCACCTCCTTGACCCGCAGGTTGCCGGCCACCGTGCGGTAGCGGCCGGGGCGGGCCAGCGCGGCCGCGGCCTCGCTGTTCGCCGAGCGCAGCTTCTCGGCGTGGATGTAGTGCCCGCCGCCGCGGGTCAGGTAGCCGCGGTTGGCCGCGGAGGCGAACCCCCGGTCGGCCACCCAGACCAGCCGGTGCAGGTTCCAGTCGGTCAGGTCATCTTTGACCCGGCGGATGATGGCGGTGTCCGCGGTGTTGCCGGGAAACGTCCAGCACCGGATCGGCACCCCGTCGGCGGTGACCGCCATCCCGATCACCACCTGCGGCAGATCGGTCCGGAAGTCCTTGGAGTGCCCGAACGTGCGGGTCGCCGCCTCCACCGGCCGGGCCACCCCATCGTCGTCGACATCGTCGGCCAGCTCGGCCAGCTCGTCGGCGCCGTCAAGCTCCCAGTACGTCGAGGTGGTGTCGACGAAGACGACGTCGCAGGCCAGGTTGAGCAGGGTGGCGGTGGTGGCGAACACGCCGGCGGCGATCTCACCCAGCGCGTCGAGCAGGAAGTCCATCGCCGCATAGGCGGCGTCGGCGTCGAAGCCCGGGCAGCCCTCCATCGCCACCCGCTCGGCCACCCACTTGGTGCACGCCAGCTTCGAGCCGGGCTCCAGCGCCCGCTGCGCAACCAAAGCGAAGACGATCCGCTCCACCGCCGCGCCGTCCAGCCGCCGGCCGTCCGCTGTCCGTCGGATCGCGGCGGCGACGCCGAGCCGCTCCCACACCCGGTCCAGCACCCAGGCGCCGCCGAGCCGGCGGCAGTCGGCCACCTCGACGTCGGCACCCGACGCCGCAGCCACCGCCTCGGCCGGATCGAGAAACCGGGAGATCGAGGCCACCAGCCGGGTCAGCGCGGCCCGATCGACCTGCTCTACCCGACCGAAGTTGTGGATCACCTTCGCGGTCGGCACCCCGGTGTCTGGATGCCGCTCGTTGTGCGCCAGCTGCAGATAGCGCACCACCGACCCGTCCCGATTCGTCCGGCGCGTCTCCCGCAGATACACGCCGACGAGTTAACGCCAGCCCACCCTGACGATCACGGGCGCGTACACCTGGTCGGGCTGGGGCGAAGCCCCGTTAGGACTAGTCGCAGCAGTGATCGGCCGGTAGCTCGCTGCTCGTGGTCACTCTGTCGGCGCTCTCCGGATGATCTGTAGAGGGCCACTCAAGTAGTCATTCCGGTGACCCGAAGTAGTCAATACAGCACGCTGAATTAGCGCAGCGAGCCAACAGTAACCACACCCTCGACAGCATCCAGGGTCGGTCGAAAAGGCAAACCCGTCGTGAGGCGGGGACGCAAAGCCACGGAGCAGTGCTCACTGCTGGCCGGGTTATCGAAACTGACCCGCCCTGGATCCCTAAGGAGCCAGGACGATGCCGTATGCCCGAAAGTCCCCGAAGTCCCGCGGACGCCTATCCGCCAAGCGAGGAGCTGGACTGGCGCTGCCGTTGACAGCGCTCGTCGCCCTGCTTGCGACAGTCGAGCAGCCGGTCGCCTCTGCGGGGCCTGTCGCGGACGGTGCAGCAGTCTCCGTGCGACCGGCCGCGCTTGTGTCGACAATCAACCTCCAGCCCAACTCGTCCTTCGAGTCCGCCGTGGCACCGAAGGACGTCCGAGGCGGGACCGTCGCCGTCTCGGCCGCGGACCACCTGGATGGCGCACAGTCGCTCGCACTCACCATGAGCGGGCAGGACGCGTTCTGGGACTGGGATGCCGACGGGGCCCAGCAGGCCGGTGTCACCCCGGGCAAGACGTACACGGCATCGGTGTTCGTCAAGACACCAGCGAGCGGCCTCAGCGCGCGCCTCTGGATCGACTACGACAACGCCAGCCACCAGCAGGTGGGCGCAAGCGGCACCCCAGCCCTGGTCAGCCTGCCTGCGGGCCAATGGACCCGGCTCAGTACCACGTTCACCCCCACGGCGGGAGTCGCCTTCATCTCCGTGTCGCCGGTCTTATCGGGCGGGGCCGCCGGCACCGTCGTCTTCAACGATCAGGCCCAGGTCGAGTCAGGCGCCATAGTTACGCCCTGGAACTACGTCGCCCCTGCGACTGTCACGGGCATCCATGGTGGTGTCGTCTACCCGTGCGGCATCTACGGGTCGCACGAGGTGTACGGCGCGATCGGCGCCAAGTACTCGGCGATCGGTGCCGCGAGCTCGGTCATCGGCTGCCCCACTACCGACGAGCACGCCGTCGCCGGTGGTCGGCAGAGCGACTTCACCGCAGGCGTCATTGACTGGTCGGCTACGACCGCCGCCCACGAGGTGCACGGCTCGATCAACAGCAAGTACCAGGCCCTCGGCGGCCCCGGCTCGGCGTTGGGACTACCTGTCTCGGACGAGCAGACCGCTCCCGAGGGCGGGGCGAACCGGCAGAGCGACTTCCAGCACGGGTCCATCCACTGGACCGCCGCGACCGACGTCGCCACTTACGTGCCACTCGCCACCCCACCGACCCCGGCGCCGACCCCGGCGGCCACCGTCACGTACTGGCCCGTAACCACACCGATGTCCGCTGCTGAGATCGCGAACACCGGCCGCGGGCAGTACGAATGGAGCGGCATCGCTGCTGACCCGGTCGGCTGGCCCCAGAAGGACGTCTACTACCGGGACCAGATCCACTGGAACAGCAACCTCGAACCCAGCCCAGGCGTCTACCAGGACACCATCATGGAACAGGGGCTGACCCGGGCGGCGTCGATGGGCGGTCGCTTCGGCTTCCGCGTGATGTCGATGAACGACTCGCAGAACTACACGCCTGCCCAGGTCGCCAAGCAGCCGGGGACGAACATCCCGGACTGGAACTCGCCGAGCTTCCTCACCGCGTGGACCAACCTGATGAAGCACCTCGGCAGCAAGTACGATCATGACCCGCGGCTGGCCTTCGTCGATATGGGCGGCTACGGCAACTGGGGTGAGTGGCACACGTACGGCATCGGCGGAGCCTCCATCACAGCGGCCAACGCTCAGACGGTCATCAACGCTGTCGTCTCAGCCTTCCCCGACAAGCACATCCTGATGATGACCGCCGACCCGAGCTTCCTGCAGCAGGCGATGCAGACCAGCCCGATGATCGGTGTGCGCATCGACTGCCTCGGCGCGACGAACTTCTACGGATCGACCATCGACTCGGTGCCCGACGCCGTCAACCGATGGAAGACCGCACCCTTCGTCTCTGAGTGGTGCGGGGCCAGCAACGGCGCAGCAAGTGAGTACGCGCTCGCTGACCAGCAGATCGCCAAGTACCACTTCTCCATGCTGTCGGACGGCAACTACCCGACGCGCTACGCCGACATGTCCGCTGCGGACAAGGCCTCCTTCGAGCACGCAAACAAGGAGTCCGGCTACCGCAACAACCTGGTGAGCGTCGCGGTGCCCGGCCGGATCAGTCCGGCAGTGCCCTTCTCAGTCACGTCCGCCTGGAACAACTCCGGCGTCGCACCTGCGTACGACCAGTGGTCGGTTCGCTATCAGCTGCGCAACAGCACCGGTGCCGTGGTCTGGACCGGAAGCTCGTCCCTCGCGATGACGACGCTGCTGCCGGGCCAGAAGTCTGTGACGGACACCTTCAGCGTCCCGAGCGGCGTGGCTACCGGGACCTACCAGCTGGCGGTCAAGGTCGCCGACCCAGCAGGATCGACGTCCCCAATGGCACTGGCTCAGCAGGGCGCGAACAGCGACGGCAGCTACTCGCTCGGCTCGGTCGTCGTCGGCTAGCCGGCGCAGTCACCGAAGCTGGCAGCAGCAGGCTAGGCTCGAAGGGCCTCCGGGCGATGGGATCGCACAGTGTCCCCTCGCCCGAGGTCCTTTCCCTTTCCGCCTTCCCGGCTCCACGCCGGACGACCCGGCCCGGGCGGGCTCTCAGCCCCGTACAGCAGCATCGCTCTTGGGGGCACGCGACGAGTGCCTGCGTTCGCTGCCCACGAGCACAGCCCCGGTCAGGCCGAGCCCTACTAGTGCAGGCACGCCGGCCACGACCAGCCCGGGCAAGCCGGTCTGCGCCCTTCCTTGAACCAGAACCTCCAACGCCACGGCGACGGCCATCCCCAACGCAGTCGCTCCCAGCGGGAAGCCGGCGAACGGCCTCCTGACGTCGTCGCCCAGAGCCGCCCTGGCCATGTGGAGGAAGTACGCAGCGCCCACGAGAAGACTGAGCGATGTGGCGGCAACGACGCCAAGCAGCCCGAAGGCCATCGCCATAGGAATGGTCAGCACCAGGTTCACGACGACCGACATGGCGCTGCTGCGAGCCTGCATGCCCGGACGCCCTAAGGTGTTGGTCAACGTGTCGATGACACCCACGCTGAGGTCGACCGCATGACCCAGCATGAGGACGGTAGCCGCGAGGCCGGCCAGTCGCTGCCCTGGTCCGAGCCAGGCTGTGATGGCGTAGTAGACCGTCGCTGCGCTGACGAGCGAGTAGGGCAGCGCCGTGCGCAACCATAGACGCTGCAGGCGGGCGAACTCCACCACGGCGGCGGCCCGGCCGGACCGCCCGAACGTCACCCCGAGGCTGGTGGCGAGCGGGCCTAGGGCATTGAGCGGAAGAGTGCGGACCTGCGTGGCGACACCCGCGCCGATGCTGTAGAAGGCCACGTACCTGATGGGTAGGATGGCGGCGATGAGCAGCGCGTCGACCTCCAGGTTGATCATGGCGCTTGCCGCGACGACCTGATGCTTCGCGGCGTAGCCGACAAAGCCGCGAAGATCCGCCAGGGGCAAGAAGCCCAGCTCCTCGCTCCAGAGGTAGCTCACGCTCGACGCGAACAGCAGAAGCAGAGCGCCTACGGCTTGTGCTCCGAGCGCAAGGACGACTCCACGCACGCCCAACCCCTGCCGTACCAGCACCAGCGTCAGCACGAAGTTCAGCGCCTGCGTGACGACGCTCACCGCAGCCGTGGTCCGCCACCGGCCGTTGGCGTGCAGGAGTCCCTGAAGCAGATTGCGGATAAGCTCCAGTGCGACCAGCACGGGCAGGGCGTAGACGAGGAAGACCGCGTCGGAGGTTAGAGCGTCCGGAGGGGCGAGCAGCGACACGATCGGCCGAGCAGAGGCGGCCATCACGGCGCCAATGACCACCCCGCCGGCGATCAGCGAGGTGAGCGCGCTCGTGAACAACCGGGTGGTCCGTCCAGCATCGCCCGAGCCCGAGTAGACGGCGAAGAAGCGCTGCGCAGAGTTGCCGATGCCACCGTCGAGCTGGGTCAGCACCGTGAGAGAGGCCTGAGCGAGCGCGAACAGCCCGTACCGGTCGACTCCTAGCCGGCTGAGCAGGAATGGGGTGAGCAGAAGCGCGCTGACGAGGGGCGCCGCCTGCCTCAGGGTGTTCCACCCCAGATGGCGAGGGATCGTGCTCACAGAGCTCGACGGCTCAGCCACAGGATCCGCTTTCCGTCGTCCTTGCAGTCAGTCGCCTGCACCCTAGTCGACGGGACCATGCCCTACGAGCTCTCGCACCTCTACGCCGTCGACCTGATCGACCAGGTCGCGACGCGCCCGCCGATCCGCGCGCGGAGGACTTGCCGTGCCGGGGCAGGCGGCCCTGTGTACCTCGGTTTCAGCAGCCGGGACGCGACCCGGGACGCACGCGGATGCGGAGCCACGGTGACGGCGAGCGCAGCCCTGATGCTGTCGTGGTCATGCCTCGCCGCGGTCAGCTGCTGCTCCGCGGTGGCAGTCTCGCCCGCTCCCATCAGTGCCAGCGCATAGTGCAGCCGGTAGCCGGCCGCCACCTTCTGGAGGGCCGGCCTCACGCTCGCGAGGCGCTCATCTGCCAAAAAGTGCTCGTAGCAGCGCAGCCGAGGCGCGTCGTGCCCAGTGACGAAAGTATCGCGACCCGGATGGACGCGGACGCGCACCAGCCTTTCCTTAACGAAGTGGGCGCCCCATCCTTCTCGTGACGCGAGATAGCTGAGCCACAGGTCGTAGATGTTGTCGACCCACGGTGGGAAATTCGCCCAGTCGATATGCTCCCTGCGGAAAAGAGCCGCATTGGCCGACATGATGTTCTGCTTGACGAGTGCTATCTCGTGGAAGGGCCGATGCAGGCCCGGCCGCAGATATGCCCGGCCCATCACGCGACTCAAGTACTCCGTCAGTCGCGGCATAGGCTCGCCGGAGGCGGCCACCATCGTCCCGTCGCAGAAGACGACCGAGACGGTCGGGTCGGCCAGCAACGGCCCGGCCAGCTTCTGCAAGAAGGCCGGGTCCCAGAGGTCGTCGTCGTGGAGCGTGGCGACGTACTGCCCTCGTGCAACTGCCCACCCGGCCAACGCGTTCCGGAGGAGCCCGATGTTCGTCTCGTTGCTGCGATATCTTAGCCGGACGTCACCGAAGGACGCCACGAGGCGCCTGACCGCAGCCGAGTCACCGTTGTCGGTGACGATGACCTCGAAATGGACGAACGTCTGGTCAAGAACGCTCTGAATCGCCTGCGCCAGGTAGTGCGGCCTGTTGAAGGTCGGCAGCACGACGCTCACGACCGGCCGGGGCAGAGCGGTGGCCACCGCCTCTACGCTGCTTGTCGCAGAGCAAGGCGTGGGGCCAGGCAAGTGCTCATGCGCAGACACTACAGTCATTACGCCTTGTGACCTTCAGCGGCACACTTCAGGCCCGCAGCAAGCGGCGCGTGGTAGGCGCTGGTAGTCTCGCGCAATGGACCAAGCGCTGTGGCTGCGTTCAGTTTGGCGTTACCGCCTTTTTGCCTCACTCATATTCTTGCTGGCCGTCGCCGCCACAGTCGCTTATCTGCTGACCACGCCCAAGAACTATCAGAGCGTGTCGTTGATAGCAGGCAGCTCCTTTTCCGAAGGCGCGACGGTGGACGTCGACCGCGTCCTGCCGACGCTCGCGCAGCTAGCTACGAGTGACGATGTCAGCACAATTGCGCGTCAGCGGGTGCCGGGCCCACTCCCCGGGCAGATTGCAGCGGATCCCGTGCAGAACACGTTGCTGCTACGAGTAGCGGTGACCGGACCTGACCCGGCCCGCGTGGCCCAGTACTGCAACGCCGTCAGCCAGCAGCTTATCAACCGCAACCCGCTCCCGAAGTTCGTCCAGCTCGCGCTGGTGCAGCCAGCGTTGCCGAGGCCGGACTCGGCAACGCCCTCCGCCAAGGTCGTCCTACCTCTCGGCGTTCTCATGGGCCTGGCGCTCGCCGCGGTCGGGGCTGTCGCCCGGGATCGGCTCGGCCAGTACCGAACGAGCTCCGCCCCCCCGGCGCAACGGGTCAGGCGACCCGCGACAGCGCCAGCCGCCGCTCCCGGCCGCCCCGGCGAGGGCGAGACCCAGCCGCCGGCGCCCGGGGCGCCGGTCGGGCGACAGGCGTCCGAGCGCCTTGAGGCGACGGGACGCAGTGGCGAGTGATCCGCCGGAACGGTCTCGAGCACGCCCACAGAGGTCCAGGTGAGCCCGCCGGCCTCGTCGCACTCCTGCTGACCCAGGATCGCGGCGGGCCTGTCGACCTGACGGTGGCACTCGCACGAGAAGTGGCGAACCGCCCGGGTGCACCACGAGTCGTCGTCGTGGGTCCCGATCCGGTGAGCAGTGCCGGCAGCCTCGACGAGCTGCTCGTCAAGGCTGGGATGCGCTCGAAGACAGATCTTGCGGGCAGGCGGCGGCTGCTTGCGACGCTCGAGGGCCTCGCGCCTGATCTCATCCACGCGCAGGACAAGCGATCCGGGCTACTGTGCGCAAGTGCGAGGCTTCCCGCGCGGACGTTGTTGACGTATCACGGCGTGCCGGACGACGTGCCTCCCGCGTGGCTACTCGACGAGGTCACGGCATCCGGCCCAGGACCGCGCACGCGCGCGGTGTTCGCCGCCGATGCACTGGTGGCTCGACGGCTGGACGCAGTAGCCGCGCCCTCTGAGCACATCGCCCGCTTCCTGCGGCGACGGCTGAAGGTGCCGTCGACGAAGGTGCACGTGCTGCCGAACGGGGTGCCGCTGCCCGCGGTCAGGCCTCCGGCGGCCCTGATCCGCAACCTCGTGTTCGTCGGCGGGCTCGTACCAGCCAAATCCGTGTCGACGCTCGTCACGGCCTTCTCGATGGTCGCGGCTGCCCGGCCTGAACTGCGCCTGCGACTCGTAGGTGACGGTAGCGATCGACCGGCGCTCGAGACACAGGTGGCCCGACTGGGCCTGCTCGACCGCGTGGACTTCGTCGGCTATCGCCAGGACGTGCCGCAGCAGCTGGCAAGGGGGGATTGCTTCGTGCTCCCTTCGATCAACGAGAACCAACCGATGGCGCTGATCGAAGCCATGGCCGCGGGGCTCCCCTGCATCGCCAGCCGGGTGGGCGCCGTGCCGGACCTGTTGAGCGGCGGCGCTGGGGTTCTGGTCGAGCCCGGCAACCCCCACCAGTTGGCGGAGGCCATCGCCCATCTCTCGGACGACAACGCACTCGCCGCCGAGCTCGGCCGTGAAGCAGCTCGACGGGCGCGGTCGGCCCACTCGATACTGGTCTGCGCCGACGCCCACCTCGCACTGTGGGAGAGGCTGCACCGCCAGCCTCCAGGCGCCCGTACGTGACGTGACCAGCCGGCTCGTGCGGCACCGCTTCGCGGCAGGCCGTCAGGAGCGCGACTCCTACGCCCTCCTGGAGATGAGGCTGCGGTGCGGTCGGAGCTCGACCGACGACGAGTAGGCCCCGTCAGCGTCGACCATCCCCGGCGGCACGGCCACCCGCACCGTGCTCGACGTGGGGTTGACGGCCACGAAGCCGCTGGAAAAGGCGCGCACGTACGCACCCCCCACCGCCTTCGCGGGCCCGGTCGGATCGCCGAGATCCCATCCCTGCTCCACCCGTCGGTGCACGGCGCCGTGCACCCCGGGCGGCGTGACGCTGAAGGCGCCCCGCCCGCCACCAGCGACCCAGAAGGTCGCCAGCCCGTACGCGAACGACGTGTCGTCATCGTCTGCCGCATCGGTGTGGGCGAGCGGAAGAGCGGTTTCCCCCAGCAGGGCGGCCTGACGAAGCCACGCACCGTCCCGCTCGCTCGTCACAAACCCGCTGAGGGGGTCCGGTCCGACGTGAGCGAGGTACTCCTCGAAGCCACCGCCGAACTTCGCGAGCCGCGACCACCACCCGTCGTAGGTCGACGCGTCCGCGACGTTGGGGACGAGCACTTTGCCTCGCGCAACGAGAGCTCGTCCGGCTTTGGTGACCAGGGCGGCGACTGCGGCCCGCATCTCGAGGTCGCTCGAGCATCCCACCATCGGGACCGACACGTGCGCGTCGACACGGGAGACGGCGTCGTCGGCGAAGACACCGTCCCACCCGGCCTGCATCACTTCCTGCTGGACAGCGGCCGCCCACGCATCCTGGTAGGCGGGCAGCCACACAGTCATCTGGTAGTTAGGCGGGAACTCGCGCCACTCGAGCCGCTGACCGGTCACCGCGGATCGGGCGAACCACTCGGGGCGAGCGTCGGCGTAACGCACTCCCGAAGCTTCCAGCGGCCCCGCCGGATCCGAACGCGTCGCCGAGATGCTCTTGTAGACGAGTACGGTGACGTGCGGGTTAAGCCTCTTGATCTCGTGTAGCGCGTGCGTCTCCCACGAGTTCAGGACGACCACCCGGTCATGAGCAGCAGCCTCCTTCAGCTGCGCCTCCGTGGGAGAGCCATCAAGCGCGAGCCAGAGGACAGGCGGGTTCCGGTCATGGCCCCGCGCCACGGGCTGCTCAGGGTTCGTCACGAGAACCCCAGCCGTCGTCAGCGGCGCATCAGCCGCGCTGCAGAAGACAGCAGACGCCACGACCGCCACGCCGAGGGCGCGTCGCGGCGCATGCCCGCCGGCGCGCTGCCTGCGGGGCAACCGGGCTGTGACCATGGATCCTCTGCACCGTCGGTGCTGCAAACGTCCAGGCTTCCCAATCGCTGGCGGCGGCCTCCCCAGAGGAACGATCGCCGTGGCCGGCCGGTTCCCGCTCGAGAGACCCATCCGTCGTGACGTGCGCACCCGCGCCTACCGGACCAGCGCCTGCGTCACCTTCGCCAGCTGGTCGAGAGTGCTCGTGAGGTCAAGCTCTCGCTCCGCAAACTGCCTACCGGCGCGACCTTCTGACGCTGCTGTCGCCGGACTGGTCAGGCGTCGGACGAGTGCGTCTGCCAACGCCGGAGGATCGTCCGGCGGGATCGCATGGAAGGCTCCGAGCGCGGCCAACTCGCCCATGCCCCCAACATCGGTCGCGACGACGCTGCGTCCTGTCGCGAGCGCTTCCAAGAGAGTGAGAGGCAGACCCTCACCCCATCGGGAAGGAAGGACGACCACGTCGGCAGCAGCGTACCACGCCGCGACGTCGTCCTGACCGCCGACGAATGTCACCCCTGGCACGCCCCGGGCGACTAGACGGTCACCCTCGTCGCCGTCGCCCACGAGGAGAAGCTGCGCGCCAGGAGCCCGCCCGCGGACGAACCTCCAGGCATCGAGCAGGACCGACTGCCCCTTCTGCACGCTCAATCGACCGACGCAGACGGCGATCGGCGCCCCTGCCGGTATCGACAGGCGCTGCCGGGCAGCCCGGCGAGCGTCGTCGCCGGCGAAACCGAACTTCGTAAGGTCCACACCGTTACGGACGACGACGTAGTCACCCCGAATGCCGTGGTCCAGGCCTGCTTTGCGCTCGGCCTCGCCGACACACACGAGGCGTCGGGACCAACGCACGGCGTTCCGTTCCCAGACGATGCTGGTCTGCGCCACGGGCCCGGCGTCGGCCTGCCATGCCCATCCGTGCGGCTGGAAGAGTGTCGGCACTCGCCCCCGGAGCACGAGCCTGCCGACGAGTCCTGCCTTGGACGAGTGCAGATGGACGACGTCAGGGGTGAGCTGTCGCAGCAGGCGCCTGAGCACCATCGCTTCTCCGGCGACGGAGGGGCCGGGTGAGCGGCGAGCCTCCCAGGCGCTGGTCGGGACGCCGCGACTGGACAAGTCGCTGGTCAACCCCCCGTCCTCAGGGCAGCAGGCGTGGACGTCCCAGCCTCGGGCCCGCTGGTCGGCGGCCGCGTCGGCCACATAATGAGCAACGCCGCCGTCTGTAGGCTGCGCCACATGTACGACGCTGAGCGGCACCGGTCGAACGCTACTTCTGGCCGCTCATGTCGCGTCGTGCGGGTGCCTGACTCCTGCGTCTCGCGGCTCCTCCTCAGGTGAAGGACCTCCGGCAATGGCCTCAGCGTGGAGCGCGGGCGTGAACGGCACGTCGGTGCTCCCCCAGGTGGCGCAGACGTATCCCACCCGCCTGCCACGATGGGGCTGGCTGGTCCTGGTGGCGGTCGTCGCGCTCGTGCCGTTCAGCCTCGTCCAGCAGCCCCTGCCGACGGTCGGCGGGGTGATCGTTGTTGCTGCGCTGATCTGGCTGCTCAAGCTCGAACGGGCCCTCGTCCTGTTCATCGCCTTGGCACCGTTCGAGAACTACCTGACGCAATACATCAGCTCGTTCGCCATCAAGGGAGCAGGCTCCCTGCTTTTTGCCGCCTGGCTGATCCGGAGGTCACGAGACCGACCGCACCGCGCTAGGCAGTCAGCCCACTGGATCGTTCTCGGCTTTCTCGTGCTCGCCACCGCCGCAACAGCCGTCCACCCCAACGGCACGGACGGTCAGCAGACACTGCAGCGCTACCTCTCGTTCGCCGCCTTCTTCGTCGTCGCGCTTGAGACGATGCAGAAGCGGCCGTGGCTCGTCCGAGCGATGCAGAGCTACGTGCTCGCATGTAGCATCGCGTCCGCCGCGGGCCTGGCCACGTACTTCGCCGGTCAGTCCGCCCGAGCCACGGGCCCGATCACCGACCCCAACGATTTTGCCTTCTTCCTCGTCACCGCCGTCCCGCTCGCCGCGGGACTGTTCGCGGTCTCGCGGTGCCGGGCCTGGCTGCTTTGCGCGGGGCTCCTCGTGTTCGGGACCCTCGCGACGGCCTCCCGCGGGGGGGTGGTCGCCCTCGGGGTCGTGGCGCTCTGGTCGCTCCTGTCAGGGGCGGTCAGGCTTCGATACGCCTTCCTGTGCGCTGCAGGTCTCGCAGCGGCGCTGATGGGAGTCGTCGTGATGCGCCCCTCCGTCGTGCAGGAAACGCTGCACCAGAAGCAGTACGTCGCAGCGCACAGCACGGAGGACCGGCTTCTACGCTGGTCCGCGGCTCTGGCGATGATCGGCGACCACCCCATGCTCGGCGTGGGACCCGCAGGTTTCGCCCAGGACTACCCTGAGTACTTGCGAGCCGGATACCTCCACGGCTACGACGCCGACGCTGTGCCCAGGGCTGTCGCCCACGAGATGTACCTCGAAGTCGGCTCCGAGCTGGGCCTTCCAGCAATGCTGCTGTTTATCGTGCTCATCGTCAACGCGGTGGCCGCGACCGGCAGGGCGCGCCGCAGGACCCGACGAGGCTCGCCGACGGCGATCTACGGAAGCGCGATCCAGGGCGGGCTGTTGGCGGCCATCTCGGGAGCCTTGTTCCTCACTGAGCAGTACTTTCTGCCGATCTGGCTCCTGATGGCCATGGCATTCGCGCTCGCCGCCTCTCGGGGCCGGACACCGCGTGAGCGGTGGGTCGATCTGCAAACCTCGAAAGCGCGGGCCCTCGACGGTCGACCGCTGGTGGCTCCTGCCCATCCCTCGGTCGTGAGTCGTCTGATCGAGCACCCCGAGTCGCGGCAGGCGTCGTGAAGGTGCTCCACGTCATCCCCAGCGTCGAGCTCGGCGGTGCCGAACGACTGCTCGTCGAGCTGGCTCGAGGCCAGCTCAGCCGTGGTGACGACGTCACTGTGGCGAGCTCCGGTGGACGCCTCGAGCAGGATCTCCAGAGCGTGGGCGCGCGCACCATACGCATCCCGCTCCGAGAGCGCTCGATGCTGACGACGGTACGGGCGTCAGCCGCCCTCGCTCGCAGGAGTCTGCGGCCCGACGTCGTGCACTCGCACAACGTCCGCGCCGCGGTAGCGGCCAAACTCGGTGTGAGCCGGCCGGGCAGCGGCATCCCGCATGTCGTGACGGTGCACGGCATCTCCCACGGGGACTCCCGCCTCAGTGTATCCTTGCTGTCTGTCGTCGCCGACGCCGTGGTTGCCGTGGCCGAGGCTGAGGCCCGCCAGCTCCGAAGCACTGGGCTCCGAATCCCGGTCCGCGTCATTGCCAACGCGGTGTCACCGCCGACGAGCAGAGACCGGACCGAGTCACGCCGTCGCCTCGACATCGATCCGGACGTCCCGGTGGCGCTGTGCATCGCACGTCTGGCACCGCTGAAACGACACGACCTCTTGCTGGACGCGTGGTCCCGGCTGCCGGCTCCGACGACGCTCCTGTGCGCGGGCGAGGGGTCGCTCATCCACGCGCTGGAGCAGCAAGCAGCACGTCTTGGGATGTCGGACAGGGTTCGCTTCCTCGGTCCTCGCGCCGACATCGACTGGCTGTTGGCGGCGAGCGATCTGGTCACGCTCGCCAGCGACCGCGAGGGGCTGCCGATGTCGGTGATCGAAGCGATGACGGCAGGCGTACCGGTCGTGGCGACCCGGGTCGGCGGCCTGGCGGAGATCGTGGTGCCTGGCGCCGGCCTGCTGGTGCCGCCCGGCGATGCGACCGCGCTCGCAGGTGCGCTGTCGGTCATGCTGAGCGACCACGAGTGGAGGCGGAGCGCCTCGGAGGTCGCGCGCTCCCATGCACGCGAGCAGCACTCCGTCGACGCGCTCGTCGCTTCGTATGCCGACCTCTACGACCGCCTCAGGCACAGCGCCGGCGGTCGGGCCGGGCGAGTGACGACAGGGCGCTGACGCGTCGCGGGAGGTCCACTCCTCGACATCCTTCACCATCGTGTCCGAGCAGAGATTCCCATATCACCGCATGTGCAGCGACTGTGGCGGAGGATGGAGCCTTGGGCCATCGATCGGGCCCCCACCGACTGCCTTCACTCCGTCAGTGGAGGGTCAATGGGGTGCCACGGCGGGGCCGACGTGGAGTGAGCCGGAAAGGTAGGCAGCGTGCGAGTCGTCCTGTTCTGCGGAGGTCTCGGTCTCAGGATGCGGGCCATGGTCGAGGGGCAGCATCACCTGGCGCGGCGAGTAGCAGATTCGCCCAAGCCCATGGCGCTCCTGGGGGGTCAGCCGCTGCTCTGGCATCTGATGATGTGGTACTCGCACTGGGGTCACAAGGAGTTCATCCTGTGCCTCGGCCACGGCGGCGACGTCATCCGTGACTGGTGCCGCGAGAACAGCTCCAGACAGCTCGCTCCCCGCCTCTCACATCCCCCGGAGAAGTGCGTGCGGTTCGCCTTCGTCGGAGGTGACGAAGGCGGGTGGGACGTCACCTTAGTCGAGACGGGCTTGGAGACCATCGTCGGGCAGCGGCTCCGTAAGGTGCGCGCTTTCGTCGACGATGAGGACGTCTTTCTCGCCAACTACGCCGACGGCCTGAGCAACGTCTGCCTGCCAGAGCTGATCGACGTCGCCGCCACTACCCTCGCGACAGCGACGTTCCTGTCAGTACCGCTGCGGACGAGCCTGCACGCGGTGTCGGCTCAGCAGTCGGACGGTCTGGTCACCGGCATCTCGCCATTGGCGGATCACGGCATTCGCGTGAACGGTGGCTTCTTCGTGCTTCGTCGTGAGATCTTCGACGTGCTGCAGGCAGGCGAGGAGCTGGTCGCCGAGCCGTTCCAGCGGCTCATCGCGCAGGAGCGGCTGGCTGCCCATCGGCATGACGGCTTCTGGGTCGCCCTCGACACTGCGAAGGACCGCGTTTTCGCAGATCAGCTGTGGCAGTCGGGGCTCCGGCCATGGGCGGTCTGGCAGCAGGCCGTTCCTTCGGTCTGACCCCGGTGTTGCGGGCTCCTCGTGGTAGACCGTGAAGTCGATCTCCATGGTGCGGTGTCGCGCCGCGGTTGCGGCGATGTGCACCATGATGCGCCGTCGGTATGATCGTTCGTTGCGAAAGCCGCATCCGACACGCTTGATGGTCTTGATCGTCCGGTTCACGTCTATCTGGAGTCGTGGGGGCTCCCTTTGCAGCCAGATCTGGCCTGATGGCCGTGTCGTAAACGCGAGAGTGTCTTCCGGCAAGGGAAAATGGGCCCTTGTGCTGGATCCGTGGGCTTGATCAGGTGATCGCGCGGCCGGGTAGGGGTGGGCACATGCCGCCGAGGTCGAGCATGGCCAGGGCAACGAGCGTGTCGGGTGAGCGGAACCCGAAGGCCCTCTCTGCCAACCTGTGGTGAGGCACCCGCCCCCCAACAATCACTGACATGAGGGCGGGGATGGAGACTCCCTGACGTGACCGTGACCATGCTCGACGCAACGCCAGCCCAGGCTGATCCTGGGCGGGTGACCGAGGCCAATCCAACCCGTCCCGACCCGGAGGTGCCCGA
>Ga0208355_1000640_pt1 | contig 15880 bp, 16 predicted proteins | sample NGESurdeep072012_6_FD_184458 | JGI IMG/M metagenome (GOLD analysis project Ga0208355, IMG submission 184458) | Arctic peat soil microbial communities from Barrow, Alaska - NGEE Surface sample 210-3 deep-072012 (SPAdes) | ecosystem: Environmental > Terrestrial > Soil > Wetlands > Peat ... | reverse complement strand
TGTGCCCCAGCGCAATGCGACGCGTGAAGCCTTCGACGGCTCAGTAGCGGCCGAACCATTGATCCAACGATCCGGTGTCCAAAATGTCTATGATGACGCAGCGGGCTGGGAACAATTAGAGAGTCGCCTGAAAAAAGTGAAGCATGCTGCCACCTTGGCGTTGCCGCCAGCGTACATCGAGCATTACGGCTTGTACACTAATCCGGCGCGGGCTGCGCTAGTGCAACGTTTGAAGGCGTTGAAACCGGAGCTGGAACTGCTTGACCTATCGCCGCACCTGGGACGGATGAGAATGATTAAGCAGCAGCCGGAATTACTGGCCATCCAGAACGCTATTGATATAACCGTGGCTACTATCAAAGAGTCGTTTCGGCCGAGTAAGCTGCGCAAGTATGCTCACGAGTACGAGCTAGAGGCTGAACTGAGCCGGGGCTTTCGTCGCCGGGGTGCCAGCGGTCATGCCTTTGAGCCGGTAGTTGCCGGTGGATCACGGGCTTGTGTTTTGCACAATGTGGCTAATGCAGGTGCTTTGGCGGCCGACGAGCTTATAGTTGTCGATGTTGGGGCTGAGATTGAGCATTACGCTGCCGATATTACCCGCACGGTCAATCTCGGGTCGCCATCCCGTCGTCAGGAGGCGGTGCATGCTGCGGTGCTGGAAGTGCATCATTTCGCTTGCGGTTTGTTGCGGCCGGGCACGATGATGAGGGATTATGAGCAGCAGATAGAGCATTTCATGGGCGAAAAGCTGCGCGAGCTGGGTTTAATCAAGACGATTAATCATGAGAATGTGCGTCAATATTTCCCACACGCGACCTCGCATTTCCTGGGTCTCAATGTTCATGATGTTGGCGACTACGAACGTCCGTTGGAACCGGGCGTTGTGTTGACTGTCGAGCCGGGCATTTATATCCCCCGCGAAAGCATCGGGGTACGTATTGAAGATGATGTGCTCATCACACATAAGGGCATCAGAGTGCTTAGCAATAAATTACCGCGGGAACTGTACTGATAGCTACACCTGCCTAACGCTAATTAGTACCACCTGCACCACGCTCTGTCCTGTACAATATGCATATGCACGATAAGCCCGTCTATCGGTTTCTGACCAGGTGGTTGGTATGTAGTTTGGGGCTGTGGATTGCCGCCGGGTTTTTGAGTACCAGCATCACCTATGACAACAAGCTTCGAGTTATTGTTATTGCTGGTTTGGTGCTGGCCATCATCAATGTCATCTTGAAACCGGTGCTGGTTATCTTCTCCTTGCCAGCCATTCTTGTGACGCTCGGACTGTTCATGGTTATTATTAATGGGCTGACTGTTTTTATTGCCAGCAAGCTCTATACACCGCTCCATATTACGAATTTCTGGGCGGCGGTGTTTACCGGTATGGTTATTGGGCTGGTGAACTATCTGGTCAGCGTCATTCTTAAGGAGCTGTGATTGGCGACTGGGTTGCTGTCTGAACGCGTGAAACTTTTGACAGCGAGCGGTCGGATAGGGGACAATAGATGCACGATGAGCATCTACAACTACCTTACTATCGGCTCAGCAGTGCTTATGACATTCCTGGTTCTGATACAGACGCGAGGTGCCAGTTTGGGCGCTGGCTTAGGCGGTGCAGGCGAAGTTAATACTACACGGCGGGGCACCGACAAAACGATTTTTCAGATAACGATTGTCTGCGGACTTGTTTTTAGCCTATCGCTGATACTGGGCGTTATTGTCAAGCCTTAAGGCGGGTGGCCAATGCGATTGCGATTGATCCGATTGCGTTTTCGGCGGCGACTGCGCAAAGGTCAGAAACAGGTTGAAGGCCTCAGCGTGCAGGCTGAGCAGCAGATTGAAAGACATCTGTTCCGGCGTTTCAACAGATTGAATAGCGTGCGACGCTTCGTGACTGGTTGGTTAATCCTGTTGGTACTGTTGATCGCCGGCATAGTGGTTCAAAACATCACATTGAGCAATTACTTCCAAACGGTGCAGCCAGTGCCGGGCGGCATATATAGTGAAGGTGTATTCGGCACCTTCACCAATGCTAATCCGCTCTATGCCACCAGCGATGCCAACGCCACTGTTTCGAAGTTACTATTCGCCGGATTATTCACTTATAACGACCAAAACCAGCTAGTTGGTGATCTGGCGAGCGGCTATGACGTCGACGTGCACAGCACCACCTACACGGTGCATCTCAAGCCACATCTGACTTGGCAGGACGGGAAGCCATTGACCGGCGCTGACGTGCTATTCACCTATCAGGCGATTCAGAACCCTGATGCGCAGTCGCCACTCCAGAGCAGCTGGCGGGGCATAGCGGTCACGGCTCCCGATCCGCTCACGGTTGTCTTCAAGCTGCCCAGTCCTTTGGCGGCTTTTCCTGATACGATGACCAACGGCATTGTGCCACAGCACTTGCTGGCGAGGGTGCCGCCTGGTGATTTGCGCTCGGCAGACTTCAATACGGTGCATCCGGTTGGGGCGGGGCCATTCGCCTGCCAGGCGGTGCAAGTAAATGGCAATGATCCGGCGACCGCCGAGGAGCAGATTGCTCTGGTGCCCTTCGCTGCTTACCAGGGGCGCAAGCCGAAACTTCAGGAATTCATCGTACATGACTATGCTTCGAAGGATCAGCTGCTGCGAGCTTTTCGAGGTGGACAACTCAATGGAGCTGAGGGTTTGAGCGAAGTATCGTCTGACTTGCGGCATATGGGCTCTTTGCAGGTGCATAGCCCCTTGCTGACGGCTGCCAATATGGTTTTCTTCAAAACATCCGGAGGTATACTGGCTGACGCGCAATTGCGCCAGGCTATAGTGGAGGGGACAAATGTGCCGCAAATCATCAATCGGCTTAATTACCCAACGCGTCCAATACGTGAGCCCTTGCTACTCGGGCAGTTAGGCTATGATCCGACTGCCGCCCAAGCAAACTTCAACTTGCTCGCTGCGCGCAAAGCTCTGGTTGCTGACGGCTGGCTAGTCGGTAAGGATGGCATACGCAACAAAGGCGGTCAGCAGCTCAGCTTTAGTCTCGATGCTGCTAATACGCCAGAGTATCAAACGGTTACGCGTACGCTGCAGCAACAATGGCGCGCGCTTGGTGTACGTTTGCAGCTACAATTACAAGATAGTGCCGACTTCCAGAATACCTTGACCTATCATGGGTATGACGCGGTACTCTATGGAATCTCGATTGGCGTTGACCCGGATGTGTTTGTCTATTGGGATAGTTCCCAGGCTGATATTCGCTCGGCCAACCGCCTGAATTTGTCCGAATGGAAAAACTCCACAGCCGATACTGCCCTCGAAGCTGGTCGCACTCGACTCAACCCGCAACTCCGTGTCATTAAGTACAAGCCTTTTTTGCAGGCTTGGCAGCAGAGTGCGCCGGCACTCGGGCTGTATCAGCCGCGTTTGCTCTATCTGACGAATGGCACTGTGGCTGGCTTCAACGATCACGCGCTCAACAGTGCGGCCGACCGTTTCGACAATGTGCAGAACTGGGAGATTCGTCAGGCTAAAGTTACGAATTAGCTGCTGGTTATTGCCCGGCGCTCCAAACATTCGCTCGCTCACAAGCTGTTCGCTCACTATCGACGGAAACGATAATGTTTGGAGCACCGGGCAATAACCAGTCCCTACCCTTGAGTTTTGTGCCCAAAACAGATACGATATGATGGTCTCGAAAACGCGCGGATGTGGCGGAATTGGTAGACGCGCTAGCTTCAGGAGCTAGTGTTCGCAAGAACGTGGAGGTTCAAGTCCTCTCATCCGCACCACTGTGAAAACTCAACAAATGCTGAGTTTTCACAGTGGTTGCTTGCCGGAATGAGGGGACGTAGAACCTCGTCGAGTGAGCATTAGCGAACGGGAGGTCGTGGAGCGAGGACGCGCACAGGAATATATTCCGAGCACGCCGCAGCGGAGAAGGACGTTAGTCCGCCAGTCCTCTCATCGCACCAAAGTCTTCGCATTCAAAACACCACGGTTTGAGCCTTGTCCTAACAGAGCGCAGCAGAAGGCACTAGCCTAGCCGTTGTTACCTTTCAGTACGCCCAGTAACTAATTATTGATCGGATCCTAGATAAAGCGGTGGCAATGGCTCGCCAGACTGTTCTTCCACCGACATTGCCGCTTGCAAGATCGCCCTTCCTTTGAGCTCTCTTGGACTAGGTCCAAGAGGTTGGTACTCTGGTGGTATAGGGGGCACATCTACTGGATCACCGAACACCACCGTCGCCTCAGGAAGCTTTAGGTTCTGAGCACGCTCTTGCTCGATAGCCCGACTGTCGTCGTCCTTGCGCGGGTTCCCGCCATTGCCTCTAGTGCTGCGGTTCACCGCATCTGCCCCCTGTCCATAATCTACCGAGCGGCGTAATGTGCCCAACCATCGGACTTTGCGCAACTTTGCAACGGCGGTTGCAGCCTGGGATAATCGAGGTGGGTATTCGGCAGACTTCATATAGATACAATAGACGGTCGAGGGACTATCGCCAACCCTCGATCGGCTCGTCCGGCAGTGCCTCGAACACAGCTGCAAGGATATTACAATTTTGCTAATATATGATCTTTATGACATACTCTGTCTATGGAATTTAGCAAGACCGAAGCCGCTAACTTATTATTTCACGTAGTATTTAATAAGTGTGAGACTGAGGTAGTAATAGCCGCCTTCAGGGAACAGGTATATAGAAAAACAATAAAAGGCAATTCTGGATCCCTCGGTGAATTTGAACTTGAAATGGCCGCTAGAGACGACATGCACGTAGCGTATAATATGGGCTCAGAGAACTCTACCGTTCCTGCTCTAAGAGCTTTTCATGAAGCAACCGATGAAGCAATTACTGCTATCCCGGATCAGACTAGTCTTCCGCCGTACGCAAATCCACACATAGCCAGAAGACATGCATTTGGGCAACGTGCACTGAAAATAGCAGAATAGCTAGACGCGCAAATAGCCATCCAAGAGCTTGGCAACGACTTGGATACACTGCCCGAAGTGCAAATAGAACAGCGCCGACAGGGTGTAGCAAAAAGGTTGAGAGCTCGTTCTACAGACGATTAGCTGCTTGATGATTCAGGAGCTCTTCGCCGGCCAAGGAGTCTTCGTTTGGGCTTTTGCGGCTGGTCACCTTGCGAGGCTTTACCCAACAAAATACGTGTCGCAACGAGTAGCAGTTCTTGGCTGGCGCGCGGCTCAAGCTGAACGCCATATTCAGATAGTTGGCCTGACCCTACGTATAGATTTAGTCTAGGCCAATTTACTTTTCCAGCGTGTTTCTTGAGATCGCTTTCACGGTCAAAGTGTACCGCCAATGACAAGGCTGACAAGGATTTACTATCCGCTCGACGGGGTATGAGCAGGTTGAGTCGGATTAAACTGTCGCCAGCTTCCAGGATATGGTGTGGTGGTCGTTCTGCTTCTGCGAAGGTAAGGCTCCAAAACAGTTTTCCTGGATAGTTATCTCCGTAGTCATAGCCTGCCGCTTCCCGCCACGCTAAGACATCGGGATACGGTATCGGCGTCCCAAACTGTTCTTCGGCATCCCTGGTGATGAGGTATCTTGCATGATCGTGTCCTTTAAGCCACGTCGTGAGATCGCTCGGACCTCGTATTGCAATACTCTGCCCCTCAGGGCCTGGCTCACGCAAGCCAATGGAGTACTCAAATCTTTCAGCGATCGCCATAGACTCTAGACGGACTAGTTCACTACTCATATATGCTCATACTTTACCATCTAATAATGTAGGGTACAAATATGTAGCCGTAGGCGTTCAGATTACAAGGATTCGAATAGGGGTGCTTGGAGTATGCCTACTTTGCACTTCTGCGACGCAGCGCAAGAAGTTTTTTGGTTGCTCGATCTGCTATTGCGTCACAGTCTGCCATCAAAGCATCAAATTCTTCTGGTGGAAATGCAGGGATGCCCGTAGAGCCCTCGATAGATTCAATGACAGCAGTAGGTTGTCCAACACCCTTGGTGTTCATAAGATGGCGGATCAGCGGCGCGGGGAAGCTTCGATAAACACGCTCGCCGAATTCAAGCGGTCGGTCGGCGTCATCATGGAGTTGTTCTCTTGACATAAAGTGATTATAGCAACAATTTTCTCTATCTTGTAACTGCCAACTCAGACTGTAATAAAAAGTGTCATTGCAAGCCCGTCAAACATTCTTGCTGGAGAGACTATACTTCCAAGCCCTGGCTCTGAAGATATTCTTCTGGCGTTCCGGCAAACGGCCAACCCACATCGTTTGGAACCCCTTCTCGCTCTAAATGTATGGCTCCCCAAGCCAAGAATTCAAGCGCACTATTCGGGTATACTGCTGGGACTTCGAGAGAAGGGATGAGCTGCCGCTGGCAAAGCGAATCATCATGCGCATACGCATCAAGTGCTGGCGAGGAACCATATCGCGCCTCAAGCGCTGCCGCCGACCTGTCTCTGCCTCTTGAGTTTCTTCTGAACATTCTTTCAATATACTATTTTGGCTAGTACAACACAATAAATATGGGTCATCAAAACTCGCCCTATCAGTGTGGGTAACCTGGTCATAGCCACAAGCAGCTCGAGCCGTGATGTGCTATCATAGCTGCTAGAAGTTATGCGACAAATGAGGGGAACAAACAGAGATAATGAGTAAAGTTGCGCATTATTTGCAGGAGCATTTGGTGGGTGAGGTGATGGTCGGCACGGACGCGCGTCGCTACTTTGCCACGGATGCCAGCATCTTGCAGCTGCCGCCAGCCATGGTGGTCTATCCGAGGAATGAAAACGATGTTCGCAAGACGGCGCGTTTCACCTGGCAGTTGGCCGAGCGAGGGCGGGTTATCCCTATTACTGCGCGCGGTTCTGGTAGTGATCAGACGGGGGCTGGGCTTGGGAGCGGTATCTTAGTGGTGTTCCCAGCGCATATGAACCGTATTCTGGAACTTGATACTAAGGCTAACACCGTAACCGTTGAACCAGGGATTAATTATGGAAAATTGCAGCAAACGCTGCACACCCACAGCCGTTTCCTGCCTCCTTATCCGGCTTCAATCGAGTACTCCAGTATCGGCGGGGCGCTAGCCAACAATACCTCGGGTGAGAAATCGATCAAGTATGGCGATACGCGCGCCTATACCAAGAGCCTCCGGGTTGTTTTGGCAAATGGTGAAGTTATCGAAACCGGACGGCTCAGCAAGCGGGAGTTGAGCAAGAAGCTCGGCTTGGCCACCTTCGAAGGTGAAATTTACCGCTCCCTCGACACGTTGTTAGAAGAACAACGTGACTTAATGACCGGATTGCATCGCGATGTTACCAAGAACAACGCGGGCTATAATTTGCTTGATATTAAGCGGCGCGATGGCAGTTTTGACTTGACCCCCCTGTTCGTTGGCAGCCAAGGAACGCTGGGTATTATCACCGAAGCTGTGCTGAGCACCGAAGCCTATACTCCGCAAACGACGCTGATGCTGGCGAACTTTGACAGTCTTGAGCATCTTCAAAACGCCATTTTGGAGCTGCGGGCGCTATCAGAGCTGCCAAGTGCTATCGAGCTGATTGATGGCAATGTCTTGCAGCAAATTCACGACCTCAACCCCAATCAACTCAAAGAGATCATCACACCGCCATTCCCGACGGCGTTATTATTAGTAGAATTCGACAGTTCCGATCGCCAGCTCAAAAAATCCGTCAAAAAAGCCGACAAAATCTTCGAAAAATACGCCGTTACCGCCCAAACAGCCACCGAACCCGACCAGCAACAGCAACTCCGCAAGTTACGCGAAGCTACCGGCACGTTACTATCTCATAATGAGGGTTTGCTACGAGCAGTACCGCTCATCCCCGATGCCGCCGTACCGCCCGATCGCCTGCGAGCATATCTAGAAGGGGTCTATCAGCTCCTCGAAGCTGCCAATATCGCCCCAGCAGTGTGGGGCCACGGCGGTGACGCTAATCTGCACTTGCAGCCAAGACTGAACATCGGCCAAGTCGGTGATCGACAGCGAGCTTTTCGTCTCATGGACGAATACCAGAAACTGGTTCTTGGGCTGAACGGCACCATCAGCGCCGAAACTGGTGATGGCCGCCTGCGCACCCCATATCTCGAAACCATGTACGGCGCCGAACTCTACGCACTATTGCAAAAGGTCAAAAAGATCTTCGATCCCTACGGTACGCTCAACCCGGGCATCAAATTCGGCAGCTCGCTGGACGATATAAAGGCCATCGTTCGTTCCGACTACACCCTCGATCACCTGTACGACCACTTACCACGCTCATAGCCATGGGAAATGCATATAACGTCATCGGAGTCATCGGCTCACTGCTGATCTTGTTCGGATTCTACCGCACGAGCATTGGCCGCTGGTCGGGCAAATCTTTGCTCTACGAACTCGATAACCTAGTCGGTGCCGCCTTGATCGGGGCGTATCAAATCCATCTCCGAGCCTACATTACCGTATTGCTAAATGTTGTCTGGGTGGTGGTGGTGGTGGTGGCCTTGCGAGGGATTACCTCTATCGTCGAGCGTCGCAAACCAAAACCTCGTTCCAAGGCTTGAATTTTACTACCAAAACAGATACGATATGATGGTCTTTCACGCGGACGTGGCGGAATTGGTAGACGCGCTACCTTGAGGTGGTAGTGAGGCAACTCGTGGAGGTTCAAGTCCTCTCGTCCGCACCACAGTCTTCGTACCGCAACTTCCACACTTTGAAAAGTAGGCCGAAGTCCTCTGCGTGCACCATTTGCATACCTATCTATGAGCATCGAACTGCATCCTGCCCAAAAAATTCCCTCTGTCTTTAATGAATTGATTCAGTCTCGGGGTATTGGGGAGCGCGTCATAGCCATGACTTATGCGATTGACTTTGCTAATAATCCTATCCTAGACAGTTTAATCATGCATGGCTCAACGCAAGACATTGCTGCGGTAGACTATTTTGGGCATAAACGTGGCCCATCTTTCCGCCTAACGCCACCAAGGCATCACCAAGACGCTCGAAACGAATTCGAAGAGAAGTTTCCAGGCTCATATGAAGTACTGTGCCCAAAACAGCCAAATAAACTGTTTATTGCTAATCGCTCACATATAAAAGCGCTGGCAGTTGGTTCAAAAATCTTATCGCTCGGGGGAGTTAATTTTACTAACTATAGTTATGGACAGAGCGTCGATGCTATGCTTGATTTCGAGTCTGTGTCTTTTGCAGATTTCTTGACGGACTTTGTCGCACATGAAGGTAATATGCGTGAAGCCGGCCCTGGAGAAAGTATCCGCATAGATGATCAGAACACCGCACTTATAGATTACGGGCAGACGGGACAGTCGGTCATTATGGATAGCGTATTTTATGATCTTGCAGACGAGAATATCGCAGCAGTTAGTATGTCTTCCAGCTATGCTCCTGCTGGTCATTTACTACATAATTTAGCTGGAATTGCCGAGGCTGATAAAAGAGTGACCATATATACGAATTCTTTAAAAAAGTTTCGTAGACCGCACCAATCTTTGTTCGAACGGAGGCAACAACGCGAGGACTTTATGGCGATAGCTACTATTAATCTGCCTAAACGTCGTCGCTTACTAGAAATCCATGACTACTTGCCGACAGGCAAGTTTAACCATCTTAAAAGTATGGTTATGGAAAAGCAAAATGGCGGTAGAGTAGCTTATATTGGAAGCCACAATTTTCATCCGACTGCGGTGCTATTCGGGCATGCCGAAATAACTCTACGGACTACTGATGAGAAAGTAATTAATCAAATCCAAGCCTTTATAGATAAGTATCTTGCGGCGCCAGAAGAAGGGAAGAGCGATCGGTTATTCAGTGCTCATGACGTAGTTACTGCGTTTTCGCCGCTATAACTTTGGTTCACCGTGATATAATTTATCAGTTAAATCTTGGGTGATTAGCTCAGCTGGCTAGAGCACCTCGTTTACACCGAGGGGGTCGGGGGTTCGAATCCCTCATCACCCACCAAGAATTATTCGTTTTGGTATACTTGCATTATGAGCAAGCTACTTTCCACAAACCCTGCTGACAATTTCGCTGTGGTGGGCGAGGTAGAGGTTTCGAGTCCTGAGGAAGTAGCTGCTAAGATTGCGGCTGCCAATAAGGCCAAGACTGCTTGGAAAGAGCTAGGCGTGGCTAAGCGTATCGAACTGCTGCGACCCATCCAAGCTGAATTTAAGCAGCGACAGGCAGAAATTGCCCAGCTAATTACCGAAGAGATTGGTAAGCCCATAACCGACAGTCGCGGCGAAGCCAGTGGCTACACGGAAGAGTTCGCGTGGTTTATGGATCACGCCGAAGATATCCTCAAGGATGAAATTACGCACGAAGACGATGCCTCAGTGCACAGAATCGTCTATGAGCCATTTGGCACCGCGGCTGTTATCACGCCTTGGAATTTTCCCTACGGCATGGCGATTTGGGGCATTGTGCCGAATCTATTAGCTGGCAATGCGGTCGTTTTCAAAATATCAGAGGAGTGCCCGCTGGTCGGCAAACTTATGGCCGATGTGTTTGCAAACCACGATCTGCCAGAAGGGGTGTTTGCGGAAGTTTACGGCGACGGCAAGGTTGGCGAGCTACTGACGCAAGGCGACATTAATTTAATTTGGTTTACTGGCAGTAGTAAGACCGGCAACGCGCTATACAAAACAGCTGCCGACAAATTTATCAAAGCAGTGCTAGAAATGGGTGGCTCAAATCCCGCAATCGTCTTCGAGGATGTCGATATTCCCAAAGCAGCCCAGCTGGTTTACGACGGCCGATTCTATAATTGCGGCCAAGTTTGCGATGCGACTAAGCGCCTTATAGTTCATGAGTCAATTAAGGATGAATTCCTGGCCGAGCTCGGCAAACTGCTGCAAAGCAAGACGCTTGGCAATCCGGCCGATGAGAACACTGACATTAGTAGCCTAGTAGCTAAGCGGCAAGTGGAGCTGCTGGAGGCGCAGGTCAAGGATGCGCTGGACAAAGGGGCTAGCGTGGCAGCAAAGCTGGACGTTCCAGCACAGCTCAAAGGCGCCTATTACCCGCCGACAATTCTCGACAACCTGACCAAAGATATGCGGGTGTGGCAGGAGGAAGTGTTCGGGCCGGTGTTGCCCGTTGTGGCATTCAAGGACGAGGCGCAGGCCATTAGGATGGCCAACGATACGCCCTATGGATTGGGCAGTCGAGTAATTTCTGCCGATAGAGAGCGGGCTGAACGTGTGGCCTCTAAGTTGCAAGCCGGCACGGTTGAGATCAATGAAGGCGACCGTTGGCTGTTATGTAATCCGTTCGGCGGCTACAAGAACTCGGGTATGGGCCGCGAACATGGCGCCATAGGCATGCGTGAATTGAGTCAGGTTAAGGTTATCTCGAGCTCGAAATAAAGTGTTACCCCGAGATCGCACCGCTCACCATAGTACTTGTGATCAACGCGATAGTAATTTATAATATATTTTTGTTATGCCAAAAATACACCTACATGATAGTGACGCTGGGCTAGAATTTGAGACTTTTGAAGCTTCGTCAAAAAAATGGCTTATACCTAAGCCGAAGACTCGTCGGTCAAGGCGTGGTGCCGAGACAGCTGTCACTATTCTCGGTGCTCGCCGATTGCTTGAGCGTCCTAAAGACGGCAGTGTAGCTGAAGCGCGCATTGCAAGAATTTTGAAACCGGTAATTAGCAGCGAGTCGCCTATGGTGGAGACCAAAAGACCCGAAGTGTCGTTGTTGACAACTAACGAAGCCCGTTTCATCTTTCGAAGATATTACTTTGCAGGCCAAGGGATACGGTCTTCAAAGAAGTTTAGGCGCATAGTTTCTGAAACTATTAGAGCAATTAACGAAGAGCGTCCTGCGATAGATGCAAAGCTTGGTGAGATAAGCGTTTTTGGGGCTAGGCAAGAAGATCCTACTGGAAAACGGTTGAGTTTTGTCGGTCCAACTATAATCGGTGATGGAGCTAAGGAGTTCATTGAGGATAAGAGGACTTTGCTGCACGCGCTTATGCCCGATTCTAGTGATTTCGCAGAAGACCTGGTGGATAAATACATCCCGCACCTAAGCTTGGTCCGTACTAACTCCTTTGCTTGTGCTGATAGTATTGTCCAGGATTTGAGCGGGGCGGGCATCACGGGTACGACGATCAGTTTGCTCACCGTAACTCCTACCGATAATGCGTTCAACCAAGAGTAGAATGTTCGAGATAACGTGTTTAGGCGTTTGCTTACTCGAGAGGGTGAAGGAGGCGCCACCATATGGTTGGCTTGGTGGGCGGGATTTGCAGTTTGACGGCTATCGCCTGTGTGTCACCGATAGCGGGTTTAGGGATGGTGATGCTGCCGATAACTTGGCTGACCGAAGCACGAGTAGATACTGACTGTAGGTGTATCACCGGCGAAATAGCAGTACTATTCCAGATATGAGTAGCAATACTTTTGTCGGCAATTGCTGTTAGAGTGCCGCCCCATGGCTGGTGATAGTGTCCGATCACGGCGCCAGCCTTTACGACGGAAACGGCGGTGAAGTTAGTTTGAGCACTCTGGATGAGCGGCAAGCTGTATTTCAGTGCTTCGAATAGCGTAGCGGCATTGCTCAGAGCGGTAATAATCGTCACCGGTTTGCCATTGACTGTGGTGCGTGCAGCCGAGACGAAAACGCCACCAACCTCGTTGCTGTTTCCCGTCTTGATACCAACTATATTATCGGTACCGAGTAAGAAGTTGACATTCTTGACGGTGCCAACCATGGGGATGCCGCTGGCCGTGGGCTGGCCGACAATCTGTGCCAGTACCGGCTGTTGCATGGCCAGTTCGCCGAGCCGCACCAGATCACTTGCGGTGCTGGTGGTAGTAGGGGCGAGGCCGCTGGCGTCAGACCCGATATGCGTGTTGGTCAGGCCGAGTTGTTTAACGTAAGTATTGGCAAAATCACTGTAAGCGCGAAGAGAACCAAACGCCCAGACCGCCAAACTATCCGCCATATTATTAGCCGAAGGCAGCAGCAGCGCCTCCAGCATCTGGTATTCGCTGATCTGTTCACCGGCGGCGACTTGTACCACCGAGCCTTCTTGATTGGCGTAGGAAGTATAGAGCGCCACATCGCTGGCAGTCAGGGTTATGGTTGGGCCTTGTTGTCCCAGAGTTAGCGGTTTTTGGTGCAGTACGGCCAGAGCAGTGATTAGTTTGGCAGTGCTGGCGGTTGGTAGCGGAGTCTGTACGCCATGCGTTTCGAGAATTGAACTGTCGACGACACCTACAGCACTCTCGCCAACGCTCGGCCAGGCAAGCTTGGAAGCTGGGCTTTGTACCTGGAGCTGAGCGATTGCTGATAACGGTTCGAGCGGCGGCAGCGTCCGATTCCAGGCCCAGCAACCATAAACAGCAATAATCACCACAGCCGCTACTGCATACAACCACCGTCTCCCACCACGCCGCCTGTGAGTCTTCATAAGCTCTTTATATCATACATGACGATTGCTGAACCGAGCTTAACGAGTATATTAAGCTGCTAATACTTGCATTTTGCAAATCATGGCGTACTATTATGAGAGCAAGGAATATTTCTTATGACAGGTGAATTTGACCCCAGTCACGAAGCGATCAATGACATGCCGGATTATGCGGCACAGTTGCAAACGCTTGCTGTTGAGTTAGAAATCCCAGAAGACGCACTGTCGGAGCGAGGCATTAACGTTGCCGTTACGCTACTGGAAGAGCATTGGCACGAACACGGCGACAAGTCCAAAGAAACTTACAAGCCTTACCACGACGGCGAACACCCTATGAATATTGTGGCTCGCGTCTGGCGACTCATAAAGATAATAGAAACAGTTATTCCCGACAGGTTCGACAGCGATATGTACGAACTGGGAATGATAGCTTCCGCCGGACACGACGTCAAAAATGAATCTGGCCTGCCTGTCGGAGACAATGAACGCGGCAGCGCCGAGCGAACGGGCGTGCTTATGCGTGAGGCCGGATATGAAGAAGAGCAGATCACGCGCGTCCAGGACGGCATCATAGCAACCACTGTCGGGCGAAACGAGGACGGCGCAATCATCCAGACATTTATTCGGACAGGCTCAAAGGATCTGCTGAAGTTCGTACTGGCAGAAGCCGATATTAACGGCATTATCATGGAGGGCGTTTCCACCATGGTCAGGGACGCGACCAATCTGTATTTGGAGATTAATCACTTTAGCCTGAACGACTTCTTCAACGAGCCGACGCGAGTCGTTACATTTCTTCGTACCCAAGCCGGATTCTTGAGTGATCGCCTGGCGGTGATGGACGAAGACCTAAGCTACTACTTGTCCGACGAAGAAAAGGCCTTGATATCAGGAGTATACGACCAGGAATTCAGGGGTCATGCCCGCGATGCCCTGGCCGCTGCCCGAGTGCTTTTACGGTTCTCGAAGCTGCCAGAAGAAATGATCGGCCTGGCGCTTTCCAAAACAGAAGATATGGCCAGCAGCACGGCTGAACGCTTCACGCAGGTGCGACGTCACTTAGTCGAAATGCTCACCCGCAGTCCGCGAGACTAAGCAAAATACCGCATTCCACAGTAGCCGCAATCCAGTACAAAAAAAGCACATGCTTTTGCCGAGCTGTTGTATAATGAGCACGGTAATCTAAAGGAGGTCGTGCATGACCATAGTTATTATCGTTATTGTTGTGGTCGTCTTGCTTATTGCTATCGGGGCCGCCATGTACAACGGCCTGGTGCGCCTGAACCAGCAGTCTAGTGAAGCTTGGAGCGACATCACCGTCCAGCTGAAGCGTCGAGCTGACCTGATCCCTAATTTGGTCAACACCGTCAAAGGCTACGCCACACACGAAAAGTCAGTCTTCGATGATGTGACCGCCGCTCGTGCCAGCATGCTCAGTGCCCAGACACCGGGTGAGGCTGCCAAAGCCGAAGGCGACTTCCAGAAGACCATGAAGAGCCTGTTCGCCGTCGCCGAAGCCTATCCTGACCTCAAAGCTTCGCAGAACTTCCAAGAGCTACAGGCCGAACTGACCGACACCGAAGACAAGATCCAAGCTTCCCGCCGCTTTTACAACGGCGTAGTACGCGACTTCAACACCAAGCGCAAAACCTTCCCGACCAATATCTTTGCCAACATGCTTGGTTTCAAACAGGACAAAGAATTTTTCGAAGTCGACGAAGCCCAAGCAGCCGCTTTGCAGAACCCGGTCGACGTCAAGTTCTAAAACAATGTTGCTGATTTCATTATTTCTCCTAATAGTGCTTACTTTTGCAGCAATTCATTATTCGCGACGAGCCAAAGACAAGCAGAACAGTGCAAAATTCATAGCTACCGTACTCTGGAGTTTAGATGCTCTCATCACTAGCTTCTTGATATATGGGATGTTCTTTTTTAAGATTATAGATTAAATAGACCGGGAGTAAACGTGTACTCAGATATCGCCGCCAACAAACGCAAGACTGTCATTATTATGTTCGGCTTTCTTATCTTCGTTATACTGGTCATTTGGATTCTGGATAAATATCTCGGTGGCAGTACCGGCGTATTCTATGGTGGCATCATCGGTGCTTGCGCCTATGCTCTGATCACCTACTATTCTGGGGCCAAAATGGCTCTGGCCGTCAACCAGGCCCAAGAAATCCAGAAGAAAGACAACCCCCGCCTCTGGCGCATTGTCGAGAACCTATCGATCACTGACGGCCTGCCCATGCCGCGCGTCTACATCATGAATGATCCGGCACCCAACGCCTTTGCCACCGGTCGCGATCCCAAGCATGCCGCTGTCTGCGCGACGAGCGGCATTCTCACAATGATGACCGACGATGAACTGCAAGGTGTGCTGGCGCATGAAATGAGTCATGTCAAGAATTATGACATTCGTGTTAGCATGATTGCTTTTGCGCTAACG
>Ga0208355_1000633_pt1 | contig 15950 bp, 14 predicted proteins | sample NGESurdeep072012_6_FD_184458 | JGI IMG/M metagenome (GOLD analysis project Ga0208355, IMG submission 184458) | Arctic peat soil microbial communities from Barrow, Alaska - NGEE Surface sample 210-3 deep-072012 (SPAdes) | ecosystem: Environmental > Terrestrial > Soil > Wetlands > Peat ... | reverse complement strand
CACGCGCAAGATCGCGCGCAAGACCGAAGTCAACAAGACGCGCCGCTCTTTGCTGCGCAAGTCGGTCCGCAAAGTCGAGGAAGCGATCGCCGCCGGCGATCGCAATACGGCAATGACGGCGTTCAAGGAGGCGGAACCGGTGATCATGCGTGCGGCACAGCGTAGCGTCGTCCATAAGAACACCGCCAGCCGCAAAGTTTCGCGCCTCGCGCATCGCATCGCCAAGCTCGGCAAGTAGGCGGTCCTTGCGCCCGCGCGATGCGCGGCGCATTTTATGCATCGAATTCGTGTAAATGACGACCGAACGGCCCGCTTCCGGCTTGAAGCGGGCGCGCCGGCGCCTGTTGTTGTGAAACCGTCATCGCAGCGTCAGATAAGTTTGCTCGCAACGATCTTGCTGGACAAATCGCGGTGTCGGCCGCGCGGGCCTTCATGCCAGCGTGTGTTATTCGCGATAGCTACCCTCCCTAATCGAACACGAATTTTTTCGTCGCAGTAACGACTTAACATCAAAGCGCCGGCCAGGACCCAGAAATCCTTGCGTGACGGGGGTTTCCGGAGCGCATGGCAATATAAAATATTTTGTTGGCGCGCCGCGCTGGAACTTAGATTTCGACTCGGAAAATCCTAGCGACTCATCAACATGTTGTTGATGAGTCGTTGACGACGATGCCGCCTCAGCCACTGACATTCCGCGGCGCGCGATGGCGCCGCTCGCACAAAGGCCATTGCCGAGCCACGTCGCTTGTGTATTTTTAAAAACGTGCTCGAAATTCTCCGTGCGCGATCTGTGACAAGGTTCTGCTTCACGCTCATCGGCGGGTGATAACGGCTATTTATTGCCTGCTCGTGGACGAGGATCGGGATCGGCGTCGAGCTCCGGTAGGGGATCGGCGCTCCGTGACCTGACAATCGATGCGAAAGCATTCTGGACTGGCGAGATCCGGAAGCAAACAAACCGCCGGGCGAAGGCCCGCAAGCAATCTGGGGGGCTACATGACAGGTGTGAGAAAAGTGTCGGTGATCAACGCCGGTACTATTGGAACATATCGTCCAATGCGAGTTCGTGGCTTGCCGTCGCCCGTTCCGCCAGCATGTCAGCCCTGGTTTCATGCATTGTTCTCATCCGTCGCCTTGCGGCCCGCACCGCATCCGCGTTCACGACAGGAAATCGAGGCGCCACGCCACCGCCCGTGGGCTGAGGCGCAGCTTCCCTCGCCCCGTGTCGAAGTCGTGCCGCCGGCCGTGAGTGCCGCCGCGGACCAAACGTCTCCCGACATCATCGCGTGAGTGTTGTTGCGTCCCGTGTCCGGCGCGTTGGCGGTGTACCGCCGCCAAGCCGAACAACCGAGTCCGTTCAACCATTCAATCGGATAGAGCCAGAAAAAAATGTCGAACGCGGATCAGGACGGCTGGACACGAGTTAGAGGACGCCTGCGCGCCGAGGTTGGCGACGACGTCTATTCGAGCTGGTTTGCGCGCATGGACCTGGAAGCGCTCGAGGAAGGAACCGTCCGCCTGTCGGTGCCGACCCGTTTCCTCAAGAGCTGGATCCAATCGCACTATGCCGAACGCGTGCTGGCCTGCTGGCAGGCGGAGGCGGCGACGGTCACCCGTATCGAGCTGATCGTGCGCTCGGCGGTGCTGCGTCAGGCGGTGCCGCCCAAGCTCAAGCCCGAGCTCGCGGCCGGCGGCCACGATGGCGGCAGCCGCTTCCCCAACAGCAATGGCAACGGCCGGCCGATGTCGGTCGGCGATCCGGGCGTGCATGAAGCGCTCGGCGGCTCCCCGCTCGACGCGCGCCTGACCTTCGACAGCTTCGTGGTTGGCCGCTCCAACACGCTCGCCCAGGCCGCCGCCAAGCAAGTGGCGGCCGCCCGGCGCGTCGACCCGGTGATGTTCAATCCCCTGTACATCCATGCCGGCGTCGGCCTCGGCAAGACGCATCTGTTGCAGGCCATCACCTGGGCGGGAAATGCCGCAGGCGAGCGCAAAGTTCTTTATCTCACCGCCGAGAAGTTCATGTACGGCTTCGTGTCGGCGCTGCGCACACAAACCGCGCTCGCCTTCAAGGAAGCGCTGCGCGGCATCGGCGTGCTGGTGATCGACGATCTGCAATTCCTGCAAGGCAAGTCGACCCAGGCCGAGTTCTGCCACACGCTCAACGCCCTGATCGATGCCGGCCGCCAGGTCGTGATCGCCTCCGACCGCCCGCCGTCCGAACTGGAAAGCCTCGACGACCGCGTCCGTTCGCGGCTCGCCGGCGGCCTAGTGGTCGAAATGGGCGGGCTTGGCGAAGAACTGCGCTTCGAAATCCTGAAAGCGCGGGTGCTGGCGGCGCGATCGCATCATCCGAGCTTCGACGTGCCGCTGCCGGTGCTGGCCTATATCGCCAAGACCGTCACCCATAACGGCCGCGACCTGGAAGGTGCGCTCAATCGCCTGCTCGCCCACAACAAGCTCACCGGCCATGCGGTCACTCTGGAAATGGCCGAACGCGAGGTGCGCGACCTGATCCGCCCGCAGGAACCCAAGCGGGTCAAGATCGAGGACATCCAGCGGGTGGTGGCGCGCCAGTACAATGTCAGCCGCTCCGACCTGTTGTCGTCGCGGCGTACCGCCAACGTGGTGCGCCCGCGCCAGGTGGCGATGTATCTGGCCAAGACCCTGACCCTGCGTTCGCTGCCGGAAATCGGCCGGCGTTTCGGCGGCCGCGACCACACCACCGTGCTGCATGCGGTGCGCAAGATCGAGGGCCTGGTGGGCAACGACATGGCGCTGGCCGAGGAAATCGAGATCCTCAAACGCCAATTGCAGGAATAGCCGGCCCGGCCTGCGCGGCACACGATTTTAGGCCTCGTCCCGGCCCGGCTGGGACGAGGCCCTGATTTATCCGGGAAATGCGGCCTGCCGGCTGTGGACGCCTTGGGGAAATGCCGGCCGAGGGGCAACGCGCCCTTGCGCATTTCGCGTTACCACGTCACCTTTCTCCCCCGGCCTCGCATGGCGCGAGTTGTCGGCTTGCTGTTGCGCCTGGTTTTAGAGTCCTTTTCAAAGGCGCCGAAGCGGGTCTCCCCATGAAGGTTACCGTAGAGCGTGCAGAGCTGCTGAAGTCGCTGGGCCACGTGCACCGCGTGGTCGAACGGCGCAATACCATCCCCATTCTCGCCAACGTGCTGATCCGGGCCGACGCCGGCAAGCTCAGCCTGAAGGCCACTGACCTCGATCTCGAAGTCACCGACAGCATCGCCGCCGAGGTGTCGCCCGGCGGCGCCACCACGGTACCGGCGCATATGTTCTACGAGATCGTGCGCAAGCTGCCCGAGGGCGCCCAGATCGTGATCGAAGGCTCCGGCGACCGCGCGGTGCTCTCGATCCGCGCCGGGCGCTCGCGCTTCACGCTGCAGACGCTACCGGAAAGCGACTTCCCCGATCTCGCCGCCGGCGAGATGACGCATTCGTTCAAGCTCGCCGCCGCCGATCTCAAACGGCTGATCGACAAGACCCAGTTCGCGATCTCGACCGAGGAGACGCGTTACTATCTCAACGGCATCTATCTGCACGCGGCGGGCGCCGCCAAGGCCGCAACGCTGCGCGCGGTGGCGACCGACGGCCATCGCCTGGCGCAGGTCGAGCTGCCGCTGCCGGATGGCGCCACCGGCATGCCGGGCATCATCGTGCCGCGCAAGACCGTGGCCGAGGTGCAGCGCCTGATCGAAACCGGCGAAGGCGAAGTTGCGATCGAACTGTCGGCCGGCAAGATCCGCTTCACCATCGGCAACGCGGTGCTCACCTCCAAGCTAATCGACGGCACCTTTCCGGATTATGGACGCGTGATCCCGGCCAACAATGACAAGAGCCTGATCGTCGACAAGAAGGATTTCGAGGCCGCGGTCGACCGCGTCTCCACCGTCTCGAGCGAGCGCGGGCGCGCGGTCAAGCTGGCGATTACCGGCGGCCGCTTGGTGCTGTCGGTGACCAACCCCGATTCCGGCAGCGCGACGGAAGAAATCGAGGTCGAGTATGATTCCGAGCCGCTCGATATCGGCTTCAATTCCCGCTACCTGCTCGACATCGCCGCGCAGATCGAGGGCGAGGTGGCTGTGCTCAAACTCGCCGACCCCGGTTCGCCCACGCTGATCCAGGACAAGGACGCCAAGGGCGCGCTCTATGTGCTGATGCCGATGCGGGTGTGAGGCGTGGCTGTGGTATCCCGGACCAGTGAGCGTAAGCGAGCGACGATACAGGATCCAGGAGAGAAACGACGCGGCCGGTAGGCCGCATTGCCTATACTGTCCACCGACTACTCAAAGAGAACCCGGATGAGCATCTCAGAAGATATATTGAAAAAGGAAGATCTTCGTTCACATCTTTTTGGCGAGACCTGGCGGACCTTAATCCCGGAAGTCTTTCGGGACGTGCCAGCCTATTACGATAAAGGCAATGCGGTTGCCTCGCTCGGGAGTTGTTCACGCTGGAGCACGACGTTCGCTACTGCAATCCACAGACATCTGCCGCACGGAGCGAAGGTACTTGACGTTTGTTCGGGCACGCACGACATCCCGCTGCGGCTTTTAGCGCTTGATCCGACGCTGCAGATCGATGCCGTGGACGGCAGCGTGCACATGACAGCCGAGGGTCAGCGCCGCGCCCGCGAGCGCAATCTGACGATCCATGCACGCGTCTGCGACGCCCATGTGCTGCCGTTTGCCGACAATTCGTTCGAGGCGGTGACGCTCCAATTCGCTTCGCGCCATCTCGAGATCATTAGAACGTTCAAGGAGATCTATCGGGTGCTCAAGCCGGGCGGCATCTTCTGCCATAATGATATGCTGCGCCCGGCATCGCGGATCGTCGAAGTGCCATACCTGACCTATTTGCGTTTCTCGGTGTGGTTTACGGCAAAGCTGTTCGGGAGTTCGGCCGAAAGCATGAAGTGTGTTGGCTACTTCGCGGATGCGATACGGCACTTCTATAGGCCACGTGAGTTGACCGAACTGCTCGAGGGAGTCGGTTTCGTCGGCATCGAAAGTCGGAGCTTTCTCACAGGCGTTATGTCCTACCACATCTCGCATAAGCCGCCGCTCTAGAACAGAGATTGCGCGTCGCTCCTGTCGCCCGGGACACGAGAGGGACGATGACCGCTGCCTGCATCCGCCGCCTGACGCTCACGAATTTTCGCAACTATCACGCCGCGCAGATCGGACTTGATGGTGCGGGGCCGGTGGTGCTGACCGGCGCCAATGGTGCCGGCAAGACCAATCTGATCGAGGCGATCTCGCTGCTGGCGCCGGGCCGGGGCTTACGCCGCGCCATCATGGAAGAGCTGGCGTTTGCCGAAGGCGACGGCGGCTGGGCGGTGTCGGCCGAGGTCGAGGGCATGCTCGGCCTGGCGACGCTCGGCACCGGCATCGATCCGCCGGCGGGCGAGGATGCCGCGCCCTCGCGCAAATGCCGCATCGACCGCGAGAGCGTCGGCTCGGCGGCGGCCTTTGCCGATCACCTGCGCGTGGTGTGGTTGACGCCCGCGATGGACCCGCTGTTCAACGGCCCGGCCTCCGAGCGCCGGCGTTTCCTCGACCGGCTGGTGCTCGCGGTCGATGCCCAGCATTCGAGCCGCGTCGCCGCGCTCGAGCGTTGCTTGCGCTCGCGCAACCGTTTGCTGGAAGAGGCGCACAGCGATCCCCATTGGCTTGAAGCGGTCGAGCACGAGACCGCCGAAGTCGCGGTGGCGGTGGCTGCGGCACGCGCGGAAACGGTGAACCGCCTGTCCGGCGCGCTCACCGCCGCGCGCGATTCCGCGCCGGAATTTCCGCATGCCGAAATCGCGCTGGAAGGCTGGATGGAGAAGCTGCTCCCCAATCACAGCGCGATCGAGATCGAGGACCGCTATCGCGCTCTGCTGAAAGAAAACCGCGCGCGCGATGCCGCCGCCGGGCGCACGCTCGACGGCCCGCATCTGTCCGATCTTAGCGTCACCCATGCCGGTAAGGGGATTCTCGCGTCCGATGCCTCGACCGGCGAGCAGAAGGCGCTGCTGATCCGGCTGGTACTCGCGCATGCGCGCCTGATCAAGGAAATGACCGGCTTTGCTCCGCTGCTGCTGCTCGACGAGGTGGTCGCCCATCTCGATCCGGCGCGGCGCGCGGCGCTGTACGACGCCTTAGCGGCGCTGGGTGCGCAGGTGTGGATGACCGGCGCCGATCCGGCGGCGTTCGGCGATATTATCGGCCGCGCGCAGATGCTTGAGGTGCGCGGCGGTGCCGTGGAACCCTTGCGGCTGAAGTTCCAATAGCCGGCGGGAAACGTTCCATTAATTGAGACACCTTGAAGTCTCCGAAAACAGGAACCATCGCTCGCCCAATGTCGTTACCCTTACATGCCGCAACGCCGCTGGCATGAGACACGGCAAAGGGAACGGGCGATGAGAACGGAGGCCGCCATAGATCGAGTAACGTGCGAGTTGCATGGCGTACTCGACCATATGCGCGCCAATCTCGATCGCATTGAGATTTTGACGGCCGCGCTCAGCGCGTTCAGCAGGCCGATTCCGGACTATGAACCCAGCTTTCGGCATATGCGCCATCTGATGCTGACGGCGCACGAGTTGGGCTAGCCGGCGCGCAAGCGAGCCGGACTTGGCGCTGAGAAACGGCGCTTCGCTGACGGCTCGACGGCGGCGTTCTGAAGTGTCGTTTAAGCCTCCGATTCGAGCCTCAAGGCGGGGCCAAAAAGGCGCCGTTTTTGACCCGCCGCCTCTTTAAAAAATGCTTTCAAATCAACATATTAACAGCTGTGAGTTTGCCCTGTACGACGCCGATGTTTCGTGTCACACCAAACACCAATTCCGACTCATTTTTTTGCCCGCTGCGAAGGTGCTGCCGATGGCTGAACCGGCCCTGAATCTCCCGTCCGAGTCCGACTACGGCGCCGAGTCGATCAAAGTCCTCAAAGGCCTCGATGCCGTGCGCAAGCGGCCGGGCATGTATATCGGCGACACCGACGACGGCTCCGGCCTCCACCACATGGTCTACGAAGTGGTGGACAACGCCATCGACGAGGCGCTCGCCGGCCACGCCACCGAAGTGGTGACCACGCTCAATCCCGACGGCTCGGTGACGGTGCGCGACAACGGCCGCGGCATTCCGACCGGCATCCACGCCGGCGAAGGTATTTCGGCGGCCGAGGTCATCATGACCCAGCTGCATGCCGGCGGAAAATTCGACCAGAATTCCTACAAGGTGTCCGGTGGCCTGCACGGCGTCGGCGTATCGGTGGTCAACGCGCTCTCGAGCTGGCTCAAGCTCACCATCTGGCGCGACGGCAAAGAACATTTCATGGAGTTTGCCGACGGCGTCGCGGTGGCGCCGCTGAAAGCGATCGGCGACAGCAACGGCAAGCGCGGTACGGAAGTGACGTTCTTTCCGTCGCCGAAGACCTTCACCATGGTCGAGTTCGACTTTGCCACGATCGAGCATCGCCTGCGCGAACTGGCGTTCCTCAATTCCGGCATCAACATCGTGCTGTCCGACATGCGCCATGCGGTCGAGAAGCGCGAGGAGATGAAATACGAAGGCGGCGTCGAGGAGTTCGTGAAATATCTCGACCGCAACAAGACGCCGCTGATTCCCAAGCCGGTCATGATCAAGGCCGAGCGCGAAGGCATCACGGTGGAATGCGCGCTGTGGTGGAACGACGCCTATCATGAGAGCGTGCTTTGCTTCACCAACAACATTCCGCAACGCGACGGCGGCACCCATCTCGCCGGTTTCCGCGGCGCTTTGACCCGCCAGATCACGCAATATGCCGACACCATCGGCACCACGCGCAAGGAGAAAGTGGCGCTCACCGGCGACGATTGCCGCGAGGGCTTGACCGCGGTGCTGTCGGTGAAGGTGCCGGACCCGAAATTCTCCTCGCAGACCAAGGACAAGCTGGTGTCCTCGGAAGTCCGCCCGGTGGTCGAAAACGTGATCAACCAGGCTTTGCAGGACTGGTTTGAGATTCACCCCTCAGAAGCTCGCGTCATCGTCGGCAAGGTGGTGGAAGCCGCTGCCGCGCGCGAGGCCGCCCGCAAGGCGCGCGATCTCACCCGCCGCAAGGGCGCGCTCGACATCTCGTCATTGCCCGGCAAGCTTGCCGACTGCCAGGAGCGCGATCCGGCCAAGTCTGAACTGTTCATCGTCGAGGGTGACAGCGCCGGTGGCTCCGCCAAGCAGGGGCGCAATCGTGAATTCCAGGCGGTGCTGCCGCTGCGCGGGAAGATTCTCAATGTCGAGCGCGCGCGCTTTGACAAGATGCTGGGCAGCCAGGAGATCGGCACGCTGATCACCGCGCTCGGCACCGGCATCGGCCGCGACGAGTTCAATCCGGACAAGCTGCGCTACCACAAGATCATCATCATGACCGACGCCGACGTAGACGGCTCGCACATTCGCACGCTGCTGCTCACCTTCTTCTTCCGGCAGATGGAGGAGCTGATCAAGCGCGGGCACATCTTTATCGCGCAGCCGCCGCTCTATAAGGTCAACCGCGGCAAGTCCGAGCAGTATCTCAAGGACGAGCGCGCGCTTGAGGATTACCTGATCGCGACCGGCATCGAGGACGCGGTGCTGCGCCTTGCCTCCGGCGAGGAACGCGCGGGCGCCGACCTGCGCAAATTGGTCGAGGAAGCACGCGCGATCCGCAACATCCTGCTCGGCCTGCACAGCCGCTATAACCGCAAGGTCATCGAGCAGGCGGCGATCGCCGGCGTGCTGACGCCGAAGGTCACCGACGATCTCAAAACCGGAGCCGCCGCCGCCGACTACATCGCCAAACGGCTCGATGCGCTGGAAGACGAGACCGAACGCGGCTGGAAGGGCACGTTCGACGAGAACGGCTTCCATTTCGAGCGCACGGTGCGCGGCGTGAAGGAAATAGCCTTAATCGACCAGGCGCTGCTCGGCTCGGCCGATGCCCGCAAGCTCGACGAATATGCCGCAACCCTGCAGCAGGTCTATCCGCGCCCGACCCCGCCGGCGATGCTCCGCCGCAAGGACGAGACCAGCTCGATTCACGGCCCCGTCGGCCTGTTCGAGGCGCTCACCAACGCCGGCCGCAAGGGCATCTCGATGCAGCGCTACAAGGGGCTGGGCGAGATGAACCCCGAGCAGCTGTGGGAGACCACGCTCGACGTCAATGCGCGCTCGCTGCTGCAGGTCCGCATCAAGGAAGTGGACGAGGCCAATGTGCTGTTCGACCAGCTCATGGGCGACCTGGTCGAGCCGCGCCGGCAGTTCATCCAGGACAATGCGCTGTCGGCCAGCGTGGACGTGTGAGGCGGCCATAGCGCCAGACCGCGTTCCGCACATCCCCGCCGCGCGCCGAGCGATTTTTACACCTTGCGGTTATATTAAAATCGATGCAACCTATGCGCGTCACAGGGGGACGCCATGGGCATTCGACATATTCGGCTTTGCGCCACAGTCACCGCCATTTTCGCCGCCATCGCCTGCGGACCAGCGACCGCCGCCGATCCGCCGCCGGCGACCTGCGATGACATTTTTGCTGGCGCCTCCGCTCCCACGGTGACCAAGGCCTACGACTATCGTCACAAGAAGGATCCGGATTCCGCCGAAGCCAAATCCGTTAATCTCGATAGCGTCATCACCATCGAAGGCGACAACCTCAATAAATTGTTCGAAGGGGCCTGCGCAAAACGCGGCGTCGTATTGTTTATCAACGGCCTGCCGATGCCGGGGCTCACCATCAAGCCGCCGTCCAATCCCAAGGACAGATTTTTCAACTTCACCCTGCGCCGCGCCGATTCGGCGCGGGACGCCTGGGTCCCGGTCTTGGGCAGCCCGCTCAGCAACAGCGGCGATGTCAATGTGAGCATGGGGTTCAAAGACGGTTTCGCGGTCAATAGCGCGGACGCGGAAGCCACGACCCTGCATTTTCACGTGGTGCCGCCGTGGTGGTTTTTATGGGCCTTGGGTTTCTTGATCGTGCTCGGGCTGTTTATCTATTTAGCCCACAGCTCGAATATTATGCGCGATCCGTCTCCGGTCTTGATAACACGCTTGGCACCCTCAGTCTGTCGCGGCTGCAAGGCGCGTGGTGGTTTTTCGCGATCGTCGCGGCGTATGTTTTTATCGGCGTCATCACCGGGGACTTCAGCAATACGGTGAACAGCACCGCGCTCATTTTGCTTGGGATCGGTGCCGGCACCGTGATTGGCTCGGCCGCCATCGATGCGCAGAAGGATACCGATGAGCAAAGAGCTGCAACGATTGCCGCCATCGCCAATATAACGATGCAGCTTAAGGATGGTGCAGCCGCCATTGCCAAATCCACGGCAGACCTTAAAGGCGGCAAGCTGGACGATGCCGCCAGGCTCAAGACAAAATCCGACATTGCCGACCAAATGGCGATGAATGCCCGATTGAATTCTCAGCTGAGAAAACTGGAAGGACTATCGGAGGGCATCCTCAAGGATATTCTGAGCGATGCCAATGGCATTAGCTTTCACCGCTTCCAGATCGCGATTTGGACCGTGGTGCTGAGCGTCATTTTCGTCATCGACGTGTATCAGAACCTGGCGATGCCCGAGTTCAACACCACCCTGATGGGCATGATGGGACTAAGTGCCGGCACTTATCTCGGTCTGAAAATTTCCGAGCCGACGACACCATCGAAGCCGCCGCTCGGCACCTAGGCCCCTATAGGCCCACCGTCACGACGTCAGCCTGGCGCCGATCGCCAGGCCGATGACCAGCGCGCCGAGAAACAGCACCAGGAAGATGCCGAACAGCCATTGCGCGATGGTGGCGGAGGCGGCCTCCACGTCGCTGAAGCCAAAAATGCCGGCAACGATGGCGATCAGCAGAAAAACAAAGGCCCATTTCAGCATCAGCGGCTCCTGCGTTCGGTCCCGACAGCATTAATGGCCAAGGGCGCCGCGCGGTTCCATCACGATGACATTTTGCTTGCGCATTACTTGCGCATGATCTTTTCCGAAAATCGGTTCCCGCTTTTCGGGGTCATGCGCGAGGCGACCGCGACCTCGGATCGCGCGCGCCCCAGCGGCCGGCATCGACGCGGGTCAGAAAATCGCCGACCACCTGGTTGAACAGGTCCGGCTCCTCCAAGTTCACCACATGGCCGGTCTTCGGAAACACGACCAGGCCCGAGGCGGCGATGGCGTCTTTCAGGAACAGGCTCGGCTCGATGCAGCGGTCGTCCTCGTCGCCAACCACGATCAGCGCCGGGGTCGTGAGCCGCCGGATGTCGCTCTCAAAGTCGTAAAGCGACGGCCGCGCGCCCTGAAAGCCGCGCGCCGTATTCGCCGAGCCCTGCGCGTCGTGCTCGGCCAGCCACTTCAAAAATTCCGCAAAGCCACGCGCATCCTTGATCTCGAATGGAATGCGGCTCGGACTGCGGCCATAAGTCTGCGCCACGTGGCTTGCGCCTTCGCGCTCGAACTGGTCGGCGAGCGCGCGCGAATGCTGGTGGAATGCTTCCGTGTACCAGCGCTCGGAGCCCGAGCCGGTGCCGGCGAGCGTCATCGAGCGCACGCGGCCGGGATGATTGAGCGCGACTTGCAGCGTCGTATAGCCGCCCATCGACAGGCCGACGATGTGGGCACTGTCGATCTTGAGATGATCGAGCACGGCGACACAATCGCGCATCACGTGCTGGTAGCTGTAGGCGGCCTTGTCCGCCGGCATGTCGGAAGGCGTATAGCCGCGCGCGGCATAGGCGATGCAGCGATAGCGCTTGCCAAACTCGCGCAGCTGCGGCTCCCAGCCGCGGTGGTCGGAGGCGAACTCGTGCACGAACAGCACGGCCTGGCCGCTGCCCACCTCTTCATAATAGAGACGCACTTTGTCGGGTGTGATGGCGTAAGGCATGAGAGACTGATCCATTCAGGCCGGGCTGGCCGAGCACGCGCATCATCACGCCGCGATTGTCGCGTGCCCAGATGGCGCACGCGGACGCCCCTTCGGTCTGGCTTATACGATTATCGCCGATCGACCGAAAGCCGCGCCGTCCAACGCGCATAAAAACAAAACGGCCGGCAATGTGCCGGCCGCGATTTCAATTCCCCAACGTGAGCGTCAGCCCGGGTGGTGCGCCGCCCAGCCCGTATCCATACGCCGGCGCCAAGCGGTCTGCCGCAGGCCCATCAGCCGGCTGGCGATGGTTTTGGCTTCGGCGCGGCTTGTCGCCGCACAAATGCGGTATTCGAGATCGGAGACGCGCGACACCAGCGGCTGGCGGCGAAACAGGCGAGCGAACGCGCCGACCTCGCCATTCGGCTTCAGGTCGGTGAGCGTGTTGGCCACATTGCCGGCATGACCGAACGCGATCACACGGCCAGTCAGCGTGTGACGGACTTCATAAACCCCGGGACCGCTTGGGGCCTCGACGTGGTCGCCAATTTGCGCGTCGGGAAACCGCTTCCAACTACTCCAGGTCTGCACTGCGAAATACCCCTCGAATCCTCTGAAAACGCAAACCAAAAACGCGACAACTGCCAATTGGTTCCGTTTGGTCAACGCTTGCTGTTGATAAATGGCCGCCCGCGGCCGTGAATTGCGGCAAATCGAATTTCACGTGTTGTTGATAAGGCCTGCGCCGCAGCGACTTCTCAGTGACCGGGCAGCACCAGGACCTTCGGCTTGGCCGGCAGGCTGGTCTTGGAGACCACCACCGACGGCACCTCGGCGATCTCCACGTCCCATTCCTGGCGCACCCGCTGCAGGAAGCGGTCAAGCGTATAGGCGCTGAAATAGTGCATCGGAATCATCAGCGGCGCGTTCAGCGACCGCAGCACCTCGACCATGCCTTCGAGATCCAGCGTCAAGGTGCCGTCCACCGGCACCATCACCACATCGACGCGGCCGATCTCGTTGAGTTGCTGTTGCGTGAGCGTGTGATGCAGATGGCCGAGATGGGCGATGCAAAGATTGGCCATCTCGAAGATGAAAATCGAATTGCCGTGGCGCTCGGTGCCGCCGCCCCATGAGCGGATATTGGTCGGCACGTTGCGCACGCGCACGTCCTTGTACTGGACGTCGATGCGCGCCGGCTTTTCGTCGTCCGCCCAGCCGCGCAGCACGTGCTTGATGCCCGGATCTGGACGATCGGTGTAATGGGTCGAGTGCGCGTGATTCATCGTGACGATGTCGGGCAATACCGGCGCCTTGACGTAATCATTGTAGTCGGTGGCGATGCGCACGAGTTGCGGGCTCTCGAGCAGAAAGGTCGAATGGCCGATATAGCTGATGCGCACCTGATCGGCGTTGAACGCGGCGAGACGAAACGCGGCGGGAACGGTGAAGGGCGGCCGTATGGCCACCAGGCCCGGACAGCTTTCGGCCATTTCAGGTTTTGCCGCCGGTGGCGCTGCGCCTTGCGCCAGGCCCTGCGCCGAAACTTGGCCGGCTGCCGCTAGCACTGCCCACGCAGCCGCCGCAACGGTTTTCAGCAAAGTGCGCTCATGACATCACCCGCGCGCCACTCGAACATCATGCTTGCGCATGATCTTTTCCGAAAACCGGTTCCCACTTTTCGGGGATCATGCGCTGGAAATCTGACACGGTTTTGAGCGGCTCGCCACTGGCTTCACGCGCAAATGAAAAGCGGCGCCTCACCGGCGCCGCCACTCAATAATCGCGTTGGGTCAGGCGCTCAGAACGATTCGAAATAGCGGCGGTCACGTATGGAAACGATAATTCCCTTGCGCGTCAGCACCACCCAGCGGCCGTCCTGCCGCTTGACCGATTCCACCGCGCCGAGACCCGGCAACGGCGCGCCGGGCACAACCTGATAGATGTCGCCGTGGCCTTCCACATAAACGTACCCGTCGCGGGCGTCGCGGATCGACCAGTCCTGCACCACCGGCGGGCGCGCCGGCGGCTGGGTCTGCACCGCGGCTACGCGCGGCGCCGGGCGCGGGGGTTGGGAGCGGCGTCGCGGTCTGCGGCGCCGAAATTGAACCGGTAATCTCTGCGCTCGCCGCGCGATCGAAACGTTCGCTGATCTTGGCGATCTGCGTATACGCGGATTTGTTCACCGCCTCGACGCTGGTCTTCAGCGTGGTAATTTCCTTGCCGAGCCGGGCGATTGATTGCCGCATCGCCTTGGTTTCTTCCAGGCCAGCCACGTCGGTGCGCGCGGGCGCGGCAAAGCCGCCGCTCGCCACCGCGCCGACGATGGCGCCGAGCGCAGCCGCAATCGCCACCGAGGCGGCGAGCAAGGCATTGCGCTTATGGCGCGCGTTGAAGGCAAAGCGCCGAGGTGTTGCGGGCGCTGGCGTTGCGGGCGCTTCGAATTCCGGAGTGCTCGCGGGGGCCGCCGCGACAATCGGGTCGATCGCTGGCGCTAGCTCAGCGATCGGCTCGATGACAGGCTCGGGCGTTGCTGGTGAAATCGATGGCGATTCGACGGCCGGCAGTTCGTTCTTGAACTCTTTCTTGGCTTGCGTCGGCTCGCTGCTCGTCGGTTCGATATCCTTGCGCTCGGCCATGGCCCGGTCCTCGAATTGGTCGTTCACCAATCGGTAACCACGTTTGGTTACCAACTGATTACCAATTGGGTAGGGGCCAAACTCCAGCGCAATTACTAGTATTCTTCGTGTGCGTGATCATTTCCGAAAACCGGTTCCCACTTTTCGGGATCACGCGCTACACCGGCAGGCCGTTCTCCGCGGCCAGCGCTTTGAGCGAGACCGCCGGCCGCGCGCCGATATGCTGGATCACTTCCGCCGCCGCGAGTGCCCCGAGCCGGGCAGCAGTGCGGTGATCCTTGCCGTGCGAGTGCCCGACCAGGAAGCCGGCCGCGAACAGATCGCCGGCGCCGGTGACATCGACCACGCGGTCGATCGGCATCGCCTGCACCGCCTCGACCGCGTCGCGGCTGACCACCACGCAGCCTTTCTCGCTGCGCGTCACCACGGCGAGTTTGGCGTCGCCGCGCAGCATCTTCACCGCGGTGTCGAAGTCGGCGGTCTCGTACAGACTGTGCAGCTCGCGCTCGTTGGCGAAAATGATGTCGACGGTGCCCTTGCGGATCAGCGCGAGGAATTCGGCACGGTAGCGATCGACGCAGAACGCATCCGACAGCGTGAGCGCGACGCGCCGTCCGGCCTTGTGGGCGATCGCCGCCGCCTTGACGAAGGCTTCCTTGGCGTGTGGCGGATCCCAAAGATAGCCTTCGAGATAGACGACGGCCGCCGCAGCGATCGCCGCCTCGTCGATGTCGTTCGGATGCAGATCCTGCGCGGCGCCGAGAAAGGTATTCATGGTGCGCTCGCCGTCCGGCGTTACCATGATGTAGCAGCGCGCAGTCGAGGGGCCGTCGGATGCCGGCGGCGTCTCGAAGCTGACCCTGGCGGCGCGGATATCGTGGGCGAAGGCACGGCCGAGCTCGTCGTCCTTGACCTTGCCGATGAAGGCGGCGCGGCCGCCGAAGCTGGCGACGCCGACAATGGTGTTGGCCGCCGATCCGCCCGAGCTTTCCGTTGCCGGCCCCATCGCCTGGTAAATCGTCTCGGCGCGCGCCTCGTCGATCAGCGCCATGGTGCCCTTGTGCATGCCGTGCACGACCAGGAAATCGTCCTCGGCGGGGGCGATCACGTCGACAATGGCGTTGCCAATACCGAGCACGTCGTAGCGGGGGGCGGTCATGCGTTACCTCGTGATTAAGCGCGGCGCAATATATCGGGCGAGCCGGGCACGGCAAGCGCTAGCTTGCGAACCTACACACCCGCGCGGGTGACGGGCGCGCGCCCGCGTGTTTAGAGTGCGGAATCTTGCCTGCGCATGATCTTGTCCGAAAACCGGTTCCTATTTTTCGGGATCATGCGCTAAGGCGACGCCCAAGAATTAATGAATCGGGGTGCGTCAGCGGCAAGGTGTAGTGGATTCCCGGTGGTCTGTGGCGAGTGTATTGTCACTGGATGA
>Ga0208355_1000631_pt1 | contig 15956 bp, 11 predicted proteins | sample NGESurdeep072012_6_FD_184458 | JGI IMG/M metagenome (GOLD analysis project Ga0208355, IMG submission 184458) | Arctic peat soil microbial communities from Barrow, Alaska - NGEE Surface sample 210-3 deep-072012 (SPAdes) | ecosystem: Environmental > Terrestrial > Soil > Wetlands > Peat ... | reverse complement strand
AAATATGAAAATGCATAAACGTGTCTTCATGCTGATTCTCCTTCGACTGCGCTCATAACCAGCGACTTGGCTACCGTCTTTCGGGTGCCTGGCCAAAAGCGCATCGGCTGATGGCTTAGTCGAATGGCTATAACCAAACACTTGGCAACCGTCTTCTGGTTGCTTAGTGGGATGGCTAGTCGTTTCACCAGTGGTTTCATCAGGACACAGGCCTGTCGAGTGTCTGCCAAGTGCTGTCCAACAAGCCTTGCGCCGGTTGGTATTGTGTCTTGTAAGCCATCTTGCGGCTGTGTTTTATCCAGTAGCCCAGATAGACGAAATCCAGATCGAGTTTGCGACACAGCTCGATTTGCCACAACACGTTGTAAACCCCCAGGCGGGCACGCGGCAAATCCGGCTCGTAGAAGGTATACACCGAGGACAGACCGTCGCTGAGCAAGTCGATCACACTGACCATGCGCAGCACGCCCTGCCTGTCCTGAGCCCGGTCGAAGGGCTCACGAAATTCCACCAGCAGCGAATCAACATGACTTTGCAGCAGAAAGTTTTGATACGACTCGCGGTCGTCATTGTCCATGCCGCCGTCTTTGTGGCGTGTGCGCTGATAGCGTTGATAGAGGTCGTAATATTCGGCGTTGTCTTGCAACGGGTGCAGCGTAGCCTCGAGATGCGCGTGTTGCTTCCAGGCGCGCCGCTGCGAGCGACTTGCCGTAAATTGTTTTGCCAATATGCGCAGCGGGACACAGGCGCGACAATTATCGCAATGCGGCCGATAAGTGTAGGTCCCGCTGCGCCGAAAGCCACATTGCACCAGTTCCGAATACACCGGCGTGCTGATCAGCAATGCGGGCGTGGCGACTTGCGAGCGCGCTTGCAGATCGGGCAGATAGCTGCACGGATAGGGCGCGGTCAGATAAAAATGCAGCGCGGATAGCGGGATGTCGTTTAGCAGGCTCATGTAAAAAGATCGGGGTCAAATTGCCAGTCAGTCGGGTGCCCGGACATAACCAGCCGCTTGGCTGTTGTCTTTCGGGTGCCCGGCCAAGAGCTCCCCGGCTGACAGCCTAGCGGAATGGCTAGTGGTTTCATCAAAAGTTTTTCGTCTATCGGCGCACAGTGTATCAATTCTTGCAGGCTAGCGATAAATTCGCTGCGCGGAATTTCGCGTGCGCCGAGTGTGGCGAGATGGGGCGTGTTCATCTGGCAATCGATCATGCCAAACTGCCAGCGTTCAAGTTGCCTGGCGAGATGCGCCAGCGCGATCTTCGAGGCGTTGCTCACGTCACTAAACATGGATTCGCCGTAAAACATGCGTCCGATACTGACACCATACAAACCACCAACCAATTCCAGCTCCAACTCATCGGCGATACTGTGTTGGCTTCCTCGCTCACTCATGGCCGTGCTCATTGCACTGCCCATTTCGTTCGATTTGCGTAGCGGTCGATGCGAAGCATCGGGTAACCGCACGGCATACTCCTTGCGGGTGCGTTGCCGCCTTGTCTCGCCTTCGATTTGAAACTGGAATGATTTTTTTGGCATCCATACTTCAACCGAATGCGCGTAGCCCAGCTGATGCAGTGCACAATACGCCGTAATCATGTCTTCGCCTATCCAAGTGCCGGGATGGCCGTCTCGATTTTTGGCGCGCGGAGCGGCGCAGCCACGCATCACTTGTTCGAAAACAGTATCGCTGCGCACTTCATGGACGCTGTTGCGCAACTTTTTGGCGAGCGAGCGCGAGGTCTTGAATTCACCCGGGATCAGCACCATGCGCGGATTCGGACTCCACCACAGTATGGGCTCGCCGGGATTGAACCACGGGAATATTCCGTTGCGGTAGGCTTCCAGCAGACGCGGTACGGTTAGCTCGCCGCCCGCCGCTAACAAACCATTAGGCGAACTTAGAGCGCGCTCGACAGACGGGAATGGGGTGTCATCAGTTAGCCAGGGAATCAAGTTGGTCCTTTTAGCATCTGTTCATTGGATGCATTTTGTGGTTATATTGCCATGGGTGGAAGTTGTGGTTTAAGGGGCGGCGAATGTTATCGGGAATATTTGGAAAAAAATCTGATCATCCCTTGGCGGATATCAAGTCTGTGCAAGCGTTGTTGGACGACTTGCCGAAGAATGACGCGTTCAAGTCGCTCATGGAGTTAACCGAGTGGATAGAGTCGGTGTCGGAACATACCGACTTCAAGCTTGATCACCAGTTTGCCGTGTTGCAACTGATTGACGAGGCTGCCCAGCCTTACGCACGAAAATTGGTGCGCGAGTATTTTACGCCGTTTGAGATAAATAAACTCCAGGAGAATCGCCTGTGGTTGGTGCTGGACAATTTTTCCCGCCATACCGCCAACGCTTATTACACGGTGTTCAATCGTTATTGCAACGCTGAAAAAGGCAGCAATACCATCAAGGCACAAGTGCCGTTGCTGACTGCCCGCGCGGTGCATGCCATGATTTGCCAGTTGAAATATGTTTGTGCCCACTATGGCCCGATTGATAACACGATTTGGGCTAATCTCGCCCAGCTATACAAACATGCCGAACAACTGCAATATCTCGATACGCCGGTCAGCCTGTATCCCGGCATGATAGTCAATACGTCGGTGAAATGTGAGGTGGGGCATCTGTTGGTATGGTACAACAGAAAACTTTTTGCCTTGAGCCCGCTGTATATGCATCTGACCGAGCGCATCGTGGCACAGTATTGCTCGACCATCGACATACACGCACAGCCAAGCGGGCATAGTCGGCTCAGTTTCGATTTAAATCGCCCGGCTGAACCGACGCGCATCAATGTGGAGGCCACCATACATCCTGCCATGCGCTTCATCGGCATGCCAGCTATGCAAGCCAAGCTGGAAGACTTGATGAAGGTGCTGAAAAAAAATATTGTTCCGGATGAAATCAATCTGGGCGGAAGCTATGACGCGGAGGTAGTTAGAGAGGCTGTTCAGTATTTATTGGATTATTTGATCGCGCCTTCCGTGCGACGCAATCCGCGGCGCATGGCCAATGTCACATTGAACGTGATCAACGGCTTTGACAAGGTGGTCGAGCGCAGTAATGCAGGGCTGCAGTTTAACGAAGAAGATCCGGCACATTGGGTAACCGAGGAGATCAGTGTCGGCGGATTTAGCAGCGCTTTGCCCACAGCAAGCGCTAGCATAGGCATCGGAAGTTTGCTTGGGATACAGCCGGAGGGTGTGTCGCATTGGGGTGTGGCAGTGGTGCGGCGGTTGTTGCGCGATGATGCGAACCAACTGCACGCGGGCGCGGAAATTCTGGCCAACCAGTTTGCCGGTGTGTTCCTGAACCGGAACGGCAGCGAACTTGAAGACGGCCAAGCGGCGCTTTGGCTTTATGCAAAACAGGGTGAGTTATCCGGCGGGGCTCAGTTATTGTTGATGAAGGCCGATACATTCTCCGCCAATCGCAGCTTGAAAATTCAGCTGGACGGGAAAAATTATTTGCTGATTCCCAACGGATTGCAGGAAAAAGGCCTTGATTATGATTTGGCAAAATTCAAACTTATTGAGCAGGAGGTTAGTGAGGATTGAGGAGCGTGGACTGAAGATTGAGTTAAAAGCGGAGCAGCGATTCTTCTTCAATCCTCAATCCCCGATCCTCTTTGTCAGCCAAGCCTCGATATCACGAAGTTCTTCCTCACACACCGAATGTTGCATGGCGTATTCATGCCATTCCACCGCATAGCCGAATTCCAGCAACGCATCTCTTGAAACAGCTCCCAATGCATAGGGTATGACCGGGTCGCTGCGTCCGTGCGCCATAAAAATGGGGGTTGCCCTGGTGCTTGCCAGCACCTCGCGCACAGCACTATCCGCCAACGGCAAATAAGTGGAGAGTGCCAGCACTCCACCCAGCGGGGCGGTCTGGCGCAATGCGGTGTGCAGCGCAATTGCCCCGCCCTGAGAAAATCCCGCTAGAAAGATGTTGCCCGGTGAAATGCCGCGTGCCATTTCCTGCGCGATCAGTGCTTCGACAGCAATTTGCGAGGCGCGGATTCCTGCCTCATCCTGTTGCGCATCTATGCTTTGGCTGGCAATGTCATACCAGGCACGCATCACAAACCCGCCGTTGATGGTGACCGGGCGTTGCGGCGCGTGCGGAAAGATATAACGTACTGCGACAGGAAGCTTCAGTTCGCCAGCAATGGGCACAAAATCCTGGCCGTCCGCGCCCAAACCATGCAGCCAGATGATGCTGTGTTGTGGTTGCTTGCCAGATTCGAGCGTGATGTGTGGAAGAATAGCGCTCATGCAGATTGTTATGTAGGTTCGGGAACAATCTCGCGCAACACCTGAAAAATCTCGCGGAAATTCTTGGGCGGCTTTTGCGCCTCCATTTCCTTTTGAGCGTTGCGTATCAGCGTGCGCAGTCTTTGCGCATCGGCCCTTCGACTGGGCTCAGGACAGGCTTGCGGATACGCAGCAAGCAACTCGGTCAGTGCCGCATCGCTTTCCAACAACCGGTCGCGCCAGCGTTCCAGTTGGTGCATATAGGCAACGTGCTGTTGCGAGGTGCCTTTCCATGCGTTCAGTTTGGCGATGATGGGAGCGGTATCCACATCGCGCATCAGCTTGCCGATGTATTGCATCTGGCGGCGTTGCGCGCCGAACTTGTTGATGTTCTTCATCTCGCGTATCGCATCGCGCAGATTCTCCGGGATGTCGAGTTGTGCGAGTTGATCCTTGCCAAGTCCGGACAGTTCTGCACCGAGGTCGCGCAGATCGTGCATCTGCTTTTTGATCTTGGTCTTGCTGGGAGGCAGCTCTTCCTCATCATCGGCCGCCACTGGTTGGTTGCGCAAGCCGCGCCCTCGGGTAGTGGGGCTGTTTACATTGCGCGCCTGAGGCCGGATGACTTCTACCCCTCCATCATCATGCTCATCTTCGTCATCTCCCAGATGAATATGTAACGGCTCGTTTTCGTCGCGGTTTTTATTGTGCGGATTCATAACAGTTAATGTGCCGTGTCTTAATGAGCTTGGTCTTAATGAGTTTGGGCGATGCTGCTATGATACCGCCTTTCGCTAATTATCCGCTTTGCTTATGAATGCCCTAGTCTCCTCTACGCTACGCTTCTCCCATTCCGCTGACAGCTTGCGCAACATCGCGCAAGACATGCTGGACTACGCCAAACAGCGCGGTGCATCAGCGGCCTCCGCCGAAGTTTCGGTTGGTTTCGGTCAAGGCGTCACGGTGCGTCAAGGCGAAGTCGAAACCATCGAATACAACCGCGATAAAGGTCTGGGCATCACTGTCTATCTCGGCCAGCAGCGCGGCAATGCCAGTACCTCGGATTTTTCGCCGCAAGCGGTGCGCGATACGGTGGATGCGGCGTTGTCGATTGCGCGCTATACCGCCAAAGATGATTGCTCAGGCCTGCCGGATGCGGACATGCTGGCACGTGATTGTCCAGATATGGACTTGTATCATCCGTGGGACTTGCCGGTCGATGCGGCGATAGAATTGGCGCAACAGTGTGAACAAGCGGCCTTGGATACGGATGCGCGCATCAGCAATTCCGAAGGCGCGACCGTTAACTTGCACGAGGCGCAATTCATAACCGCCAACAGTCTGGGTTTCATGGGTGGCTTCCCCACTTCGCGGCACAGCCTCAGTTGCGCGGTCATCGCCGGACCGGATGACGCAATGGAACGAGATTATTGGTATGCAGTCGCGCGCGATGCCAAAGATTTGCCAAGTGCCCGGCAAGTCGGGCGCATCGCCGCCGAGCGCACCGTGCGCCGCCTGAACGCACGCCAACTCGAAACCATGCAAGCGCCGGTATTGTTTGAAGCGCCGATCGCATCCGGTTTGCTGGGTAGTTTTGTCAACGCCGTGAGTGGCGGCAGCCTGTATCGCAAGTCCTCGTTTTTGCTCGATCAACTTGATCAAACCATCTTCGCACCGCACATCAACATCGCCGATGTGCCGGACATTCGCAAAGGACTGGCTTCCAGCCCGTTCGATGATGAAGGCGTGCAAACACAGCGCCGCGTGATCGTTGAAAATGGTGTGTTGCGCGGCTATTTTCTCGGCAGTTACTCGGCGCGCAAGCTGGGGCTGCGTTCCACCGGCAATGCCGGCGGCAACCACAATTTGGTCTTGAAATCATCAGGGGGGCAATCCGGCGAACTGGATTTCGCCGGGATGCTGAAAACCATGTCGCGCGGACTGCTCGTCACCGAGTTATTAGGCCAGGGAGTCAATGCTGTGACTGGCGACTATTCGCGCGGCGCAGCAGGCTTCTGGGTGGAGCACGGCGAAATTCAATACCCGGTGCAGGAAATCACCATCGCTGGAAATTTGAAAGATATGTTCCGCAACATCGTCGCAGTAGGCAACGACGTGCTGGTGCAAGGTTCGCGTCAGTGTGGTTCGATTCTGGTCGAAGACATGACCATCGCGGGACGCTGATTTCAGGAAGGCAAATGTAATTCGGTAGAGTGCGCTAAAACAGGCGGCGCTCTAACCTCGTGCCTCGATAAGACCTGCTGCTCCGTTGTGCGCACGGCCATCCGGATGTGACGTGCGCATGCGATGCTGACCAACACTCTATTTATGCACTGCCACAAAATCGGCGATTTTCTGCAGCAACTCATCTTCCTGATAAGGCTTGCCCAAGTAGGTGTTGACGCCCAGTTGCATGGCGTAATCGCGGTGCTTGTCAGCAGTACGCGAAGTGATCATGATGATCGGCAGATTCTGCATCTTGGGATCGCGACGCAATTCTCTGACAAGCGTGAAACCATCCATGCGCGGCATTTCGATGTCCAGCAACATCACGTCCGGGGTGAACTCCTCCAGTTTTTCCAGCGCATCCACACCGTCCGTCGCCGTCACAACCTTATAACCGGCGCGGATCAGCATGCGGGAGGTGATCTTACGCACGGTAAGGGAGTCGTCCACCACCATGATCAACGGCTCGGTATTGAGCGGCTTGGCGGCCGCCTTTTTCGCCTTGCTGATGCCGCCGATACGTTGCGCCAGTTGCGCCGGGTTCAAAATCAGCACCACTCTGCCATCACCCAGCACCGTCGCACCGGCGATCCCTGACAGCCGCGCCAATTGCGGGCCAATATTTTTTACCATCGCCTCCTGATTGCCCAGCATTTCATCAACATGCAGAGCAATGAGTTGCCCGCCGCTGCGCAGCAGCAACACCTGATTGCGCGGCTGATTTTTCTGGGCAATTTCCATGTCACCCAGCAGGTGCGGTAAATAGTGCAGTATGTAAATATTGCCTTGCCATTCGATTTGTCGCGCGTGATACAACGCGTCCATTTCTGCCGGTTTCACCTGCCTGACTTGTTCGACCATGGTGGATGGAATCGCATAAATCGCATCGCCCGAACGCACCATCAACACCTGCGTGACCGCCAGCGTAAGCGGCAAATGGATGAGAAATTGCGTACCTGCCCCCCGCTTCGAGCTGACATCGATACGCCCACCCAACGCAACGATCTCGCTGCGCACCACATCCATGCCGATACCGCGTCCGGCGACTTCGGTGATTTCGGTCGCAGTGGAAAGGCCGGGAGTAAAAATCAGTTGCGCCAATTGATCGTCACTGACCTCTTCATCGGCCTGCAGCGAACCGTTGGCTATCGCCTTTTCGCGCAGCTTCGCAAAGTTCAGGCCGGCGCCGTCATCACTGAACTCGAATACTACCTCGTTGCTTTCCTGGCGCACACTCAAACGAATTTCACCGATCGGGAGCTTACCGCTCTGCGCGCGCAGCTGATCGTTTTCCAGGCCGTGCACGATGGAATTGCGCAACAAGTGCTCTAACGGTGCGATCATTTTTTCCAGCACGCTGCGATCCAGCTCCACGTTCGTGCCCTGCAATTCAAGGTTGGCGCGTTTGTTCAGCTCCTTGCCGGTTTGTCGCACGATGCGATACAAGCGGTTGGTAATGCTGTTAAACGACACCATGCGCACGTTCATTAAACCTTGTTGCAACTCACGGTTAAGCCGCCCCTGCGCCAACATCACGACAGCGGTTTCATCCAGATTTTTCAACATCGACTGCTGCACGGTCTGCACGTCATGCACGCTTTCATTCATGAAACGCGTTAATTCCTGCAAGCGGGTAAAGCGGTCAAATTCAAGCGGATCGAACTGCTCCGCGTTATCCTTGGCCAACGAGACGCGCGCCTGCATCTGGCTCTCTGCCTGAATCTCCACCTCACGCAACTGCTGGCGCAAACGCATCACGCTGGTCGTCAATTCCAGCAAACCTTCCTTTAAAACACGCATTTCGGTTTCCATACGCGAGCGTGCCACGCTGATTTCACCGGCTTCGTTCACCAGCCGGTCCAACACGTCGGAACGCACACGCAGCATATTGCCAAGCACGGCACGATCCGCCCTGCGCTCGACCACCGCCGGCTGATCTGCCGTGCGTCGCCCAGTCGGAACTTGTTTGGCCTCTGCTACAGGTTTACCACCGCGCAATTCTCCGAGCAAAGCCATAATGCGATCAAAATCACTTTCCAGCGTGTCCCAATACCCGGCTTCATCGCGCAGTTGGGCAGCCGCCAACACACGGTCTTCCATTTCATGGGCAATTTCACCGATACGCATCGCACCCACCATGCGTGAACTACCCTTCATGGTATGCAGCAGGCGTTTTAAGAATGGCACTTGCTCCTCATCGTGCGGCGGCTCACGCCATGTACGCAGTCCCTCACTAATCTTCGGACACAGGTCGTCGGCTTCCTCGAGAAACACCGGTAGCAGTTGCTCATCCACGTCATCGTACACTCGAGGCTTGTACGCTTCGGCGTACGCCTCAGCCGGCTTGGCTATGGTAAGCACGACTGGCTGCAACACGCTTTCTGCCGCACTGGCCGGTTCTGCGACCGCCCCGCTGAGCTTGTCTTTATCGGTCAACAGCCGCTCTTTCACCTCGTCGCGCACTTGAGGCTGGTCCGCTTCGGCTTTCTGCGCCAGGGGAGCAAATGCCTCCGGCTGCAAAGCTTTTTCCGGCTCGCTGGCCGATTCCTCGCTGGCCGGCTCCAAGGCTGCCTCACTGAGATTGTCCTTGTCGGCCAGTAGCTGATTAACCAAATCACTACGCATCTGCGGCATTTCTTTGTCGCAAACGTTCTGTATCATTCCATCCAGTGCGACGATGGATTGCTCAAGCAATTGCAATTGACCGTCGCTCAGCGTGAAGAGCTGCTCCAGACGCGCCTGCAACCAGCCTTCCAGGGCGTAGGCCAGCTCCACCACAGCGGCAAATCCCATGGTGCGACTCACCCCCGCCAGCGTATGCGCAGCACGCATGAAATCATATTGCACCACCGGCGGCACTGCCGTGCGCAACTCATCAAGCTGTTGATGCAAAACCGCGATATTTTGCTTTACCTCAGCACTGGCAATATTAAACAACGCCGAAGAGTACAAAGTGGCCTCGCCTGTCACAACAACCTTTTCTGAAGGCGTTGGGGCGGGCGCGGATGGGGCTGTTGAAACCAGTCCAGAGTCTGTGACTAAGGCAGGCAATTCACTGGCCGACGAAGCGGTCAGTCGCATTTCTGAATCGAGGCCGTTCTCGATTTGTTGCGCAGCAGCTATCAGGCCCCCCGCCTCGATGATCACCTCACCCTGGTTGCTGAGCATATCCACCCAGCCGGCAAAAGACTGCACTGCCACTTTGATAAAGTTCAGCAGCCCCGGCGTGGCCGTTTTGTTGTACTGCAACCATTTGTTCATGGCGCGCTCTACACACCACGCAACCTCGCCCAACTCAGTCAAGCCGACCATCCGTCCGCTGCCCTTGAGAGTATGGAAAGCGCGCCTGATGATCACCAATGGTTCGTGACTGTCGGGGTGTAATTGGCAAGTCTCCAGATTGGAGCGCATGGTGCCCAATACCTCTTGCGCCTCTTCCAGAAATATATCGAGCAATTCCTGGTCTTCGTCCGACGGACGCTGTATCGCTGCAAAAACCTTCGCTGCTTCAACTGGCGCGATTTCCACCGGTGCAGATACCTGTGGCGCCTCATCCGGAGCGATTTCCATCGGCGCGGAAACCTTCGCTGGTTCAGCTGGCGCGATTGCCGCTGTTTCTGGGGCTTGATCCAGTTTGACCATTTCGATCAATGCCGTCTGCAGTCGCGAAATATCACCTGCCTGTCCATGCGTCAGATGTTGCATGTAATTTTCCAGCGCGCTCATTGCATCGGCCAACGCATACCTTTCTGTCGGTCTGGGAGCATCGTCACGCTGCGTGAAACGTCGGACATTATCCTGAATGGATGTCAGCAATTGTTCCGCATGATGCAGGGATGAGATACGCAAACCGCCTTGTATCTGGCTCAACAAACGCAACAACTCAGGCAACTCGTCACGCTTGATCGCACTGTCGAAAAAGGCGTTCAACCCTTGCTCGACATGCTGGATGTTCACCAGCATTTCGTTGGCCAGCGGGCCCATCACGTCGCCCCGTTGTTCCATCTGGTAATGCAGATCAACCAGTTCTGTCAGCCGTTTCGTGTCCTCCGGTTGCTGCTTTACCGCAGCCTGCATACGCTCGGACAGGATGCGCGCCTGCTCCTGAAAGCCGTTGCCTATACGGCGGTAATTCTCTATACCGCTACCCAGCAGCAGCAGTGCCATCGCCATATCCATTGCGATGGGTCGCGCGTGCTCCGGCGAACTCCCATACTGCGACAACACCTGAATTTGTTTGGTCAGATACTGCAGGACATCGCGGTCAAGCTTGTCGCTCTGCAAGGCAATCTGTTCGGCATATTTGATGAATTTTTCGCATGCCGCCTTGTCGCCTTGCGCGCACAGCTCCCAGCATTCTTCGGCAACGCGCAATTGATCGCGCATGATGCCAAGCATCTGATCCACTTCGCTGGGCGACAGTGCCGAAAGTTCGGGCAAGTATTGATCCAGCGCGTAAACCTGCTTGATCGCCTCCACCTGTTCACTCACGGCGTGACTGTGCCCGATCAGATAGAGCATCTCGTTCATAACCGGCTTTACATCACCGACATTACCCTCAACTACCGCGCGCAATTGCTGGTCGATGCGACTCAGTAACTTGCGTACATTCATTTCGGGAGGCAACCCGTCAAGCTTCAGGCAATCAAGCAAGCCATAGCCTATCCACCAGAACGCGCGGCTGCCATCCTGTGGCGCACAGCGCAATGCCCCATCCAACGCCTGTTGCATTTGTTGCACTGAGGCAGCGACATCGTCCTGACGCAACCACTTCAACAAGCCTTGCTGATACTGGCTGCGCAACATCTTGAGGCGCGCCATTGCATCGCTCTGGGCAGGCAAGTTCAATACCTGTTTCGGCAATTGCAAGTCAAGATTGGGATAAAACAGATCCAGTTCGAACGACATCTCCAAGCCGCGCAACTGTTGCAACTCCTGATATTGCGGGAACAGGCGTAGTGCGGCGTTATCCGCACCATTGGCCAGTGTGTCGAGGTAGTGTGTGATACCGAACAAGGCGCGGCGCAGCACATCGCGATGCATCGCGGAAACTTGTTTCGGATTCGTTGCAAGCTCGCTCAGGGTGAGCTCCAGCTCGGCACAAAATACCGCCGCACCATCCAGGCCAACCATTTTTAGCACGCCCAACAAACGGTGCAACTCGGAACGCACCACTTCCAAAGCCGTCTCGTTATCTGCAGGAGCACCGAGATAAATATCCATCTGCGCACTGATCTCGGCCAGCGTGCCGTCCACGCCGGGTTTCACTGCGGCAAGCGTGTTGCGATCAAATTGTGCGCTATTGGCCATGTGCGGTTTTGCCCAATATTACAATTTAAAGCCTGCTACCGAACCTCTCAAGTCAGATGTCAGGCCGGTCAACTGCGCGATGGAATTAGCTGTTAAACGCGTACCTTCCGTGGTCTGCACGGTAATTTGCAGAATGTCTTGCATCACGCTCGCCACTTCGCTGGCCATGTCAGTCTGCACTTGGGTGGATGTCGAAATACTGTTGATCAGCGCCGCCAGCTCGTTAGATACTTGCTCAATTTCCCGCAGCGATTGACCGGCCACATCAGACAGCTTGGCTCCTTCCACCACACCCAAGGTGCTCTTTTCCATCGCCGCCACTGCGTCATGGGTATCACCCTGAATGGTTTTCACCAGCGCACCGATCTGCCTGGTCGCCTCGCCGGAACGTTCCGCCAGACGCTGCACCTCTTCCGCCACCACCGAGAATCCGCGCCCTGCTTCACCGGCGGAAGCCGCTTGAATCGCCGCATTCAACGCCAGCACATTGGTCTGTTCGGTAATGTCGGAAATCAGGTCAACGATTTCGCCGATCTCCTGCGAACTTTCGCCGAGCCGCTTGATCCGCTTGGAGGTATCCTGAATCTGCTCACGAATAGCGTCCATACCGCTAATAGTATTGCGCACCGCCCGCGCACCCTGCTCGGTCGCCACCAAAGTGCGGCGCGCCACGTTGGCAGACTGCGCCGCGCTGGAATCCACCTCTTTGATGGATTTGGTCATCAACTGCACCGCTTCGCCAGCCTCCTGAATTTCCCGCGCCTGTTTCTGCGCTGCATCCAGAAGCCCCTTGGAAATATCTTCGGCATTTTTTGTTGCGTGCCCCATCTGTTCCACCGCAGCTATAATTCGCGACACCAGTTTACGGAACTCTTCGGTGGTGTAGTTCAGCGAGTCGGCAATCGCACCGGTGACATCTTCCGTGACTGTCGCGCGAACCGTCAAATCGCCGTCCGCCAGATCGCCCATCTCGTTCATCAAGCGCAAAATCGCGTTCTGATTCTGGCTATTGATGCGCGTCGCCTCCTCGACACGGTGGCGAGATTCATCCACATAGGCCTTGGCCAACAATAGCAGCGATGACAATAACAACAGGCCGAACAGCAAGGCGGCCACAGTGGCAATCCGCGAAGATGACTGGTAAGAATCCACCAAACGCTGCGCTCCGGTCAACAATGAATCAGAATCATCCACGATCGCCTTGGCCGCACTCTTTGCCGCCACCAGGTTACGCACCTGAGAAACCAGAATCTCGACGCTATTGCGGGTGGTATCGAACAAATCCCGCACGCGCGCCACATTTGCATCCGTCGCAGGCAGCGCGGCCAGGCTGTCTTCCGCCGCAATGGTGTCGATCCCGAGCTGGGCTACCTGATCAATCGTCACTTCCGACCCCAACAGCCCGCCCGCATCTTTACCGATACGCTCCGTCGCCAGGGCAAAGCGCGTTACCTGCTCCTTTTTTGCGCCACCAAAAGTATCGGTCATCGTCTGTGTCAGTCCACGCAACTCGACACTCACTGTGTCAATCGTTGACACTGTCACACCCAATGTCACCAAGCCGGCACGCCCGTCTTGCAATGTTTGCACATCCAGCAGTGTTTTGTTTGCACTCTTCATGAACTCGTCCAGCGCAACGCGCGACGCACCGGCGGTCGCGGGCAACGTGCCATCGCCCTTGTCCAGCCTGGTTAGAATATTCGACAGGCTCGCCCTGCTTTCCTCCAAGGCATCAAACGCCACCGAGTTGCCGGATAGAGCTTGCTGCGCATCTTTGGCAAGCCGCTGTGACAACACCAGCAACTGGCTGGATTGCCCCACGTAGCGCACACTGTTGCTCTCTTCCCGGTTACTCATGTAGGCAGCAATCGCGGTCAACACAAAAAAGGTTGCTGCGGCCACGCCAATTACTTTCAGTTTGAATTTGGGTAATGTCAGTTTAAATGCCATGTTATTCCTCTCCCCCTAGGGAATTTCTTGAAAAAGCCGAATTGCTAAACGCCTATCTGCAAAAATTCCGCCTGCTCCAGCAAGCCGGACACATCCAGCTTGTGCCAAGATGTGCCCTGCTCATCGTGATACTCGATTTGCCCATCAACCTCGCTTTGTAGCCATCTCCGCGCGTCGCGCGAACCCAGCACACGATCAACCAGCAGCGCCACGTTAAAAGCATGCCGCTCTGCAACCAGCAGTATGCGATTATTGATATCCCCGGATGCCGCCCCGCTGTGCTCATAGGCTGCCATATCGATCACGCCAAACAGATTGCCGCGCACATTCGCCACGCCGCGAAACCAGGGTTTGGTGAAGGGCACGACTGTCAACGGGGGCAATGGCAACACTTCACCGATATCCACCATATCCACCAGCCAGTTTCGCCCGTCTATCTGCACGCCCAACGTGGACACCCGCTCTACAGACATATCCGTCGCCTGTAGCCGGTCGATCAGGTTCTGCTGGAATTCGCGCAGATTAAGCCGCTTTGACATTGATGAGGCCTCTAAAAATTCAGGGTTTGCCGAGATGCCCCGCGAAGGAACACCGAGCCACTATGGCGCCCAATACAACAGGCGTGCAATCCGCATCCAACTTTCGGTTGCACCAAAGGCCGGCTACCCAATGGCCAGCAGGCTGGACGCGGGGTTGATACTGTGGAATTGATGCAGCCCATACAGAATCGTACGCGGCGCGCGCAAAGATGAAAGCAAACAAACCACGCAGCGGTTGTTTGAAAAAAATATTGGCGGCACCGCATAGGGTTGTTGTGTAAACAAGAAAACGGGGTTTCGGTGCAGGGTAACTTTTAGGTTGATCGAAACCGATTTTTTTCCGCAACGCAGCGATTGAAGCAAAGTGGTTTAAGCAGACAATCCGCGCAACGGATGCACGCAAATCTGGATTTTCAAAGGTTCCCAATGTCGCTTAGCGCCACTTAACCCAATGCGGCAATCTTACTTAACAGTTCGGCTTCAGTTATCGGCTTGACCACGTAGTCTTTGGCTCCTTGACGCATACCCCAAACTTTGTCGGTCTCCTGACCTTTAGTGGTGCAAATTATCACCGGAATATGACGTGTTTCCGGGTCGCTGGTAATCGCCCTGGTCGCCTGAAAGCCATTCATCCCGGGCATCACCACATCCATGATGACCAAATCCGGTTTGTTCAGCTTGGCTTGTGCCACGCCTTTTTCGCCGTCCTCGGCAAAGGAAACCTCGAACCCTCGTTTGCTTAATATTTCCCCGATCAAATGGCGTTCTGTTGCCGAATCGTCCACTACCAATATTTTTTTAATGCCCATAATCCGCCTCCTTTTTCTCTTGAGTATGCATGATGACTGTTTCTATCAAACTTTTTTTGTTGAACGGTTTAAGTAAATATTGGTCTGCACCGACCAGTTTGCCGCGCGCGCGATCAAACAGCGTATCTTTGCTGGTCAACATAATCACCGGGGTATTTCTAAAATGCTGATGCTTTTTGATGAGCGCGCAGGTTTGATAGCCATCCAGGCGTGGCATCATCACATCCACGAAAATGACATCCGGCTGGTTATCCACCACCTTGGCCAAGCCGTCAAATCCGTCTTCTGCAAGGATGACCTGACATCCCGCCTGCGACAGAAATATCTCACCGCTACGCCTTATGGTATTGCTGTCGTCGATCAGCAACACCTTCACCCCTGACAATGGCAGGTTATCACTCATCTTGCTCCCTCTTGCATTGGCACTGATGTACTCATCATCTGTTTTAAACGGTTCTATAACTAACCGTTTTGAAAGGCTCTGCGACGGCAATGCTAACGTATCTCGCCGCCGCTGTCATGGCGATTTTACCGCCGCCAGAAATGCGGGGTAAACAGAATCAGCACAGTGAAGATTTCCAGCCGACCGACCAGCATGGCAATCGTGCATACCCAGGTCTGAAAATCTGTTAGCACACCATAGTTGCTGGCTGGCCCCACCACACCCAGCCCAGGCCCTGCGTTGTTGATACAGGCAATGATCGCAGAAAATGCGGAAATGAAATCCAGACCGCTGATCAGCAGCGCGAAGGTCAGGGTGGCCACCGTCATAAAATACAGAAAAATAAATCCCAGCACCGCAAACACGATGTTGTTGGGCACGACACTGCCGCCTATCTTCATCGGATTGACTACTG
>Ga0208355_1000630_pt1 | contig 15957 bp, 14 predicted proteins | sample NGESurdeep072012_6_FD_184458 | JGI IMG/M metagenome (GOLD analysis project Ga0208355, IMG submission 184458) | Arctic peat soil microbial communities from Barrow, Alaska - NGEE Surface sample 210-3 deep-072012 (SPAdes) | ecosystem: Environmental > Terrestrial > Soil > Wetlands > Peat ... | reverse complement strand
CGGCGTCGATGATCTGGTCGAGCCGCGAGCGGAACAGATCCTGCTCGCCGGTCTCTCGCCGTTCCTTCGGCCGCATCCTCCCGTCCCTCCGCTCAATCACATCGAGCAGAGAGAATTACGACTTCAGATTCGGGGGAATCCCAAACCCGAATTTGCAAGAAAACCAGCCCGCAAGCCCCAAAATCTGGCAAACTCGAAAGCCGGATAACGCTCAATCAACCTTGCAAATCAAGGGCGCGGGAGTTCTTCACGGGCGACTAACTAAGGTGACAATGGTTCCAGTGAAATTGGCGCCGGTTACCAATTCTCTCGCTCACACCAGGTCAATCATGCCCACCAAAGTACCCGCTTCGAATGTACCGCCGTCCTTCACCAAAATTTTAGACAGTAGTCCGGTTACAGGCGCTCGAATTTCGTGGGTCACGTTATCAGTATCAATCTCGACCAGCGGCTCATCCACAGTAACTGGGTCCGCTCGGGCGGCATTCGGATAACGAGAGAGTGACGTCAAGCGGCGTTTCGCATGAGCCAGCGACGGGTTGCATTAAGCCGCGTCGCGGCGCGTCAAACTGTCCGCCTCAGAGTTCTACCGGCGCTGCGCTGACATGTGCTGCAACAATTCGCCAGCCTTCGGAAAACCTTGCCCAGGTCTGGGACTGACGGCTTTTCTTCCCTTCGGAGCTGCGGAACACTGCATTTGTCGTTCCTAGATCATCGCCTAACGCCGTTATGGAAACGTTGAGGAGTTCGCGGGATTGAGTTGACGCTTTCCATTGCTTGAGGCGGAAACTGGCAATGCTATCCTTACCGAACAAAGATTCCGTGGGGCCAAAACGCACTGTCGACGATGAATCCCAAAAGAACGCATTGAGGACGTCGGCATCTTCGTCATCGAGCGCCTCATTATATGAAGTAAACTGGCTACGGATTTCATCGACGATGCCAGCGTTGTTTATCTTCTCGATCATATTCTATTCCGGTCTCGTTGTATTCAAGGAGTTGTTGTCGGAGGTCGGCGATGACTTGTCTGCTGTTCATAGGCGTAGGCAATTTCCAACAGGTTCGTTTCGCTCCATGGGCGCCCAACGATCTGCAGCCCCGAAGGAAGATCTTCGTAGGTGTACCCCATCGGAACAGCAGCCGCGGGCCAGTGCAACCCTGATGCTATCCACGTGGTCGCGCCAGGTGACGTGACGTTCCGATCACCATTTAATCTGGGTGGGTGGTTGGCAACCGGCAGGACAAATGCATCGATTCGGGCTGCGCTCATCGCGTTTTCGTAGGCTGTTCGCATCAGGGCTTCTGACGCTTCGAGCGACGATACAATCGGATCGTCCTCCGGCGCCGGTGCAATGGCCGTGGCGCGCAGGCTAACTTCATGAAGCGGATGAAATTTCTCGGAAGCGACAACTTCCGCAAGAGATTTCGGGAAGTCATCGCCTGTCGTCGAAAGATATCGTTCGACGGCGGCGCGCACTTCGCTGAGCGGATGGTGCTGCGCCGGGAATTTCTCGAACTCAGGCACTTCGAACGGATCGATGATGATGGCGCCCGCACGCCCCAAATCGGCCACGGCCCGATCGAGAAGCACGATGACCTGCGGATCGGAGGTAGCCTGCGGGCAGGCCTGACGCAGCACGCCGATCCGCTTCCCCCGCAGTCCGTCAGGGTTTAAGGCTTCGGCGTAGCTAGGAGGCCTTTGCCCGGCAGAGGCCGCTGTCGCGCTGTCGTTAACGTCTGCGCCGGCGATCACATCGAGCAAGATCACCAGGTCCTCGACCGTCCGCGCCATCGGGCCAGCGGTGTCCCGTGCATCGTAAAGGCCGATCATTCCGGCGCGGGATACCAGTCCCCAGCTTGGCCGAAGGCCTACCAAGGCATTGTTCGATGACGGGTTCCGGATCGAACCCCAGGTGTCGGACCCCAGACCGACAACGCCGAAGCTTGCCGCCAGGCCGCTTCCCGTCCCGCCTGACGAGCCGCCCGTTGCGTGCGCCGTATTGTAGGGATTGCGGGCAAAGGACGGCAGCACGGAGTTGATGTTATCAAATCCGCCCCGCGCCCATTCCGACATAGTTGTCTTGGCCAGGATGATGGCGCCGGCGGCGCGCAACTTGCTGACAATGGTCGCATCGCGAGAGGGCTTCCATCCCTTCAATGCGGCCGACCCGCCCGTTGTTTGCAGGCCGGCAACGTCATAGTTGTCCTTGATCAATACGGGAATGCCGTGGAGCGGCCCGATGAAAGCGCCCGTTCGGTCAAATTCGCGATCCAGCTTCTCCGCATCCTGCATCGCCTCCGGATTGGTCACGACGATGGCCCAAAGTGCCGGCCCCTTCCGGTCATAGGCCTCGATCCGATCAAGGAACGCCCGGGTCACCGTCCGGGCGGTCGTCGCACCCGATCGATAAGCCTCGTGAATTTGCGCAGTGGTCTTTTCGACAACGTCGTATGGCTCGCTCATCTCTATTCACTTATCTCGATTGAGGTGTAATCCTGATACCAGTTCTTCGACTGTACAAATCCGCGTACCCTGGGCGAGAGCGCCCGCGGCCCGGAATCATGTACGACCAGCAGGGCCGCCGCATCATCGGTCAGGATTTCATTGACCCTCGACAGGGCTTCCTCCTGTCTGGGAATATCGAACTCGTCCTTGGCCGCCTTGATCGCGGCGTCAAATGCCGGGTTGTTATAGGCTCCCCAATTGACGTCTGCCGGCGGGGTTAAGGTCGATGTGTAAGCCACAATGCCCGAAGAGGGCTCCTGCATCGTCATAGCGATATTGATGGCGTCTGCGCCGGATTCTTTCGCGCCCTGGCGCAGCATGTTGATCATGGTGGTGAAATCACGGACTTCATAGGTGACATCGATTCCGACTTTGTGCAGGTCGTCCTGGATGATCTCGTTCATGGAAAGGGGGCCCCTCTGCCCCCCGCCAGAGGCTGAAATAACGACCCGGATTTTCACCGGATTGCCAGGACCGTAACCCGCATCGGCCAGCAACGCCTTCGCTGCAGCGGGGTCATACTTCGAAATGAATTTTGGACGACCGAACCATGCCGAGCCGGGAGGAGCGAAGGCGGATGCCGGCGCGGCGGTGCCACTCAGGAAGTCGACGATTGAATCCCGATTGATCGCAAGGTTAGCTGCCTTTCGGATACGGATGTCGGAAAACGGCGACGTCCTGGCAAAATTCAATCGCCACAACCAGGTGTGCGGATAGGTATTGCCGGTGATCACAAACCCGGCACTTTTCAACGACGGGATCACGTCAGGCGGCACGGTGTCGACAAGATCTACCTGCCCCGAGCGCAGCGCCGCAACCCTCGCCGATGCATCCGGAATCGGCAGAATGACGAGCGATTTCGTCCTCGGGACTCGTTTCGAATCCCAATAGCCGGCGTTGGCTTGCAGGCTCAGCCCAACGCCCTTCTGCAAGTTTACAAAGGTGTACGGCCCCGTTCCCGACGGGTTCTGCGCAAACTTTGTCCAGTCGGATCCCATCTGTTCAAAACGCGCCGGGCTTGCAAAGAACAGGCTTGAGAGCTTGCTCAGCAGGAAGCTATTGGGCTCCTTTGTTTCAATGAACACCGTGTTGTCGTCGATCTTTCCGTAGGACGCGATCGAGCCTATGCGCGTTGCCGCGGCCCCGATGCGGGCGGAATAATATTGGCGTGCACCGGGATTCTTAAACGAATCAAGATTCCAGACGAACGCATCGGCATTCCAAGGCGAGCCATCGTGGAATTTGGCATCGCGTAGTTTGAAAACCCAGCGCCTGGGGTTGGCGGGGTCCACCGTCCACGACGTCGCAAGCCCGGGCACGATGCGTGAGGGCTGATCGGCAGACGTCAGATCCCACATCACCAAAGCATCGAACAACGGGTAGCCGCCAAAGCGTACCCCTTCGAATCCGCCGTCCGGCGGGGCCCAGGGGATTTCGGCCGGCTGCACAAAGGCTGCACCGGCGGCCGTGGCCAACAGGGCCAGAACAATGCCCAGATTTCGAAAAGCCGTTCTCAGACGGGAAATGTGCATCGTGAAGATCCAATCTCTCTTTACTAGTTAACATCGACCGAAACTGAGCTTTCGCCCGGTACCGCCTGCAAAAGCAAAAACCCGCGTCGGCTAGGCCGGCAACGGACCGAAAGCCGGCGGCGGCACACGGCGCTTCGAGGCGGCCTCATAGGCCGAGGCAACCTTGAGGATGACGTCCTCCTTGCCGAGTTCGCAACGAAACACCAGCGAGAATGGTAGGCCGGGCGCGGGCAATTCGGTTGGCACTTCGGACGGCGCCGAGATGTAACGCGTGCCGTCATCGCTCAACTTGAACATCGGGTCGTAGGTAGTCGTGACAAAGCCGGCCGGGATCAGCACCTCCGTCAATCCGGCATTCGGCCCCATCAGCGATTCCGGCCGCAGGTTGCTCGGGATGTCATACTGATGCGCGTGGCCGATCAGGCCGGGCACCCACGGCGTATGGAGCCGTACCAGAGCGTCGAGCTTGTTCTCCAGGATCACCATCATGTCGGCGCGGCGTAGCAGTTCGCGCAGCATGACTCGCTCGTTGACGCCCTGACGGCCACCGAGCTTGTTGCGGGGATCGCTGACCTCTTCCCAGTTCTTGAAGGCGGCGCGCTGATCGTCGCCCCAGAATTTCGAGCGTGCATTGAGCGTCCCCCAGTCCTTCAGGGTTTCCTCAAAGCCGGCGGCTTTCCAGTCGTCGGCGCGGCGCATCAGATATTGCGAGATGTGGTAGCGGAAGGTCGGCGCCAGCTCCTGCTGCTGGATCGTGGCGATGTCGAGATTGATCGGTCCCTCGATCTTGCCTTCGGCCAGCGCGACGAAATAGTCGATCGGCTGCATCGTGCCGGTGCCGAAGGTTTTGCCCGGCAGGAACTCGGTCGGCACAATCGCCGCCTCAAACTCCTTGTAGAGCGGCTTGCCATCGGGCGCGAGGCGGAAGAGCAGGTCCGGCATGAACAGCGGGATCAGTTGATGCAGCGCGCGGCGATAGTCCAGCGTCATCAACTCGATGTCGGGGTCGCGCGTCCACAGCGGATCGGTCGATTCCACCAGCGTCGCGCCGAGCTTCTCGCCGAGCATCTCCTTGATCTCGCGCGCGGCCGCGGTGACGATCGGCTCTTCGGTTTTGGAGCCTTTTGGATAGACCATCGACTCCCGGATCACGCCGATCCGCATGCCGGCCAGTGCCCCTGGGGTGCCCGGCATGGTAACGTGGCTCGCATAGGGGGTACTGAGCACCGACGAACGCGGTACGGCGGTGAACGGGTCACGCCGATCGTAATAGCCTTCGACAGGGTCCTTCAGCGCATCGAGAATTTTGGCACAATCGACGATCGAACGCGCATGAATGCCGGTGCGATCGCAATAGACGTCCGCGCCGATCGCGCCGCCGTCGAAGCCGATCATCGACTTGTGCGGCAGGATCAGTGCGATCGAGTTGTGGTTGGACGGACCGCGGCACGACGCGCGCGTTTCCTCGCCGAGGCTTGCCATCACCAGGTTGGTGCTGACCGACAGCGCCGAGCCAGAGCTTGATCCGAGCGACGCAGCGCGCGTGGTGTCGTAGGGATTGGACGGATTGCCGGCCCAGGTGGAGCGCTGATAGCCGAGCGTCGAAGCTAGCACCATGTTAGGCTTGTTGCGGCCACCTGGATCGCCGGCGCGGCCGTTATATTCGGTGTTGACCGCCTTGGCGAAAATGATCGCGCCTTTCTTGCGCAGCTGATCGACCAGCACATGATCGCGCGACGGAAAATCAATATCGTAAGCGGCGTCGCCGCCACCCGTCGAACGCATGTCGCTGGTGTCGAACGGGTCCTTGAAGGAGAACACGACGCCGTACATCGGCATCTTCTCGAAATCCGGGTTGCTGCCGAATTCCGCGTCCAGCTCGGCTGCGCGCTCCAGCGCATCCGGTTGCTGGCGGAAGAACTCGCACGCCGGCGGCGCGCCCTTTGGCAGCGCGCCCAGCGACGGATGGCGATCGAAATCGCCCTTGCAGACAGCTGAGCGTTCGCCGCGGATGTTGAAGGTGCCGATTGCATTGACCTGCCCGGCATTGGGCTTGCCTACGATCATGCCGAACTGCTGCTGCACGGTGGGATCGGACGCGGTGAATTCCATCGTGCCGTATTGCAGCGGTATACCCTTGTACTTATCGAGATCGGGCAGCACCGTCGACGCCTTGACGGTATCGGTCGGAAACCGCAACGGTGCCCGGGCGCGCATTACTCCGGTTGCCTCCGGCACCGGGGAGCCGTCTTCGGTCAGCAGTAGGCTGGCGACGCCGTTATAGGCGCGAGCGCGGTCAATATATTGCTGAACCACCTTGACCACCGTGATCTTGCCGGCCCGGATGGCGTCATGGAGTTCGGTGATCGTCGCTTCTTCGAGCTCGAAGGGGGCATCGGTTGCATTGGTCATCGTGGATCCTCACCGTTTTTCAGAGAACAAATTTTGGAAGGTGGTTTGACGGCGCGCGCTCATCAGCCTGACCGGGCGCCTTCGATCTCCAGCATCGGATCATCGGCGCTAAATTCCAGATCGTCGCCCCGTCGACTGCAGCGCGGCCCTGCGCCAACGATGGAAATGCGTAGAACATAGGCGGTGAGAGGAATGCCCCTGGGGCGCAGGTAGTTCAACATCGCCGATTGATCGATGAAGGGATGGTACTCGACCTGCAGCGCTGCGATCGGCGCGCCGATGTCTTCCAGCGCCTGGCGGACGTAATCGAGCTTGAGCTTGGCGAGGCTGGTATCGAACGCCTTGCGCAAGGCGTCCGGCGCCAGTTGCTCGTGCCATACCTTGGTCGTGACGAAGAGATCGCCTCGCGCGATTCCAGAGGCCACGATACCGTTGCCGACCGCGGCTTCGTTGTCATACATCGCCGCCGTGTCGATATGGCGGTAGCCCGCCGCGATGGCGCTTTCCACCACTGCTGGCAATCGTTGCCCGGCATCCGGAACGTGCCGAACCCAAGCCGCGGAATCGCGACACCCTGAGTCTCGATGGTCTTCATGAGCGTTTCTTTCGACGGTAGATGGCTGCGCGCTGACATGACGACGTGCCCCCGCAGAGAGGGCACATCGCTGCGAGTCGATCGGCGAGATCAGGATCTGAGAAGCGAGACCTGGTCGATATCAAACTTGTCGGCCAACCAGTCCAGCATCAACTCCTGGCCCAGCGTCGGATTGTCGTGCTGGCAATGTTCGGCGCCAGTGGTGTCCGACTCAACCAGCATGAAGGTCACATCGACGCCGACCGACTTGGCGTATTCATGCCCCTCCTTGGCCGCTTCGACGCCTAGCACATCGTGGCCGCCATGAAGGATGAGATAGGGGCACTTCATGTTCTCGAAGGCGCCGCGAAGATCGAAATTCCTGGTCTTCTCGGCGACACCCTTCATGGAGTCGGCGCCGAACACCCATTTCATGTGCCCGGCGAGGCCGTGATCCTCGGCGCGGTCCTTGTAGCGGTCATAGAGGCTGAGCACGCCGCCATGCGAGATGGCCGCCGCCAGACGCGGCTCCATGCAGCCGGCGCGGGCCGAATAGTACCCGCCCAGCGAAGAGCCGGAGACTGCAATGCGGCTCATATCGACATCGTCGCGCGTCTCCAGCCAATCGATGCACTTACCGACCGGCACCTCATAATCGTAGCGCGTCGGCAGGCCGTACCGGCGCAGCGTTGCACCCTGCCCCGGCCCGTCCATCAGCAAAACCGAGATGCCACGCTGCAAGGCGCCGCGGCCGGTCATGAACCACAATTCGTCCTTGAAGGAATCCAGACCCCCGAATGAGATGAGAACCGGCTGCTTGCCATTGTCGAACGGCGCCCGGAAGAAATAGCCGGACATCGGTTTGCCCGGCTCATAGGGAATTTCGACGATTTCGCCTTTAGGCACTGTCCAGTTCATGAACCGGTGTGTAGCGGCTTCGCACTTGTCGAAAGTCGGCATGCGCCGCGGATCAAACGGATCGAGCCAGAATTCAGCGGAGCGATACATGTCGGCGGCCCGCAAATAGCAATTCATTGCGGTCTGGATGTGGCCGTCGGATTCGGCCTGTTCACCGCGCGCCATGCTCGCATCGGCGACCACCATCCATTCGTTGTGCCAGCTCCCGTAATCGCCGGGAATCATCCGGCTCGCGGCCAGAAAACTCTCCGAGACCGAACCGCCGCCTTCCTGCGTCTCGCCCAGCGAGCGCCGGAACTGATACGATGGCCATGGATATTTCGGCCAGTGATGCCAGCCATAGGGCTCGTAATGGGCATGTTCATCCACCACTTCGGAATCGATCAGTTTCTTCTCGGCGGCGCTGGCGTTGGTCATGCGGATACTCGATTGTTGCAGGCGATGAGGTAAAGTCGGGCGGCGACCGGGAGCTACACGGTCTTCATGCCCCATTGCTCGATGGTCCGGCGCTCGACCCAGTCGAAGAACCAGTTTTCCGAGACCCAGCCGATCATCGCGATCGTGATCATGCCCGTGATCATGATGTCGGGCCGAAGCTGCCAGCGGGCATCGTCGATGAGGAAGCCGAGCCCGGTGATTGAGGAAATCATTTCCGCGCCGACGATCACTCGCCAGCCGACGCCGTAGGTCAGCCGCATGCCGGTGATGATGTAGGGCAGCGAGCCCGGAATCAAAATTCGCCAGGTGTAGAGGCTGCGTGACGCGAGATAGACGCGGGCGACATCGGTATACTGCTCACTGAGCGTCTGCACGCCCGTCATGGTGTTGAACATGATCGACCACACGCCGGAGAAGAAGATCACGAACACGGTTGATTTGAAACCGACGCCGAACCACAGGATCGAAAGCGGAATCCAGGCTATGCCGGGAATGGGATACAGCAGCCGGCAGAGCGGCAGGAACGCCGCGCGGGCCGTCAGCGACGCGCCGAGCGCGAGCCCTGCGGGAATCCCGACAAGCGCGGCAAGCAGCACGCCAGTGATCTGGCGGCCGACGCTGGCAGCGGTATTGCTCAATAGCTTACCATTTGCGATCAGTTCCTGGAACGCCAGCACGACCTTCCACGGCGACGGGAATGCCCACACCGGCATCAGCCCGAGACGGTAGACGATCTCCCAGATTGCGATGAAGGCAATAATGGTGGAAATGCCGAGCAGCCGGTCCCGCCCCGGCATCATCCGGCCCATTATTTTTAACGCGACAAGTGTCGCACCCGCCTCGCTCGCCTTGGTGTATGACAAATCAGCCATGAGTTGCTCCGACCATCATGTCATGCTGCTCAAGGATAGCCGCTCGCTCGATTTCCTCGTTCAGCACCGCGCGCACTTCGCGCTGCCGATGGTTCATCGCGCTGCCAGCCATGTCGCGTGGCCGCGCTTCATCGATGGTGATGACCTCCTTGATACGCCCCGGGCGTGCCGTCATCACCACGATCCTGTCGGACAGGTAGATCGCCTCTTCGATCGAATGGGTGACGAAGATCACGGTCTTGCGGTATTCCCGCCAGATCCGCAGCAGCTCGTCCTGCAGCGACCGTCTGGTCTGCGCGTCGAGCGCACCAAAAGGTTCGTCCATCAAAAGAAGCGAGGGATCGACGGCCAGCGCACGGGCGATCGAAACGCGCTGTTTCATGCCGCCAGACAAATGATGCGGATAGCGATCGGCGAAATCGGCAAGGCCGACGACCTTGAGCAGCTTGTTTGAAATATCCTTGCGTGCGCCGGGCGCAAGCTTGCGGGCCTCCAGCCCGAATTCAATGTTGTCTCGGACGCTCATCCAGGGGAACAGCGCGTAGTCCTGGAACACGACGGCGCGGTCGGGGCCGGGGCCATCGATCGCCTTGCCATTGATCGTGATCTGCCCGGAACTCGCGGGGATAAGACCCGCGATTATCCTGAGCAAGGTCGACTTGCCGCAACCCGACGGTCCAAGAAGGCAGATGAATTCGCCTTCCTGGATTTCCAGGTTGATGTCGATCAGCGCGGGCATATCCGCCCCTTGCGACGTGTACTTTTTGCCTAGCCCTTCGACGATCACTATGGGCCACGGCTCACTTGATCTTTTCGTAGCCGGGATAGCCCGGGTACTTGTCGGCCAGCGACATATCGACGGCGTCTTCATACGTCACCGGCTTCTGCAGCAGTCCGTCTTCCTTCATCCAGCCGATCAGTGACTCGATCCAGGCCTTCGGCGGTTCGTTGTACTGCCAGCCGCAGCTGTCATAGGATTTGTCGAGCAGCGAGATATCAATGCTAGGCGTATAATGGTGCAGAACTTCAAGACCGACTTTCTTATCGGTCTTCATCAGATGCACCGCGTCGAGATGCGCCCAGACCAGACGCTTGGCCAGTTCGGGATGTTCCTTGATGAACTTGCGGGTCATGATCATGCCGTTGCGCAGCATGTCCGAATTGAGCTTGGTCTTGTCGATCAAATCATTCGGCGCCAGCAGCAGATGGGCGCCCTTACCCAAGGCGTCGGTGCCGTAGGGCTCGAATGGGAACGCCGCGGCAATGTCGCCGCTCAGCAAGGCGGACGCCACTTCCGGTACGGGAACCAGCGCCAATTGTACGTCCTTCTCCGAGAGGCCGAAACGCGGCAGGATCTGCTTCGTCAGCGTAAGCGCCTGCACGTCGAACTTGGTGACGATGCCGACTCGCTTGCCCTTGATATCGGCCCAGGATTTGATGTTGGGGCCGGCGATCATCATCGCGCAATTGGCCGACGACGCCGCGACGATGACGCTGTCGATGCCGGCTGACAGGTAACGAATCGATGTCGCATACTGGTTGTAGCCGACATCGAAATCACCGATCGACATCTGCTGGTTGGAACGCTGATAGTTCCCGCCCATGAATTCGACCTTGACGCCGTATTTGTCCCAGAGCTTGAGATACTCGGCAAGGAAAGGCTGAATTTGGTCATACCCTGGCGCGCCCGCGACGACGCGGACCTTGTAATTATCCTGCTGGGCGAAGGCACCGCTGGTCACAGCGACGCAGGCACAAAAGCCGAGCAGCACACTCTTTAACGTCATCATGATGACCCCTTCGCAATGTCGATGAGCGCTCACCGAGCGTAATTTTTGAATCCAGCGGAAGGCGCCCCCGGGCTATTCCGCTGCTATTTCCTGCTTCGACGGCGCATACTCCGTGATCGTCTGCACAACGGGCCACGCTTTGCCCATCGAGGCCAGAGCAGCGACTTCGTGATCGGCGATCTGCGCGAGCACTTCTCCCGCCTTCGCGAGGTCCGCCTCGTAACGAAGCGTTTTGAACAACTCGGAAGAAGCTCGCATATGTTGTGCCGCATCCAGGACATCGGCATTCACAAGTCCGCGGGTGCCGAGTTCGGCCGCCACGCGACGCAGATAGCCCGCCGCCCCAGCCCTGCCGAGCACGCCGTGGTTTGGAATATTGCCGCGCACGAACAGCGGAATCGCCTCGCCGTTCGGACCGAACGTGTCCTTGACCTCACCGCTGCGGATCAACGCCGCAAAAGCCGCCATGCCGGGCGCGCCGGTTTCAAAGCGCGGGATTTGCCACTGGTTGCCAAACAGCGCGTAGGGCTTGGGATATTCGCCCGACAGGATTTTCAGGTTGCGCCTGAACGAATGGCGGATCGATTTGGCAATATCCCACTCGGGGTCGCGCTCGGGATCGACCCAAACCATCAGATAGGGACCGTAGCCGTCGTGCAGGCTCCACTCGCCGCCGAAAGGATGGTGATGCTTCCACGGCTCGTAGCCGCTTGGACCGCGCTGCATTGACTGCTCCCACGCGGTGCGGAACACTTCGATTGGCGCTTCGTAGCGGGAATGCGGCAGGATATCGTTAGGCTCGAAGATGGTGACGATGCCGCGTTCCATATCGTAACCGGAAACCACGACATGATGACCGAATCCGGTCTTGCCCATCGTCTCGTGCTGAAACTTCAGTCGCGGCGACGTCTTGGCGCCATAAGGCAGCATCAGCGAATAATGCAGCCCGACCTGGACGGGAATGCCGCGATCGACGAGGCCGCGCAGCTTGGCGAAGGCTTCGTCGAAGCCTCCTTCGTGATCCTGCTCCCAATGTCCGACATAGCCCAGGGATTTCGGGGTGTATTCCCATATCTCGTGAAAGGCGCCTGCGCCGCCATTGAAGGCGGGCGCGCCCCACACCGGACTCCATCGAAACGAGAAACCGTCGCCCGACGTTCCGTCCGCAAACAGCACGTCGGTCTCGCCATGCAGCCTCAGCATTCCCAACATGCCGGTGAAGTAACACCGGCCGGAATTGCCACCCTCGGGATAGCCTTTTGGCCCCATCCACGTCATCGAGTAATAGGCGTCGCTATAGGACTTCACTTCGGACATGACGATCTCCATCAATGACACATTGGCTTAGATCAACGGGTTGAGTGCCTTCTTGCGCAACTCGCGCTCGTCAATAGCGAATACGCCGGTGAGCCAGTCCGCCATCAGTTCCTGACCGATGGTGGGATTGTCATGCTGGCAATGATCGGCCCCGGTCTCATCTTCGGTAACCAGACGCAGCGTGGCGTTGACGCCCTTCGCCTTTGCGTAGTCATAGACGCGCGATGCCTGCGCCACGCCGAGCACGTCATGACCGCCGTGAACGATGAGGTAGGGGCACTGCATGTTCTCGAGATGACCTTCGAGGGTGAACGGCTTTGCTTTTTCCAGTGCTTCCTTCATCGACGACGCGCCGAACACGGTCTTGATGTGATCGGCGAGGCCGTGGCTTTCGGTGGCGTTGGACCAAAGGTCCGAAATCGACCAGATCGCACCATGGGAAATCGCGGCCGCCAGGCGATGTTCGTAAGAACCGGCGCGGGCCGCGTAGAAGCCGCCGAGCGACGATCCGCATACCGCGATGCGCGACGGGTCGATATCGTCGCGGGTCAACAGATAGTCGATGCACTTGCCGATCGGCACTTCGTAGTCGACGCGGGTCGGCAGACCGTGGCGGCGCAGCGTACCACCCTGGCCCGGCCCGTCGATCATCAGCACGGATATGCCGCGCTGCAGGGCGCCGTGAGCCTGCATGAACCACATCTCGTCCTTGATCGAATCCAGTCCGCCCATGCAGATCAGCACCGGCTGCTTGCCGGCATCGAACGGCGCTCGCACGAAATAGGCGAACAGTGTCTTGTCGTTCTCATAGGGAATCTGCAGCACTTGACCAGCCGGATTGAGGCTAGAGATGAACTTGCGCGAGCACTCTTCCATATCGGTGAAGGCTTCGAGCCGCCGCGGGTCGGTGTATTTCAGCCAGAATTCGGTGTGGCGATAATAATTGGCGGCACGCAGCCAGCAGTTCATCGCGGTGCGCACGTGACCCTTACCATACTCAGTGTCGCCACGCTCCTGGTTGAAATCGGCAATCCGCTTCCATTCGCGGTGCCAGCTTTCCTCGTCGCCGGGGATCATGCGGCTGGCGGCCAGGAAGCATTCCGACACCGAACCGCCACCGTCCTGGGTCTCGCCGAGCGCGCGGCGGAACTGGTAGCTCATCCAGGGAAACTGCGGCCAATGGTGCCAGCCGTACGGCTGATAGATGCCGTGGGTCTCGCTGGTGACCTGGTCGATGAGAAACTCTTCCGACATCTGCTTCCATTCCAAACGCTATTGAAGGGGCAAGACCGCGCCTGCGTGCGCAGCCGTCGACCGAAAGATATCAGAGCAAATCAAGAAATTCAAGTCGTTTGAATTTCATTCCGCACCTGTTGGGCAAAAGCGGGTTACTTTCTGAGCAGCGTATGCAATGCAATGAAGCGGGCGCCAGCGTACGCACGGGCTTGTGATATCGTCGTGCCTGTCGTCAAGTTGTCGCTGTCTCATACCGTCGCCGCTTGCTTGTGCTCTCGATCTGGAATCTGCATGTTGAAGAAAAAGAAACGCCCTCCTCCGAAGCAGGCCCCCGCCGCCACGCCCGGCGGAAATAATGAGTACCTTGGCGTTCGGCTGCGTCATGGCCGAATGACCAAAGGGCTCCGGCTGAAGGATGTGGCGGAAGCCGCCGATTGTTCGGAAAGCATGATCTCGAAGATCGAGAATGGCCGCGCCGTGCCGTCGCTCAACGCGTTGTACCGGATCGCCGAGGTGCTGGAATTGACGGTCGGCCAGCTGTTCGAAAAGCCTTCCGAGCCGGACGGACTGCTGTCGCGGGCCGGGGAGCGGCCGATCGTAAAGGTCGACCCGCTGCGCAAAGGGCCCGGCCTGACGCTGGAGCGATTGATTCCCTACGACAAGGCCCGTCTGCTCCAGGGCAGCATCCACAACCTTGCGCCCGGCGGCAGCGGCGGCGGCCTCGTGACCCACGAGGGGGAGGAAGTGGCCTACATCATTGAGGGGCAGGTAGAACTGATCATCGGCGAAGCCAAGTATCTGCTCAATGCCGGCGATTCGATCTGTTACCGGTCGGAAATACCGCACGGCTACAAAAATGCCAGCGGTAACCCCGCCAAATTCATTGTCGTCAATACGCCGCCCAGCTTCTGAACCGATTTGACATCCTTTCAAGTTACTTGAATATAGCGATGTGAATTTGGATGCGAGGCGATGCAGAGCAACGATCAACCCAAGAACTGGAAGCCATGGGACCGGGTCCCGTACCAGCCGATCACCAAGCGGCCCGCGTTCAAGTTGCCGAATGGCGCCCGTGTTGCGGTGTGGACGATCGTCAATATCGAACACTGGCTGCCGAATAATCCGATGCCGCGCACCGTGCTGCCGCCGCCGATGGGCGTGCCGTTCTGGCCCGACGTGCCGAACTGGACCTGGCACGAATACGGCATGCGCGTCGGCTTCTGGCGTTTCCTGAAGGTTCTGGGCGATCGCAACATGCGCGCCACGCTGGCCCTCAACGGCTCGACAATTCAGGTTTACGAGGACGCCTGCATCGCCGCGCGCGAGGCGAACTGGGAGTTTATGGGCCACGGCTTCGAACAGATTCCGATGCATCGGCTCGAAGACGAGCGCAAAGCGATCCAGGACACCGTCAACATCATCCGCGACTTTACCGGAAAGATTCCGCGCGGCTGGGAAAGTCCGGGCCTCACCGAGACGCCGCAAACGCTCGATCTGCTGGCGGAAGCCGGCATCGACTACGTTGCGAATTGGGTGCTCGACGATCTTCCGGTCTCGATCAAGACCAGCAACAAGGAAATGGTTTCGGTTCCTTATACCGTCGAGATCAACGATGTCGTCATGTCCGCGCTGCAGCAGCAACCTTCCGACGAGATCTTCCGCCGCGGCTGCCTGCAGTTCGACATGCTCTACAAGGAAGGTGCCGAAACCCCGCGCGTGATGGCGATTTCGATCCATCCCTACCTCACCGGCGTGCCGCACCGCATCGGGTTCCTGGAACAGTTGTATGACTATATCCTCGGTTTCGAGGACGTCTGGGTCTGCACCGGCGAAGAGATTCTCGACTGGTATCTCGCCGAAAAGCAGCGGCTGGCAGGGTCCTGACACGACGAGCCTTCCGCCCTGTGTGTCACGCCTTCCCGCTCCGTAGAGACCGTCGGCCGCATTCTGCCACTATCAATCCTGGGCGGGTTGCATCACCAATCTGTGCGGATTTAGTTTCCGATAAGGACAGGTGCTCGGCGGCGGCTGGAACCTGCCGCCCAGCTATCCGAATTTCTGCTCGACCTGGATTGAGATCACCGGTCCCGAGGGGGCGCTGGTTTTGGACGATACCCACCGCGACAATTGGCTCAACACGGGGTCGGAGGGCACGCGCTTTCCGATGTCGACCATGCCGGGAGAACAGGTGGACGAGGTATTCGTGGGCCAGATGGGGCCGGAGACGATCCACTTTCTGAAGGCTTGCATGCGGACTCCGCCGTGATGGTGACGCCGGAGCATGCGCGCATGGTGATGGAAGCCTATACGGCCGCTGATCTTTCGGCCGAACTCAACGAGCCGATCGATCTACCACTCTCCA
>Ga0208355_1000623_pt1 | contig 16061 bp, 13 predicted proteins | sample NGESurdeep072012_6_FD_184458 | JGI IMG/M metagenome (GOLD analysis project Ga0208355, IMG submission 184458) | Arctic peat soil microbial communities from Barrow, Alaska - NGEE Surface sample 210-3 deep-072012 (SPAdes) | ecosystem: Environmental > Terrestrial > Soil > Wetlands > Peat ... | reverse complement strand
GTCGGACACGCGGCCCGAGAAGTCGGCCAGATCGGGGCTCTGGAGCAGGGCCTGGGCGGTCAGGTCGAGCAACCAGGACGCGACGACGCTGCCGCGGCGCCAGACCTCGGTCACCGCCGGCAGGTCGAGGCGGTACTGGTACAGCTCCGGCTCGCGCAGCGGCGACGTCTCGGCGTCGATCTCGCGCTGGTTCAGGCCGGCGTCAGCATGGTGCAGGATGTTGAGACCCTCGGCGTACGCGGCCATAAGGCCGTACTCGATGCCGTTGTGGACCATCTTGACGAAGTGGCCTGCGCCGGCCGGGCCGCAGTGCAGGTATCCCTGCTCTGCCGTGCCCGGTTCGCCCTCCCGGCCCGGCGTGCGCGAGGCCGTCGCCACCCCGGGGGCGAGTGCCTTGAACAGCGGATCGAGGCGCGCCACCGCGTCGTCCGGCCCGCCGATCATCAGGCAGTAGCCACGCTCGAGGCCCCAGACCCCGCCGCTGGTGCCGCAGTCGACGTAGCGGATGCCGGCCGGCTCCAGCTCCTTCGAGCGGCGGATGTCGTCGCGGTAGTAGGAGTTGCCGCCGTCGATCACGATGTCGCCGGCCGCCAGAAGGGGGACGAGCTGCTCCAGGGTGGCGTCGACCGAGGCCGCCGGCACCATGAGCCAGAGCACCCGCGGCGTCTCGAGCTTTGCCACCAGGTCCGGAAGCGAGGTCGCTCCGCCCGAGATCGCGCCGTCCTTCACGAGCGCCTCGACGGTGTCGGCATGCCGAGCGTATCCCAGCACGGTGTGGCCGTTGCGCAGCCAGCGCCGCGACATGTTGGCGCCCATGCGCCCGAGTCCCACCAGCCCCAGCTTCATGGCGAAGCCCTCCTTGTGCGTTCTTGCTCCAGACGAGAGGCTTCGCCGGGCCAGGTCAGATCGTCATGGCGGCGAACCCGCCGTCGACAGGAATGAGGGTCCCCGTCACGAACCCCGACGCGCGCTCCGATGCGAGCCAGACCGCGGTTCCGACCAGCTCGTCCGGCTCGCCGAGCCTGGCTGCCGGTGTGTGCCCGAGGATGGCGCGCACGCGATCCTCCGAGAGGAGCCGGCGGTTCTGTTCGGCCGGGAAGAAGCCGGGCACGATCGCGTTGACCCGGATGCCGTGGGGCGCCAGCTCGCGCGCGAGATACCGGGTGAGGATGTTGACACCGGCCTTCGAGACCGAGTAGGTCAGGACGCGCGACAGCGGGATCTCGGACGACGTCGACGAGATGTTGATGATCGTTCCTCCCTGCCCGCGCTCGACCATGGCGCGGCCGAAGACCTGGCAGGCGAGGAAGACCGACGTCAGGTTGGTGTCCAGGATCCGATGCCACTCGTCGAGGTCGATCTCGAAGAACGGCGTCGAGCTGTTCACGCCCGCGGCGTTGACCAGGATGTCGGCGGGACCCAGCCGCTCCTCGACCTTGCGCCGCGCGGCTTCCAGTGACGAGCGGTCCGATGCGTCGAGGAGGACGGCATCGGCAGTCGCGCCCTGCGCGCGGAGGGCGGCCACGCGGGCGTCCGCCCGCTCGCTCGAGCGGCCCATGACCGCGATGGATGCTCCGGCGCCCGCCAGCCCATGACAGAGCGCACCGCCGAGGACGCCGGTCCCGCCGATCACCGCGGCGACGTGCCCCGTCAGGTCGAAGAGCGCGGCGCCCGCCGTCTCGTTCATCGCCGTCATCGTCGCGCCCTCGTGCCCGCCCCCGGAGCCGCGTTGGACGCGACGGAGAACGGGGCGAGGTGCCGCTTGATGTGCTCCGCGAGCAGCGACCAGTAGTCGTCGCGGTGGGCCCACACGGCACCGCGCACCTCGCGCGCCAGCTGGCCGGCGGCCTGCCCCTGCTGGGCCCCGTCCGACCCGCCGAGGACCGCGCCGAAGCCCACGTGGAGGATCTCGCGCGTGTTGGGGTCGTCGAAGAGGCGCGCGAGGGCCGCGTCGGGGAGGTCGGCGACGGTCTCCTCCTTGACGTCCGCAGACACGAAGTAGCTGGCGCGTGCCGTCGTGTACGAGCCGAGCGCGACGCGCCACACGCGCCGCAACAGCTCGGGCTCGGTCAGCGCGAGCGTGTGGAGCGCCTCCAGGTAGCTCGTCCCGGAGGTCTTCAGGTGCACGAGGCCGCGCGTCTCGCGCATCGTCGCCTCGTAGATCGAGAACTTGTCCGAGCCCGAGTGGACGCTCAGCTTGTACGGGCCGAGCGCGCGGGCGATCGCCGCGTGGAGCGTGACGTCCGCCTCGTACGCGCCCGGGTCGCCGATGTACTCGACGCCCTTCTCGAAGCGACCCACGAACCGCGGGGCGAAGCTCACCCACGTGACGCCCAGGCGGTGGAGCTCGGTGGCGAGATAGACGTGGTCGACGGCGGTCGTCGGGTGGGCGATCTCGTCGACCGCGACCTCGAACTCGACGTCACGCCCGTCCGACGCGTCGAGCAGGTGCCGGTACATCATGACGACCTGGACGACCGCGGCGCCGAACCGTGCGGCCGCGGCAGCGAGCGCCTCGCGCGGGAGAGGGAGGTGCTGTCGGTCGAGGGCGAGCGACTCGGGATACCGCGAGGCAAAGGCCTTCGGGTCGTCTTCGAGCGACGCCCACGGCACGCGCTCGAACGCGGCTCCCAGTGCGTCGCGCGGTGCGTCCGCCGGGAGATCCGGGACGAGGTTGATCGGATCGGCCGTGATCATCGTACAGCCGCCCTCGAGCGCGCCGTCGAGCTGCTCGATTGTCTTGAGGTGGTCGCCGTCCGCGCCATACCCCTCGCGCCATCCGGACGCCAGCGCGCCGAACGTGGCGGCGTCGACCACGTCGCGGAAGGTCCGGCCCGTGCGGCTGAGCTCGCGTGCGGACTGCTGGGCCAGGACCGGCGCGACCCCGGGACTTGCGAGGAGCGCCTCCACGTGGCCCGGGGTCGCCATTCCGAGCCGGTCACCCAGCCCCATGGACGTCACATCGCCGAGGGGGCGAGGGCGCAGCCAGGGCACCAGCTGACGCAGCGCGGCCGCGGTGTCTGGCGTGGCCGCAGCCGTCACGAGCGTTCCGGGCCCAAGGGGTCCGGTCTCGCCGGCGATGCCGACCGGAAGGTGGACGCCCGAGGGCGTCCAGGCAAGGACCTCCCACCAGTCGGGCCCCGGCCGGACGCCGAGGGTCGAGCCATCGTCGAGGCTGACCAGCGACGTCTCGAGCGCGCCGATCCCGCGCAGCCTGAGTGCCGCCTGCGCGTCGATCTCGCCCTTCATCGGCTAGGCCTCCGCGACCCAGGCGTGCGCCGGGTCCATGTACGGGATCATCTGGCGGCCATCACCGGCCATGATCCACAGGTAGTAGAGCGAGTAGCCGGGTGCCGCCACCAGCGGGTGGTAGCCGCTCCGGATGACGGCAGAGTCGCCGTCGCGAACGGTGAACGCCTCCGTGCCGGCATCGTCGTAGCGGACCTGGACCCCGAAACCTTCGGGCGGATCGACCTTGAAGAAGTAGACCTCCTCGAGTCGCACCTCCTCGGGCGGCGCCTCGCGGTCGTGCTTGTGCGGCGGATATGAAGACCAGTTACCGGGCGGGTTGATCGTCTCGCCCAGGAGCAGCCTGCCCGCGGCGTGCTCGGGGCCGAGGATCGTTCGGACGGTGCGGCTCCAGTTCCCTTTGCCAACGTCGGCGAGGCGCTGATCCCCAGGCCCGATGATGCGCGCCTTGAGCGGCGCCCCCTGGCCGGCCGGGGCCGTCGCGATGGCGATCTGCGCGGGCGTCGTGGCCTTTAGCCGGAGAACCGTTCCGGGGGGCGCGTAGACTGCGTGGCCCGGGCCTTCGAATACCGACGATCGGCCGCCGGCTGACCCGAGCGATTCGCCGTTCGCCTCCACGTCGACGACGCCGCCGAGCAGGACGACCACGGTCTCGAGATCGCCCGTCGACTCGAACGACTGGCCGGCATCGAGGTCGGACAGGGCGAGTCCTATCAGGTCCCCGGGTCGCTCGGGGGTGACGACGGTTCGGGTCATGTCAGGTCCTTTCAGTTCCGGTCGCGATTAGCTGGATCGTCGGCCGCCGAGCGCCCCTTGGGGCGGCCCGAGGCCATAGAGGCTCGACTCAGCGCTCGCCGACGCGGGTCACCAGCTGAGTCGGATTGACGAAGCGAAGGGCGATCACCAGAAGCAGGAGCATCGAGCCCGTGTAGACGACGGCCATCGCGTCGACCTCTTGCGGGGCGCGGATTCCGGCGCCGAATACGGCGTCGTAAAGGACGACGACGAGGGTCGAACTGGTCGGACCCGAGGTCAGGAAGGTCAGCTCGAACATGCCGACCGTTCGTACGAGCACCAGGATCGCAGCGGCAAGAATGCCGGGGATGAGCAGAGGTCCGAGGATGCGGAAGAAGATAGTGGTCGTGCCGGCGCCGCACATCCGAGCGGCGGCATCGATCTTCGAGTCGATCTGCTCCACAAACGGAATCATGACGAGCACCACGAAGGGCACGGTTGGCACCAGGTTCGCCACGATCACACCGAAGATGCTGCCCGCCAGATGGACCTTGTAGAGCACGGTCGCAAGCGGGATGCCGTAGGTTATCGGCGGGATGAGGATGGGCAGCAGAAAGAGCAAGGTGACCAGGGGCTTGCCCGGGAAATTGCGACGGGCCAGGGCATACGCCGCCGGGACGCCGATGAGAGCCGAGATGACGACGACGGCAATCGCCACCTGGGCGGTAACCGTGAGCACGTCGAACAGGTTGAACTCTGCCCAGGCGTCGCCGTACCAGTGAGTGGTGAAGCCGTCGGGCACCCACGACCCGAACCACGTGGTCGCGAACGAGTCGAGGACGACGGTCGATATAAGCGCCGCAAGATTGAGGAAGAAGAAGAGGACCAGGCCCCAGACCACCCAGCCGCCAATGCTGGATGGCCGGAAGCGCCGCTTCCGAGTGGGTTCCGCGATAGTGGCGGGAGCGTTCATCGCGGCGGCCATCAGCCCTTGCCTCCCGCAGGTCCGCGGAACAACGTACTCCGCCAGCCGAGAACGAGGGCGATGATCGCCAGCATGACCGCGCCCATGATCATGGAGATGGTGGAGCCCATCGAGTAGTCGAATTGCTCGAACGCGGCGTGGTAGGCGGCGATCGAGATCACGCGTGTCGAGCCTGACGGATCACCGACCAGGTTGGCCGAAGGAAAGACCGAGAAGGCGAGCACGAACGACAGGCAGAACGTGATAGCCAGGCCTGGTACGAGCAGCGGGAAGGTTATTCGGCGGAAGCGCTGCGCCCATCCGGCTCCCATCACCGATGCCGCCCGCTCCAGGTTCGGATCGATCCCCGAGAGGTACGACAGCACGAGCAGAAACGCGAACGGGAAGCCCGTGATGACCAGCGAGAAGAAGACGCCCCAGTAGTTGTGGACCAACAGCACCGGCTGGTCAACGAGATTGAAGTCGCGCAGGAACTTGTTGAGCCAGCCCGACGGGCCCAGGTACTCGATGAGGCCTTCGGCCGTCAGAACCGTACCAAGGGCGATCGGCACCACGAGCAGCGTCGTGAGGGTCCGCTTGCCGCGAAACCGGCCCCGCATGCGGTACGCGATCGGCACCGAGACGAGCACGTTGAGGAGCGCGGCCGGCACGCCTAGGCTGAGGGTGGTCCCGATCGTGTCGCGCAGGTACGGGTCCGAGAAGAAGGTCTGGTAGTTGGCGAGCGGTCCCCCGCCGCCTTCCGGCGCAAATGACAGCTGAAGGCCATAGAGGAACGGGTAGACGAACAGCAGAATGAGAAACAGAGTGCCCGGCACAACCAACAGCAACACGCGGTCGACGCCGCGGTCGGCCAGACGATGTTTGAGCGAGCGCCGCCCGCCATCGTGTCCGAGCGCGCCCGGCACCGAGCCGGCGGCGGACGTCATACGATCGCCTCCGTCGGCGCCGCGGGAGCGTCGGCCGGGTAGATGAGAACTCGCTCCGGCGGCACGGCAACCACGATGGAGTCGCCGGCCACGCACCGCTCCTCAGTGCGGATGTAGAGCGCTTCGCCAGCGGGCAGCCTGGCCAGCACGAGGATCTCGCGGCCGTGATACTCGACGACTTCGGCGGTCACCTGCAGGCGGTTGGGCCCCGGGCCGTTTACGACGATGTCCTCGGGGCGGATCGCGGCCACGGCGCGCTTCGCCTCGATCGGACCAAACGTCATGCCGCTGAGCCGGACGTCCTTCGAGGCGAGAACCGCGGTCTCGGCGGTAGCGCTCTCGAGGTCGAACTCGAGCATGTTTCGGTAGCCCATGAAGCCGGCGACATAGCGGTTGACCGGATGGGCGTATACGTCGTCCGGGGTGCCGACCTGCTGTACAACGCCCTCGCGCAGCACGACCAGCCGGTCGGCCATCGAGAGGGCTTCTTCCTGATCGTGCGTCACATAGATCGTGGTCAGGCCGAGTGTCTGGTGGAGACGCCGGATCTCGGTCCGCATAGCCAGCCGCAGCTGGGCGTCTAGGTTGGAGAGCGGCTCGTCCATGAGCACGAGCGGCGGCTCGTAGACAACGGCGCGCGCGATGGCGACGCGCTGCTGCTGCCCGCCCGACAGCTGGGCCGGAAGCTTCTCGGCCTGATCCTCGAGCCGGACGAGGGCCATGGCCTCGTCTACCCGGCGGCGGAGCTCGGGACCGGGCGTTTTGCGCATCTTGAGCCCGAAAGCGACGTTGTCACGGACGGTCATGTGCGGGAAGAGCGCGTAGTTCTGGAAGACCATGCCAAAGCCCCGCTGCTCGGGGGGCAGCCCGTCGATGCGCCGATCGTCGAGCCAGATGCTGCCGCTGGACAGCGGCAGCAGCCCCGCCAGGCAGTTGAGGGCAGTCGATTTACCACAACCCGACGGCCCGAGGAGGGCGATGAACTCGCCTCCTCGGATCGTCAGACTGAGCTCGCTTAGCGCGGCCTGCTCACCGAAGTTGCGGCCGATGCGGTCAAGACGCAATTCAGAGAAGCTTCGGTCGCGCACGGCTAGGTTCCTTTTGCTAACCAGTCAACTGATTGTCGGTGGGTCGATCCGGCTACTTCTTGCCGATGTTCTTGTCCCAAAGGTCAAACGCAGTCACCTGCGCGTCGGCGGGCAGCGACGTCTTCTTGGGGAATTGCGTGATCCACTGGTCGAACTCCGCCGGAACGACGCCCTTGAGTGCCGCCTGGCTGTCGGCCGGGGCCATATCGATCGTGACGCCCTTTACGGCCGGGCCGGGATAGAAGTAGCCCTTGTCGTAGGAGATGGCCTGCTGATCGGGCTTGAGCATCCAGGCGATGAGATCCAGGTCCGCGGTGAGAACGTCGGCGGAGACGCCGCCCGGGATGACGGCGTACTGCGCGTCAGTGACCCAGGTCATGTTGTCGAAGTGGCCGACTGCGGTCGTCTTCGGCACGGTGCCGAGGATGATCGGGTTGACGTACCAGCCGGTCGTCGAGGCGATCATGTCGACCGTGCCCGCGGCCAGGTCCTTCATGGTCGCTGTAGTGCCGGTTTGGTACACGTTGATGTATTGGCCCAGGTCCTTCAAGTAGGCCCACGTATTTGCCCAGCCGTTGACCGGGTCAGTGGGATCCTTGTCGCCAAGCAGATACGGCAGAGCCATCAGGAAGGTTCGGCCGGGGCCCGAGTTCGCCGGGCGTGCGTATTCGAACTTGCCGGGGTTGGCCTTCGCCCAAGCCAGCAGTTCTGCGGGAGTGGTCGGGGGCGTGGTGACCTTGGTCGGGTTGTACTCATAGAGCGGACCGGACGGGTAGTAGACGACTTCGATGCCGTATCCCTGCGCCAGGCCCTGCATATCGGCCGCGGGTGCGAGGTAGTTGTCCATCAGACCCGGGAACATGTCCTGATGGTCGGGTATGACCTTCGTCAGGAGGTTGTTCTTGATGCCCGCCGACAGGCCGTCAGTGCCGGTCAGCACCAGGTTGATCTGAACGTTGCCGCCCTGCTGCTGGGCTTGTAGCTTGCCGGCCAGTTCGGGCGCAGTTGCGGTCGCGTAGGTGACGTTGTTGATGATGTCGGGATGAGCGGCCTTGAAATTCTCGATCATCCCCTTGGTAAGCTGAAGGTTGCCCGCGACGTCAAGGACATTGATGGTGACGGGGGCGGACGGAATCTTCATGGCGGCCGCGGTGCCCGCGCTGGCCGCGGTGCCCGCGCTGGCCGCGGTGCCCGCGCTGGCCGCGGTGCCCGCGCTGGCCGCGGTGCCCGCGCTGGCCGCGGTGCCCGCACTGGCCGCGGTGCCCGCACTGGCCGCGGCGCCGCTGCTGCTGGTCGCGCTGCTTGTCGGGGAGCCGCAGGCCCCCACGATCAACCCGACCACCAGGCCGGCCGCGAGAGCCCGGCCGATTGTGCTCTTGCCTTGCCCTTGACGCATGTCCTGTTCCTCCTCCTGCTAGCCCCCGCTCGTTCTTCTCGGCGCCGTCCAGGTCACGCGGCCGCCACTCGAGGCGCCGATCCTCGAGGGGGAGCCGTCGACGCCCGGACAATGAGCCGGGCGTCCAGGGTCTGCTCGTGGACACCGGTCGGGCCAGGGTCGGCGAGCCGCTCCAACAGCAACTCGACCGCGGCCCGGCCCGCCTGCTCCAGGGGCAGTGCCACCGTGGTGATGTGCGGCGTGACCATCGCCGCCATGGGGATATCGTCGAAGCCGACGACGCTCATTTCGTCGGGCACGGCCACGCCGCGATCGGCGAGGCGGCTGAGCACGCCCAGGGCCATCAGGTCGTTGTAGGCGATGACCGCGGTCACGTCCGCGGCGAGGGCGAGGTCGGCCGCATGGTGGCCAGCCTGGAAGTCAGGCGCAAACGGACCGAGCACGATCGGCTCCAGGGCCCAGCCACGCGTCGCGGCGCGAAGCCCGCGACGTCGCTCCCGGTTCGACCACGAGTTCGCCGGCCCGGAAAGGAATGCGACCCTCTGGTGGCCCAGCGCCCCGAGGTGCTCGATCGCCTGGCGCATGCCACCGACGTTGTCGAAGAGGGCGCTCGACGCATTCCGCACGCGCCGGTTGAGGAGCACGAGGGTGGTCGCGGCGACCAGCTTCTGGAGTTGGGGCTCCGCCAGGCGGGATGAGCAGATGATGACGCCGTCGACCTGCTTGGCCATCGCCCGCACCAGCTCGACCTCGAGCCGGGGGTTCTCCTCGGAGTCGGCGAGGAATATCGCGTGGTCGGCTTCCCGCGCCCGCGCCTGCGCGCCCTTGAGAATGGCGGTGAAGAACGGGTTCCCGAGATCCGGGACGATGACGCCGATGTTCCCGGTCTTGCCGGTCGCGAGCCCCCGCGCCGCGCGATTGGGGCGATACTCGAGCTCCCCGGCGACCGCGAGGACCCGCTCGAGGGTGTCGTGGCGGACGAGTCCGGGGATCGCGAACGCCCGTGAGACGGTCGACACCGACACGTCAGCCGCCCGGGCCACGTCGCGGATCGAGGGAGTCGAATTGACGACCATTGCCGCAGAGTGCAACCGGTTGCAGAAGATGTCAAGCATCTTCAGTCACGTTCTCAGTGACGCTCTTGATTCGGACGTGAGCGATGTGGTGAGATGACTTCGTGCAAGACAGAGTGACGGCGCGCGTCGACGACCGACCCGGGCCGGCGGCCGCTGGGACCGGGCGATCCGATGCGATGCCCGCGGCGGCGCGGATGCTGGCCCATCTCGAAGGCGTCCGCGGCGCGGTGGGTGCACGCGCCCGTCCGGCGGCCGAAGGCGCCTCCTGCGATCCACCGGAGGAGCTCGCGTGACCGTGCTCGACGACCATCGCCATCGCCCTTCGTCCGTGCTCACCATTGCCGACCTCCGGGCGACGACCGTCACGGTGCCGCTCGAGGCGCCGCTCCGGCATGCCGCGGGCGCGCACTGGGGGCGGTTCGTCCGGACCATCGTCGAGGTCGAGACGACCGACGGAATCATCGGACTCGGGGAGCTGGGCGGCGGCGGCCAGAGCGCTCAGCTGACGGTCGAGGCGCTGGGGCCGAGGCTGGTCGGGCACAACGTGTTCGATCTCACGGCGCTCTGGTTCAAGATCTGCAATCCCACGGCGGCGCTGTACGACAACCGCCTGCAGGTCCACGCCGCGATCGAGTTCGCCTGCCTTGACATCATCGGCCAGGCTCTCGACGTGCCCGTGTACGACCTGCTCGGCGGCAAGCTGCGTGACGCGGTCCCATTCGCCAGCTACCTGTTCTTCCGGTACCCGGACCCGGCCACGGGTCGCGGAGATGTCCGCACGACGGACCAGCTCGTGGCGCAGGCGCTGGAGCTCAAGGAGCGCCACGGGTTCTCCGCGCACAAGCTCAAGGCCGGCGTCTTCCCGCCGGAGTACGAGCTGGAGTGTTTCCGCGCGATCGCCGCGGCGCTTCCCGATGACGCGCTGCGGATCGACCCGAACGCGTCATACAGCGTGCCCCAGGCGATCCGGGTGGGCCAGGCCATCAAGGGTCTGCGGAACGACTACTACGAGGACCCGACGTGGGGCATGAACGGGCTGCGCCACGTGCGCGAGGCGACCGGTCTGCCGATCGCGACCAACACCGTGGTCACGAACATGGAGCAGCTCGCCGCGAACGTGCGCGATCCGGCGGTGGATGTGGTCCTCCTCGACACGACGTTCTGGGGAGGCATCCGGCCCACCCTGAAGGCCGCAGCGGTATGCGAGACGTTCCAGCTCGGCATCGGGGTGCACTCATCGGGCGAGCTCGGCGTCCAGCTCGCCACCATGCTCCACCTCGGAGCCGTGCTGCCGTCGCTGCCGTTCGCGGCCGACGCCCACTACCATCACCTCGTGGACGATGTCATCGAGGGGGGCAAGCTGCCCTACCGCCATGGCACGATCGCGGTCCCGCAGGGGCCCGGGCTGGGGGTCCGCCTCGATCGCGAGCGGCTCGCCCGGTACGCCCGGCTGTACGAGGAGCTGGGCGACTACCCGTACGACCAGGACCCCGGCCGGCCCGGCTGGTACGCCAGGGTGCCCAACGAGGAGTGGGCGGACCCGCACGCCGCCGCGCCGGTGGGATGGGCGACCGGCCGGAAGGCCCGCGACACGAGCGCCAGAGGCAGGCCGTGATCGCGGGAACCGACGGGGCCGCGGGTCCCGTCCAGGGCCGGGGGACGGAGCGCGAGGTGCCGGCGGGCCCGGACGTCTCGTCGTTGATCGAACGGATTCGCGCGGCCGGCGTCGTCCCGGTGGTCGAGATCGAGGATGCCGCCCGCGCGGTGGAGCTCGCCGAGGCGCTCGACGCGGGCGGCCTGCCGATCGTCGAGGTCACGTTCCGGACCGATGCGGCGGTTGCGGCGCTCGGCCTGATCGCTGCCCGTGTTCCGAGCGTGCTTCTCGCCGCCGGGACGGTGACGACCCCTCGCCAGGTGGAGCAGGCGCGCGACGCTGGCGCCAGCCTGCTCTTCGCCCCGGGGCTGAATCCGCGCATCGTCGAGCATGCGCAGCGCCTCGGGATGCCGATGGTGCCCGGCGTATGCACCCCGAGCGAGGTCGAGACCGCGCTCGGGCTCGGCGTGTCGACGCTCAAGCTGTTCCCCGCCGGGCCGGTCGGCGGCGTGCCGTATCTGCGAGCGCTGACGGCGCCCTATCCCGCCGTGCGCTGGAACCCAACGGGTGGGATCACCGTCGACTCGCTGCCGGACTACCTCGCGATCCCGAGCGTGCTCGCCTGCGGCGGGAGCTGGATCGCGCCCAGGGGGGACATCGCCGCGGGGCGCTTCGAGGTCATCCTCGCCCGCGCCACGGCCGCCGTGCAGGCGGTACGCCGGGCGCGGGCGGTGCCCGGCGCGCCGGGAGACTCGGTGGACGGTCGGCCATGACGGCGCTGGAAATCAGGCCGGCGGAGCGCGCGCGCTGGGACTGCATGGCGCTCGGTGAGGTGATGCTGCGCCTCGATCCCGGCGAAGGTCGCATCGGCACAGCCCGCTCGTTCCGGGCCTGGGAAGGCGGCGGCGAGTACAACGTGGCGCGCGGCCTCCGGCGCTGCTTCGGCCTCCGCACGACCATCGTCACGGCCCTCGTGGACAACCCGGTGGGGCGGCTCCTGGAGGACCTGATGCTCCAGGGCGGCGTGGACCAGTCGCACGTCCTGTGGCGGCCGTTCGACGGGATCGGCCGCCGGTCACGAAACGGGATCAACTTCACCGAGCGCGGGTTCGGGCTGCGCGCCGCCCTGGGCTGCTCCGATCGGGGTCACTCGGCGGCCTCCCAGCTCGCTCCCGGCGACGTGGACTGGGAGGCGGTCTTCGACGCCGAGCCGACCCGCTGGTTCCATACGGGCGGCATCTTTGCGGCGCTCTCCGAGACGACGGCGGGGGTCACGCTGGAGGCGATGGACGCGGCGCGGCGCCATGGCGTCGTGGTGTCCTACGACCTCAACTACCGGGCGTCGCTCTGGCAGTCGGTGGGGGGGCCGGGCCGGGCGATGGAGGTGAATCGCGAGTTGGTGCGCCGCGCGGACGTCCTGGTCGGCAACGAGGAGGACTTCACCGCCGCGCTCGGGTTCGAGGTCGAGGGCGCCGACGAGCAGCTCGCCTCGCTGGACTCCGCGGGGTACGCTCGGATGGTCGAGCGTGTGGTGGCCGCCTACCCGAACCTGAGGGTCGTGGCGACGACGCTGCGCACGGCGCGAACGGCGACCCGCAACGACTGGGGCGCGCTGCTGTGGGCAGACGGCCAGGTGCACCGGGCCCGCTTTCGGGAGGACCTGGAGATCCTCGACCGCGTCGGAGGGGGCGACTCGTTCGTCGCCGGCCTCGCCTACGGGTTCCTCGCGGGGATGACGGCGGCGGAGGCGGTCGAGTGGGGGGCGGCGCACGGCGCGCTTGCCATGACGACGCCGGGTGACACCAGCATGGTGACTCGGGACGAGGTGGAGCGGGCCGCCCGGGGAGGCACGGCCCGCGTCCGGCGCTGAGACGGTGACCGGGCCGCGGCCGGCCAGCCGGTTGGGATTCACGCTGCCCCACGAGCACACCGGCCTCGAGCCCACGACCCGTCAAACGACGAGAGCAGCCGATCCGGGCTCATGCTTTCCCCAGCCGGTAGGCTCGCCTGGCCAGGCCGTCAGCCATCTCGTGGGCCATCTCGACCGCCCCGGGTTCGTCCACCAGACCGCGCACCACCAGCCCGGCCAGCCAGTTGGCGCTGGCCCGTCGCCAGACGTCGTGCCGGGCCGGGATCGACACGAAGGCGCGGGTGTCGTCGTTGAACCCGGCCGTGTTCCACAGGCCCGCCGTCTCCATCACCTGGTCGAAGTAGCGCGCCATGCCGTTGAGGCTGTCGTTGAACCACCAGGGCGGGCCCAGCCTGACGGCGGGGTAGTGCCCGGCCAGCGGCGCGAGCTCGCGAGCGTAGCTGCTCTCGTCCAGGGTGAAGAGGATCAGCGTGAGCCGCGCGTCATCACCGAACCGTTCGAGCAGCGGCCGCAGGTTGCGGGTGAACTCGGTCGCCACCGGGATGTCGGCGCCCTTGTCGGCCCCGAACCGCTCGAACACCGAGCGGTCGTGGTTGCGGAAGGCGCCCACGTGCAGCTGCATCGTCAGCCCGTCCTCGACGCTCAGTCGCGCTTCCTCGATCAGCAGGTGCCCCGTGAACCGGCGCGCGTCGTCGGCGGTCGCCTCCCCGCGCAGGGCCCGGGCGAAGATCGCCTCGGCCTCGGCAGCGTCGAGAGGGGCGGTGTAGGCGGACTCCACCCCGTGATCCGTCGCGGTGGCGCCCATCCGCTTGAAGAAGGCCCGCCGCTCCTCGAGCGCCGTGACCAGCGCGGCGCACGACGTGATCTCCCGGCCGCAGGCGCGGCCCAGCGCGTCGAGGTGGGAGCGCCAGCCGGGCGCCCCGATGTTCACCAGGGCGTCGGGTCGGAACGTCGGCCGGACGTCGCCCGCCCAGCCCGAGGCCCGGATCGCCTGGTGCCAGGTCAGCGGGTCGCTGGCGTCGTCGGTGGTGCACAGGATCTCGATGTTGAACCGCTCGAACAGGGCTCGCGGGCGGAACTCGGGCCTGGCCAGCTTGTCGCTCAGCTCGTCGTAGATCGCCTGCGCGTTGGCCCCGGTCAACGGCTCCGGGATGCCGAACACGTCCTGCAGCTCGTGCGCGAGCCAGATGCCGGTCGGGGTGCCCAGGAACAGGTGGAAGTGGTCGGCGAAGACCTGCCAGATCTGCCGGTGGCCGACTGGGTCGGCCGGGTCGGCCGGTTCGGCCAGGTCGGCGGGCCCCTCGCGCCGCGGCACGCCGATCACCTCGAGCGGGACGCCCTGGGAGTGGAGCATACGGAAGACGTAGTGGTCGGGGATGATGAGCAGGTCCGCGGGGGTGCCGAAGGTCGCGTTCTCGTCGGCCAGCAGCCGGGGATCGACATGGCCGTGCGGGCTGACGATGGGGAGGTCCGCGATCCCGTCGTACAGTTCGCGTGCCACGCGCCGCTGGGCCGGGTCGGGTGCGAAGAAACGATCGGCTGACAGGGGCGATTGGCGTGCGTGCATCAGTCCTCCAAACGCTACTGATCGCCGCGCGATCTCCGGTGGGATGGGCCCGTGATGCAACTCCTTGGCTGGGAGCCCCCGCTCGACCGTCTCCCGCTTCTCGGCGCTGCTGTCCGCCGCCGCCGCCCCCGTCTAGAACTCGTGCGGCACATGTGGCGTTATCTTATCCCGCGTGCACGTCTGCCCTGCCAAGGGCCTCCACGAGGCTCGCCTCCGTGGGCGTGCTCCCGACCCCCAGGCGCGCACCGACCAGCGCGGCGAGCGGCGGCTCGAGGTACGTCTCGGCCAGGACCGGCCAGCTCGCCGCGGCGAACACGTCGGCCGGCGTCCCGTCGAGCACGATGCGCCCGGCGCGCATCACGACGACGCGCCGGACTGTCTCGGCCACGAACCGCATGTCGTGGCTGATCGTGATGACGGTCCGTCCCTCCGCCGCGAGCGCAGCCATGATGGCCCGGACCCGCGCCACGCCGCGCAGGTCCTGGCCGGTCGTCGGCTCGTCCAGGACGACGATGGGGGTCCGCATCGCGAGGACGGACGCGATCGCGAGGAGCTTCCGGCGCGAGTAGCCCAGGTCGTACGGGTTCTCGTCGGCGGCACCCGCCAGCCCCACGACCTCCAGCGCCTCCACCACACGTCGGTCCAGCTCTGCGCCGCGCAGCCCGAGGTTCCGCGGCCCGAACGCCACCTCCGTCCGCACCTTGCCGGCGAAGATCTGGCGGTCGGGATCCTGGAAGACCAGGCCAACCGTGGCGGCGAGGCGGGCGACGCGCTGGCCAGCGATGTCCCGCCCGTCGATCCGGACGGTCCCCTCGGTCGGTCGCAGGAGGCCGTTGAGATGGCGGACGAGGGTCGACTTGCCGCTCCCGTTCTGGCCGACGATCGCCAGGGTCTCGCCGGGTCCAATCGCGAGATCGACACCGTCGAGTGCCCGTGTTCCGTCGGGGTAGACGTGGACGAGGCCGGCGATCTCGATCATCGGGCAAGCGCCGCAGTGACGTCGACGCCGGTCCCCGCGAGCGCCCGGGAAAGCCGGATTCGCGACGGTGGCTCCACGCCCCAGCTCTCCAGTCGCTCGTCACCGAAGACCGTCGAGGCGGGCCCGTCGAGGACGATCCGCCCATCCACGACCACGGCCACCCGCCCGCACAGGCCGTCGAGCACGTCCGTCTTGTGCTCGGCGACGAGGAGCGCCGTCCCGGTCGCGGCGAGGGCGCGAATTGCTTCGCCGACGAGCCGCGTCCCCTCCGGGTCCAGCTGGGCGGTGGGCTCGTCGAGAACAATGTGACGTGGGTTCATCGCCAGAAGGCTCGCGATCGCGACCAGCTGGCCCTGCCCGCCGGAGAGCCGGGCCGGATCGCGCTCCGCGAGGTGCTCGATCCGCAGGCGTTCGAGTGCGGCGCGCGTGCGCGCGAGCGTCGCGGCGACCGACAAGCCGAGGTTCATCGGGCCCAGCGCCACCTCTTCGAAGACCGTCGCGGCAACCCCGGATCGCTGGGTGGTCGGGTTCTGGAAGCCCAGCACGACCCGCCCGGCCAGCTCGTGGACCGGGCGTCCCGTGATCGGCTGCCCGTC
>Ga0208355_1000615_pt1 | contig 16136 bp, 10 predicted proteins | sample NGESurdeep072012_6_FD_184458 | JGI IMG/M metagenome (GOLD analysis project Ga0208355, IMG submission 184458) | Arctic peat soil microbial communities from Barrow, Alaska - NGEE Surface sample 210-3 deep-072012 (SPAdes) | ecosystem: Environmental > Terrestrial > Soil > Wetlands > Peat ... | reverse complement strand
TCAGCCAGGCCGTATTTTGAAATGCAAAGGCTGGGAGACCGATCCCAATGCCTACATCTACTTCATCACCCAGGCCCAGGTCTGGGAGAAGATTTGCGACGCCATCGGCGAGCCCGGCTGGAAGACCCATCCCGATTACGCCAAGCCGCCCGCGCGCTTGACGCGCCTGAACGAAATCTTCGCGCGCATCGAGCAATGGACCATGACCAAGAACAAGTTCGAGGCGATGGATATTCTCAACAAGGACGACATTCCCTGCGGCCCGATCCTGTCGATGAAGGAGTTGATCGAGGATCAGTCGTTGCGCGCCACCGGCACGGTGGTCGAGGTGGATCATCCCGAGCGCGGCAAATACTTCTCAGTCGGCAATCCGATCAAAATGTCGGACAGCCCGACCGAGGTGACGCGCTCTCCCCTGCTCGGCGAACATACCGACGAAGTCCTGCGCCAGGTTCTCGGCTTTACCGACCACCAAGTGGCCGAGATCCACGATTCCGGCGCGCTCGATCCGCCGCGGAAAGTCGCCGCCGAATAAACTGCATTTCCGAGCACTTCTTGGGCCGCCGGTTTCCGGCGGCCCTTTTGTTTTTGTTTGTTCGGTCGGGGTAACTGATCCACAACGATCGCGAGTGCCGGCATCACTATCCGCGACGGGCGATCTTCCGTCGTCTGCGACAAGTTGCCTGCGACGTTCGCGCTGCAATGCAAAACAAGTCCTGCGGCAAATTCGACCTTGCGCATTGGAATATAATATACCAGACTTTTAAAGTGCAGCGCTCGGGCCAGTTCGAAAAAAGCGCGCATTGGGAGGAATCAATGATCGCTAACGCAACCACCGCGCCAAGCGCGACACCGTCGAACAGCTTCCGCTGGATGCAACTCATCATCGGCGTCGTCTGCATGGCGATGATCGCCAATCTCCAGTATGGTTGGACTTATTTCGTCGCCCCCATGGCGAAAGCGAATTCATGGGACGTCGCCGGCATCCAGATCGCATTCAGCATTTTCGTCGCGCTGGAAACTTGGCTCACCCCGCTTGAAGGATGGATCGTCGACTCGCTCGGTCCGCGCGGTCCAAGACTAATGGTCGCGGCCGGTGGCATTCTTGTCGCGATCGGCTGGCTTATCAACGCCAAAGCTGGGTCACTGCAGGCGCTCTATGGCGGCGCCGTCGTATCAGGCATTGGCGCCGGGGCCATCTATGCAACATGCGTTGGCAATGCCGTGAAATGGTTTCCCGATCGTCGCGGTCTCGCCGTTGGCTTGACGGCGGCCGGATTTGGCGCCGGCGCGGCCGTCACCGTGATTCCGATTCAAATGATGATTGCCTCGATCGGATATGCGGATACCTTCTTCTGGTTCGCATTGGGTCAGGGCGCAATTATCTTCGTGCTGGCATGGTTCCTCCGCCCGCCGCTGCCTGGCGAGGTTGCAAGCGGATCTGCTGTCAAGGTTTTGCAATCGAAGACCAGCAGCACGCCAGGTCAGATGCTTTCATCTCCGGTGTTCTGGCTGCTCTACGTCATGTTCATATTGGTGTCTGCGAGCGGCCTGATGGTTACGGCACAGATCGCCTTGATCGCCAAGGATTTTGGTGTTGCGCAGACGGTGGTTCTTTTCGGTTTCACCACACTGATCGTAGCTGGCGTGATCGACAATCTTGCAAACGGCGGTGCGCGGCCGTTTTTCGGCTGGGTGTCCGATCAGATCGGGCGCGAATACACCATGGCGATCGCCTTTTCCGCAGGCGGCGTGGCCTACTGGCTGCTCGGAACGGCGGGCACGACACCATGGACCTTCGTAATTTGCGCGGCGCTGATCTTCTTTACATGGGGTGAGATTTTCAGTCTTTTCCCCTCAACCTGCACGGACATGTTCGGTCCCAAATACGCTACAACGAACACCAGCCTGCTCTATACCGCCAAGGGGCTGGCGGCATTCGTCGTCCCTCTGGCGAACATCCTGAAGGCATACACGGGCAACTGGCATGCCGTGTTCGCCGCGGCCTCGATCATGAACTTCATCGTGGTGTTGATGGCGCTGTTCATCGTGCGACCGATGCGGATCTCGATCAGTGCGAAGGAAAACAAGAGCGCGGTCGGACAGCCCGCCGAATGACCACAGCGCGCCGGGGCCGGGTTGCACGTCCGCCTCAGGTGAGAAGAGCAGGTCATCGAAGACAGCAAGAGGCGCGCCCCGGTGCGCCTCTTTTTTTGCCTGATAAAAGCGGACTAGAAAGTCCCGACGAAGTGTCTCGTCCCCTTCCAACATGCACGAGCGAGGCATTGGGAGCGATCCCGGAGTCGCCAAAACGTCAATATCCCTGCCGCTTTCTGCGATTCAACAGCAGCGAATTTCCCCCGATATTAAATTGACAATTGGCATAATGTATACCAATCTGGCCAACACGAAAGAAATCCTGCGGCTCATCTGAAGGAGGTTGCGATGCAAGTCGGAGACATCCTGCGCAAGAAAACTGCCCGCGTTGCAACGGTTCGAATGAATGAAACCGTCGCCATTGCCACCCAGTTGATGCGTGCAAGCAATATCAGCGCGCTGGTGGTCAAGGATGTTGTCCGGACCGAAGGCAATACCGCGGTTGGCATGTTTACCGAACGCGACGTCGTTCGCGCAATTGCCGAACACGGCGCGGCCGGCGTCAATCTAAAGGTTTCGCAATTGATATCAGTGCAGCAACTGGTCTCCTGCAGTTCGACCGATACGCTCGAACACGTTCGTCATCTCATGAACAAGCACCACATCCGCCATCTGCCTGTGATCGACAATTACAGTCTGATCGGCGTCATCAGCATCCGTGACATCTCAACCGCGTTCGATGAAGAGGCCACGGGCGGGGCGCGATCGGTTGCCTGACGCGCGACCGATACTCTGCCTCGCTGCGTTATCGCTTCAGTCGCAATTGCCCGCCTAGATTGATACTGTCGCCCGGACGTCAGACGCGGCCGGCGCGTTTTTGCATGGCCCGGGTGCACCGGCGGTGTTCCTGCACGGTGGACATTTTTGCAATGTGAAGCCATCCTGCCCATCTGAAAAATGTAAGACGCGGCAAACATTATAAGCCGCGCAGGGAAACAGTTCAGAGGGCTGACAATGATCAGGACGCGATTTACCGAGCTCGTTGGTGTCGAACACCCGATCGTGCAGGGCGGGATGCAATGGGTGGGACGCGCGGAACTGGTTGCCGCGGTCGCCAATGCCGGCGCGCTCGGCTTCATCACCGCGCTGACGCAACCGACGCCCGATGACCTGACCAAGGAAATCGCGCGCTGCCGCAGCCTGACCGACAAGCCGTTCGGCGTCAATCTGACCATTCTTCCCTCGATCAAGCCGCCGCCTTACGCGGAATATCGTCAGGCCATCATCGAAACCGGCATCAAGATCGTCGAGACTGCCGGCAACAAGCCGCAGGAACACGTGACCGAGTTCAAGAAGCACGGCATCGTGGTCGTGCACAAATGCACCAGTGTCCGCCACGCGCTGTCGGCGGAACGCATGGGGGTCGACGCGATCTCGATCGACGGTTTTGAGTGCGCAGGGCATCCCGGCGAGGACGACACCCCCGGCCTCATTCTGATCCCGGTCGCCGCCGACAAGGTGAAGATTCCGATGATCGCGTCGGGCGGGTTCGGCGACGGCCGCGGCCTGGTCGCCGCGCTGGCGCTCGGCGCCGAAGGCATCAACATGGGCACGCGTTTCATGTGCACAAAGGAGAGCCCGATCCACCAGCTGATCAAGGAAAAAATCGTCGCCAATGACGAACGCGAGACCGAGCTGATCTTCCGCACCATGCGCAACACATCGCGTGTCGCCAAGAACGCGGTCAGTACCAAGGTCGTCGCCATGGAGAAGGAAGGCGCGACCTTCGAACAGGTTCGCGAGCTCGTGGCCGGCGCCCGCGGCAAGATGGTCTATGCGACCGGCGACGCCGACGAAGGCATCTGGTCGGCAGGACAGGTGCAGGGATTGATCCACGACATCCCGAGCTGCGCCGAACTGGTGTCGCGCATCATGCGCGACGCGGAAGCCATCATTCAAACCCGGCTCGCAGGCATGATGTCGGGCAACCGCCGTCAAGCCGCGGAATAAGCAGCTTCAAATTACCAACCGACAGAGAATGATCCCATGAAGGCCTATGTCTACGGCGCCAGCGGCGCTGCAATCGCCGACGTCGCCAAGCCGGCGCCGAAAGGCACCCAGGTGCTGGTTCGGGTGCGCGCCTGCGGCCTCAATCGCGCCGACCTCGGCATGACCAAGGGCCATGCGCATGGCAGCGCCGGCGGCGTCGGCGCGGTGCTGGGGATGGAATGGGCGGGCGAGATCGCCGAAGTCGGCCCCGAGGCCAAAGGCGTTAAAATCGGCGACAAGGTGATGGGTTCCGGCGCCGCCGCATTTGCAGAATATACCCTGGCGGATCACGGCCGGCTGTTTCGCACGCCATCGAACATGAATTTTGAGGACGCCGCCACCCTGCCCGTCGCGCTGGCGACCATGCACAATGCGGTGGTGACCAACGGCGCATTGCAGCCGGGCCAGTCCGTCTTGATTCAAGGCGCCAGCTCCGGCGTCGGCCTGATGGCGCTGCAGATTGCAAAACTCAAGGGCGCCAGGATCGTGATCGGATCTTCAACGGATGCGACACGTCGCGGAAGGTTGAAGGAATTCGGCGCTGATCTCGCGGTGGATTCAAGCGATCCCGGCTGGGTCGATCAGGTACTGAAGGCAACCAACGGCGAAGGCGTCGACCTGATCGTCGATCAGGTCTCCGGCAAGGTCGCCAGCCAGAATCTGGCTGCCACTAGGATCAAGGGCCGCATCGTCAATGTCGGCAGGCTCGGCGGCACCCACGCCGATTTCAACTTCGACCTGCACGCCGCGCGCCGCATCAACTATATCGGCGTCACCTTCCGCACCCGCTCGATCGAGGAAATCCGCGAGATCTTTGACGAAGTCCGCAAGGATATCTGGCCGGCGGTGGAATCGCGCAAACTGCAACTGCCGATCGACAAGGTGTTTGCGTTCGACGATATCGGCAAGGCGTTCGAGCACATGGAAGCCAACAGGCATCTCGGCAAGATCGTCGTGACGCTGTAGCTCTGGCCGGGTATCCGCCCAGCCGGCCCTGGGGAAGAACCGATGTGTCCTCCTATCGTCAAGGCGGCAGGCGAAGCGGCGATAGCGGATTCAGCGTCCGCCGGCGCGCTGGCCAAGGCCGCGCGGGAGGTGTTGGCGCCCGAGGGCAAGCTGCGCGTTGGCGCTTTTGCTGGCAGCCCCCTGTCGATGGCCAGAGACCGCAACGCAGGCGAAATGCATGGCCTGAGCATCGATCTGGGCAGGGAGTTGGCGAAACGGCTCGACGTTCCCTTCGAGCAGGTAAGCTATCAGCGAATTGCGGAGGTGCTCGCCGGAATGAAAGCGGGAGACGTTGATTTCACGGTCAGCAACGCGACGCCGGCGCGAGCGGTCGACGTCACGTTTAGCCAGACGCTAATTTCGCTTGAGCTGGGATACCTCGTCCCCGCCGTCTCCCCGATCGCGGCAATTTCGGACGTAGACAGGCCCGGCCTTCGGGTCGGCGTCACCCAGGGAAGCACGTCGCAAGGCACCATTCCGAAGATCCTGCCAAATGCTACCGTAGTGCCGGCACAGAACTTCAAGCGCGCAATTGAAATGTTCGAACGTCGAGAGTTCGACGTATTCGCGACCAACAAGCCGACTTTGTTTGAGATGTCCGACCAAATGCCAGGCGCGCGAGTACTGGATGGCCGATGGCGCGTGGAACACATCGCCATCGCGATCCCGAAGGGCCGCGAGGCCGCAATGGAATATGTACGCCGCTTCGTTGAGGAGGCGCAAGCAACCGGGCTGCTCTCCCAGGCCGCGGAGCGTGCGGGTCTCAGAGGTGTTGTGAAGGCGCAATAGCCCGGTGTTTTTGGCGCCCGGCATTGACGAATTCCATTCCGATCGGCGCTTTAATGTTGCATGACGGGCTGCTAAACCCGCGCCCATGAGCCATCCCGTTCACAACGCCAAATCCCGCGTCGCGGCCATTTCGATTTTCGCCAGCGCCGGCATGGCCACGGCCAAATTCGCGGTCGGCATTGCCATCGGCAGCCTCGCGCTGATCTCCGAAGCGCTGCACTCTTCGGTCGACGTGGTCGCGACCGTCATCACCTGGATGGTGGTGCGGGTTTCCGACCGCCCCGCGGACGAGGAACATCATTACGGCCACGGCAAGCTCGAGAGCGTGTCGGCGCTCGGCGTTATCGCGATGCTCTACGTGCTGGCGGGCGGCATTCTGGTCGAATCGTACAGCCGTCTGCGCGAAGGTGCACCGCCGCCGACGATCTCGGCGATCCCATTCGTTGTTCTGCTGCTCGACATCGCGGTGAATTTCTGGCGCGCCCGGGCGCTGCATCGCACCGCGCATGACACCAAAAGCCAGGCATTGGCCGCCGATGCGCTGCATTTTGCGTCCGACGTGCTTGGCTCGATCGCCGTCATTATCGGACTTGCACTTTCGGGACTGGGCTATGCCTGGGGTGACGCCGCCGCCGCCATCGGCGTGGCGGTGATGATCGCGCTGCTGGGCCTGCGGCTGGCGCGCTCCACCGTCGAAACCCTGCTCGATCGCGCACCCGAAGGCGTGTCGGAGAAAGCCACGGCCGCGATCAGGGCCGTACCCGGCGTGGTCGATGTCGAACGGCTGCGGGTGCGGATGGTCGGATCGACGTACTTTATTGACGCCATCGTACAGGTGCCGCGCACCTATCCCATCGACCGCGTCGATGAGATCAAACGAAAGGCGCAGGATGCGGTTGCCGGGGCGCTCGACGATGCCGACCTGACGTTCACCGCCGTGCCGGTCGCGCGCGACAATGAGAGTGTGCGCGAACGCATCATGGTGATCGCCCGCAATTCAGGTCTCGCCGTGCACCATGTCACCGTGCACGATCTCGGCGGCAAGCTCACCGTCAGCATCGACCTCGAAGTCGACGGCGAGATGGCGCTCACGGCCGCCCACGACATCGCCCATGAGCTGGAGCGGGACATCCGCGACGAGTTCGGCGAGGACGTCGAAGTCGACACCCACATCGAGCCGCTGGAACCGGAGTTGCCGCTGGGCACTGATGCCGCGCCCGAGCGCGTCGAAGCCATCAAGACCGCGCTGTCCCGCTTCGCCGCCGACGGAGCGATCCACGACGTCCATAGCGTGCGGGTGCGCAATACCGACGCCGGCGAAATCGTGAACTTCCATTGCCGCGCCGCGCCCTCGATGAGCGTGATCAAGGTTCACCAGAACGTCGACGAGATCGAGCGTGCGTTGCGCCGCGCGTTTCCGACCGTGAAGCGCGTCATCAGCCACGCCGAGCCGCCGGACGCGTAGCGGAATCTGAAATGCCGCGCGCGTTCCCGTTTCGGACTCGCGTTGCAGGTATTTTTGCGGGCATCTCGGCGTCCCGATTCTGCTTTGGACAAGATTTATTTGCATTAACGAATCGTTGACTCTCGACAGCCCGCCAAAACTAGATTCAAATCGCTGTGATTCGGAAGGGACTGGGGCTCTTCCGAACAGGGTACGAAAAAGTCTTCCGAGGGGGCCAAAGGCATGGCGCGCGCACACGCGGCGAGCGCGTGCGTTCAATCCGATTCGATCAAGGGATTGGCGCAGTCGATCGCGAAACCGGCCTATCACAGGCTGTTGACAGCGGAGCCCGCGCTTCGCCGTGCCGTGCCCACCCTGATTATTGCCTTCCTGATCACCATCTGTCTTGGCGCATTCGTGCAGGTGGTCGATCAGAACCGGCAAAAGCGCGCGTCGATCAAGCGGGACCTGGCGGCGGCCGCCGATTTGCTCGCCGAGCGTCTCGACCGCATTGCTTCAGTCCGGCAGGATCGCCTGGCGTCGATCGCGCGCCTGCAAAGCGTGCTGCCCGGCCTCATTCCGGCATGGGCGATCGCGGCCGGCAGGCACGTCATCGTCACCGGCGCCGACCAGCGCGTTCTCGCCCGCGTCCCGATCGAAGCAGCGCTTGGCGACACCAGCCGCATTCTCGACGTCATCAGTGCGGCGGTGCCGCTGACCGCGCCGGGGCTGCAAGCCGGCGTGACCGACATCACCCTGCCGAACGGCAGCCGCGCGCTGGCTATTCAGCACGTCGTCAAATCGCTGCCCGGTCAGGTCATTATCATCCAGGAGAATGTCGACTCGCTCTGGCGCTCGGACGCGGCCCTGTCGGTGACGCTTTCCGCGACCACCGGCTTTGTGGTGCTGATCCTCGGCTTTGCATTCCACTGGCAATCGACCCGCGCACGCGAAGGCGATCTCATCAATGACGCCGTGCGCGGGCGTATAGATACCGCGCTCAACCGCGGACGCTGCGGATTGTGGGATTGGGACCTGTCGCGCGGCAGAATCTTCTGGTCGCAATCGATGTTCACGATGCTGGGTCTCGACACCCGCAGCGACCTGCTGACTTTCGGCGAGGTCAATGCGCTGGTGAAATCCGACGACATCGACCTGTTCGCGATCGCCGATAAGCTTATTTCCTCGAAAATCAATCACATCGACCAGACCTTCCGCATGCAGCACACCGATGGCCACTGGATCTGGCTGCGTGTCCGCTGCGAGCTTAGCCAGGGCGCAGGCGATGCCGGCCTGCACCTGATCGGCATTGCCGTCGACATCACCGAGCAAAAGAGCCTCGCCGAAAGGACGGTGGAGGCCGATTTGCGGCTGCGTGATGCGATCGAAACCATCCCGGAGGCCTTCGTGCTATGGGATGCGGGCGATCGCCTGGTGCTCTGCAACTCGCATTTCCAGCGCCTGCACAAGCTGCCGGATTCAGCGGTCACGCCGGGCACGTCCTACGAAACCGTGATCGAAGTCGGCAGCATGCCGGAGGTCCGCACCCGGCTGCACGAAACCCACGCCCATGCACCGGGCGCACGCACCTTCGAGGCGCAACTCGACGACGGCAGCTGGCTGCATATCAGCGAGCGCCGCACCAAGGACGGCGGCTATGTCTCGGTCGGGACCGACATCACCCGCATCAAGGAGCACGAACAGAAGCTGGTCGACAACGACCTGCGGCTGCGCGCCACCGTGATCGATCTGAAACGTTCGCAGACCGCGCTCGAACGCCAAGCCCTCGAACTTGCCGACCTCGCCCAAAAATATTCCGAAGAAAAGAACCGCGCCGAGGAGGCTAACCAGACCAAATCCAAATTCCTTGCCAATATGAGCCACGAGCTGCGCACGCCGCTCAATGCCATCATCGGATTTTCCGAGATCATGGAAAGCGGAATGTTCGGAACGCTCGGTTCGGAAAAATATCAGGAATACTGTCACGACATTCTGACCAGCGGGCACTATCTGCTCGAAGTGATCAACGACATTCTGGATATGTCGAAGATCGAAGCTGGCCGGATGAAGCTCGACATGGAATCGCTTGATCTGTCCAAGACACTGGCGGAATCGCTGCGCGTGGTGTCGGGGCGCGCCGACGACAAGAACCTGGTGCTCGACGCGGATATCGAGGGAACCATCCCCGTGGTGGCGGATCGTCGCGCGATCAAGCAGATCATCGTCAACCTGCTGTCGAACGCGGTCAAATTCACGCCCGACGGCGGCAAGGTGGTTGTCCGCAGCCGGTTGCTCAGCGATTCGATCGTGCTGATGATTGCCGACACCGGCATCGGTATCGCGCCGCAGTCGCTGCAACGGCTCGGCAAACCGTTCGAGCAGGTCGAGAGCCAGCTCACCAAGACCTATCACGGCTCGGGGCTTGGACTGGCGATCGCGCAATCGCTGACCAATCTGCATGGCGGATCGATGCGGTTGCGCTCGAAGCTCGGCACCGGCACCGTCGTCTGCGTATCGCTGCCGCGCGACGCGCGCAAGGCCAAGGCCAAGATTTCGGTGGCGGCTTAATTTCGACCTTCGACGAGATCGCGAAACACCCGGCGCACCTCGATCTCCGTCTCCTTCACCCGCGCCTCGAGCGACGAGAAATCGGGTGCGTCGCCGGCCCGCGCCATCACGCGCAAAAGATCTTCTCCTGATGTTTCCGGCTTGAATTTTTCACTGACGCAGAGCCGCAGAATTTGCGTGAGGTCATGATAGAGCCGCGTCGCCGGACGCAAGACTTCCACGGCCGACTGCGGCAGGACGCCAAGGCGCGCGGCGTTGTCGAGCACCTGCAGCGTAGAGACGTCGAGAATGTCCGGCTTGTCGGCGGCGTGAACAAGCTGGAGATATTGCGCGATGAAATCGATATCGACCATGCCGCCCGCGGCATATTTCAGGTCCCAGACGTCGTCCTCGCCCTTCTCCAGCGCAATGGCGCGGCGCATCTCCGCCACGTCGCTGGCGACGCCGGCCGCATCGCGCGGCCGCGTCAGCACCTCGCGGATAATCCTTTCGATTTTGCCGCGAAAATCGGGCGACGCTGAAATCACCCGCGCGCGAGTCAGCGCCATGTGTTCCCAGGTCCAGGCCTCCAGATCCTGGTATTCGGCGAAGGATTTGAGGTGCGAGGCCACCGGGCCTGCCCGCCCGGAGGGGCGCAGCCGCATATCCACATCGTAGAGCACGCCGTAATTCGTCCGCGTCGTAAATGCGCTGATCAGCCGCTGGGTGAAGCGCGCGAAATAATGCGCACCGTGCAGGGATCGCGCGCCGTCGGAATCCGGCTGCTCGGAATCGAAATCATAGAGCAGGATCAGATCGAGATCGGACGAGGCGGTCATCTCGCGGCTGCCAAGTCTGCCCATCGCGACAATCGCGGTCTCCTGCCCCTTGATCCGGCCGTGCTGGGCCGCGAACCGATCGGTTACCAGGCCATGTACGGTATGTACGATGCCCTCGGCGACGTCGGCGAATGCGACGCTGGCTTGCTGTGCGGAGACCGTACCGGACAGGATTCGCGTGCCGATCAGGAACAGGCTTTCCTGACCGAACAATCGCAAACGATCGAGAAACTCTTCGTAGGAGTTCGCGTCCGCCAGGGTCGCCGCGAGGCGCGCGGACAATTCGCGCTGGTCCGGCATCGCGCCGAAGAAACGCGGATCGATCAGCCCATCCATGATCTGCGGCTGCCGCGCCAGCATATCGCCGAGGCGCGGCGCGGCGCCGAGAATCAAGGCTACCAGGGCGACGAGTTCGCGGTTCTGGCTGAGCAGGGATATCAGCCGCCCGCCACGTTGCAGCGCCTGCAGGAAGCGGTCGAAGGCCGTCACCGTGCTGTCGGGCTGTTCGGCGTCCGCCAGACCAGCGATCAGCGCGGGGACGAACTCAACAAACGCGTTCCGCGTCGATTCCATCCTGAACACGCGGTAGTCGCCGGCCATCCATTGCTGCACGGTCTTCGCCACCATGATCGGGTTCTTGAAGCCGAGCGTGACCAGATGGTCGAGCAGACGCGGATCCTCCGGACCGGCGCTGTAATCCGCCACAGGCAGTTTCTCGGTGCCGGTCGGATCGCCTTCGAACAGCTTGCCGTAATGCCCCTGCACGATATTGAGATGGCCGAGCAGATCCTTTGCGAACGCGGCGCGGCTGTTGCAGCCGAAAAAGCGGGCGAAGCGCTCCACCGCCTCGATATCATCGGGCAGAGTATGGGTCTGCTCGTCCGCTACCATCTGCAGCCGATGTTCGACCCGCCGCAGAAACCCGTAGGCAGCGCTCAGTTGGTCGCGCGCCTCGATCGTGATCCAGTTACTCGACGCCAGCACATTCAACGCTTCCAGTGTCGGCCGCACCCGCAATTGGGGGTGCCGGCCGCCGGCAATCAACTGCTGGGTCTGCGCGAAAAACTCGATTTCGCGGATGCCGCCGCGCCCGACCTTGACATTGTGGCCCTCGACCGCGATCTCGCTTTGCCCGCGATATGTCTGCATCTGCCGCTTCATGTCATGCACGTCGGCAAGCGCCGCGAAATCCAGATGCTTGCGCCAGACGAAGGGCGCGATTTCCGCGACCAGCGCCTCGCCGGCCCTGGGGTCGCCGGCGCATGGCCGCGCCTTGATCATGGCGGCGCGCTCCCAGGTCCGCCCTTCCCGCTCATAATAGTGCAGCGCTGCGGCGGTCGAGATCGCAACCTGCGTCGAGGCCGGATCCGGCCGCAAGCGCAGATCAACGCGGAACACGTAGCCATCGCCGGTGCGCTGCTGCAGCAGCCGCGCGAGAGCCTGGGTGACGCGCACGAAGAACGGCTGCGGTTCGATATCCGGGGCAAGCGTGGGCGCAGCGGAATCGAAAAACACGATCAGATCGATGTCGCTGGAGAAGTTGAGCTCGCCCGCGCCCATCTTGCCCATGGCGAGCACGACCAGACCGCTATTGTCCTCGGGGGAATCGAGGTTCGGCGGCGACAGCCGCCCTCGCGCGGCTTCCTGTCGCAGCACATGGCGCAGCGCCGATTGCACCGAGGCGACCGCGAGCTCGGTCAGCGCCGCCGTCACCCGCATCACCGGCCAGACGCCGCCAATGTCGCACAGCGCAATCAGCAGCGCTGCTTCCGATTTCATGCGCCGCAGCAGTTGCATCACGTCGGCTTCGCTTGACGCAGCTGACACGTCGCGGCAGGTCTTTGCGATCAGTTCGGCCAGATGCCGTTCCGGTTCGCATTCGAGCAGCCGGATCGCGCGTGCGCCATCGGCGCGAACGAGGTCGAAAAGATAGGGCGAGGCTTCCGCGATGCCCAAAAGAATGGTGTTGGCGAAAGGAAACCGTCCTGCGAGCCCGCGAATCGCGGCCGCGCGCATCGGCTCAAGATCGGCGAGCCAGTCAGCCAGACGCTGCTCGGCCTTATCAGGAGCGGACACCTGCGGTCCGCCTGCCAACCGCGCGGCCAGACAATGTTGGTCCACGCCGCCCTTCGCGGATGAAATCATGCCACCTTCTGTGGCACATCAGGCGTTTGGGCCGCAAGCCTGTCACTGACGCCCGCCAGCGCCGGGATTGCCAATGTCGCTGATAATCCCGGGTGGGCGTCGCCGAGCCTGAGCTCGCCGCCGTGCAGGGTCGCCACCGCCGATGCCAGGCTTAATCCAAGACCGGAGCCGGGCTGGGTGCGGCTGGCCTCTAGCCGCACAAATCGCTCCACGGCATGTCTGCGATCGGCCTCCGGAATCCCCGGCCCGTGGTCGGTGACGCTGAGCAGCACCAGATCGCCGTCGCGCCGAGCTTCGATCACAATCTCCTTGCCGTCGGTGCCGGCGCTCAGCGGTTGCGCGGCCGCGATCGGCTTGCCGTATTTGATCGCATTCTCGACGAGATTCGCCAGCGCCTGGCTGATCAATTCGCGGTTGCCGTGAAGCGGCGTGGACACAGTCTTGACGCGCAAGGTCATGCCGTCGTCTTCCGCAAGCGGTTCGTAGAGTTCGTAAATGCCATTGGCAACGTCGGCGGCGTCAAAGTCGTCCATGTTGCCGCGCGCCTGCCCGGACTCGGCGCGCGCGATCATCAGCAGCGCATTGAAGGTCCGGATCAAGCCATCGGATTCCTCGATGGTTCGTTCCAGCGCGGTGCGGTATTCGGCTTCGCTGCCGGAACTCGCCAGCGCCTCTTCGGCGCGGTTGCGCAATCGCGTCAGCGGCGTCTTCAGATCGTGGGCGATGTTGTCGGAAACTTCCTTCAGCCCCATCATCAGGGCTTCGATCCGCTCCAACATGGCGTTGAGATTTTCCGCCAAACGGTCGAGTTCATCGCCGCTGCGCCCGACCGGCAGCCGCCCGCTCAGATCGCCCGCCATGATGCGCCGGGTGGTGCCGGTCATGGCATCGATACGCCGCAACACGCGCCGCGCAACGAAGACCCCGCCGCCGAGGCCAAGCACCACGACAATCAACAGCGACCATTGCGCCGCTTTCGCGACAATGCCGAACAGCCTTCGACGCTCCTCCAGATCGCGCCCGATCAGGAGCCGAAAGCCGCTGCTCAGTTCGGTGACGCGCACCAGCGCGCGATGATCCGCGGCGTCCTGCTCGTCAAGCCGCCGATAGGCGGTTTCGGACCAGCCGGATGTCGCCATCACGCCCGGGCCAAGCGAGCCGACATTGCCGGCGATGGCCTGCCCGGTCGGCGCGGTCACGAGGTAGAGATTGGCGCCGGGCCGCAACGCCCGGTTCTCGATGTTGAAAACCAGCCCGCGCAGCCCGCGGCGTGCGAAAATATCGCTGAGTTCACCGGTTTCCGCGTTCACCGTGGTGGTGATCTGTTCGGTGATCAGCCGGCGCGTATTCCAGGCGAAATAGCCCAGCAGCGATGCGGCAAACAGCGCAAACAACAACAGATAGGCCAGCGTCAACCGGAACGCCGTGGTTCGGATCAGCTTACCGAATGCCGTCACGTATCATGTACCGATTTTGAGGGTTTCGTCTGCTATCGTCATCTATCGTCGCCTTTCATATTTAGCTTTTAATACCAGTGCATTATCCTGCACTTCCCCTCGTCGCCTATCGACGCCTACCGTCCCGACGCGCCACAAAACTGGTAAAAAATCGGCACTTTGACCCTTCCGGCCTTCCAAATGATCCGTGATGGCGCTACCATTCCCAACAGTCGGGCTTCGCCCCCGGTTTGCCGCTACTGATGCTTTCCCCGCTTGATCCGTGACGGAAAACGGTAAGCTCTCCAAGGAGCCTAAAGTGCCGCTAAATCCGAACCAAGTTAAATCCCTGCAACCCGGTGCGCACGCCGATGGCGGCGGCCTTTATCTGATCGTCCGCGAGGGCGGCGACCGGGCATGGGCCTTCCGCTTTAGCGGGCGCAAATGGAATTCGCCAAGCCCGGCGACCGGGACGAGGGCGACAAGCTGACCTTGAGCGGCGCGCGCGAGCAGGCGCGCGAATACCGGGTCGGCCTCAAGCGCGACGGCATCGATCCGCGCCACAAAAAGCGCCTCGCCACTTCCGGCGACAAGACGTTCAAAGAATTTGCCGACGAGCAATACCCGGATTGGTGCAAGGGCCTCAACCCGGAAGAGGAAAAAGCGTGGCGGCGTGCCCTCGCCGACTTGCCGACCCTGCACAATCTGAAACTACATGAAATCGAGACGCCTCATGTGCTGGCAGCGCTGAAACCGATCTGGACGGTAAAACCGGTTACGGCCTCGCGGACCCGGCAGCGCATCGAGCGCGTGCTGGATGCCGCCAAGGCCCTCAAGTATCGCACGGGCGACAACCCGGCCATGTGGCGCGGCAACCTGAAGCACCTCCTGCCATCGCCGCGCAAACTTCATCGCAAGAAAGGCCACGCTTCTGTTGTCTATAGCAAGGCCCCGGCGGTTATGACGGCACTGCGTTACGATCCCGGCACCGTGGCGCGTTGCGTTGAGGTCGGAATTCTCACCGTCGCGCGCTCGAAGGAAATACGCTTGATGGAATGGACCAAGCTTGATTTTGATGCCAAGACGTGGCGCTGCCCAGCCCACAAAATGAAAATGAAAAAGGATCATTTGGTGCCGCTGTCGGATCAGGCGATTGCGATCATCATGTCGATGCCACGCACCGGGCGATATGTTTTCCCGTCCGATCACGTCGAGGAACATGCACCATTCCTGCCGAACGCCTTGACCGGCTCAATTCAGCGGGCCGGATTCAAGGGGACGATGCACGGGATGCGAACCAGCTTCCGCAATTGGGGCGGCGAAAGCGTCGAACATAATTTCCGGCGCGAGGTTATCGAGCATTGCCTTGCCCATCGCGAGGGCGACGAGACGGAGCGGTCCTATTGGACCGGCGAGATGATCGAGCGGCGGCGGATCGCGCTGCAAGCATGGGCCGATTACATCAAGCCGGTTGCCGATGCCAAGCCCAAAGCAAAAAAGCCATCCCTCACATTGGTTGCCTGAATGCCGGTCGTTGCGCAACCCCGGCCAGCTCCACGACCGGCCTCCCCCGTACCGATGCAGCATTTCGGCCAACGGGACCTTATCCTGTCCTAGTCGTCAACGGCAAACAGGGCGCCGGGAATCAATGTTATGCCGCTTACTCCGACGGTTGGTTGATCCTAACGGTGAACAGCACCCGCATCACCTGACCGCGATACTCGTAATGCTCAAGAATTTCCTGACCGATCAGCTGACCCTCGCGGTCGCAATCGGTTGCAAGCC
>Ga0208355_1000612_pt1 | contig 16192 bp, 11 predicted proteins | sample NGESurdeep072012_6_FD_184458 | JGI IMG/M metagenome (GOLD analysis project Ga0208355, IMG submission 184458) | Arctic peat soil microbial communities from Barrow, Alaska - NGEE Surface sample 210-3 deep-072012 (SPAdes) | ecosystem: Environmental > Terrestrial > Soil > Wetlands > Peat ... | reverse complement strand
ATAGTCCGCGCCGTTCCGGTCGGGGCGTGGCGCAGCCCGGTTAGCGCACCTGTCTGGGGGACAGGGGGTCGTGAGTTCAAATCTCGCCGCCCCGACCAACAAAAGCACTGAAAATAAAAGCCTTCTGCGCTATCGCGCATCGGCACGCCGTTCGTCAAAACGGAACGAAACGGCACCAAACGCACCCGAACGGCGCACAGAGTCCCCGAAAAAGTCCCCGAATAATTCCGGTTTGTTCACGGGGGGCATAACCCCGAAGCATTCAAAAAGTATTCCGGTTCATCGCCGGCACGCTCCGCACGTCCCCACCACCACCCCCACCACAAAGCAAAACCTCGGCGCGGAGTTCAGCCGCGCCGAGGCAGAAAGGCACAATAATGAGAACGCATACGGTTACGCCTCAACGCCGAATCCCGCAAGCCCTTAACCGAACTGACCCCGCGACAAAAGCCGCGCTGCATCGTGAGGTCGCCATCCGCTACGCTTGGGCAAGCCGCCGCTGCCGCGGCTTCGTGCCGCGCGCCATCCTCATCATCATGGTGCGCCTGCGCGAGTTGGAGCGGCTGTTTGCGTCGAGGTATGGCGCGACTTTGCCGGACGACGACGCTGGCAGCGACGATCTGCTCGTCGCCGCGCATACAATCGCCGGCGCCTACCAGGACGAAAACGTTGCCGGCCGCATTGTGGCATGGGCGCGGATGTGGGCGCCGTGGCTGCCCGCCGCCGAGGCCGAGGCGCTCGCGGCGCTCGTCGCCGCCAACCCGCACTGCTGGACCGCCGACACGCTGGCCTGGCGGCTGCGGCTCACTACGGTCGAGCGCGACGCGTTGGGCATCACCACCATCGGGGCCTTCGACATGTCCAAAGCCGAATGTCTCGCCCGCCGCAAGGAACGCAGGCGCGTCGCCGAGGTCGGGCGACGCAAGGCCAAGGGCGCAGTATCGCGAGCGGCATACGAGGCCGCATCGGCTTCCCGGATCAAACCGTGGGCGACGCTCGGCATGAGCCGGCGCACCTGGTACCGGAGGGGTAATCCGACGCCGCCGCCCGTGACACGAGAGGCCGGTGGCACAAGTGCGTGCCCACCAGATGATGCCTCTATGCTGTCCACGCACCTGTGCCACGGTGCAAGCGGCGAGGCCGCAGGGGCTTCCAAGAGGGAGGGTGTCTCAAGGTGGGGGGCCGAGCGGTTGGGCGAAGGGAGGGGCCCCTTCCGAAGGGATCGACGAAGGGATCGCCCGGGCTTGCTGGTCGCGGGAGCGGTGTAAGGCACATGAGCGAGCACCGCACGAAGCAACGCCCGATCGGCCTGGCCGCATCGGCGTTCGCATGAGCGTCATGTTTGAAGTCCCAAAAAGGGACTTCACAATTCGCTTTGACCTTGCCCGCTGAACTGCTTCTCGGCCCGAGAAGTTGATCGACTACATGGGAGAAAGGGTCACGATGTTCCTTTCAGTCCCTTTTCGAGGGTCTCCTTATTGATGATCTTCGCCGTCGGGAAAGTGTCGGAAGCGCTTCCGATCCTTGCGCTCACCCACATCGCGGGCCGGCAGCATGTCGGTTGCCCGCCGCGCCGACAACGGGTTTTCAAAAAACCCGATGATAACCCCTTGATGGGAGAAAGGGACACGATGTCCCTTTCTTTGCGTGTGACCGTGTCGCCCGCCGCGCCGGAGGAGACCAGCCGCGGGCTGTCGGCGTTGTTGCGACGACATGGCGGTGAGAAAAAGATGCAAAAACTCATCCTTTGACCTAACTTCCCAGCCGGCCCGGGGGGCCAGTCTGATGCCCATCAAGAAATCTGAACTCTACTCGTCTCTCTGGGCGAGCTGCGATGAGCTGCGCGGCGGCATGGATGCTAGTCAATACAAGGACTACGTCCTGTTCATGCTGTTCATCAAATACGTTTCCGACAAATACGGAGACAACGACGACTTCGCCCCGTCAGTCACAATTCCCAAAGGTGCCAGCTTCAAGGACATGATCGCCCTCAAGGGCGACAGCGACATCGGCAACAAGATCAACACGCAGGTCATCCAGCCGCTCATCGACGCCAACTCTCGCCTTGCCCGCAGCGACTTCCCTGACTTCAATGACCCGAACAAACTTGGCGAGGGCTCGGCCAAGGTAGAGCGTCTTTCCAACCTCATTGCCATCTTCCAGAAACCGGAGTTGGATTTTTCCAAGAACCGTGCCGAGCACGATGACATCTTGGGTGACGCGTACGAATACCTGATGCGGCACTTCGCCAGCGAGAGCGGCAAGAGCAAGGGGCAGTTCTACACCCCGTCAGAAGTCAGCCGCATCATCGCCAAGGTCATCGGCATATCCCCAGCAAACAGCAAAGCCGCCACAACCGCCTACGACCCCACCTGCGGCTCCGGCTCGCTGTTGCTAAAGGTCGCCGCGCAGGCGAGCAAACACATCACGCTGGAAGGGCAGGAGAAGGACGTGACTACCGCCGGCCTCGCCCGCATGAACATGATTCTGCACGACTTCCCGACAGCCAACATCCTCTCCGGCAATACGCTGTTCGACCCGAAGTTCAAGGACGGCGAGAAGCTTCGCACTTACGACTACGTCGTGGCCAATCCCCCCTTCTCGGACAAAACTTGGTCCACCGGCCTCACGCCCGCGCAGGACCGCTTCCAGCGCTTCACCTGGGGTGTGCCGCCCAAGAAGCAGGGTGACTACGCCTACCTCCTGCACATCATCCGCTCCATGAAGAGCACCGGTAAAGGCGCCTGCATTGTCCCGCACGGCGTGCTCTTTCGAGGCGGTGCCGAGGCTGTCATCCGCCAGCAGCTCATTCGCTCCGGCTACCTCAAGGCCATCATCGGCCTGCCGGCGAATCTCTTTTACGGCACCGGCATCCCAGCTTGCATTCTCGCGCTCGATAAGGAGAACGCCACCGTCCGCAAAGGCATCTTCATGATCGACGCCTCTAAAGGTTTTATAAAGGACGGCCCGAAGAACCGCCTCCGCGAACAGGACATCCATCGCATCGTGGATACCTTCACACGGCAGGATGAAAGCGATCCGCGCTACGCCCGCATGGTGCCGGTCGAGGAAATAGCCGACCCGAAGAACGACTACAATCTCAACCTCCCGCGCTACATCGACAGCGCCGAGCCGGAAGATTTGCAGGACATCGACGGCCATCTGCGCGGCGGTATCCCCGAGCGTGACGTTGACGATCCGGTGAGATTGCAACCCTATTGGAACATTCTCCCCAGCGTGCGCACCGCCTTGTTCAGAAAGGGCGACCGTTCCGGTTACTGCCAGTTGCGCCTCCCCATCGCCGAGGTGAAGCCCGCGATCTTCGGCCACGCCGAGTTCACTACGTTCCACGAAACCGCGACTAAGCTCTTCGCGAAATGGAAGAAGGCAAGCACCCCGTTGCTTAAGGGCTTCACCAAAGAAGGCCATCCCAAGCCGCTCATTGAGATTACTTCCGAGAATCTGCTCGCCACCTTCAAGACCGCGCCGCTGCTCGATGCCTACGATGTCTATCAGCATCTCATGGATTACTGGGCTGCGACCATGCAGGACGATTGCTATCTCATCGCCGCGGAAGGGTGGAAGGCGGGTGCGCAGCCCCGCGAGATTCATCAGGTGAAAAACAAGGACAACAAACTCGTTTGGCCCGAGCCGCACGACTATAAAAAGGGCAAGCGTCGCTTCAAGTCTGACCTTATCCCGGCGACGATTCTAATCGCCCGCTATTTCGCCGCCGAGCGGGATGCCATCGCCGCCGTCGAAGGCGAACTTGCCGCCATCGAGCAACAGCTCGACGAAAAGCGCGAGGAGCAAAGCGGGGAGGAAGGATTGCTTGCTGAAGTCATCGAGGGCGAAGGCGAGAAGCAGAAAATCACCGCCAAAGCCGTGAAGGCCCGCCTCAAGGAAATCGGCCAGGACCCCGATTACGCCGATGAGCGCGAGGCCCTGGAAGGCTACGCAGCCCTGCTTGACCAGCAGACGGACGCAAAGGTCCGACTCAAAGTCGTGCAGGACGACCTGGAGGCCAAGCTCGACGCCAAATACCCGACGCTTACCGAAGACGAGATCAAGGCACTCGCGGTGGACGACAAATGGCTGGCGACGATTGCCGCCGCCGTGCAGGGCGAGCTGAACCGAGTTTCGCAAACGCTTACCGGGCGCGTCCGCAGCTCGCCGAGCGCTATGCCGTCCCACTACCGAAGCTTACCGATGACGTAGCCGCGCGCGCCAGCCGCGTGGGTGAACACCTCAAGAAGATGGGGGCGGTATGGAAGTGAAGCCCGGCTATAAACAGTCCGAGGTCGGCGTTCTCCCGGAGGAGTGGAGCGTGAAAACGCTCCAAGAGGTCGCCGGCTGTCTCGACAACCTGCGCGTCCCACTGAACGAATCACAGCGCGAGAGGAGGAAGGGGGACTTTCCTTATTGCGGAGCGAACGGCGTTCTCGATTTTGTGAATGGCTACGTGATTGATGACGACATCATCCTTATGGCGGAGGATGGTGGCTATTTCGACGAATACGAAACTCGTCCCATTGCTTATCGCATGAGAGGCAAGTGCTGGGTGAACAATCACGCACATATTTTGAAAGCAAAGCCAGGTTTCGACCAAGGCTTTCTCTTCTACTCGCTCGTCCACAAAAATATTCTTCCGTTCCTGGCGAGCGGAACGCGAGCTAAGCTCAACAAGTCGGAGATGAGCAAGATCGTCGTACCGGCTCCGACAACAGAAGCCGAACAACACGCTATAGCGGAGGCGTTGAGCGATGTGGACGCGCTGTTGGACGCGCTGGACCAGCTTGTAACCAAGAAGCACGATCTCAAACAAGCAGCCATGCAAGAACTTCTCACCGGAGAAACTCGTCTTCCCGGCTTCCACGGCGAGTGGGAAACAAGGCCGTTGAGTTCGGAAATCGCGGACTTGCAAGCAGGCGTTAGCGTGAACTCAGTAGAGGACGATTTGGACGCAGGCACAGGCGCACTTGCCGTGCTTAAAACATCCGCGGTTGCTGGTGGCGCGTTTATCCCATCCGAATGCAAAACGATTGCTCCGAGAGATCTCGGGCGTGTGAAACTGAGTCCTGTAGTAGAGTCAGTAATCATTAGCCGGATGAACACCATCGACTTGGTTGGCGAGTGCGGTTACGTGCCAGCAGACTTTCCGGATTTATTCGTCCCTGATCGGCTGTGGATGACCCGATTCAGGTCAACCAGCCGAGTTTCTGCGAAATGGCTTGCATTCGTCCTCAGCTCTCCCGCATCGCGACAGTTGATTCGAAACATTGCCACAGGCACGAGCGGAAGCATGAAGAACATTTCCAAGCAATCATTCCTCGCGCTTGAATTTGAGTTTCCATGTCCCGACGAACAAACCGCCATTGCCGCCGTCCTGACGGACATGGACGCGGAGCTGGTGGCGCTGGAGGAGCGGTCGAAGAAGACCCGCGCCCTAAAGCAAGGCATGATGCAGGAACTGCTGACTGGTAAAACCCGTCTCGTTTCTCCCAAGGTTTGCCATGCCTGAACAACCTCGCTCCGAACGCCGGACACAGAACCGCGTCGTCGCCTTGTTCACGGACAAAGCGCGTCCTGATTGCCTCGGCTATCGCTACCTCGACGATTGGAGCAAGCGGGAGAACAATCGCTGCATCGAGACGGAACTGCTGCGCGCGAACCTGAAGGCACGCGGATATTCCGAGGTACACATTTCCGCCGCCTTGCAGAAACTGATGGCCGCCGCTGATTCAACCGGCATTACGTGCTATCAGGCCAACCTGCGCACCTACCAACTGCTCCGCTATGGCGTGGACGTACAGATTGCCGCCGGGCAGGCGCACGACAAGGTACATCTGGTGGATTGGGTGAACCCGGAGAAGAACGACTTCGCCATTGCAGAAGAAGTCACCCTGCGCGGAGGCTACGAGCGCCGGCCCGACATTGTGCTCTATCTGAACGGCCTCGCCGTCGGCGTGATCGAGCTAAAGCGCAGTTCGGTGGAAGTGGCCGATGGCGTGCGCCAGCTCATCACCAACCAGGAGGAAATTTTCAACAAGGGCTTCTTCAGTACGGTGCAACTTGTTTTCGCTGGCAGTGACTCGCAAGGGCTGCGCTGTGGCACCGTCACCACCAAAGAAGAGTTCTTCGTGGAATGGAAGGCGGCGAACAAAACCCCGCTGACCGCTGGCGCGCTGCTGGACCGGCCGCTCGCCGAGATGTGCGAGAAGTCCCGCCTGCTCGACCTGATCCGCAACTTCATCATCTTCGACAACGGTATCAAGAAGGTGCCGCGCCCGCATCAGTTCGCGGGTGTGAAGGCAGCGCAGGAGCGCATCCGGCAGCGCGAGGGCGGCGTCATCTGGCACACCCAGGGGAGTGGCAAGAGCATCCTCATGGTGCTGCTCGCCAAGTGGCTGCTGGAGCACGATCCCGAAGCCCGTATCCTCGTTGTCACCGACCGCGACGAGCTGGACAAACAGATCGAAGGGGTGATGAAGAACGCCGGGGTTATCGGCGAAAACTCCCCTTCGCCTCGCATCACCTCACGGGCGGAGTTTGTCGCAAAACTAGCTGCCACCACGCCCCGGGTGCTGTGTGCGCTGATCCACAAATTCGACCCCGCCGATCTCAAAGGCCCACCCCCGCCGGTCCACGGGCGCTTCTACGTCTTTGTGGATGAATGTCACCGAACCCAGGGCGGCGACATGAACCGGCAGATGAAACGCTGGCTGGAAAACGCGATATTCATCGGCTTTACCGGCACGCCGCTGCTGCGCAAAGACAAGCATACCACGCGAGAGGTGTTCGGCACCTACATCCACACCTACAAATTCCATGAGGCTGTGGCGGACAAGGTGATCCTCGACCTGAAATACGAGGCTCGCGACGTGCCCCAACGCATCACCTCGCAAAAGGCTATCGAAGCGTATTTTGAGCAAAAGACCAAAACGCTGAATAATTTTCAGAAGGCTGTCCTCCGCAAGCGCTGGGCGACGATGGAGGAGCTGATGAGCGCGGGCGAGCGCAAGCAGCGCATCATCGCCAGCATCATCGAGGACTTTAGCCTCAAGCCGCGCCTAAATAACAACCGTGGCACGGCGATCCTCGTGGCCGCCAGCATCTACGACGCCTGCCACTACTTCCGTCTATTCCAGAATACGTCTTTCGGGACGTATTGCGGGATCATCACGTCCTACGAGCCGAACCACAACGCGATCTCCCGCGAGCCCGCGCAAAGCGACGAGCGCTACAAGTTCGACACCTATACGCAGCATGTCTTGAAGAATGGCCAGACCACGAAGGCTTACGAAGACGAAGCCAAGCGGCGTTTCATCGAGGAACCGGCCAACCTCAAGCTACTGATCGTGGTGAGTAAGCTTCTGACCGGCTTCGATGCGCCGAGTTGCACCTACATTTACCTCGATAACGAGCTGTACGATCACAACCTCTTCCAAGCCATCTGTCGCACCAACCGGCTCGATGGCGACGACAAGGACTACGGCTACATCGTCGACTTCAAGGATTTGTTCGGGGACGTGCAGGAAGCCATCGCGGTCTACAACTCCGACGAGTTGGACACTGACGAGGGCAGCGGCGGTGACAACAACGTCAAGCTAAAAGACTGGTTGGTTGAGGGGAAGAAACAGCTCGATGTCGCCCGTGAAGCGCTCCGTTACCTGTGCGATCCGGTGCCGCCGCCGCGTGAAGTGGAGCAATATATCCATTCCTTCTGTGGCGACGCCAGCAATCCCAACGCCCTTGCCGAAACGGAACCGCTGCGGATTTCCTTCTACAAGGCCGTGGCCACTTTCGTGCGCACCTACGCCGATATCGCGCAAAATCTCACCGAGGCCGGCTATTCGGATGTCGAGGCTGCCGCTTTGCAGAAGGAGGTGGAGTTCTACAGTGACACCCGCGCCGCGATTAAAAAGCACTCGGGCGAGGAGCTGGACATAAAGCCCTTCGAGTCGGACATGCGCCACCTCCTTAACACCTACGTCCAAGCAGACCCTGCCGCCGACTTGGGCAATCTCAATTCGCTGTCGCTCACCGAGCTGATCGTCGAGACCGGCATTCACGATGCCATTGCGAGAAAGCTGAATGAAAAAGGAAAGCTCTCGCGAAACGCTATCGCCGAAGGGATCATCAACAACGTCCGCAAGACCATCATCCGCGACCAGCTCACCGACCCCAGGTTTTACGCGGAGATGTCAAAGCTGCTGGATGACCTCGTCAAACAAAGCCGCGCCGATGCCGCGGCCTACGAGGCATTCCTGAAGAAGGCGGAGGAGCTGGTAAAGCACATGGCCCAGAAGAATACCGGCGACCATCCTGTCGGGTTGAACGGGTATCTCGGAGCCATCGTGCTCTTCAACAATCTCGCCAGCATCCCCGCGACGACCTTTCAGTGTCCTGCGGACGAAGAAGGAAAGGCGAAGCTCGCCCTCGAACTCGATCTCGCCATGCGCGAGAAGGCGCCGGCTGGATGGAAAGGGGACGACACGCGTGAGAAGCAGGTGCTCAATGCACTGTTCCCGATCATGTCTCGCGACCGGCAGGCGACGAAGGCAATTTTCGAGATCATCAAGAATCAACCGGGCTATTGATGAAGGAAACGATCCAACTCGGCGAGGTTTCCATCGCGGTGACGCGCAAAGACATTAAGAATGTCCACCTCTCCGTACACCCGCCCTATGGCCGGGTGACGCTGTCTGCCCCGAAAGCGACCCGTCTGGAGGTGGCTCGGGCTTACGCGATTTCCAAGCTGGGCTGGATCCGGGAGCAGCAGAAAAAGCTGACGAACCAAGCGCGGGAAACACCCCGGCAGTTTGTCAATCGCGAGAGCCACTCCCTCTGGGGACGGAGGCATCTCATGACAGTCGTGCATCGGAACACCAAGCCCTTCGTGGCGCTCGACCATAGACGGATTGTCCTTACCGTGCGTCCGGGCAGCGATGCCGCCAAGCGCGCTGAAGTTATCCACGAGTGGCATAAGGCGCTACTTCACGAGGTGGTGCCGGTGCTCATCCAGAAATGGGAACGGAAGCTCAACGTCGAAGTCCGTGGCTACTTTCTTCAACGGATGAAGACCAAGTGGGGAAGCTGCAACCACCGGGCAGGGCATATCCGCCTCAACACCGAGTTGGTGAAGAAGCCCAAGGACCTTCTAGAGTACGTGGTCATCCACGAAATGGCCCATCTCATCGAGCCGACGCACAGTGATCGCTTCATCGGCATCCTTGAGGCACAATACCCGACGTGGCGCGAAGCCCGCGCTGAGCTCAATGAGCTGCCACTGACGGCTGAAGTGTGGAACGAGTGACATCACGAACTACGTGGACCAATGATTGCCAAACTGAAGACTTGTTCGGTAAATGCATAATGCAGCGCCACTTGTCCAAACAAACTAGGATTATCGACTACGATTCTCCTGCACGGCACAGGCCTCGGTGGTCTCGTGCTCCTCGCGGGCACGCGCCATTTGAATCACTGCTCCGGAACGGCGCTGTTGGCAGGCGTTGGGCTCGCTAGCGCGGCCCCACTGCTTTCGTCATCTGCCGCCCCCCATAACCACATCATAACAGGGCTGCGATAGTTTACCCGACCCGAGATAGGCCTGGAGACAGCTATAAGCCCTCCCCCTTTTTTGGAAGTCCTCGATGCGTGGCCAGGAAACCATCTGAGCGCAGAGTCGCGCGAAATCAACGGCACAGGCGCGTTCGTTCCTTTCGGCCTCGCCCTCTTCGGCCATCGCGGGGACTTCGCCACCGCGATTAATTGCAGCATTCCCATCCTTAAAAGTTCCGGGCCGCGACACGGATTCTCTGGTTTGCGACGGAACTGAACCTGAACTGCTTGGACCGCTACCCAGATTGCTTAACAGCTTAAGGAACCCGATACCCAGGATGACTAGGATGATGAGCGCAACGGGGTTCCGACGCAGAATGTCCTGCAAGCGACGCAGCCCCATTTGTGTCTCAGGCACAGGTTGATTTTGATCGGTCAAAATTCCCGCTCCCATATCGGGCCACGAATTTCATGGCATAGCCCGCCCACCCGGGCATTGATCAGGGTCAACTCTAGAGCCTCTTGTTCGATGGGCGGACATGCACGCCAACGGCGTGCGAACGCTCGCCGCGTGGTGCCTTGGTCAAGGCTGCAATCACTACCGGGTGCTCGACGTGAGCGGTTATCCCGACGACCTGCTGGTGCCATCGTTCGGTCCGAGATTATGGTGCGAGCGGTGTGGGTATCTGCGGAGCTTTAAAATGGCTTGGGACGCGAATCTCGATCACCAATCGCCCGCATATCAAATCGCGGCCGACAACTCTCGTTACATCCGAGTACTGGCCGGTCCCGGCACAGGCAAATCCTTTGCGCTCAAGCGGCGTGTGGCGCGGCTCCTTGAAGGCAGTATCGCACCAACGCGTATTTTGCCGGTCACATTTACAAAGGTGGCGGCCGAAGACTTGCAACGCGAACTCATCAACATGGGGGCACCAGGTTGCGAGCAGATACGCGGTTCAACTTTACACTCGCTCGGTATGCGCGTGCTGAACCTGCAAAATGTCCTTGCCGTCACCGGGAGAGTGGCGCGACCGTTGAATCGCTTTGAGATGGAACCGCTCCTCTATGACCTCACCGCCAGCTTTGGAAACAAGCGCGAGCGGCAAAAACGCATTCGCGCCTATGAAGCGGCCTGGGCGCGCTTGCAGCACGAACAACCTGGCTTCGCGCAGACCGCGGACGATATCGCCTTTCAGCACGCACTTGTGGCCTGGCTGCGTTTTCATGAAGGCATGCTCATCGGCGAGATTATTCCGGAACTCTATCGCTATCTGCGCAACAATCCAGCGGCTCCCGAACGTTCCCTTTATGACCACGTTCTGGTCGATGAATACCAGGATCTCAACAAGGCTGAGCAAGCTGTTGTGGATTTACTAAGCACAAACGCGATGCTCTGCGTCGTCGGCGACGATGACCAGTCACTTTACAGCTTCAAGCACGCACACCCGGAGGGAATTCGGACCTTCCCCCAGACACACTCCGGTTGCAGCGACCACGCACTTCTTGACTGCTACCGCTGTCCGACAGGTGTTGTTGCCATTGCTAATGCTCTTATCGCGCATAACGTGGATCGGGAACCGCTTCAGTTGGTGCCCATTCCGGCAAACGGGCCAGGCGAGATGTGGATTGTGCAATATCGTGATGTGGTCCACGAAGCACAGGCGATCGCCGCGTTTGTGGACGACCAGATCAACAAGCACGGACGACATCCAGGCGAGATTCTCGTCCTGGCCCAGCGACGCACTATTGGCAATCCGATCCACGCTGCGCTAAGGGATCGCGGCATTCCGTCGAAATCTTATTATCAAGAGAGCGAACTCGACAGCGAGGTGGCGCAGGAGCGGCTTGCGATATTCAAACTGTTTGTGAACCGAGCGGATCGGATTGCGCTGCGGTGGCTTCTTGGAATGGGTAAGCAGCATTTTCGTGCGAACTCATATGCGCGGTTGCGGATGCATTGCGAGCAGACGGGTCAGTCGCCTTGGGACGCGCTTGTGGCTCTCGCAGACGGTAACATTTCGATCCCATACAGTAGCCAGCTCCTGCAGCGCTTCCGGGCTATCCAGAACGAACTTCACTTTCTTGACGGGCAAACCAGTGTCGCAGATTTCGTAACTCGCTGGCTTCGTGCAGAATTCACCGACGCGGGTGAACTGCGAGTACTTGTCGCGAGCCTGATGGCTGCGGCTGAGACCCCAGAGGAGCTACTCTCGCAGATCATCGACGCTGTTTCCCAGCCCGAGATTCCGCCTGATGTGACCGAAGTGCGGATTATGAGCTTGCACAAAAGCAAAGGCTTGAACTCGCCGATTGTTGTGATCGCTGGTTGCGTAGACGGGCTGTTACCAGCTGAACCTGAACAGGGGACATCGATCGCAGAGCGCCGTGCACTTCTTGAGGAGCAGCGTCGCCTCTTCTATGTGGGAATTACTCGCGTGAAGGCCGCTCCGAGTTCGAACCGACCTGGCAGCCTGCTGCTAACCGGGAGCCGAACCATGACGTTGGCGGATGCGATGCAATCAGGGATACAGCCTGCGGGGGTAAACTATGGCGTCGTTTCCCTGCACCTGAGTCGTTTTATCCCGGAACTCGGTACGAGCGCGCCAGCTCCTGTCGCTCGATAGGCTAAAGCGTTCACGCGTTCACGCTCAGGGCATGACGCGACGCCGCCACCGGAGCCAAAACCCGCGTAGTCCGAGCAATCAGGAACAGATCGGTGGAAAACTAGGCCATAGTGGCACGAATCTTTGCGTAATCCGCAGTGTGCAGGCACCATGCCACTACAAACAGAATCAATGACTTACAAAACGTCCCCCGGCAGGACATTTCGGCCAGCAGTAGGGGGATGCAAGCCAGAAGCATCATGTTCGCTAGGTTCCGAAGGACAAAGCACCGGCTGCAGGTCAGCCTCATCGAGACCCGCCGCATCGACGGCAAGGTGCGCCATGAGCACATCGCGCAGCTAGGCTCAGTCGAAATCCCGCCGACCGTCATGGGGCGGCTGGCGTTCTGGCAACGGCTGCACGAGCGCCTGGCCAAATTGGCGAACCGCGTTGACGGGGCCATGCAGGGCAAAATCCTGGGCGACGTGCACGCGCGCATCCCTATGGTGACGCTCGACGAGCAGCGCACTGTGCAGCTTGAGAACGCCGAGGCCGACGAGGAAGTCTGGACACGTCTTCGCGACATGAACCAAGCCACGGCGGCAGACCACAAGGAGCTCAGCGCAAAGGCCGAACAATCCGCCGCCAATCTGCAGGCCGCTGCGGCCGACGCCGACGCCAAGGCAGCAGCCGCCAAGGAACGCGCCGAACGCATCAAGCGCGGCGAGGACGTGGCGGGCGGCCTCGGCAAGGCGCAGACGTACGAGGATTACGAGCGCATCCTTGGCAAGGACGTGGTGCGCCGCGCCGCGCGAATGGCCCAAGTTTGCCGCGCCTTTGGGAGAGAGACGGTCTTTAAGATCATAATGGCCGAGAAGGAGCGCGCCGGACGCGCCGCCGTCCGCTTCCTGCATCGTCGAATAGCCAGTGAGGATGAGGAGCCGTTCACTGACACGGCTAACACGGACCAGTCTGACGGCGAAGAGACGACCGCCGAGACGAATCCCTCGACCGCCTGGATGGGATGAAAACATGACCATGACCAAAAATGACACCAGGGAAGCTTTCATCCAGTTCTTCAGGCGATATCCTAGGATGTCCATCGTCGTTGTTGGCTGTCTGTTCGCAGCGATAGCAAGCATAGCAATCCCACATGACACGAATAACGCTTCATCCATCGCCAGTAAGACGATTGTCCCGATTGAAGATCCTGGTGGCATATACGCGACGCTGCGCGATGACCGCGTGGCGGAGAGGATCAACATGGTGGTCAACATGGTGAGAGCTGCCGGCTATCGCTGCGATAGCATCTCCGCATTAAGTCCGCTGCTCAGCACGCACGTCGGGTTCAACGTCTACTGCAATGAGTACCGATACCGCTACAACGTCTCGGACATGGGTGGTCACTACGTGGTTACGCAATGACCGGCTTCTTCGTAGGGTTCTTCGTCGGCCTCGCTCTCTCCCTTGAGATGGTCGCTCACGTGCCGGCGCTGCTGACGCATACAAACGCTGCATTACGCGCCCGTCCATCTGGTCGGATCACAGTAACGCAGCGTTACGGTGGTCGGGATTTCTCCCATTGATGAGCAAAGCTCGTAATGCAGCGTTACAAGCTCCGAGGTGGTCGGAAATGGTGCCCGCGCAAACGCCCATCGCCCGCAGAAAAAAGTTCTGCGCTCGCGCGTTGCCGGAAGGCATCGCGACGTTGCGAACAGTTTGCTGAGCTGAGGATTGGGCTGGCGGATTGATGGCGGATGGCCGCGTGATCGTCGGCCGATCGCCGACACTGCGGAAAAGTCCGCACGTGGATCAAAAACCTCTAACGAAAACAAATGGACTGGTGCGGGAAAGTCACCTCGGGGCAACTTTGCCCCGAGGTTCCTTTCAAGTCGGTACGCGTCACTGTCTGCAGCTCAGAAAATAAGGACCATCGTGGTCCTTATTTTAAAGCTCAGCGCGCCGCATTACCTGCGTGGGGTGAGCATTGAGCTGACCGCGGCGGCGCTGTACGGCTTGCCGTTCGCGTTCAGGTGGCCGCGCAGCACCAGCTCCGCGGATATCTCGCGCAGCGACCGCCGACGTTTCCCGCGGCGGCGCAGCTCGCGGGCCAGCTCGACCAGCTCCGGATTTCTCTCCGCGTAGTTCTTGCGGCCCTCGACCTTCACGCCGGTCGCGCGCTTGCGGTCTCGCGCTGCCTTCAGCTTGGCGACCAGCGAAGCCTTGTCGAACTGAGCGATGGCACCGAGCACCTGGCGAACCAGCACGGCGGTCGGCGTGTCCTCCGTGAAGAAATCGGGAGCCGTGGTCGGGATGAGCGTCACGCCGAGCTTTTTGAGGAAATCGTGACCGGTGAGCTGCACGATGAGATCGCGGGCGAAGCGATCAGGGCTCTCGACCAATATCGTGCGCACGCCGTTGCCGGCTATCCGCTCAAGCATTGCCGCAAAGCCGGGCCTGCTCTCGATCGGGTCGGTGCCGCTCACCGCCGCATCGTAGAACTCCGCGACGATTTCGAATCCCGCCGACTTGGCGAAGGCCGCGATGGCGGCACGCTGGCGCTTGTCGGAATCCTTGCCGGCGCCGACGTTGGCCGCGCTCGACGTGCGCAGGTATGCGACCGCCTCGATCTTCGGTTTACTCGCCATGATGAAAAACCCTTCTCCGTCTGTATTTGTTTCCTGAGAAATAGATACAGTACGGGGGTGCTTTTACAAGGGCGGGGGGCACGTAAAGGGGTAAATTTACCCCTTTTCCCGTTCCCGCCGGTAATAAATAACACAACGATATCAGGTACTTGCGACGGGCCGTTTGGAGGCCATTAGCGGCCCGTGGGGAGGCCATCCGGCGGGCGAGGGTGCATGTGCCTATCCATCCGGTTCCGGCGCACGGCTGGGCCGTTTTGTGAAGGTGCGGGCGGTTCTGGCGGGCCGTATCACAGCGGCAGGCGGCAAAGCTGCTGGGGGTGGATCACAAGACTCATGCGCCACTTTTTGGCGACTTATATTTTGGATCGCCTGAGGCAAAGATTTGCCCGAGGTTAAATCCGGCTATCGCGAAAAAGGCCGCAGCCGGGCCAGCAACCGGCAAAGGCAAAAAGGCGAGCGGTTCCGGGAAATTCCCGGAAGCGGTCAAGGGCGAGGCGCTTGCCAAAGTCGGCAAGGCCGTCGGCATGGGATCGTGGCGCCGGTCACTGGCTATATCGCCAGTGAGAACCGGGTGCCGTGCCTGCTGGTGAACGTACGTTCCTCGTCGGGGATATCCCCATCGATAACCGGGAACAGATATTCCCGCGTTTTGGCGACAAACTTATGATCGACGTTGCATCGCTTCGCGATCTCGCGCCTCGATGGCGATATAGCCAACGAGGGCGCGGATGCTCTCGATGGCACTAATGCCAACGAGGCAAGGCACCCTCGGGGAAATTCCCCAAGGGTCGCCACAGATTTAATCGCTGCGCGTTCAGGCCCTCATCCGCCGCCACCATCCGGGCTGAACCTGGCGGGCGTCGGCGAGCTGCCGGGTGACGGCCTGCGCCTGGTCGCGCCAGTGGTCACGATCCGTCCGCACGTCGTCGAGCTGCGCGCGCAGCAGCTCCGCAGTGTCGCGCAGCGCCGCGACCTGCGCGTCGAGGGCCGCGGCGACGGGTGCTGCGTACCGCTGCGTTGCACGGGTGTCGGCATCGCTGCGCAGCGCGACGGGCGGATAAATCCTGTGCAGCTCGGCGGGCTCGATCAGCCAGGCGCCGTGTTCGTCCTTGGCGCCCGACACCTTGCCAGCCTTGATAGCTCGCAGGATCGTCGTCTTGTTCGTGCCGGTAGCCTTGGCGGCCTCGGCGAGGGTGTAGGCCATGAGCTGCGTCCCGCATCTCGGCCAGGGCGGCCTTGGCGTCGGATAGGCGCTGTTCGGCCAGAATTGCCCGCTGGTGCGGGCCTGCACACTCGCGCTGTCACCAATTCGTGACACGCTAATCGAAGGCTTCAGCCACTTCGTTACCTCCGTGACTGCTCCGATTGCTTCCGGCTGGA
>Ga0208355_1000609_pt1 | contig 16204 bp, 15 predicted proteins | sample NGESurdeep072012_6_FD_184458 | JGI IMG/M metagenome (GOLD analysis project Ga0208355, IMG submission 184458) | Arctic peat soil microbial communities from Barrow, Alaska - NGEE Surface sample 210-3 deep-072012 (SPAdes) | ecosystem: Environmental > Terrestrial > Soil > Wetlands > Peat ... | reverse complement strand
CGTCGTGATGATGTCGTGGTACTCGGTCCACGAGTCCTTGCGCTGGTAGCCCTCGTAGTTCCAGCTCGCCCACGCGGGAGCGACACCCTCGTGGTCGACCACCCACCACACGGTCGGCACCGTCACCATCGCGAGTGCGACGAGCAGTGTCACGACGCCGACGAGGCGCCGACGCCACGCATGCTCGACACCGTCGTAGAAGCGCGCGGGGCTCCGTGGGGCGGTGTCGGAGTCGTCGAGCGGGGGCGCACCACGCGCCGCGCTCCACGTGGCCGGCGGCAGGTCGGCCTCGACGGTGACCACGCCGACGGTCGCGGGCTCACGCAGCGGTTCGCTCACGGTCACCAGCAGCGCCGCCGCGCCGTCGTTGAGGGGACACGCGTTGCCCGCCGTCACCGTGCCGTCCGGCTTGAACGCGGGACGCAGGCCCGAGAGCTTCTCCAGGGTCGTCCCCGCGCGCGGACCGTCATCCTTGGAGACCACCTGCTCGGGCACGTCGATCTCGTTGCCCTCGCGATCCTTGTCCTTGTGCGCCGGCGCCGTCACCGGCACTATCTCCTTGTCGAAGTGCCCCGAGACCTGGGACTCGACCGCACGGCTCTGCGAGATCACCGCCCATTCGTCCTGCGCCTGGCGGCTGACGTTGTGCTGCTCCGCCACGTTCTCCGCGGTCAGGCCCATGGGGATGTAGACGTTGTACAGCGAGCCCTCCGAGCCGTCCAGCTGGTGGTGGAACTCAAACGGCGCGCTCCCCCCCGCGCGCGAGACCGCCTCCACGCCGGCCGCTATGTACGTGTCGCCCTCGCCAGCCTTGATCGCATGGAAGGCCATCCTGGTGGTCTGCAGCGAGGACGCGCAGAAGCGGTTGACCGTGGTGCCCGGCACGTGGAAGTCGATGCCCGCCAGCAGCGACGCGTTGCGGCCGATGTTGTAGCCCGACTCGCCCTCCGAGAAGCCGCATCCCATCATCACGTCCACGATCGAGCTGGAGTCCAGCTGCGGGTTGCGCTCCAGCAGCGCTTTCAGGGGAATCGCAGCCAGGTCATCCGCCCGCACCGATTTGAGCGATCCCTTCACCGCCCGTCCGATGGGGGTGCGAATGGCATCGACGATCACTGCTTCGGGCATGCGGACTCTCTCCTTGGTCGGTTGGCGCTCACAGGCGAAGACGCCGGCGGGCCGGCGCGAGGCGAGGAATCCTATGGGATGGCCTAGAGATCGAGGCGGCTGACGCCCAGCTCGTCAAAGCCCACGTGGTGGGCCAGCTCATGGCGCACCGTGCGCGTCACCTGGTCGCGCAGCAGATCCGAGTCGTGGCCGAAGTCCCGGCGCAGCGTGTCGCGGAAGATCACGATGCGGTCGTGGGCGTCATCACGCGTGGCGCCGTCGCCCTGGTAGAGGCCGTAGGCGCCGCGGCGGCGCCCGCCGTCGGAGATCACCACCGCCACGTGGGCCAGGGCGTTGCGCAGCAGGTCCGGCAGGTCATCCAGGGCGTCGCGCACCAGCTCCTCGAAGTCCGTGTCATTGAGGGGATCCAGCTCCATGAACGCGCTTTCCTCAGGGTCAGCCACGAGCCCTTCGCGCGCCAGCTGCTCGGAGTGGCGGACGATCTCTTCGAACTCGGTCTCTGACTCGGGATCGCGCCAGCCGGCCAGGCGTACGGCCACGAACGCCGCGCTCCCGATCAGGACCGCCGCGACGATCACGCCGAGCGCGACATCCTCGAGCGCCCTTACCGCGCCGATCGAGCTGAAGCCCTGCCCGACGACGATCACCACGAGACCGACCGAAAGGGCGATTAGCGCGGCCACGCCCGCACGCCGAAGCTGACCGGAGGCACTTGCTGGCGACCGCGACGAGCGCATCGGCGGCCCTATTCGAGCGTTCGGGCGACCACGAGCCGCTGAATCTCGTTGGTGCCCTCGTAGATCTGGATCGAGAAGCTCGTATGTCCCATGTGGGGAGTCCATACTCCACGCCGACCCCAGCGATCGACGTCGAGGCGAGGATGTATCAGCACACCTGCAGTCTAATCCGCTTCAAGGCACCGCGCGCCATGCGCGTGGGGCGACGGTCGGCGTTGTGGCCAGCAAGCCGTTGATAGGCTGGCCAAGAGTGCCCCATTCCTGCGAGTGACCCGATTTCGTGCGCAACGACAGTGATCTTCACCGACATCGTGCCTCGTGGCTCGCGGCGGTACCGTTACTCGCGTTGGGCACCAAACGGATAACAGGCGTCTGGCGGCGGCGTCGGAGTACCGCGTCTCCTCGACCCCAGTCGCACCCGTCGCACTCTGGGGGCCAGCCCGCGCTTCTCTGCATCTCACAGTCGTTCTGGCCTGACACCACCCCCACGGCGATCCGGGCGAGCAAGCTGCTCGAGAAGCTCAGCGCGCAGTGGGACATCGCCGTTGTGACCGAGGCCAACGCCCCGAGCCGCAGCGGGCGCGTGCACATCGAGGTCGTTCGCAGCTGGCGACCCGGCAGACTGTTTGCTGCACTGCGGCGTCTGCGGCTAAGCAAGCTGCTGGAGATAGCCATCTGGCCTGACGACTCCGTCTTTTGGGTGCTCCCGGCAATTCTTGCCGGGCGACGCCTCATTCGCGAGACCGCGCCAAGCGCAATCGTCGTGTTCATGATGCCTTACTCCGCCGGGCTTGCGGGCATCGCCCTCAGCAAGCTCACTGGGCTGCCGCTCATCCTCAACCTTGATGATTCGCCTACGTGCACCGACATGCACCCGTATTTTCCGACCCGCTTGCACTATCGCTGTGCAAAAGCTCTCGAGGACTTTTACGCTAGATACGCGGACGCAGTCGTCTACGTGTCGGAGACGAACCTCGACGCAGTGAGATCTCGACAGCCCGAGCATGCTCGTCAGAGGTTTCATCTCGTCCGGTACGGAGCTGACCGTGCTGACTTTCGCCCGCAGCCAACGAGCGCTGGGGGCTTTGAGATCGCGTACGTCGGAGCGATGACCGGTTGGCGGGCCCTGATCGAGCAACACGCATCAGCAGGTCGGCTGAGGCGTATCTATGACGCGTGGAGCCGCCTCGGTCGGTACGAGCGAATTGCCTTGGATCAACGCACGTCCTCTCCTGCGATCATCGGTCGCGCGATTATCGATGCGATCGCCGAGCACCGTGATTGGGCAGGACGCGTGAACATGACCATCTACGGCAACCCGTACCCAGCTTCCGTGGTCGCGCGTGCCCTTGCGTACGCCAGAGTTGAGAGCGTTGTAACGGTCCTTGGTCCCGTTCCACACGACGAGGTCGCAGACATCCTTTGTCGAGCGGATCTGTTGTTTCTAGCACTGCCTAGGCGACCCGATGGATCGCCAGGCGGCCGGATCTCCGCGAAGACGTACGAGTACCTGATGACTGACCGACCCATCCTCGCTGCGCTGCCGCAGGGCGAGAATTGGAATTACCTGACAGATAAGCCCGGAGTCTGGCTGGTCGAGCCGGACGACCAGCAGCGCATGACGGAGATCATCGCCGAGCTCGCCGCCGCCAAGTTCGCGGGAAGACCGCGCACGTTTGACCGCGACCACCTCCAGGAGCAACTGTCATACGAGACCCGCGCGGCGGAGCTCGCGACCGCCGTGCGTGCGGGGATCGAGCGCAGGCTGAGCGGTGATCCGGCGCGTCATCGTAGGCTCTGAGCCCACAAAGCCGCCGCCTGGGCCTTGGCTATTTGAGCGTCCGGGCGATCACGAGCCGCTGGATCTCGTTCGTGCCCTCGTAGATCTGGGTGATCTTCGCGTCTCGCATCATGCGCTCGACGGGGTACTCCTTGACATAGCCGTAGCCGCCGAGCACCTGGACCGCCTCGACGGTCACCGCCATGGCGGTGTCAGAGCAGAAGACCTTGGCCATCGAGGAGTACTTACCGCTCTCGGGCTCGCCACGGTCGGCCATCGCGCACGCCTTGTAGAGCAGCTCGCGCCCGGCGGCCGTCTGTGTTTCCATATCCGCCAGCTTGAACTGGATCGCCTGAAACTCGTTGATCGCCTTGCCGAACTGCCTGCGCTCGCGCGCGTAGGCCACCGCGTAGTCGGTCGCCCCCTGGGCGATGCCCACCGCCTGCGACGCCGCCCCCAGGCGCGTGCGCTCGAGCGTTCCAAGTGCCACCGAAAGCCCCCTGCCAACCTCGCCGATGACGTTCTCCTGCGGCACGCGCACGTCCTCGAAGATCGGCTGCCCGGTGGGCGAGGCGCGGATCCCCAGCTTGTGCTCCAGCTTGCCCACGCTGAAGCCCGGCCGGTCCGCCTCGACCACGAACGCCGTCAGCCTGCGGCTGTCGCGGTCGGTGACCGCGAAGCAGATGTAGAAGTCCGCGATCCCCAGGTTGGTGATCCAGTTCTTGGTGCCGTTGATCACCCACTCCTCGCCATCCAGGACCGCCGTCGTCTTCATCCCCGCCGGATCCGAACCGGCCTCCGGCTCGGACAGGGCGAACGCCGGAGACCATTCGCCCGTGGCGCACCTGGGCAGGAAGCGCTGCTTGAGCTCCTCGCTGCCGAACAGCTGGATCGGCAGCGTGCCCAGCTCCTGCACCATCAGGATCAGCGCGCAGGCCGCGTCCACCTTGGCGATCTCCTCGACCGCCATGTTCAGCATCAGCGTCCCCGTGCCCGTGCCGCCGTACTCCGTCGGGAAGGGCAGGCCCAGGATGTCCTGCTCGGCCAGGATCTTGCGCACGTCCCAGGGGTATTCCGCGCGCTCGTCGATCTCCGCCGAGCGCGGCGCGATCTTCTCGCGCGCGATCTGGCCGATGGTGGCGCAGAAGTCCAGGTTCTCCTGGGGGATCGTGTAGAGATCGCTCATCGTCTGCATGACTCGTGATCGTAGTGATGAGGAGGCCGGTTGGCGCTGTTCCCAGCCATGCCCGCACGCCATCAGGGATTGCGGCGCCGGCTGCGGGGCGCGCTCGGTCGACCCGTTCCGCGCCGCTAGGCTCATGACATGAGCGTTGAGGACCCAGCCGCCCCGATCGACATCGACCCGGCCAGGGTCGCCCAGTGGCTCGCCGAGGACTCCAGCGTGCAGGTGATCGACGTACGCGAGGCCTATGAGCGCGAGGCTGGCCACATCGCCGGCACCCGTCACATCGAGCTGGTCAGGCTCTCATCGCAAGCCGGCACCGTGGAGCGCGAGCGGCCCGTGGTCTTCTACTGCCGCCTGGGCTCGCGCTCGGACATGGCCGCGCAGGCATTCCGCGCGGCGGGCTTCGAGGCATACTCCATGAGCGGAGGGCTGACGCGATGGGCGCGCGAGAGCTTTCCGCTCTCGCCCGAGGGCGCCACCGTGGCGGACCACTGAGAGGAGCAGCACGTGGAGGCTTCCAGCGAGTACCCGAACGTGACCACCGGCGAGGGCTACGCGGTCGCCAATCTCGATGACCTTGGCGACGGCCCGGGCTTTCGCAAGGTCCGCAAGGGCCTGGAGGTGATGGCGTTCGGAGTCAACGCCATCGTGCTGCCGCCGGGGATCGAGACCGCCTTTCACTACCACGACCTCCAGGAGGAGCTGTACTTCGTCCATCGCGGCACCATCGAGATGGAGTTCGGTGACGGCTCCGTCCAGCGGCTGGCCGAGGGCGGGCTCGCGCGCGTCGACGCGGCCACCCGGCGCAAGATCCGCAATGTCGGCGACGTGGACGCGGTGTACCTGTGCGCGGGCGGCAAGGACGGCTACATCGGGCGCGATGGGCGCGTGGGCCCCGGCGAGGCGCAGCGTGTCAAAGCCGCCCACGACCTCTCAGCAGAGCAGCCCGGGTGAGCTGCGCGGGCTGCTGCTGTGAGCGAGCCCGAGCCTGAGAGCTCGCACCGGCAGCTGCGGATCGACGCCGGGCTGGCGATCCCGCTCGCCGAGATCACGCTGCGCACGAGCCGCTCCTCGGGCCCGGGCGGGCAGCACGCGAACGTCACCGCCTCGCGCGTGGAGGCCGTCTTCGACGTCCTCGCCTCGCCCTCGTTGAGCGAGGCTCAGCGCGCGCGCGTGCTCGCGCGCGCGGGACCGCGCGTGGTGGCAGTGGCCCAGGACGAGCGCTCCCAGACGCGCAACCGCGAGCTCGCCCTGGCGCGGCTGGCCGAGCGCCTCGCGCGCGCCCTGACCGTCCCTCGCACCCGCCGCGCCACCCGCCCGACGCGCGCCGCGCGCACTCGCCGGCTGCAGGAGAAGCGCCGCGCCGCCCAGCGCAAGGCCGAGCGCCGCCGTCCGCCCGCCGACGGGGACTAGTTGAGCAGCTCCCTGACGTAGCGCTGGTGCAGGTGCCCCAGCGGCGTCTGTTCCGGGTGAAACCCGATCGCGTTCCACAGCAGGCCCGACACGGGCGCCCACGCCACGATCAGGTAGGCGCCCAGCACCAGCGCCGCGTTGCGCAGCCGGCGCGAGCCCGACAGGGCCGCCAGCGGCAGGACCCACAGCACGTACCACGGCAGCACCCAGCTGAGCGTCACCAGCAGCGCCACGCTCGCCCAGCCCGACGCCGTGATCGTGTCCCGTCGCCGCCACGCGAGCCAGCAGCAGAGCAGCACCGCCACCGCCAGCAGGCCGCTCATCACCAGGTGGATGCGCGCGCTCTCGCCGCCCGCGCCCGCCGCCAGCCCGATCAGGTTGGGCACGCTCTCGTTGGTGACCAGGCGGCTCTGGGTGCTGAGATCGGGGATGTGCAGGCCGAACGCCAGCAGGCTGAGGGCACCCGCCAGCGCGCCCGCCGCCGCCATCCCCAGCACCACCTGGACCAGCCTGCGCGGGGCCCGCAGCAGGCCCACGAGCACCACCGGGATGAGGACCACGCCGGATGCCTTGATCGCCGCCGCCATCACGAACGCCGCGCCCGCGCCGATGTCCGCGGGCACGAGCGACAGCAGCCATCCGCTCCACTTGCCCGGGCGTGGCGCGCCCGCCGGCTGGCGGTCGGACTCCTGGGCGCACGGCGGTCGGATCCCCGTCGCCGCGGCGCCGGGGGCGTCGGCGTCCGCCGGGGCCCCCGCGGCCTTCGTCCCGGGCGCGCGCAGCAGCAGGTAGAAGCCCAGCATGATGCAGAGGAGCAGCAGGAAGTCGTTGTGGTCGCCGCCCAGGCCCCACACCAGGACGATCGGGTTGAGACCCACGAGCACGATCGCGGCGCGCGGATCGCGGCCCAGCAGCTGCGCGCACTTCCAGACCAGGAAGATCGTGGCCAGGCTGGCCAGCCCGAGGATGACCTTCAGCGCCCAGAAGGACCCGGCCACGCCGAGCGGGACCACGACGAAGGTGAGCAGCGTGAACATCGGCCCGTACGGGCTCAACAGCTGGTGCCAGTTGCTGAGGATGAAGGCCGGATCGCTGTGGGGCTCGGAGATCGGGATGCTCGTGTACGGGTTGAGGTGGTGCACCACCTCCATGCGCCCGTAGTTGATGTAGTTGAAGACGTCCGTCAGCGCCAGCGGCGGCGCCAGCAGGAAGACCGCGTGGACCGCCAGGATCGCCGCCACGATCCACCGCGCCGGCAGCCGCGCAGCGGAGCGCAGCGCCAGCAGATAGCCGGCGTACATCAGCACGATCGCGCCCGAGAACAGGTACTTCAGCGTGGTCCCGTTGTCGGTCAGGCCCGGCCACAGCCCGCCCAGCGGGCCGGCCATCCAGCGCGGGTAGAAGTTCGTGTGGGTGGTCGGCGAGAGCAGGCTCGGGCGGTTGGCCGCCATCACCACCACCAGCAGGCTCAGCACCACGATCGCCAGCATCGCCAGCGCGCCCGTGCGCACGCTCCGCTCCGCGCCCACCAGCGCGCCCGCGCGCCCGTTTCTCAGCCGGCGCCCGGCACGGGCGATGACGCCGTCCAGCGCTGTCTCTTGGAGGGGAAGGGTCCTAGCGTCGCCCGACATGCTCAGCGACCCTATCCGCCCAGAAACGCAGAGGGCCCGCCGAAGCGAGCCCTCCAACCAGTGGACCGATGTCCTGCGACTAGATCGTCTGGACGTTTACGGCCTTGGGACCCTTGTCGCCCTGCTCCGGGTCGTAGGAGACCTTGGCCCCCTCCTGCAGAGAGCGGTAGCCCTCGCCATTGATCCCGGTGTGGTGTACGAAGAGGTCCTTGTCGCCGTCATCGGGGGTGATGAAGCCGAACCCCTTGTCGTCGCTGAACCACTTTACGGTGCCGGTTGGCATGTGCGAACTCCTCCACGATATGTGCGTGCTGCTACGCGGAGGATGCTTCTCGAAGCTTCGACCTGCGAGCGCTTGCACTACTTTCGCCGGTCTTATCGCCGGCCATACAGCACGACCGTAGCACGTCATCACGCTCGCGTGTTCAGCAGATGTTGCCGACGCGCGCGCCGCTCCCGGCGGCGAGGACCGACGCGCGGCTAGGGTGAGGCAATGACCCCGCAGGCGAGCGCGACGGCAGGGCCGCCCGAGCAGGACCCGGTGCGCCTGGAGCGCCTGCTCCCCCCCGGCGGACAGGCCACCGTCCCCGAGATCGTCGAGCAGCTGGGCCTGTGGGAGCGCCCGCCCGCCACCTCACAGCGCCCGCGGGTGATCTGCAACATGATCAGCACCGTCGATGGCCGCGCCAGCGTGGCTGGGCGCTCGGGCACGATCAGCGACCGCGCCGACCGGGCCCTGTTCCACGGCCTGCGCACAGCCGTGGACGGCGTGCTGGTGGGCGCGGGGACGGTGCGAACAGAGCGCTACGGCCGGATCATCCCCGACCCCGCGCGCCGCCGGCTGCGACTGCGGCGGGGTCTGGCCGAGGAGCCGCTGGCGTGCATCGTCTCCGGGCGCCTGGGGCTCGGCGCGGACATCCCGCTGCTGTCGGAGCCCGAGGCGCGGGTCGTGCTGCTGACCTCCTCGCGCGCGAGCCTGCCCGCGACGCGCGCGCGCGTGGACTACGTGCGCGCGGGCGGCCACGGCGGTCTCGACCTGCCCGGCGCGCTGATCGAGCTGCGCGAGCGCTTCGCTGTCGCCAGCCTGCTGTGTGAGGGCGGGCCGCACCTCTGCCTCCAGCTGCTCGCCGCCGGGCTGCTCGACGAGCTGTTCCTGTGCCTCGCGCCCAAGCTCGCCGGCGGGGAGCCCGCAGGCGGGGAGGCGTTGCGGATCCTCGCTGGCGGCGAGCTGGATCCGCCCGCCGAGCTGGAGCTGCTCGGCGTGCTGCGCAGCAGCTCCTACCTGTTCCTGCGCTATGGCGTCTCCGCGCGCGAGCGCGTCTCGCGCGCGACGATCGAGAGCACCTCGCTCGCCAGGTGACGGCCCTGGCTGGCCACCCGCGGGGTGGCGGCGATCCGCACGACCACCTCATCGCCGTCCAGCTCCTCGAGGGTGATCCGCGGCGAGCCGCGCAGCGGCGTTTGCAGCGCCTTCTCCAGGACCTCCTGAAGCTCGCCCGGGCTCATGCCGGCGCGCAGGCGCGCGCGCAGGTTGACCGCCTCCGGCTCGCGCAGCGGCAGCACCGCCACGTTGAGCACCACGCTGTTGGGCACCAGGATCGAATCGTCGCCTGTGGCGAACGTCGTGTAGAGCAGCCCCAGCGAGCTGACCGTGCCCTCGATCTGGCCGGCCAGCGGGCCACCCTGGAGCCGCACGCGCTCGCCCACGTGGAACGGGCGGGCGCTCAGCAGGACGGTGCCCGCGATCAGGTTTCCGAGCGTCTGCTGGGCCGCCAGGCCGAAGATCACCGCCGTGAACGCGCCTCCCAGCGCCAGCGTCCTCGCTTCGATGCCCGCCACGCGCAGCGCCACCAGCAGCGCCAGCACCACCGTGATGAGCCGGATCAGGAACCCCACCGTGCCCGCCGTCGCCGGGTCCAGGCGGCGGAACAGCGCGGGGCCCAGGCCGCGGCCGAGGTCGCGGGCGATCGCCCAGCCGAGGATCATCAGTGCGAGGACCGTCACGACGGTCACCGGCGTGTCGAGCGCCTGTTCGAGCACCTTGTGGCCCGGATGGCCGTGGGTGCCATGGGTCGCGCCGACGGTCGTGCCGAGCAGGCTGACGCGGCTGTCGTAGAGCAGCACCACGCCCACGAACAGCGGCAGCAGCACCAGCGCCTCCAGACGGGCCCGCTTGACCACCCGCGGGCTTATCTGGCGCAGCAGACCCACCTCCTGCCATGCCTGGCTGCGGGTCTCGAACATCTTCGGTGGCGTCCTCGGGACGGGCATCGCCTCACATGATGGCGACATCGCGTCCGCGTTCGCGCCCTGGGCGCCGCCGTGCTCTACGCTTCGGGCCATGAACGCCAACCTGCGCAAGCTGGCCGTCCCCGCTGTGATCCTCGGCGTGGTCCTGCTCGTGGTCGCCGCGATCTATTTCGTCCAGCCCGAGCACTCCCTCCCCTCCTTCTTCCCCGGGCACGCCTCCGCCACCAGCGCGGAAGCCAACCACCACCACACCAAGCACGGCATAGCCGCGCTGATCGTGGCCCTCGCCTGCTTCGCGTTCGCCTGGTTCCAGACCGGGCCGAAAACGGGCACGGCCGGATCCCAGGCCTGACGGCGAGCTCGCGGCGCCGCCCGGCTGGGCGCCCGCCGAGCTATGCGCCGAGCGCGAACAGGAGCGTGCAGAGAACGCCGAGCCCGGCGCAGTAGACGCCGAACGGCGTGAGGCGGTTGGTCTGGAAGTAGCGCAGCAGGAACTTGACCGCGAAGAACGTGGTCAGCGCCGCGCACAGGCCGCCGACGAACGCGGGGCCCCGCACGCCGTTGCCCTCGGAGCCAAGCAGTTCGGGCAGCTTGAGCGCACCCGCCGCAAGGATCACCGGTGTGGCGAGTAGAAAGCCGAAGCGCGCGGCGTCCTCGTTTGAGAGGCCCACGAGCAGACCGCCGCCCATCGAGAAGCCCGAGCGGGAGATGCCCGGGATGAGCGCGGCCACCTGCGCGGTGCCGACCGCTATCGCCTGGCGCCAGCTGAGCTTGGCGATGCGGACATCGGAGTCACCCAGGTAGTCGCCTGAACGGGGCGGGCGCCTGCGCAGGCGCTCGAACAGGAGCAGCGCGATGCCGTTGACGATCAGGAACGCCGCCGCCGTCTGCGGCGAGGCGAACAGTTTGCGCAGCGGGCTCTCCAGCACCAGCCCGATCACCCCGACGGGGATCGTCCCCGCCACCAGCAGCCAGCCCAGGCGCGCGTCGATGTCATCGTCGCGGATCTCGCGGATCGCCAGCGAGCGCCACAGTCCCTTGACGATCCGCACCCAGTCCTTGAAGAACAGCCCCAGCAGCACCAGCGAGGTGCCGATGTGCGTGGCGACCAGGAAGGTGAGAAAGAACTTGTCGTTCTGATGGATGTGCCAGCCGGCAAGGCGGGGCAGCACCACGCCGTGGCCGAGGCTCGAGATCGGAAACGGCTCGGCCACGCCCTGGACGAGGCCCAGGATCACGGCCTGGAAGTAGGAGATCGGGTGCATTGGCGCGACAGCTTATGGCTTGCCGACCGCCAGCGCGTACGCTGCGACGGTGCCGGCCAGCGATCGCGACACCGGGCCGTCGCTTGCGCAGATAGCGCGCGGGTGGGGCCGCATCGGCTGCGTCGGCTTCGGCGGGCCGCCCGCGCACATCGCGCTGCTGCGCGAGCTGTGCGTCACGCGGCGGAGCTGGCTGACGAGCGTGCAGTTCGAGCGGGCGATCGCCGCCACCAACCTCCTGCCGGGACCGGCCTCGACGCAGCTCGCCATCTACTGCGCTTGGCGGCTGCGCGGCACGCGCGGGGCGCTGCTGGGCGGCCTGTGCTTCATCCTGCCCGGGCTGGTCCTGATCCTCGCGCTGGCCGCGGCGTTCCTGTCGGGCTCGCCGCCCACCTGGCTGCGCGGCGCCGGCGCGGGCGCGAGCGCCGCGATCCCGGCGGTGGCCCTCGCCGCCGGGTCGGGCATCGCCGGGCCGATCTGGGCGGCTGCGGCCGGCGGACGGCGCGCCCGCGTGCTCGCCTACGCGCTCGCCGGCGCGATCGGCGCGGCGCTCACCGGACCGTGGCTGGTGCTCGTGCTGATCGGCTGCGGCGCGGCGGAGCTGCTCGGCCGGCGGCTCGCTCACGGCGCCGCGGGCGCACACGCCTGGTGGCTGCTCGCGGCCGCGGCCGCCCCCGCGGGGACGCTCGCGCTGGTGTGGAGCGCGCTGAAGGTCGGGGCCCTGGCCTTCGGCGGCGGCTTTGTGATCGTCCCCTTGATGCAGGCCGACGCCGTGGGCACCTACCACTGGATGAGCCATGCGCAGTTCCTGAACGCCGTCGCCCTCGGACAGGTCACCCCAGGGCCCGTCACGCATACCGTCGCAGCGGTCGGCTATGCGGCCGGCGGCGTGCCCGGCGGACTGCTGGCCGCGCTGGTGGCGTTTGCCCCGTCCTTCTCCTTCATCCTGCTCGGGGCTGCTCGCTTCGAGCGCATACTCGTCAACCGGCGCGTGCTGGCGTTTCTCGGCGGCGCCGGCCCGGGTGCCGCCGGCGCGATCCTGGGCGCGGCCGTGCCGCTGACGGCCTCGCTGGGCGAGAGCTGGCAGTACGCATTGGCGCCAGCAGCCGCGCTCGCCCTACTGGTGCTGCGCCGCGGCGTCGTGCCGACCCTGCTGCTCGCGGGCTGCATCGGCGTGACCGCCGGCCTGCTCGGCGCGCCGATCCCGCACTGAGTTCACATGCGCTTCACACGATCGTTGCCGCTTGGTCACAAGAGAACGTCCTTTGCAGGGGAATCTCTTTGCTATGGATGAGCGGGCAGCGAGTTGGCAGACACAGCCGGGCACCACCCGAGTGGACATGCACTGTCACTCCACCGCCTCGCAGCAGTCCCGGCTGGGCGTGCAGCGAGCGGTCGGGCTGCCCGAGTGCGCGACCCCGCCCGAGGAGGTCTACGCGCTGGCGAAGCGGCGCGGCATGGACTTCGTGACGATCACAGACCACGACACGATCGCGGGCGTGCTGGAGATCGCCGACCGTCCCGACGTGTTCGTCTCGGAGGAGCTGACCGCGCACTTCCGCGGTGAGCAGCAGGCCGTGCACGTGCTCTGCTACGGGATCTCCCCCGCCGATCACGAGTGGCTGCAGGCGCACAGGGGCGACGTGGAGCTGTGCGCCGCGTACATGTTCGAGCGGGAGATCGCATGCGCGCTGGCGCACCCCTACCACACGGTGGGCGCCCCGCTGACCGCGCGCCACCGCCGCCGGCTGGCCGAGCTGTTCGCCGTCTGGGAGATCCGCAACGGCGCCCGCGCGCGCGAGCTCAACCGGCCGGCGGCCACCTATGTGGTCACCCGCGACGGGATCGGCATCGGCGGCAGCGACGACCACGCGGGGGTGGACATCGGGCGCACCTTCACGGAGGCGCCCGGCGCACGCACGCCCGAGGAGCTCCTCGCGCACGTGCGGGCCGGGAACGTGCTCGCGCGCGGTGCCCAGGGAAGCGCGGCGAAGTGGGCGCACGCGGCGATCGCGCTGGCGGCCCGTTCGCTCGGACTGGACGCCGCCGACGGTGGCGACGCGCGCCCCGACCCGATGCGGGTGCTGGCGATGATCAGCCGCCTGCTGCGCGAGGGCGACGTCCGCCACGGCCCCGCGGGGGGCGATCTCTCGCCAGAGGACGCGCGCTGCCTGCTGCGGGCGTGGCTGAGCGCGGTCGAGCTCGACCATCTGGATGAGCGCGCGCTGATCGCCCACATGCAGCAGGACAGCTTCAGCCACTCCGGCCTGTACCGGCGGGCCTGCCGCGTGCACGAGCACAAGCTGCGCGCCGCCGTGGAGACGGCCGTCGGCGCGGCCAGCGGGCACACGGACGTGCGCGGGGCGGCCGAGGGCGTGTTCGAAGCCTGCATCGCCGCGATCCCCTACGCCCCCGCCACGGCCTTCCTGGCCAACGAGCAGGCGAAGCTGGCCGCGATCCCCTACGCCGTCGGCACCCGCTCGGGCCACGCGCGCGGCGAGGACGGCGAGCCGCCGCGGGTGGCGATCGTGGTCGACGGGATCGGCTCGACGCACGGGGTCACGCGGACGATCGCCGAGATCCGCCAGCGCGGGGTGCCCGGGTTCGAGATCGAGGTGCTCGGCACCGACCCCGAGGTGGACCGCCGGCTGTCCGCCGTCACCGAGGTCGAGGTCCCCTTCTACCCGGGGCTGCGCATCGGCGTCCCCAGCCTCCCGGCCGTCGTGCAGATGCTCGCCGACGGCTGTTTCGACGCGGTGCACGTCTGCTCGCCGGGACCCGCCGGCGTGTTCGGGGCGCTGGTTGCCCGCGCGCTTGGCCTGCCGCTGGTGGGCAGCTACCACACCGAGCTGACCGCCTATGCGGGCCTGCACTCGGGCGATCCCCGCGTGGCCGACGCGATGGCGCTGGCCGTCAGCGCGTTCTACGGCGCCTGCGACGTGGTCCTCTCGCCCAGCCCCGCCGCCGACGGCGCGCTCGCGGCGATCGGACTGGGAAGCGCGAGCGTGCTGCGCTGGGACCGCGGCGTGGACACCTCGCGCTTTCACCCCGCCCTGCGCGAGGCGCGAGCGCCCCGCGATTCGATCGACGTCCTGTACGCAGGGCGCCTCACGCACGAGAAGGGCGTCGAGCTGCTCGCCGACGCGTTCCTGCAGGCGCACGCACGCGAGCCCCGGCTGCGCCTGGTGCTGGCCGGCGGCGGACCTGAGCAGGAGCGCCTGCGCCGGCGCCTCGGCGGGTACGCCAGCTTTCTCGGCTGGCTCGACGGCGATCGGCTCGCGCGCGCCTACGCCAATGCGGACATCTTCCTGTTCCCGAGCGCCACCGACACCTTCGGACAGGTGATCCTCGAGGCTCAGGCCAGCGGCCTGCCGGTCGTCGCCGTCGCGGAGGGCGGACCGCTGTCGCTGATCGAGAACCGGGTCAGCGGCCTGCTCTGCCAGGGCGACGCGGAGGAGCTGGCGTCCGCCGTGATCGAGCTCGCCGGCTCGCGGCCGCTGCGCGAGCAGCTCGCCGCCGGCGCCCTGCGCTCGGTGCGCACGCGAACCTGGGAGCACACGCTGGAGCGCCTGGCCGGCGGCTACCGCCGGGCGCTGGCCGGCCCGGGGGCGCAGCCGCACGCGGTCCCCGAGCTGCGCGTGCGCGCGGCCTAGCCATGTCGGAGAGGGCCGCCGGGCCAAACGCGATGGCACCCCGCAAGACGCTTGCCGTGGCGCTGCACGGGATCGAGCCGGCGACGTTCGAGCGCTGCGCGCTGATCCGCGACTGGCTCGGGGACCACGGGGTCGAGCGTGTGACCCTGCTGGTGATCCCCGCGCGCGACCTGCACCCCGTCGGCGCGCGATCCCCGGCGATGATCGACTGGCTGTGCGAGCGCCGTCGCGCCGGCGACTCGATCGCCCAGCACGGCTTCCAGCACGCCGGCCCGCGAGCGGGCGCCTCGGCGCGGGGCGTGCTCGCGCGGGCGCACCCGCAGCGCGGCGGAGAGTTCCTCGGCCTGGACGACGCGGAGACCCGCCGCGCGGTGCACGCCGGGTGGCGGCTGCTGAAGCTCGCAGGGATCGAGCCCGACGGCTTCGTCGCCCCCGCCTACGCCTACACGGCCGCGCTGCGCCAGGCGCTCACGCTCAGGTTCCACTGGTGGGCGGGGCTGCTGCGGGTGCACCGCACGTGCCCCGCGCCCGATGAGGACCCGCGCAAGCCGCTGGCGCCGGCGTGGAGCCTCGCCACCGCCGGGCCGCTCAGCCGGGTGCTCTCGCCGCAGATGGTCCGCATCGGCTCGCTGCTGCCCACCGGCACCCTGCGCCTGGACGTCCACCCGGCCTATCTGCAGCACCCGCGCCACATGCTCGCGCTGGAGTGGGTGCTCGGGCGCGTCGGGGGACGCCGCACGGCGGTCACCTATCTCGAGCTGGCCGGCGTCTGAGCGCCGGCCGTCAACCCTTGGCGCGGGCGGAGAACAGCGACGCTTCCAACGGCTTGACCGCCGCGAGCGCCGAGTAGCCGAGGTGCTTGACCGCGAACAGGTCCTCGATCGTGCGCAGCAGCGAGAAGTGGTTGTAGGGCTCCTGGCTGGTGGCCGCGGCATTGACGAGCGGCGAGAGCAGCAGCGCGCCCACCGTGCCGCCGCCCCGCGCGGGCAGCCCGGCCGGCGCCGAGGCAGCGAGGTTCGGATAGCGGGGTGCTCCGCAGCAGGAGCTGGAGTCGCCGAATTCGCCGCTCGAGGGCGCCTCGTCGACGGTGATCACGAGCAGGCCGCCGTCCTTGTAGGCCTGCGAGCTCACGATCTGGGGCACGACCGACTTGAGATAGCCGTC
>Ga0208355_1000607_pt1 | contig 16212 bp, 19 predicted proteins | sample NGESurdeep072012_6_FD_184458 | JGI IMG/M metagenome (GOLD analysis project Ga0208355, IMG submission 184458) | Arctic peat soil microbial communities from Barrow, Alaska - NGEE Surface sample 210-3 deep-072012 (SPAdes) | ecosystem: Environmental > Terrestrial > Soil > Wetlands > Peat ... | reverse complement strand
AGATCTCCGGTATCCTTGTTCTCGACCTTGACTATGTCGGCGCCCATGTCGGCCAAAATCAGCGACGCAAATGGCCCCTGGATTTCCTGCGCGATCTCGGCGACCTTGATTCCCTCAAGCGGCTTGCTCATCGTGGCTTTCCCGTAAACGGTCGTTCAGGAACTCGGACGCGTGGGCATTATCCCGCCGTTTGCCGCGAAATCTCAAGTCTCGATTCATCCGCGCACCGCCATTGGCCTGCGGACGCGCCGCTTGTACGCTCATTGCCGATGGAACCGAGCATCTACCAATATCCCGACGTCTTCCGCCGCGCGCATTTGGAAAGTCCCGGCGAAATTCCGGCCGAAGTGCTTTTCCTGCAACAGGTATGGAAACGCCGTCGCAAGCGCCCGGTGCGCCGCGTCCTTGACATCGCTTGCGGCGACTCACCCCACGGCCGTCTGCTCGCGGGTGACGGATTCGAGGTCGTCGGAATCGATCGTTCACCGGCGATGATCGCGGCGGGGCGCCGCAAAGCGAAGGCAATTGCGAATCTTCGCTTCTACCGCCGGCCGATCGAAAAGTTCACTCTCCCCGAGCGCCCCTTCGACGCCGCAATCTTGATGTCCGAAACATTTCCGGTGATCGTCGAAAACTCCCGCCTGCTCTCGCATCTCAAATCTGTCGGCCGTGCGCTCAAGCGCGGCGGCTTGTACTGCATCGACATCGATCGCCAGGATCCGATTCCGCGCGTGTCGCGCAGGACGATGTGGCGCGAACGCACCGCGCGCGCCGCCGGCGTCGCACTCGACATCCGCGAGTTCAATCGCCCCGTCGCGTGGCACTCGCCGCTGCATTCGATCTACGAACTCGAATGCACTATCAACTTTCCCGCCGGCGCGGTGACTACTCGCGATTTGATTCCGGTGCGCTACACGATTCCCGCCACGCTGGAACTCGCGGCGATCGCGTCGGGGATGTTCAAAATGGCCGCCGCCTACTGCGACCTGTCATTCACCAAGCCGCTGGACAAATGCCGCTACCGATGGACGGGAGTGCTGCGCCGCGTGTGAGCTTCAGGAGCCGCCCAGATGATCGATCAGATCGAGCATCTCGGTATGCCAGCCGCCGTCGAAGCGCAGAACTTGAATCGATCCCAGCTCGACGACCGGCTCCTGACTCGTCAGCTTTTGCACGATCGCGCGAATCACTCCCCGATGCGCAATCAGCAGCGCATCGTCAACTGCCGAATCGCCGCGCGGCGTCCATAGAGCCAGCATGCGTTCCAGGCCGCGCTCGACGCGATTGGCAAAGCCGGCGCGGCTCTCGCCCGCGGGATAGGTGTAGCTCGGCGCGAGTCGATCGTCGTTCCATCGCGCAAACTCGTCGGGATAACGCTCGCGAATCTCATCGGCGGTGAGTCCTTCGAACAATCCGAAGTGAACTTCGGCGAATTCATCGATCGTGATCAGCGGCGCCGAGTCGCCGGCTACGATTCGCGCGCCTTCGGAGGCACGAACGAGTGGACTCGAAAAAATGCGCGCGAAATTTCCGCCGCCCACGCGATGCGCCCCGATCGCCCGGCCCGCAAGGCGCATCTGCGCGCGCCCGAGTTCCGACAGTGCCACGTCGGTGCGGCCATGATACCTGATGCTCGACTCGCCTTCGGTCTCGCCGTGGCGAACCAGGACCAACCGCGACCCGCGATTTTGGCGCTTGATCATTTAACTGTGATGGCGCCCGGCAGAAATCATTCGCCGTCGAACAGCGGATTCATCACCAGGCCGGTCAGCAGCTTGGGATGGAAGTAAGTCGATTTCTCAGGCATCGTCGCGCCCGCGTCGCTCACCTGCTCGACATCCTGGATCGACGGCGGATTCATCAGGAACGCACCGTCGGCATGTCCCTGCGCGACAGCGCCGAGCGCGCCGCCGATTTCGATCGTGTATTCGATGTTTCCGCCTTTCCGAATCTCGTCGGCGCCGAGGCCGAATATTCGATCGAACACCAGCGCGTGCAAAACCGACACGTCCAGGCGCCGAACCTCGGCCGCCGCGTCGGGCATCGCGGCCTTCATCGCGCTGCGGCTGCGCAGCCGCAGGATCAGGTAGTTGGAACTTCCCTTCAACGTCACGCCGATTGCGCCGCTGCCCGAATCGTTCAGGCGCGCGCGAAATGCGTCGCGATGCGCGATTTCCTCGACGTTGAACACTTCGCGCGCGCGCCGCGTGAACGACGCGATCGCGTCGGCGGGCAGCGATTTCACCACCCGATGCGTCGGCAGAATCACCAGCCCCGGATCGCCGCATGCCACCAGCGTCATCATCGTATAGTCATACGGCTGGGGCTCGCTTGAGGCGTTTTCGTGGCGCCGGGCGCGGCGATAGTTCAGCGCGGTTTCGTAGCGATGGTGTCCGTCGGCGATCAACAAGCGTGGCGATTCGAGTTCGCGCTGAATGACCGCGATTTCGCCGACTGCCTCGATCGGCCGCAGCTCGTTGCGGATTCCCAGGTCATCGACGAGATCGATCAATGGCTCGCGCGAGGCCGCCTGCTCGCGCAATCGGTCAAGCTCGGGATGCGCGCCCGAGTACAGCGCGAAGATCGAGCTGGTGTTGACCTCGAGCGCGGTCAGCAGCCGCAGACGGTCCTCCTTCGCGGCTGGGAATGTCCGCTCATGCGGCACGATGCGCCCGCGATCGAATTCCTCGAGCCGAACTCGCGCGATAAATCCCGTGCGATGAAGCAGCCGGCCCTCGACGTGGAAAGTCTGCGTGTATTGATAAATCGCCGGCCGCGCCGACCGCTCGACGACGCCCGCCGCCAGCCACTCCGTGAGGGTTTTTTCGGCCGCGCCGTAGCGATCCGCTTCGCGGCCAAGTTCGAGCCGCACGACGTTGTACGGACTGCGTTCGTACAGTTGTTTCTGCCGCGCCGTGCCGATCAAATCGTACGGCGGCGCCACGACGCGCGCCGGTTCGCCGGTAATTTGACGATTATACATCAGCGCGCGAAATGGCTCGATCCGTTTACCCAGCGCGCTCATTTCAGTGCGCCTCCCGCCAGCGCCGCCGCGATCTGATCTTTTGAAATCGCTCCCACTCTCACCATTTTCCACTCGCTTCCCTTGACTGCGACGACCGTGCTGGGCGCCGACGCCGCCAGTTTTCCACCTTCAAGGTAAACTTTAACTTTTTCGCCCAGCCCCACGCGCGCTTCGTCGAGCGTGCTGGCCGGAGCCTTCCCGCTCAGGTTCGCGCTGGTCGCCGTGATCGGCCGCCCGATCGCCGCGCTGAGTGCGCGTGCTACTGGATTTGGCGATACGCGCACGCTGACGCCGTCGGGTCCGGTCAGCTCCGGCGCCAGGTCGTCGCGAGCCGGCAAAACGATCGTCAGCGGTCCCGGCCAGAACGCGCCGGCGAGCCGCCGTGCATCGATCGGTATTTCGCGCGCCACCGAAAATGCCATCGCAGTGTCCGCCGCGATCAATCCGACCGGACGTCCCGGCTCGCGGCCCTTCACTCGAAACAGGCGGCGCAGCGCGGTGGATGAAAACGCGTCGGCGCCGAGCGCATAGAACGTCTCGGTCGGATAGACGACCAGCTGGCCGGCTTTCAACGCCGCTATTCCATCCGCGAGGCCAAACACCGCGGCGCGGGCGCGCTGCTTTTTTGGCTTGATTGGCGATGAGCGCGACAAGTGACGATCAGGCTCCTGCGCCTGCGATTATACGCAAGCGCCGCCGCCGCTCGAAGCGTGCACGAGTGCACGCCGCGCAATATCGCGCCGGAAATGACGTCCCTCGAACTCGATCATTTCCGCCGCCGCGTACCCGGCATCGACCGCCGCCGCCAGCTCCGGCGCCATCGCGGTCACCGTCAACACGCGGCCGCCGTCGGTCACCAATTGTCCGTTGCGCATCGCGGTGCCCGCATGGAAAACCTTCACGCGAATCTTGCCCATCGCCCATTTGATCTTGATGTCCGACGGGAGGTTGCCTTCGAGCCGATCCAGCCCGCTGATCGCAATTCCCTTTTTGTAGTCGCCGGGGTATCCGCCCGACGCGAGCACGATCGCGACCGAGCTGCGGGGCGAGAGCCTGATCGCCGCATTGGCGACTTTCCCGTCGGCGGCGGCGAGCAGGTTCTCCGCCAGGTCGCTGTCCAGCCGCATCATCAGCGCTTCGCATTCCGGATCGCCAAAGCGGACGTTGAACTCGAGCACGTTGATTCTTTCGCCGTCTATCATCAATCCCACGAACAGCAGTCCGCGAAACGGATTCCCGCGCGCGTTCATCGCCGCCAGCGTCGGCGTGACCACCTCGCGCATCACGCGCGCTTCGAGCTCGGGCCCGAATTGCGGCACCGGCGAATACGCCCCCATCCCGCCGGTGTTGGGGCCTCGATCGCCGTCGAAGACCGCCTTGTGATCCTGAAACGTGCCGAGCGGGATCGCGTTTTCGCCGTCGCACAGCGCGAAAAATGAAACTTCCTCGCCGCTCAGAAACTCCTCCACGATTACGCGATTGCCTGCCGCTCCGAAGCGCCGCCGCTCCATCGCATCCGCGATCGCATCCAGCGCCGCCTTCGCGTCGTGGCAGATGACCACGCCCTTTCCAAGCGCGAGCCCGTCCGCCTTGACGACCATCGATCCCGTGCGCGCCTTCACGTAACGCCGCGCGGACTCCGCGTCGTCGAATGCGGCGAAGCCGGCGGTGGGCACGCCCGCCTCGCGCATGATCGTTTTCGCGAACGACTTGCTGGTTTCAAGCTGCGCCGCGGCCGCGGTCGGCCCGAATATTTTAAGTCCCTCGTGCGTGAACCGATCGACGATGCCGGCGGCGAGTGGATCTTCCGGACCGACCACGGTCAGATCGACCGCCTTTGACTTCGCGAATTCCACCAGCGCGGCAACATCGGTCGGCGCGATCGGCACCGCTTGCGCGATCTGATCGATCCCCGGATTTCCGCTTGCGCAAAATATCTTCTGCACGGTCTGGCTCTGATGAAGCCGCCAGACCAGCGAGTGCTCGCGCCCGCCTTTGCCTATAACCAGTACTTTCATCGCCCGGCGCGCAGCTAATGCCTGAAGTGGCGCACCCCCGTGAAGACCATCGCGAGCCCGTACTTGTCCGCCGCCGCGATCACTTCATCGTCGCGCACCGCCCCTCCCGGTTGTGCGATCGCCGTCGCGCCTGCCTCGGCCGCGAGTGTCGGGCCGTCGGGAAATGGAAACAGCGCTTCGGAGACGAGCACGGAACCTTCGAGCGCGACTTTGAGCCGCGCCGCTTTCTCGCGCGCCGCGTACACCGGATCGATCCGCGACGTGGCGCCGCCGCCAACCGCGAGCGTGCGATCTTCCGCGACGAACGCGATCGCGTTGGACTTGATATGCTTGCAGACCTTGATTCCGAACGTGAGCGCGCGCATCTCGGCGTCGGTAGGCTGCCGCCGCGTCACAACTTTGCTTTCGCGCGGATCTTCGATCGCCAGGTCCGGCGTCTGCACCAGCAATCCGCCGAGCACCTTCTTGACGTCAAGCTCTTTGCGGTCCACCGCGCCCGGATTGAACGTCATCACGCGCCGATTCTTTTTCTTGCGCAGGAACGAGATTACCTCGTCCGGATACGCGGGGCCGATCAGCACCTCGGTAAATAATTCATCGACCGCGCGCGCGAACTCCATGTCCCACGGCCGATTCGCGATGATTATACCGCCGAAAGGCGAGTCCGGATCGGTTGCGAACGCCTTGTCCCACGCGCCCTTGAGCGTATCGGCAACCCCCACGCCGCACGGCGTGTTGTGCTTTAGGATCGCCACCACCGCGCGCCGCTCGCCCTCGAACTCCAGCATCAGGTTCATCGCCGAGCTGATATCGACCACGTTGTTGAACGACAATTCCTTGCCGTGAAGCTGATGCGCGATCTCGAGGAAGCGGCCATACAGCGCGCCGGTCTGATGCGGATTCTCGCCGTAGCGCAGCGCCTGTTCGCGCTCGAGCGCAAGGTTGAAGGTCTCGCCCAGCGCCGACTCGCCGCCGTCTCCCGCATGCGTGCCGAGATAATTTGAGATCGCCGCGTCGTAAGCCGTCACGCGCGCGAATGCCTTGCGCGCCAGGCGCCATCGCGTGTCCGCGGCTATCGCGCCCTGGTGCGAGTCGAGTTCGGCGGCGATCGCGGCGTAATCCGCGCCATCGACCACGACCGCGACGTCGCCGTGATTCTTCGCCGCCGCGCGCACCAGCGCGGGTCCGCCGATGTCGATATTTTCGATCGCTTCGTCAAGACTCACGCCGGGTTTCGCGACCGTTTGTTCGAATGGATAGAAATTTACGACCACCAGGTCGATCGGCTCGAGCCGATGCTGCAGCATCTGGCGCCGATGGCTCTCGTCGCCGCGCCGCGCCAGGATTGCGCCATGAATCTTCGGATGCAGCGTCTTTACGCGCCCGTCGAGCATCTCGGGCGAGCCGGTGAAACTCTCGACCGATCTGACTTTGACGCCGGCCGCTTCCAGAGCCGCCATCGTGCCTCCGGTCGATACTATTTCCACGCCGTGCCGTTCCAGCGCCTTGGCAAAATCCGCCACCCCCGCCTTGTCCGCGACGCCGATTAGCGCGCGTCTGATCACGACCTTGTCGCTGCTCATTGCCATCTAGCTCCGCATCTAGCTACGCAACTAACTACGAACAACGCGCGGCACCCGCTTGCCGACCGTGCAAAGCATCTCGTACGAAATCGTTTGCGCCAGCCGCGCGACATCGTTCACGCTGATAGTCTCCCCGCCCGATTCGCCCCACAAGATTACCTCATCGCCAACCGAGGCGCCCGCGATGTCGGTGACGTCGATCGTCGTCAAGTCCATCGAGACCGCGCCGACCACCGGCGCGCGCGCGCCGCGCACTATCACTTCGCCGCCGTGTTGCAGCCCTCTGCGGTAGCCGTCAGCGTAGCCCACCGGCAGCACGCCGATCAGGCTTTCGCGCGGCGCGACGAAGGTATGCCCATAGCCCACGCCGCTTCCAGCCGGCGCGCGCTTGATCTGCATCAGCCGGGTCTTGAACGCCATGACTGGCCGCAGCTCGACGCGCTCGCGCACGGCGGCCACCGGCGGCAGGCCGTAGATCGCCAGTCCCGGCCGCGCCAGGTTGAAATGCGAGTCGTGCCGCAGCACCAGCGCCGCTGAATTTGCGACGTGTATGACCGCAGGCTTCATTCCGGCCGCGTTCAGCGTGCCGATTGCCTGATTAAAGACACCGAGTTGCACGTCAGTGATCGGACTCTTCGGGTCACCGGCGTTGGCCAGCAACGTGCACACGCCCTCCAGGCGCACCGCCGATGCGGCCCGGACCGCCTCGATGACCGCGGGAATATCCGCCGGCATCACTCCAAGCCGCGTCGCGCCGCTGTCAATCTTGACGTGAATCGGAAAATCCCTGCGGCCGGCCGATGCGGCCGCGTGGTCGAGCAGTCCGATCATAGAGGCGTCGAAGACGAATGGCGTCAAGTCGAGCGCGACAATCTCGGCTGCCTGCTCGGCGAAGAAGCCCGCCTGCAGGTACACCCGCGTGCGAATTCCCGCCTTCCGCAGTTCGCGCGCCTCGTCGAGCGTGGCAACCCCGAAATGACGGCATCCTTCGTCGATCAACGTGCGCGCCACCGTCACCGCGCCATGCCCATAAGCGTCGGCCTTGACCACGACCATCAATTCGCCGTGCGCGGCCACGGCCCGCAGCGCGCGGAAGTTGGAGCGGAGCGCGCCGAGGTCGATCTCGGCGATAGTGGGGCGTTGCGTTTCAATTGCCATCGAAGGCTGAATCTCTCTCTCCGCGCGCACCGACGCAAGCCCGCTTCGCCCGCTTTGTTGCGGGAGGTGTCACCGGCACATGGCCGCGTCTCCGGCGCGGATGAGGGCGCAAGGGGTCAGCTCGGCGCGCACTCATCTCCAGCAATGCAGCATAAGGGTGCCGCGGAATACATATTTAGTAGTATTTCTCAGTTGATTATATTTTCCCCAGCTTGACGCTAGTAAATTACTAGTTCAAACTTAAGAAAGCCGGAATCGATATAAGAGTCGAGTCCCGACTTGATCCAGCCCTACAGTGGCCCTTCCGCTCGCCTTTGACCACGTTTTGCTAGACCAACGCCATTCGTACTATCGCAAGGCTTGAGGAGGCCCGCATGGCACAACCTCGTCGCCGCCCTCTATCCGCCAATCTATCGGCCGGGGCCGAGAAATTGAGCTTGCTTACCGGAGTGACGGCCGGCCTCGCGTACTCGATCTTCGCCAGCTTTGTTGCGAACGCGCTAACCCCCGTCAGCGGATATCTCGTCGAAGCGGATTCCATTCGCCGCTCCGTATCCGGCCGCTATCATGAAGTGTTCAGCCTCAACGGCGCCATTCCCATCTTGCTGGCATCGCTGATCGTTTTCGTCCTGGTTTGGTGGTCGATGCGTGTGATTCTGGAGCACTGGCAGCGTGAGGATTGGGGGCGCATCGGTTCAATAGACCGAAGCTTGTCAGACGGACCGTCGCTCATACCGGTGATAATCGCGCCGCTGGCGTCTGCAGTGAGTAAGTAAATTCGCATTAAATCGAAATCTCGGTTCAGTAAGAGGAGAAATGACTAATGAGTGGAACAACTGACAAAGTTAAGGGACGCGTCGAAGAAGCGGCTGGCGTACTGACTAATGATCGCAAGCTGAAAAATCGCGGAAAGATGGATCAAGCGGCCGGCAACTTCAAGGATGCGATCGGAAAGACGATCGACAAGGCGGTTGCGGCGGTCAACCACGACAACAAGCGCTAGTAAGTCGCGAGATCTCGAAAAAAATGTTATATACAATTCTGCTCGTAGTGATTGCACTAGCACTATTCGGCGCCCTTCCGATTCATTCTTTCAGTAACCAGTGGGGTTACATTCCCAGCGGCCTGATCGGCACGATCCTGCTCGTGTGGCTGGTGCTGTTCGTCCTCCGCTAGGCCTGAAGCCTCCGCATGGTGCGAAGCGACAAGGTCCTGGCGAGCTCCCGAGGGATGAATAGAAGCCGTTCGTCGTTTTCGCTTGCGGTGCGTGTGGTCGCCGCTTCAAGTCCGGCCACCTCGGCCAACTAAATCCGTGTCAGATCGGAAATCAGGCGCCTGGCCGAAGGGTGGCGCGGAGGGATTCGAGCACAGCCTGCTCGGGATACCTTAATCGCTGGCTGGCGTATCTGTATAATGGCGCTGGCAATGGCGATTGACCTCGAAAACGCGCGCGAGCGGATGGTGTCGAACAGCTCGAACCCCGCGAGATAGAAGATCTGCGCGTGCTCGCCGCGATGCGCACGGTCGCCCGTCGTCGCCATCGCGCAGCCAGACCCATAAAGCAAGAATCATGGCTCAATTGACATTCAACATGGCTGTCATGCAATTCCTGGCAGACCACAGGAATGTTCTTCTCACGAAATTCTTTCTACTCGCCAGTTTCGTCGGGCAAGTCGAGGGATACATCCTTGTCGTGACACTAATCTACGTCATGTTCGACAAGACGCTGGCTGTCCGGCTTGCGGTATTGCTATTGCTGACAATGTGTCTCAATCACGTCCTGAAGATAATCATCAAGAATCCTCGGCCCTTCATCCATGAAGGCACCTATCTCCAGAAGTGGGCGGTATCAACGGAGGATGTAAAAGCACTTGCGACCGAGTATTCAACGCCCTCTGGTCACGCCATGGCCGGTTCGGCTTTCTACTCTTATCTCTACGCGGCTATCGAAAATCGATTCGTAGCAGTCATCGCCGTCATAGCGATTCTTTCCATTGGATTTTCGCGCCCCTACCTCGGTGTCCACTATCCCGGGGATGTTCTCATTGGTTGGGTGATTGGATTGCCCCTCGCCCTCGTAGCGATAAAACGCGCTGATCAAATCAGCGACGGATGGAATAAGCTGTCATATAAGCAGCAAGTGGCGATCACGGTTGCCTCAAGCCTGATTCTCTGGCTCGCCACCATCGCAATCAACGGTTGGCGCATCGACGGTCAGCCCCGCGCACTGTTGGGCTATGCAGGATTTTTGACGGGCATCGTCCTTGCCCGCCCCATTGAGTTGAGCACTGTGAACTTCGATCCCAGAAGCTCCAAACCACTGGCGAAAATGCTGCGATTCGCCATATCCGTTGCCATGGTGTTAGTGGCGCTGCTCCTTCTCGATAAGGCCTTTAGAGCAATAGCCGATGACTTCTCGGTCCTGGGATACATGTTGCAGTACATCCGCTACACCATTGCCGGTGTCGTAAGCATATTCGTCGCGCCTCTACTTTTCACAAAAATCAGATTGGCTGAAACAATCACTGTGGGACCAGCCGAGGCCGCTTCCGGTCTGAATTTGGCCCTTTAAGCACTGTCGGGAACCTGCTCGGGATACCTTAATCGTTGGCCGGCGTATCTGTATAATATTGCCGGCTATGGCGATCGATCTCGAAAACGCGCGCGAGCGGATGGTGCTCGAGCAGCTGGAACGCCGCGGGATAAAAGATCCGCGCGTGCTCGCCGCGATGCGCACGGTCGCCCGTCATCGGTTTCTTCCCGCGCAACTTCACGAGCACGCCTACGATGACGGTCCTCTGCCAATCGGCGACTCCCAGACTATTTCACAACCGTACATGGTCGCGCTGATGAGCGAGGTTGCCGAGCTCCAAGGCGCGGAGAAAGTTCTCGAAATCGGCACCGGTTCAGGTTATCAGACCGCAGTGCTCGCGCGGCTGGCGCGCGCAGTCTATTCCGTCGAGTGCAACGCGCATCTTCACGATCGCGCCCGCGCGCTTCTCAACTCGATGGGCTTCACCAACGTCTATCTTCGATGCGCCGACGGTTCGGATGGATGGCCCGAGGAGGCGCCCTTCGACGTCGTGATGGTGACGGCGGCGATGCCAGGAATTGCTCTTCCGCTGCTGAATCAATTGACGCCGGATGGGCGATTGATCGCGCCGATTGGCGAAGATGAACTCCAGACCCTGGTGCGTATCAGCCACAAGACCGGACACTGGAGCGAGGAATATTTCGGCGAGTGCCGATTCGTAAAGATGACGGGCAAGCACGGCTTCCAAGGTTAGCGCGCTGGATTCGCGCGGCTCGCAGGATGCGGTGCGGCGGGTAGCGGTGGTGACGGACGGCGGATGATGTGATCGGGGAGTGGATGACAGGGACGCGGTGGATTTCGCGCGCGAGCGTGGCAATCGCGCTCGCCGCGTCGCTCGCGCTGGCAGGATGCGTTGGCGGCTCGCCGCCTTCGGCCTACGCTCGCGCCGGTTCGCAACGCCCGGTCACTCACGTCGTCGTCGCGGGCGAGACCGTTTACCATATCGCGATTGAATACGGCGTCAGCGTCGGGCGCTTGATGGTGGCGAACGGGCTCAGCGATCCGCGCGAACTGCGCGTCGGCCAGGTCCTGACGATTCCGGGCGCGTATCGGGCCGCGTCGATCGGGAGTGCGTCGAGCGGGGTGCATCCGTACACCGGTGAGCGGGCGTCGCGCCAATTCCAGTGGCCGGTGTCAAGAGGAGTGGTGGCGTCGGGATTCGGAATCCGCAACGGCGCGATGCACGACGGCGTCGATATCGCGGCGCCGGCCGGCACTCCCGTTTATGCCGCCGACAGCGGCGTCGTGATTTTTTCGGGCACGCTTCACGGCTACGGCAACACTGTGATCATTCGTCACGACGACAATTACGCGACGGTTTACGGCCACAACGAGCGCAACCTGGTAATCGAGGGCGTGCGGGTCGCGCGCGGACAGGAGATCGGCGAGATCGGGCGCTCCGGGCGCACCACCGGCGCCAACCTCCATTTCGAGGTGCGCCGCGACAACGTCGCGAAAGATCCGCTCGCCTATCTGCCCGAGCCCGCATCCTCCGACGGAATCAGCTTTGCCGCGGCCGGCGGCAGCTAGTATCTTTGACCACCGCACGCGAGACTGCCTCAGACCAGTGCGATGGGATCAACGATGACTGCCGAAGAAATCAAAAAACTGATTCGTAACGTCCCGGACTTCCCCAAGCCCGGAATAATGTTCAGGGACTTCACGCCGCTAATCGGTGACGCGCGCGGTTTCGCTGCGGTGGTCGATCAGCTGGCGCAGCCTTACCTCGGTAAAGTGGACGTCGTGCTCGGAATCGAGTCGCGCGGCTTTATCGTCGGCGCGCCCGTGGCGTATCGATTGGGCGTCGGCTTCGCGATTGCTCGCAAGCCCGGCAAGCTCCCGTCCCATACTGTGGATCAGGCCTACGACCTCGAGTACGGCAGCGCGTCGTTGCAGATGCATCAGGACGCGCTCGAAGGCTTGGGTCGCGTGCTCCTGGTCGACGACCTGCTGGCGACCGGCGGCACGGCTGCCGCGGCGCTGCAACTGGTGCAAAAGATCGGTGGAAATGTGATCGGATGCGCGTTCGTGGTCGAGCTCGACGCGCTCAAGGGACGCGAGCGCCTGGCGCCGGTCAACTGCTTCTCGCTAGTCCACTATGATTAAGCGATGCGGAGCCCGATGGATAATCGCGAACCGCGTGCGACTGCAGATTCGGATCGGCGCCGCCTGCTAGTCGTCCTTGGCGTCACGTCGGTCTATTTCGTCACCGAACTCGTCGGCGGCTATCTGACGGGCAGCCTGGCGCTGCTTTCCGACGCCGTCCACATGCTCACCGACATCGCAGCGTTGTGCCTGGGCCTGCTGACGCTGTGGATATCGACGCGGCCCGCATCGTCGGCGAAAACCTACGGCTATCTTCGCGCGGAAATCCTCGGCGCGTTGCTCAACGGGCTTTTTCTCTGGCTGCTGGTGGTCTTCATCTGGATCGAAGCGATCGGCCGGCTGCGAAACCCGCGCCCGGTTTCAGGGCTGGGCGTGATGGCTGTCGCGATCGTCGGAATCGGCGTGAATGCCTTCTCCGCGTGGATGACCTCGACCGACACGCCCGGCGGTCACAAGCACGGAATGGCGCTGCGCGCGGTGTTCGTGCACGTTATTTCCGATCTCGTTGGCTCGGTGGGCGTGCTCGCTTCCGGCGCGCTCAACTATTTCACCGGATGGATGCAGGCCGACCCCGCCGTGAGCATATTGATCGGATGCCTGGTGCTGTACGGTTCATGGGGTCTGGTGCGCGAGGGCGTGGACATCCTGATGGAATCGGTGCCGTCGCATATTGACCTGGACGAAATGCGCAACGACCTGCTGGCCGTCAGCGGCACCGAAGAAGTTCACGACCTTCACGTCTGGTGTCTGACAACCCGGCAGATCGCGCTTTCGGCGCACGCGGTGGTCGCTCCGGATGCGGATCGCGATCGAGTGCTCGCCGAGATGTGCCATCTGCTGCAGACCAAGTTCGACATCCACCATCTAACCTTGCAGCTTGAACGCGACAATCGCCGCGAACGCGAGCCGGAACATTTCTGATTCAACCCCATTTCTGATTCAACCCGATGATGCTGCAAATGCTCAACTGATGGCCACCTCGGAACCGCGCGATCCGGGCGTGGACGACGCGGACACGCCGGAGTTGTACGACGAGCCCTGGGTTATTCCGCCATTTCAGCCAATTCGAGCGATCGGCGCTGTCATCCTGATCGCGTGCGGCTTCGCGCTCTATGAATATGTGCTGGTGTCGTTCTGGTCGGTGCCGTGGATGGGCATTCACGAACGAATTCCGTGGCCCGCGTTCGCGATCGCGGCAGTTGCGATTGTGTTTTCGATTGCGGGGTTGCGACTCGCGCTGGGGCTCGATTCGCCGCACGCCAAACTCGGATTCGGTCTGCTCGCATTCCTGGTATGCATCGTCGTTGGAGCGGGCGGCGGCCGATTCGTCAGCTACGCAATGCGCGGGACGCTGAATCCGCCGTTTAAGCTGAAGCTCGCGGTGAGACAGCAATTCCCAAGCTTCGCGCTCGTCGATCAGAACGACTCGATCCGCCGTGGACCGGCGCCTTCCGATGCGGATGCAAGTCTGGTTTTCGTCTATCGCGGAGACTATTGCCCGTTCGCGCGGTTCGAACTCGCTGAACTGACCGCACGTGCCGACGATTTTCGCCGCGCCGGCGTTGATACGGTTGGCATCAGCGCCGATCCCATCGAAAGATCGAAGATGCTCGCGGGATTTCTCCGCACGAAAATCCCGCTGCTGAGCGATACCCTCGAATCGATCCTCGCACCGCTCGGTCTCGTGCAGCATCATCGCAATGCCGAGCCCGACAACGCGATACCTGCGTTTTTTATCGTCGATCGAAGCGGTGTCGTGCGATGGATTTTTACGTCGCCCTATTATCGTGAACTGCCGCTGCCGGATACTCTCCTCGACGCCGCAAAGTCAGTCATTGCCGGCGAGTCCACGACGCGTCGAGCGCCGACAGCATCGCAGCAGTAGCGATGGCCGGCGAGTCGGCGGCAAATATCGCACCGATCGAGGCGACTCCTGCCAGCCGCGCGGCCGGATCGGCAGATGCGAACAATTCGCGCGTGCGATCGGGCGTGATGCCGCCGAGTGCGAAGACCGGAATTGCGCCCGCGCCGCACGCCGCCTTAAGGCCGCTCGGACCGCACGCGGGCACGGTCGCGGGCTTCGATAGCGGATCGAAGACGGGACCGAAAACCGCGAAGTCGGCGCCCTCGCGCGCGGCGGCGGCTACATCGGGGGGCGAGTGACTCGATACTCCGATGAGTCGATCGGGCCCGAGCAGCTTGCGCGCCATGCTGACGCCGATGGAATCGAAGGGAAGATGAACACCGTCGGCATCCGCGGCGATTGCTACATCGGCGCGATCGTTCACTATCAGCGGCGCATCGGCGCGCGTGCAAATTGCCCGAAGGCGGAGCGCCAGTTCGTAGAGAGCGCGGGCGGATAAATCTTTTTCGCGGAGTTGCAAGGCGACAGTTCCGGGCGGCGCGGCTTCCCGCGCCACTGTCAGCGCGGCTTCGCATGCCGAAATCAGATCGCCGTTCTTTACGACGCGGCGATCGGTGATCAGATAAAGTCGAAAGCTGACACGCGGCCGCGACGACAAGGCGGCCTACCCTATCAGGCCGGTCAGCGGGCTGGACGCGGTCGCGTAGAGCTTGCGCTCGATTCGGCCGGCGCGATACGCCAGGCGCCCCGCCTCGACCGCAAGCTTCATCGCAAGCGCCATCGCAAGCGGGTCCTTCGCGCCCGCGATCGCGGTGTTCATCAGCACGCCGTCGCATCCGAGTTCCATCGCCTCGGCGGCGTCGGACGCGGTCCCCACGCCCGCATCGACGATCACCGGCACCTTCGCCTGTTCGAGGATGATCGCGAGGTTGAACGGATTGCGGATTCCCAGGCCTGAGCCAATCGGCGCCGCCAGCGGCATCACCGCCACGCATCCGATCTCCTGGAGCCTCAGGCAAGTCACCGGATCGTCGGTGGCATACGGCATCACCTTGAATCCCTCCTTGACGAGGACGCGGGCCGCTTCGATCGTCGCAACGACATCGGGAAACAGCGTCCGCTTGTCGCCGATCACCTCGAGCTTCACCAGTTCGCCCACGCCGACCTCGCGCGCGAGGCGGCAGGTGCGAACCGCCTCGTCGGCGGTGAAGCATCCGGCGGTGTTGGGAAGAATCTGGTAGCGCTTGGGATCGAGATAGTCGAGCAGATTTTCCTTGCCGCGATCGGTGATGTTCACGCGCCGCACCGCGACCGTCACTATTTCGGCGCCGCTTGCTTCGACGGCAGCCTTGGTCTCGGCGAAGTCGCGATACTTGCCGGTGCCGACGATCAGACGCGATTGGAATTTCAGCCCGCCCAATTCAAATGGAGTGTCCTGCATATTTTGCCTTGCGGTTTCGGCGACTAACCGCCGCCGACGAAGTTGATTATCTCGACATGGTCGCCCGCCCTTATCATCGTCTCCTCGTATCTGGCCCTTGGCACGATCTCGTGGTTGATCTCGATGGCCACGCGGCCGCGGCGCATGTTCAGGCGCTCCAGCAGAGCGGTCAACGGCGTGTCGGCGTAGAGAGGGTACGGGTCGCCGTTGAGTGTGATTGAGGTTGCGATGGAGTCCGACATTTTTGAGCCGCTTCCCTCGTATTGGGAAGCGGCCCGGGCGCAACCGCGAAGGTTGCGCTGTCGGCTTCCCTACGCCGGCATTACCCGGATCAGGTTCGAGGGGTTCCCGCAGGATCTCAGTGCGTAACGCACACCCCCAGCCCAATCCGACTATACGATCAAGCTCGCGAGGTTGTCAAAAA
>Ga0208355_1000606_pt1 | contig 16237 bp, 8 predicted proteins | sample NGESurdeep072012_6_FD_184458 | JGI IMG/M metagenome (GOLD analysis project Ga0208355, IMG submission 184458) | Arctic peat soil microbial communities from Barrow, Alaska - NGEE Surface sample 210-3 deep-072012 (SPAdes) | ecosystem: Environmental > Terrestrial > Soil > Wetlands > Peat ... | reverse complement strand
GAACGCGGCGGTGCGACAAGCGGTCACTGGAATCTCGCCCCGCTCCCGGCCCGCAGGGATTCGATCGCAGCTCGCGGCCGAAAATCACGGCGGTCTCCGTTGAGCTGCCGGTTCTCGTCGTCGGGTCGTCGTTCCTCAAACACGGGCAGGGCGCGCTCTGCACACATCGCAGCCCAGCGTGCGATCGCCTTATGGATAGAGGGCTCAGGGTTCGCCCAGTCCTTCGATGACTCGGACACACCGCCATCGTCCCAGGAACCGAACTGAGGAACATCAGCCGCCGGGTGGTTGTGCCCGGACTGGCTGCGCGTACGCAATGATGTTGGCCCGATAAGGGATCCCCTGTCAGGGCTGACGCGTCGGGCTCTCCTCCAGTTGGTATCGACGGAACCCACGCCCTTCGTAGTTGGACAGGGCGTGGTGGTGGTCGCGGCTGGAGGTGTGGAGCCAGACTCGCGACACCGCAGGATTAATATCCCAAGCCAGGCGAACCCCGACCGTCAGGAAGTGACTGCCGAGCCCCTGGCCGATGTGGTCTGGCAGCAGTCCGAAGGTGTCTACCTCGACCTCACCGCCCGGCGGCACGTCCAGGGAGAGCAGCCCTGCTGGTGTGCCGTCGATGAAGGCCACCCAGTGTCGCACGTGTGGTCGAGTCAGGTAGGTCTGCCATTGCTGGTCATCCCACCCCTGACTGGGCCACTGCTCACCGTCTCACCGATCCGCGACGCCGACGGCGCGGTCATCGGCGCATCCTCAATTACCCAGGACGTGACCGAGGCCAGGCAGGCCTACGAGGCCGCCCGGTCGATGATCGAGTCGAGCCTGGACTCGCTGGTCGCGATCAGCCCCGAAGGTTTGATCACCGACGCCAACGAGGCCCTGGTCAAGACCACCGGGATCCCCCGGCACGAACTCATCGGGACCACGTTCTCTGACTGTTTCACCGAACCGGAGAAGGCCGAGAAGATCTACAAGCTGGTCTTCGCCGAGGGGATGGCCGTGGACTACCCGTTGACCCTGCGCCATCATAACGGACACAAGACGCTCACCGAGGTGCTGTACAACGCCTCGGTCTACCGCGACGCCGGCGGGAAGGTCCTCGGCGTGTTCGCCGCCGCCCGCGACGTGACCAACCAGAACCAGGCACATAGAGAGATTGCCCAGCAGCAAGCAGGGGAGCTGGACCAGTTGGCCGAGCTAGAGCAATTCCAGAGGCTAGCTGTTGGGCGTGAGCTCAAGATGATCGAGCTGAAGAAGGAGATCGAACATCTCGAAGCACTCCTCCTCCCGCCAGACGAAGCCGAGCCAAGCGACCAACGCTGAGGGTAGGCCCCCGGAAGCCACGACAACCCAGCCCGGTGCTTGGGCCGTCCCACAACAGGAACGCTGACTGACTCACTGAATGCCTCGAGTTGGACACCCGCGACTGCGTAAGCCGGTGCCGTTCGCCGATCCCCATGTGACGATCGTCGGCGCAAGAGCCGATGGCTGCGACGGCGTCCGCTGGCCGTTCTGCTTCCGGGACGGCAAGCGGTCGACAAAACACGTCCGCACATCAGCGATGTGGCGTTGGTAGTAAAGCCGAACGTACGATCACGGGCACGACCAGCTCAGGCTCCCGGGCCCTGACTTGTCTCGGCCACAACCTTTCTCCAACGGGCTATGAAACCGCCCAGGAGGCCCTCATAATGACACCGGAGAAGAAAGGAGCCCGGTATGGGAGACAACCAGACACGCAGCAGAACCGTCGCCGGCGGCGTCGTGGTCGATCAGTGGTTGTCGGCGAATTTGAATGCGGGCGTCTTCGAGATCACGATCGAAAGTCTGGACACCGCAGGCTGTTCGGTCGCAGTCGATGTCGTGCTCACGAGGGCCGATGGCAGCCTCGAGACACTCACGTTCGTCGAGGTCGCGCCCAATGACATCCTTCCTTCGGGCCCGCATCATTTTGTGGTCGCCGGGGTCATTGGAGGAACTGTTGTGCTGCGGGCCCTGCCGCTGTCGGACGCTGATCCCGGTGTGTGCCCGGTGTCCTACACCTTCAAATGGGCCGGCTGACGCGGGCCGTGTCCACTTTGCTCGCGGTCGTGAACCGGCCGGGGATGACATCGAGGTAAAGGAGGATGGGGATGCTTGAGGATTCTGTCGGTCGCAGCCGGTCGGTGCAGCCCGATTCAACGATCGATCGGTGGGTTGTGGCGATGCCGACCTCGTCACGGTTTCTCATTCAGATCGAATCGTTGAACGGTACCGGGGCCATCGTGCGCGCCACCAACTCGATCGCCGGCCAGCCCGACACGCTTTTGCTGACGGCCCCGTCGGGGACTTTCCCATCCGGGCCGCACCTGCTATTGATCGGTGCCGACTTCCGGGCTGTGGAGCTCCGATCGCTGCCGGCGCAGGACCCGAGCCAGACCTCGTGCGACATCTCCTACACGGTGAAGTGGTTGTAACCGGTCCAGCCGTTACCTCCCGCTCGCGCCGCCCTGCGGTTCACGTTCGGCGGTGACCGTGCAGTCCGACGGCCGGCTGACCGCGTTGACAGCGACCGGAACCGGCGCGGCGCACGTCGCCGCGGGCGGCACGGTCATCATCGCGGGCGGTTCGCCTTCACCGACCTCACGGTCGAGGTCCTGCGCGCCGACGACCTGTTGGCGGTGCGGTTCACCGTCCCCAACGGGACCCTGAATGCGACCCGGCCGCTGTTCGTCATCGTGCCGCTGCCGCCGCAGCATTTGTCTGAGGCGCCGTTCACCGAAGGGCTGCCGCGCACGACGACAGAGTCGTGTACTTCCGGACGATCTCCGCCTGACCGAGCGTGAGCAGCGCCCCCACTTCACCCATTCGGCTTAGTCCGCGGCTATGTGTAGCGCGGTCACGGTGGTGCTTACACAGCGGCAACATTCCGGTGACCTCAGTAAGCGGCGGCATCAGATCGGCCGCTGGTGATGGCCCGATCTCGCCCGGCGTCATCTGAGACTCGACCCTCATCTGGCCGCCGTTGGGGCATGCGGTCACCCAACGGCGGCACAGCTATGCCCGCAAGACCGCGACAACATGACGACGACCGCGACAGCGTGACGACCTTCAGTCCGGCCCGAACGTGCATCCTCGGGCTCCTTACATCGTCACCGAAAGTGACGCGTTCATCATCATCTGACGCGGCCGTCAACAGTGGGCGACCCCCACGACCCCAGGTCCGAAATAACCCAGTCCCAATCTGCTTCAGCCCAAACCGCTACGGCCAACGGCACACCTAATGGCACCCGTGCCGTTCTCTGATGCGGACGAGCGCTTACCCACCTGGGAGATAGCGTTTCGGCGCAGTTTGTTGCCTTCGAACACTTGGGCAGCGCTGGTCAGTCCGGGTTGGCGGCGGACCGCGCGATTGTCGAGTCGAAGGCAAGCCCGCTCGATCCCTCCCCGCGTCCGACCATGACACGACGCGTGATCCAGCGGATGTAGGAGCCATCAATGCGGCGAGTGAGCGTTGGCACCCGACGCAGTAGCGCACCTTCGCGCGGGATCTCCTCATCACGAATGGACATCGACTCACTGGGACGCAGGCTCACCCCGACGGGCTCGACCGGCTGGTCGCTACGCAGCATTGAGCCCTTCGCCAAAGCAATTGTGGCGTAGCCGGTGCTATATGGCAGGAATGGAATCCACCAGGCGGGAACCTCGGTCTGCAACAGGTAGTCCAGTTCCGCGCTCGGGTCCGTGCCCGGCTGGAACGGTGGCGGGTACCCCTCGTCGCGACGGTTGCGCGTGTTGCCGCTCGGCCCCTGTACGGAACGCTCGACGGCCCATGCCGAGTTGGCCATCTCATCGCGCAGGAAGAGGACTTCCTCCAGCGGCGGGCCGTCCAGCACGCTGGCGGCAGACGGCGGAACGAACAAGCCGGGTAGCGTCCTGTCGGTCCCGGCGACGCTGACCTCGAACATGCGGAATGTTCCGGTGCGACCGGAGTCGTCAGCCCTGGCGACGGGCAGCCGTTCGGCGAACGTCGTCGTGTAGCTGACCTCGTCAAGTCGTGTGTACGAGCCGAGCGGCACGTCCACGGGGACCACCAGCCAGTCGTTGCCGTATACCGTGGCGAATTCGACAAGGAGAAGCCGCGCGAGGTCGTGTGGCTGGACCTCCAAAGCACCGAGGTTGACCTGGCCGTCCTCGAACTGCCAGTACCGATCGGCGGGCATCCCGGCAAAGCGCAATGGCGTCGCGAGCATGGTCTGCTCCGGGGTTGGCGGGGCGGGGTTTCCGGGCGGGCCGCAGGGATCTGTGTCGCTCGCGGAATCGACGTCAGCCCAGTCCACCCGACCACCGCCGAACGAAGGCGCACGGAACGTCTGCGAGCCGACGTTGAGCCCAAAGCGGTACTCCAGTCGCTCGTCGATCCAGCAGTCCAGGGTAGGGTCCGGGTTGGGGGCGATCTGGCCGCGGTACCAGCCGTACCACCTGTTGACGGCGGCCAAGGCGACCGTCACATCGGGGGCGCCGACCACCCATGCCGGCAGGGCGGCCGGCAGATCGGCTGCAGCCGAGGTGGCCGCGAGTTCGGCGTCGGGGAGGCGACCGCCCAGCACAGCCAACAGCCCGGGAGCCGAACCGTCGAACGGGTCCTGCCACGGAAGGGCCAGAGGGAACCGCGAGAGCATCGCACTCAACGTGGGGCTGCCGGGACTGACGTCTACGCCCGCATCAGCCAGCTCGGCGACCAGTGCGGCGCCGCCCTCGGCCCTGGCGCGCAGCACAGGTCCGCGAGCCTGAGCCGGTTCGCGCTCGATCGAAGGCTCGAGCAGGTCCCCATCGGGCAACGGCTGCGCGGCGCCTGCCGGTGTGTCGCCCGGAAGCCACGACGAGACGGGTACCGTGGTGCTGCCCACATGCACGGCGACGGGGCTGCCCGCATCCTCGGCCGCGAACTCGCCGAACTGCCACTGCCGGGCGAGTAGCCACAACGGGTCGTGCAGCCGTGCCTCGAGCCCGGGCGTGGGGTCCCCGGAGACCGACTGCGGTTCGAGACGGGTCCAGCCCGGGGGGTGCAGCAGGAACGAGGCGGCGATGCTCGCCGACACGGCGTTCGCGCGAAAGCCGTCCGCGACAGTCATGGGCCGGTCTCCTTGACGTAGGGGAGCACTCGCGAGACCTGGGCGATCTTGGTCGTCAGCTCTGCAAGGTTGAGAACAGGTTCGCCCTGCAGCTTCCACGACTGGTCCTGGATGGCCGGCAGGATCGGGCTCGGCGTGGTGATCCTCTCGAGAGTCACGGCCCGCAGGCGGGCCAGCTCGCGGGTTTCGGTGAGAAGCGTGATCAGGGCCTGTGAGCTCCACCGGCTACCGTCCGGCGAGATGGCGAGCAGGATCACCTGCGGGGCACGAGCACCCGGCGAGTTGGCATTGACCGCGAGCCCCGTGGTGATCGTCGCGTTGCCGTCGGGGTTTCGCCGGGGAAGCTGCTCAACCCACTCGTCGACGACGAAGCCGGCGATCGGACTGGTCCCGTCGTAACCGGTCGGCGCGTCGATGACGACATCGGTGACCGGCTGGTCGGGGCTGGCCTCACCGGGTGCCAGCGGCAGTCCCAGCCAGGCTGTGGTTCCCGAGGTGCCGCTAGCCGCCAGCTGGGCGATACGCAGCGAGCGCCCGGCGCCAGGCGACGTGCCGGTGGCGTCACCCATGAGCAAGGTCTCGGTGTACCTGGCAAGGTCCGGACGCACCGTCGCCAGATCGAGCAGCCACCGGCGAACCGCGGTGTGGCCCGGGTCCACGCCGCCGAGGACGGTGCTGAATAGGTCGCCGGCGCCGGTGACAAGCGGGAGTACGACGAATCCGGCCCCGAATACCGCCTCTCCCAGTGCCCGGGCAGATGTGGCGTCGGTGACCGTGATCGCCGAGGCTGCCGCGCTGCGTTTGCGCGCCTCGGCCAGCGCGACCTGCGCGGTCGCGGCCCCACCAGCGGGAAGGGCGATGCCATACGCCCGCAGCGCGTCCACGGCGGCCTGCACGGCGCTGGGATCAGCGGGGTCGGCGCTGAGTGCGGTGTCCAGATCGGCGGTCTTCTGCGTCAGCCCCGCCACGACCGGCTGCAGCCGGGCCGTCAGGGCGCTGGGGTCGGGAGTGCGGGTGGGCGGGTCGTTGGGCCGTGCGAACGAGTGCGGGCTGATGCTGGCCGATCCGGCGATCAACGTATGGAGCGCCCGGGCGGCGATTGCGACTTCGCCGATCGCCAGAAGCCCCGCCGGCCAGGCCGGATCGGGCAGCAGGGGCAGGGGATCGCCGCCGAGGGCGGGCACGAGCGCGCGCAGCCTGGCGTCGAGGGCGGCCGCGTTCAGCGTGAGCACGCCGCCGGTCTCGGACACCGTCGCCGTTGCGCAGTCGAAGACGACGTCAAGCGCGGAGAGTCCCGCCGCGTCGAGGGTGGTGCGGGTGCTGTCGGCGGCGGTGTGGATGACGATCGAGCTGGCCGGGCCGAGCCGGTTCTGCGCCCACGCGGCCAGGGCGGGCTCGGCTTCTGCGCGGGGGGTGCCCGCCGACCACCCCGACGAGCCGGCGCCCGAGTCGTCGACCAGCACGAGGACGCGTTGGGTCACTGCGGCGGCCCTGGTCGGGGTGCGCACGACCTCAGGTTCGACCGGCGCGACGTCTCCGCCCGCCGCCGCGGACATCGTGGCGGCGGCCCGGGCGGTGTTGCCCTGGACCAGGTGGTGGACCGACTCGGCGAGCAGCACGTCTGAGACTGCGTCGTAGACGCCTTCGGCTTCGCGCAGGATCGTCTCGATGGCGGGTTGGTTGGTGGCGATTGTCGGCCACGGCGTCCCCGCATCAAGGTAGGGGTTCTCGGGCGCGGTCGTGAGCTTGGTCCAGATCGCGGCGCGGGGCAGGGCGAGCAGGCGCACGCCGTCCACCACCGCGCTGGCCCCGATCGCCTCCTGGGCGCCGGCGGGCAACGCGTCGGCCACCATCTGCCCGGCGGAGATCGGGGCGAGGGAGCGCAGCGAGAGGGTGTAGACGTCGAGGTGTTCCTCGTGCAGACGCCGCTCGATGAGGTAGCCGATGAGCGCTCCAAGCGGTTGTCCGGCGCGCACTCCGTCCATGATCGAGGTCGCCGTCCGTACCCTCGCGCTGGACAGGTCGACGGCCAAGGCGCCACTGCCGGCCGCGTCAGGGTTGTGGGTCAGGTAGCCGCTGCGCAGCACGCCGGCGGTCGCCGCATGGGTCAGGCTCGGAGCGTGGACGTACCCGCCTTGGCGTGTTGTGACGACACCGGGGGCCAGGGCCTCCACCCACCCATACGCGCCGAGCAGCACCCCCGTCGGTGCCGAGCCGCGCAGCGTGGTCAGCCGGCGGGTGGGCAGTGAGCTCACCCACGCGTCGTAGCGGTGGCTTGCGCAGTCGAGGCTCTGGGCGAAGGCGAACCCGCGCTGGTCGATCGGTGCCTGAACGAGCATCAGCGCCGCCGCCTGGAACTGCGCCAGCCGTGCCTTGGCCCGCAGCCACGCGCCGAGGGCGGTGACCGCGACCTCCTGCGCCAGCGACCCCGGCAGCTTCGTGCTCAGGGCTACGTCGGCCAGGCTCGTCCGCGCGGACACCACCGGCTGCAGGGCCGCCAGTGCGCAGGGTCCCGATGCGCCGAAGCGTGCATCCAGGCGTGACGCGGCGGCGTGCAGCTGCACCGGGTCGGCCCGGCCCTCGCTCGCCTGCTTCACGAGCGCGCTGTAGCGGTCGATCTCCTTGCCCAGCAGCGGGCCACTCTGGTCGAACACGAGCCCGATCTGCTGGGTTGGCGCCGCCTGGTCGACGTCCTGCTGCTCGGCGGCCGCGCAGATCTCGAGCAGTGCCTGCAGGACCGATGCAACGGTCCTGGGCTGGTCGTTGACCAGTGCCTTGTAGAAGCCGAGATCCCCCACGACGCCCGCGTCGGTGTCGTCGGCCACCAGTGGCAGGCCGAGCGGGCGCGTGGTCTTGCCGACGGCGCCGCGCAACCCGACGGCACCGGGCACGCCCAGCTGCAGGAAGAGGGTCTCGATCATCTGGTCCTGGGCTGCCTGGTTCGTCCCCCCGGGGTCGATGTTCCACAGGAGCTGCACCGCGCTGAGGAGCCCGTCCGAGCCGATGCTTCGCACCCGGACCCCGAGCGAGTGCGGCGCGCTGCCCAGTACCTCCAACAACGCGTCGTCCAAAGCACCGGTGCCGACCCTGGGTACGTTCGACAGCCCTGCAGCCACCAGGGGGTAGGCGTTGCGAAGGATGGCGAGCATCGGAGACTCCACTGCCGCCGAGCCGTCCGGCTGCCAGGAAGCCTGCACCGCCGAGACGGGCAGCACCCCGTACGGCTGGTCGCCAAGTCGCAGCAGCGGCAGTGGACCGCCGCCGCGGACGCTGGTCTGCCACCAGTCCCGCCAGGACTCGCGGATCTCGTCGGTGACGTGGGGGGTGGGCATGCTGCCCGCGACGAGTCGTTCGATGAAGGTGCCCCAGGTGGCCTGCCACAGCGCCGTGTTGCTCGCGGCGGCCAGTGGCCCGGCGCCCTGGTCGGCGCCCGGCCACGTGGCCAGGCCGGTGTCGGAGGAGGCGTTCAGGCCGAAGGCTGTCGCGGCTACCGTCGCGTCGGTGCCGTCGGCGCCTAGCGGAGGCGTCGTGCCCGGTGGGATGCGGGCGGGTCGCGCTGACCAGGTGGCGCGGTCCGTCTCGGTGTTGTTCGTCGGTGTGCCCGCGGTGACGAACCCCGCGCCCTCGCTGTAGCGGTGCGCCTCGAGCAGGGCGTCGAGCTCGACTGCCGCGTCGGCCGGCGCCAGGCTGGCCCGGACGCCGAAGGCCAGCACCGTGTCGATGGGAGCGTTGGGTAGCGCCAGCGGCACGTTGACCAGCATGCCGACCGCCTCGGCCTGGGCCGGGTCGATCATCCACTCCATGCCCGGGCCCAGGGTCACAGTCCCGTTCTTCACGAGCTGGTCAGGGTCCGCGGTCGGTGGCAGGCCCACCACCAGCGACGTCGGGACGGGCGTCCCGGTCCCCTGGCTGACCTGGCCATCCTGGAGCGCGACAACCATGAACCGGTCCGGCAGGGCGCGGGCGAAGGGCGCGAGCTGCTGCAGCCGTGGCGGGTTGCCGAGCACAGGGATCGCGCCGGCCACCGCAGGGTTCGGCCGGGTGCTCAGATCCGGGCTGAGCGCCGCGGCCACCCATTCTGCGCGGGCGGGCTTCACGGTGGCGAGCAACCTCTGCCAGGCCGCATCCTCGGTGGTGCTGCCGTCCCAGATCGCCTGCCAGTAGGCGGTGCCAGCGGTTCGCTCGTCATCGGACAGACCCCGGTCCAGCCTGTCGACATGGACGTCGTCGGGGAAGATGCGCACCCGCAACGTGGCTCCGTCGGCGCTGTACCGGGTCTCGAGCCTCACCGGCAGCAGAGCGAGCGGCACATCGGGCTCGCCGTCGCACACGTCACCGGCCAGAGCGCCGATCACGGCGGCGAGCTGGCCGTCCAGGGCGGTGAGCCCGCCCAGGGCGCTCCGGCGCTGGGCGAACAGGTCCGTGGCGGCCGCGCCGGCCGCTGCCGTGACGGCCGTGTCGCCCACCGCGGCGGAGTCCGTGGCGAGCTGGCGTTGCGCGTCGGCCTGCCCGGCCAGATCGGCCGCCTGGGCGATCAGCTGGGTGCGCTGCTGGGCGAGGTCGCGAGCCGCTGCCCGAAGGCCATCCAGTGGATCAGCCATCAGATCTTCCCCGTTCCGCTGAGCATCGCCTGGCCGTAGAACGCTGCACGCACCGGATCGCGGAGCAGGACGTGTGCGGTGCTGGCCGCCTCTGCACCGAAGGTGATGCTCGGGCCGCCTGTTGTGTCGGGGAGCGTGACGGTCTGCCACCCGTCCAGGAAGCGACCGAACCGGAGTTTGACCTGGTTCCACGCGAGCTGGTCACGCGTCGGTGCCGGCGTCTGCGCCGGCGTCTGGTTCGGTGCTTCCGCCAGCCCGAACCGGGGCGCGGTCGGGTGCTCGGCAACCACGAACCACCAGCCGACGCCGCCGGTGTCGGCCTGGATGTCTGCGAGCGTGAGCTGGAAACCGACCAGAGTGATGTCGGGAGGCAGGTGGCCATGGAACGAGATGGTGGCCAGCGTGTCGGGGGCCGCGATCGGATCCTCGAAGGTCGGCACCCCCGAGACGTCCACGGTTGCCGCGCGCATCGCCAGGATCATCGCGTTGGGGTAGCGGCGGATCAGCTCGCCCCGGACCATCAGCACGATCCCGTCCAGGGAAGGGTCGAGGTGGCTGCCCAGATCGGTCGACGTGAAGTGTGCGAGGTCCTGTTTGAGGTCGTCCTTGGCGCGGTTCCAGAAGCGCCGGAAGTAGGTGCCGCGCTGGTCGGTGGGGTAGCCACGCCACAGCAGTTCGCGACCCATCTCGTGGGACAGACCCCCCAGGAATGACTCGACGAACTTGGGGTTGCTGTTCAGGACGGTGACGATGTCCGGCTGGGGGAACCTGTTCAGGCCCGGCAACAGCCAGTCGCGCGAGTAGGCGTCCAGTGCCTCGTACATGGGCCGGGTGAAGACCGGGGCAGCCATCACCGGATTCAGGAGCAGGTCGTCGAACCAGTTCGCCGGCAGCCAGGCCGCCGCGCCGATCCGACTCCTCATCCGGGCCGTCAGGTTGACCGCGGGGTCGACCAGCGCAAGCAGCGCCGAGCCGGTGATCTCTACCCCGGGCCGCAGCGGTGTCCCCGGCCAGGCAGGCGCGACCAGATCTGCCCCGATCTGCGCGAACCCCCCACCAATGGCGTCGGCGGTGGCTTCGCGGGCCTGGGCCAGGACCGAGGTGAGCGCCTCGCTCGGGGGCGGTGGTTCCACCTTGATGCCCGCCAGGATTGTTCGGGCGACCACCTGGGCGTCGTCGGCCAGCTCCGGGATGACCTGCACGGACCGGGCCAGGGCGGCAGCGCTGAGCGCCCACACCGGCGCCGTGCCCTTGCTCGCCGCGGCGGCGCGATCCAGCTGGCTCAGCAGCTGCTTGCCCACGAACGCGGCGAAGTCCGCCGGGTTCGGCGCGGCCGCGCGGACCTGGTCGGCGACGGCGTCGATGGCCGCGGGCGCAGCCCCGAGCCCCTGCCCAGCCGCGTCCAGTGCGGCGGCGATCGCTGTGGGGTCGCCGCCCAGCGCGGGAGCCACACGCTGCGCGTCGAGCGCGCCGGCGACCCCGGCGGACACGGTGGTCACGCCGTCCAGCTCCTGGTAAGGGCGCTGCATATCCCGCGCCGTGTCACCGTCGGCGACCAGCTTGCCCTGACTGCCCGGGTCGGCGGCGATGACGCGGGCCAACCCGCCCAGCGGCCTGGTCACTCGGCGGAACGCCGAGGTCAGCGCCGAGTCGGCCAGGTTCGAGGCGCCCACGTCGGCGGCCACGGTGACCCCTGGGTGGGTCAGTACCCGCGACTGAACGCGTCGGGTGGTGGCCAGCAGGTTGCCGAACGACAGCGGGCGCAGGTGCCGGGTGTAGGACGAGCTCCCGACGAAACGGGCCAGCTGTGCCCACCGCAAAGCCCGGTTGGCCGCGTCGACCTGGCCGACCTGAGCCCAGGCCGACTGCATCAGCTGCTCCTGGTCCTTCTGGACCACCCGCGAACCCAGGCCTGCGGCGACCCGGTGGGCCGGGGTCATGTTCAGCTCGCCGAACCAGTCGCCGTCGCGGTCCGGATCGACGCGCGAGACGGCAGCCTGATACCGGTCGTAGATCTCGGGCCCGACGATCGGCCTCGGGACCGGGTCGGCGGGGTTCGCGGTCTTTGCTGCAAGGATGCTGGGGCGGTTCAGCTCGGTCCGCAGCGCCTCGATCTCGGGGGGTGGCCACTGCGCGGTCTCGGCGGTGAGCGCCTCAACCTCGGTCGGGTCCTGGCTGCCGGCGTCCGGCAGGGTGGGACTGTAGAGGGGCGCCCTGACGGTCTGCAGGCGCCCGGGGTCGCCGGGGCCCAGTGGAGGCAGGCCGCCGCCGGGAGTGGACATCTGCGTGAGCCGTCGTCCGACCTGCCAGGGTGCGGGCACGCCGTGCAGCTTGGCGGCCAGCGAACCGAAGTCGCCCGCTAGCCCGGTCGCGAACCGCCACGAGGAGTAGACGGGCAGCTCGATCGGGGTGTCTGCGTCTGATCCATCAGGGCTGCGTACCCATGCCGTGTCGAGCTTGTCCGGGGCCGGCGTGCCCAAGCCCGTGGCGCTGCCTGCGTTGTACAGCGGCACGACGCATGCCAGGTACTGCCGATCGGGATCGAGATGGCGCGGACAGAGCAGCCGCGAGAGGTTGGCCGGACCGTAAGACGCAGTCAGCCGGTCGTCGACGGACGGACCGCTGCCGGGCGGCCCCACGAGCTGGGCATGCGCCCAGGCCCAGGCGTCGTCGGTCTGCTGGAGCTCACCGAGGTAGGTCGCCACCTGGTCCGGTCGACCTTGCGCGCCCGGGCTGAGGGTGTACCGGCCCTGCTCGAGCACGATCAGCGCGATCCATGGCGTGAGCCGGTCCCCTGGCTGTACAGCCTGCGGGCTGAACAGCCAGGGGACGACCGGCCGGTCGAACTCAACATGGGCCAGGAAGCTGTCCTCTGCGTTCGTCGTGCCGGGCTCGGGGTAGCGGCGGATGATCTGCCGCTCGTCCAGGCCCAGCACGTCGCCCGGCCCCCGAACCTGGATCCCCGTGACCGTCGCGGTGACTTCCCCGGACGCGGCCTGCACCGGGACGGCGACGTCGATGCTCGCCCGCAGCTCGCCGTTCGCGCTGGTGACGACGGCTCCGACTCCGCTGCGTACCCACGGCAGAAACGTGTAGGAACCAATGACGATGTTCTCGGGCGTGAACGGCGTCTGCGGAGGTATCCGGTAGGCATCGGCCACGAAGTTCGGGAGGTCGCCGAGCGAGCCCGTCATCGGATTTCTCCTAGGGTGGAAACCCGGTCGCTGCGGGCCGGGAGGAAAACCGTCCGGCTGTAGGTGGAAGGTTGTACGTTGCTTCCTGTCGGGCGATAACCAAGCCCGGTTGTACGTGCACGGTTGGTAGACCAGTAGTTGTGTGAACCGCGGCAGGGCATGCGGTGGCAGCGCGTGGAGACTTGGGAGTTTTGGCCCTGTCTGTGAAGCGCGAACCTCAACATGTCGCCTCCGGGTAGCAGTTGGAATCCTGGTCATTCATGGCCGGGAACATGTCAAGGGCCGACCCCCGCGCCCGCGAACTGGGCGGTCCCGGGGGGCAGCGTGCTCACGAGGTTGGCCGCCGCCGTCGTGGTCATCTCCTGAGGGCCCACACCTGCTAGTAGCGCCAGATCGGCGGTGGAGCGCACCGTCCCCCTGCCAGGGTCGGCCACGTGGACGGGATCGGCGACGACGGCGTACGGGTTGCCCTTGACAACGTGCACCATGCCGGCAGGACCCGTGGCCAGAAGATGATGGTTGAGCGCGGCAAGAGACTGGAACCCCTCCGGTCTGCGCGTGTTCAGATCCGGGTAGTGGGTGTCCCACTGGTAGCTCGTCCCGGACGGGGTCCCATATCTGGCCGTCTCGGCGGCGATCACGATGCCAGCCGGGAAAGGCTCGAACGCAGGCAGGGACAGCTTCTGGTCGTCAGTGAGGTTCAGGAAGTTGGCGGGAGAGAACAGCTCGGTGGCGTGTGCGACGGCCTTGGCCACGGCGCCCGGCTGGCCGTTGGCGGACAGGGTTGGCTGTCCGAGGTTGATCCGATGGTCGTCGACCGGGTTGGCACCGACGTGGTCAATGACCGTCTCGAGCGGGGCGATGTGCTGGCGGGCCTCCAGAGCGCCCAACGGGTGGACCACCGGCGGTCCACCCTGGGGCAGGGCCACCAGCCTGGCCAGCAGGTCCGTCTCCGCGGGAAGCTGGGCCTCCCAGGCTTTGGGGTCCGACAGCGCCGCCCTGACAGTGTCCAGCAGCGGGAACGGCGCCGGGATCGGGTTGTCGCCCTCACCCCAGCTGATCCGCGGCAGATCGAAGTCGACGTCGAAGAACAACAGGGACAGGCTTGCGTGCCCCGAGGCGACCCACGGTCCCGGGCCCTCGAGGTGCAGCTTCAGGTCCACGCTCGCGAAGCTCTCTCCGAACGCATACAGCGAGACACCAGCGCTCAGGTCGATCTCGAAGTGGAAGGTCGGCGACCACAGCACGAGGGCGTCGAACTGGAGATGGCCTTCCGCGCCGACACCGGCGACCTCGGCCTTCAGCTCGACGCGGGTGCCGAGCTGGAACGAGTTCGACGTCAGGGCGAGGTAGGCCTCTGCGCGCATCGTGATGAACGACGGCGGCGAGAGATCAACGCTGACGCGGTTCATCCCGGCCAGCTCGCCAGGCGGGGCGTAGTGCGGATGGAACCCGCCCGCCGAGATCGCCAGGTCCGGGTGGTCGCCCCACCCGATCAGCAGGCCGAAGTCGCCGGAGATGGCGAAGCCGGCCAGGCGCGAACCGGCCAGGCTGACGCGGACGAGCAGGTGATCGGGCGTGAGCTCGCCGTAGATGTCCGCGCGCATGTCGACGATCGGGACATCCGGGTCGGGCAGGGCCACCCGCAGCGAGCCGATCAAGATCACCTTAGGATCTGGCAGGGCGATGATCACGCCCAGGCGCGCGGTGACGAACGAGATGGGTTCCCCCCAACCCAGTTCGAGCATGGGCCCGGCGACAAAAGCGCCCTGCTGCGGCGGGAAGATCTGCTGGAGCAGCCGCAGGATCGTCGGCGCGGCAGCGACCGGGTCCTGGGGGAACAGCACCGTGTCGGCGCTGTGATCGTGGATCCCCCCCAGCAGGGCCTGCGTCGAGATCGTCCGATCGAGGGCGACAAGCCCGCCCACGGCGTTGAGCGTGAAACCGAAGGACAGCTGGATCGCCGGCAGAAACTCCACGGACAGCACGAGCACCATGGAGAACGGGGCCGTGCTGACCAGGGCGACGGCTTTGATCTCGATCGGGCCGAGCTCAAGATCCAGCGCGCCGCCGTAGTCGGTGCCGGTGTGCTGGATGTACCCCCCGCCGTGGATGACGCCGGCGTCGACGGTCAGACCGGCGCCCGACGGCGGCGCCAGTGCGAGGCCGAGCGGGTTGCCGCTGCCGACCTTGCTGACGTCGAAGGCGAGCGCCACGCCGGCCCCCTGGATCTGGGCGGCGATGGGACCCAGAGTGCCGAGGATCGTGCCGGTCAGGGCCAGGCCGAGCGGGACGCCGTCTGGGATCTCGATGCCGAGCCCAAGTAGCTCGACGCCGGGCAGCGTGAGCTGTCCGTCCAGGTCTGCGCGGGTCTTGGCCCCTGCCTGGAATCGCAGGCCATTGGTGGTGTCCGCGCTGATCGTCAGGGTCGCTGTGGCACTGGCGCCCCCGCCGACCACCTGGTCGACGAAGCCGTCCGATGACAGGCCTATAGACAAGCCGGTGGTGAGGCTGACTCCGAGGACGGGCCTGGCCGTGCCGTAGTCGAGGGTCGCCAGGGCTGTCGTGTTGTTCAAAGTCAGTACGGCCCCGGATGCCGGGTCCAGGGGGTGCTCGGCGGCACTGGCCAGCGGGTAGCTCAGCACCGTTCCAGACTTCGTGATGTTCGCGCTGATCGGGCCCGCCAGGCCGATCTGGTCGAGCAGCCCGGTCACGGTGTCCCCGCCGGCGGCGACGGCAGCCTTGACCACCGTGAGGATCGCGGCTTCGGCATCTGCGACCGCGGGCACCATCGCGACGATCGAACGGATGGCCGCATCGATCTCCGACAGCGCTGCCGTCGCCTCAACCAGAGCCGCCTCACACTGCGTCAGGCTGGACGGGCCGGCCGCAATGGCGTTGTCGAGCTGGGTCAGGTTGGTGTTGGCTTTCGTCAGATGGGTGCCCGCGTCGGTGCCGGCCGCCTTGGCTTGGTCAGTGGCGCCGGCGCCGGGAAGAAAGATGAGAAGCAGGTGTTCAGCGTCGGGGGCAAGGTTGTTGAGCAGTGCGTCGAGTCGGCGCCTGGCGAAGTCGAGCAAGGCGGTGAGAAGTGCTGACTCAAGGTCGGACGCCATGGGCGCTCCCGGGGCCGCTGTGGAAAGGACCGCGGGTGGTGTCCATGACGTCGCCGAAGGTCCGGACGTAGTCGGCGAAGCTGTTCAGAGCGACGGGGGTGTCGCCGGGGCGCTTGCGCGCCGCACCGACGAAGGCGGTCACGGACGTCGACACCCCGGTGATGACGTGCGACCCCGACTTCTGCTCGACGATGTAGACGCCGGGATAGGTGGTTTGT
>Ga0208355_1000602_pt1 | contig 16353 bp, 15 predicted proteins | sample NGESurdeep072012_6_FD_184458 | JGI IMG/M metagenome (GOLD analysis project Ga0208355, IMG submission 184458) | Arctic peat soil microbial communities from Barrow, Alaska - NGEE Surface sample 210-3 deep-072012 (SPAdes) | ecosystem: Environmental > Terrestrial > Soil > Wetlands > Peat ... | reverse complement strand
CCGTGGATCAGCTACTGAATGACAGGACCCTGCAAAATCTGCGCGGAGAAACTCCTACCCAATTGAACCTGTTCGACTAATTGCCGGACAGCAGTGACTCGTCATAATATTTTCTGCAGTTACTAAAATAGTCCCGACGAACAGCCACAGGATTGCGTGGCCAAAAATGATCCAATGCAGCTTGCCAACCATGACAAGCTGCTCGTTGGGTTGCAGGACGGATTTGGCGTAGCTCATCGTATCCTTGCGCTAGCTCACATTAGGACGTCATGGCCTGGCTTGTCACCGAAAGTCGGGTTTACCCGACTTTCGGCATTAAACATCGCGAAACTCGGGCAAGCCCGAGTTTCGTTGCCATCCCCATCACTTGGCTGAGAATAGAAAGACGCGGATGCCCGGCACAAGGCCGGGCATGACAGTTTGGCGATTACGCCGCCTGCGCCAGCTTGCCGTTGAAGGTGAGGCCCTGCTTGCCGGCCGAGACGGTGACCGGCTCGCCGTCCTTGACGGTGCCGGCGAGAATCATCTCGGCAAGCGGGTCCTGCACCGACTTCTGGATCGCGCGCTTCAAGGGCCGCGCCCCGTAGGCGGGATCCCAGCCCTTTTCGGCCAGCCACTCGCGCGCAGCGGGATCGAGGGTGATGGTGATCTTGCGATCGTCCAAAAGCTTTTGCAGGCGGGTCATCTGGATGTCGACGATGCGGGTCATCTCCGCCTTCTTTAGACGGTGGAACAGGATGATCTCGTCGACGCGGTTGAGGAACTCGGGCCGGAATGCCGCGCGCACGACACCCATAACCTGATCGCGCACCGCGTCGCTATCCTCGCCTTCCGGCTGGTTGACCAGAAAATCGGCGCCGAGATTCGACGTCATGACGATCAGCGTGTTGCGGAAGTCCACCGTGTGGCCCTGCCCGTCGGTCAGCCGGCCATCATCGAGCACTTGCAAGAGAACGTTGAACACGTCCGGATGCGCTTTCTCGATCTCGTCGAACAGCACGACCTGATAGGGCCGCCGCCGCACCGCCTCGGTGAGCGCGCCGCCCTCCTCATAGCCGACATAGCCCGGAGGAGCGCCGATCAAGCGCGCGACCGAGTGCTTCTCCATGTATTCCGACATGTCGATGCGGATCAGCGCGTTCTCGTCGTCGAACAGGTATTCAGCCAGCGCCTTGGTGAGCTCGGTTTTGCCGACGCCGGTTGGCCCTAAGAACATGAATGAGCCGATCGGCCGGTGCGGATCCTGCAAGCCGGCGCGAGCGCGGCGCACCGCGGTCGACACCGCACGCACCGCTTCCTTCTGGCCGATAACGCGCTTGGCGAGTTCGTCCTCCATGCGCAGGAGCTTTTCCTTCTCGCCCTCGAGCATCCTGTCGACCGGCACGCCGGTCCAGCGCGAGACTACCCCCGCCACGTGATCGGCGGTCACGGTCTCCTCGACCATGGAGCCGCGCTTGGCGTCGGTTGCTTCGTTCGCCTTGAGCTTCTTCTCCAATTCCGGAATGCGGCCATAGGCCAATTCGCCGGCGCGCTGATAATCGCCTTTGCGCTGCGCGTTGGCGAGTTCTGCGCGCAATTGGTCAAGGTCGTTCTTGAGCTTCTGCGCCTCGGACAGCTTTTCCTTTTCCGCCTTCCAGCGGCTGGTGATATCGGCCGACTGCTTCTCCAGCTCCTTCAATTCGACGTCCAGGCGCTTGAGACGATCCTTCGAGCCGGGATCGCTTTCCTTTTTCAAAGCCTCCTGCTCGATCTTCAGCCGCACGATTTCGCGGTCGATCGAATCGAGCTCCTCCGGCTTGGAATCGACCTGCATCTTCAGGCGCGCCGCTGCCTCGTCGATCAGGTCGATGGCCTTGTCGGGCAGGAAACGGTCAGTGATGTAGCGATTCGACAGCGTCGCGGCGGCAACGAGCGCCGAATCGGCGATGCGCACGCCGTGGTGCTGCTCGTATTTGTCCTTCAGGCCGCGCAGGATCGAGACCGTATCTTCCACGGTCGGCTCCGACACGAACACCGGCTGGAAACGCCGCGCCAGCGCCGCGTCCTTCTCCACGTGCTTCTTGTATTCGTCGAGCGTCGTGGCGCCAATGCAATGCAATTCGCCGCGCGCCAGCGCCGGCTTAAGCAGATTGGAGGCATCCATCGCGCCGTCGGCCTTGCCGGCGCCGACCAGCGTATGCATCTCGTCGATGAATAGAACGATGCCGCCATCCGACGAGGTCACCTCGTTCAGCACTGCCTTCAGCCGCTCCTCGAATTCACCGCGATATTTAGCGCCGGCGATCAACGCGCCGAGATCGAGCGCCAGCAGCTTCTTGTCCTGCAAGCTTTCCGGCACGTCGCCATTGACGATGCGCAGCGCCAAGCCTTCGACGATCGCCGTCTTGCCGACGCCGGGTTCGCCGATCAGCACCGGATTGTTCTTGGTCCGGCGCGACAGCACCTGAATGGTGCGGCGGATTTCCTCGTCGCGGCCGATCACCGGATCGAGTTTGCCATCGCGCGCGGCCTGGGTGAGATCGCGGGCGTATTTCTTCAGAGCGTCATAGGCGTTCTCGGCGGACGACGAGTCCGCGGTGCGGCCCTTGCGTAGCGCATTAATGGCGGCGTTGAGATTCTGCGGCGTGACACCGGCCTTGGCAAGGATCTGGCCCGCCTCGCTGTCTTTCTCCAGTGCAAGCGCGAGCAAGAGCCGCTCGACGGTGACGAAGCTGTCGCCGGCCTTCTCGCCGGCTTTCTCGGCGGCGTCGAAGACCCGGGCCAGTGCCGCTGCAAGATAGACTTGGCCGGCCCCAGCCCCGGACACTTTCGGAATCTTGGCCAGCACGGCCTCGACCGCCTGCAAGGCCTGGCGGGAATTGCCGCCGGAACGGTCGATCAGGCCCGCCGCCAACCCTTCCGGGTCGTCGAGCAGGACTTTCAGCAGATGCTCCGGGGCGAATTGCTGATGACCCTCGCGCAGGGCCATTGATTGCGCGGACTGCACAAATCCGCGAGCGCGGTCGGTGTATTTCTCGAAATTCATGGCTCAACTCCCTCGGCCCGTTGCGGCGCCGGTCAAGATACGGGTCCCGTAAAGGCGGCCCGTCCGGGCATTATGTGGGGGCATTTATTGCAGTTTGAAGAGCCAGCTTGCTTGATATAGGTCACCCGATACCCCTCCCCGGTGGCCGGGAAAGTGCCCGATAATCAATGACAACGCCGCTAGCCCGGATCGATGCCATTTATCGCTACCCGGTAAAGGGGCTTTCGCCGCAACCGCTGGAGCGGACCTCGCTCGCGGTCCGCCAGACCCTGCTCGCAGACCGGCTCTATGCCATCGAAAATGGGCCCAGCGGTTTCGATCCGGCGGCGCCCGCGTATTTCCCCAAGCAGCGCTTCCTGATGCTGATGCGCAACGAGCGGCTGGCGGCGCTCCGCACCGACTATGACGAGGCGAGCCACACCCTCATCATCCACGCCGACGGCCGCGAGGCCGCGCGCGGCGACCTGCGCAGTCCGCAAGGCCGCTCTGCAATCGAACGGTTTTTCGCCACTTCCTTTGCGAGCGAGCTGCGCGGCCCGCCCAAGGTGCTGTTCGGCCAGGGCCACAGCTTCTCGGACGTGGCAAAGAAAGTGGTATCCATCATCAATCTGGCCTCGGTGGCGGCAGTGGAGACTGCCGCCGGCGCGGCGGTCCATCCGCTGCGCTTTCGCGGCAATATTTATGTCGCCGGCTGGCCAGCCTGGCATGAGTTCGATCTGCTCGACCGCGAGCTCGCCATCGGCGAGAGCGCGCGAGTGAAAGTGATCAAGCGCATTCAGCGTTGCGCGGCCACCGACGTCGATCCCGACACCGGCATCCGCGACCTCACCATTCCGCGCACGCTGATGCAGAGCTTCGGACACACCAACTGCGGGGTCTATGCCGAGGTGGTGGCAGCCGGCGCCATCGCCGTGGGCGACGCGCTTAGAGTCTGATTGGCGCGCTCAGCGGCGCACGCCGGCAAGCCCGGTTTCGACGGCCGCGACGCGGCCGGGCTGATGCGGCTGCACCCGCTGCTGGCGTTGCGCCGTCGGATGCGGCGGCGGCGTGGACTGCGGGCAATCCTTGATCCCGAGCAATTCGGCGAGTGCCGGATCGAGTGGCAGCGTGCGGCGCGCGGGTTGCGCCGACTGCGGCGGTTGCTCAGGCATCTGCTGCACGGCGCGATGCGGTACCTGCCGTTCCGGCGGTGCCGACGGCCGCGCCGGCTCGGCGCGGGCTTCCGCACGGCTCTGCTCTTTTTCAATTGCCGCCAGCAACTCAGCGATCGGCGAATCGATACCAACATCGGACGGCGAGCGATTGGGCGCGCCCCGTCCGGCGACCTGGGTGGCCACTGGCCGGCGGTCGGTCGGCATGAGATAGGCGATCACGCGCGCGCGCGAATAAACGCCCTCGCCGACGAACTTGTTGTGATTGCCGGAAATGATGATCGGATTGCCCTGCGCGTCGATGCCGGAGACCACGCCGACATGGCCGCCGCGCTTGCCGCGGGTGAGCACGGCAATGGCGCCGACTTTGGGCTCGGCAATGCGGCGGCCGTAATAGGCAAACGATTTGGCCGCGTCGGAATTGGTGCCGGCATAGCCGACCTTGGCGAGCACCAAATTCATGAAGGTCGCGCACCACAGCCGTTTGCGGTCGGTCGATTGGTGCCGAGATATTTGCGGGCTTCGCTGACCAGCGCTGGCCATCCGAACGTCGGCTTCGATACAGCGGCCACGGGCTGCGGACGTTCGGCGGCCGGCAGGCGCTCGCTATGTTCTTGGGGCCGGCCGGCGATGCGTCTTTTGTTATTGGGCTTGGGCGCGTGCTGCGCGCTTTTCTTTTTTGGCACGGCATGACCGGGCTGCGCATGGTGATCGGCCTCGAGACCGCGCGGCGAAGGACGGCTGAACGCGGGAATGCTCAGCGCCAGCAAGATGACGCAGCCGCCGGCGAGCACGATACGAGTCTTGAGGCGCATGGGTGGGTCCCCGTTGCCCAGTTTTCTTGTGCGCGCCGGCTTTGCGCAGGCGATGAACGGGAGGTAGCACGACAATTTTCCGCAAATTGATCAGAATGAATTAACGATGAAATGGTTTATGCGGGAACCGGCGCACGCGATGATTTTCGCGGCCAACGAAAAAATATGCGCGCGATCAATGCAGTGATGCCGAACGGGCGTGAAAATTCACGCTTGGGGGCGCCCACCTTGTAACTTTAATCGTTAAACTTGAAGCAGCAAACGGCGCAGCGCCCGCAAAAAAAAGCCGCGCCCCGCTTGTGCCAAGCGAGACGCGGGTTTTGTCAAACGCAGATCGAGCGGCGATCAGCCGCCCGGCAGCACATAGGCCGAGATCCGTCCGCTCGGATAAACCGATTCGGCGACCGTGCGATTGTGGTTGCCCGATAGGATGATCGGATTGCCGTTCGGATCGACGCCGGTCACCACGCCGACGTGGCCGCCGCCGCGCCGGCCCATCACCGCGATGGCGCCGACCTGTGGTCCCGACACGCGATTGCCGTAGTGCGCATAGGCGCTGGCGAGGTTGCCGCCGCCGGCATGGCCGGTGCGCTTGAGGACCAAGTCCATAAACGCCCCGCACCACAGGCTGCCGCGCCCGGTCGGATTGGTGCCGATATACTTACGGGCTTCCGAAACGAGCGAATTCGAAGTGACGCCGCCAAAGGCGGAATTCGCGTGCGCCTGGGCGGCACGTCGACGGCCTTGGGTGGCTTCGCCGATAGCCGGCTGAGCGGCGACGACCGCATAGCGGTCGTCCTGTCCGGCGCCGCTATTGGCCGGCTGCATCGCGACCTGCCCGGCATGACGATGCCGATGATGCACGGCCTTATGGGCGGGCGTTGCGAGCGCTGGCGCGGTGAGAACCGCAAACGCGACCGAAAATAGCAAAAATGCCGCCCGTCTTTTTCTTCCAAGTGTCATGAGATGTAGTCCCCTTATCACCAAAGCAATGCGTCCAGTCCGGATAGAATCAGAAATAGACACGAAGCCTAAACACCGTCCAAGAATGGCTAAATCGTGATCATTCGAAGGTCATTTTATGCAATAAAGAAAGATATAGCTTGTTAATACATATGACTAAGAAAATATACGATTATTTATTATTGAAATACGTACATATAAAACGATATACAGTGTTAGTCAGCGTTTATACTTGATGGAAAGTTATATGGAACGTGTAGCCAAGAAGAAAGTGCAGTGCAGCAAAGATTAGGTTGCAGCGCAGCAATTCGGCCGGCTTTGGATATCGACCGCTGCGGCCGTCAGTCCTTGCGGCTGAGCAGAAACACCGCCTGCTCGCCGAACAGGTTCCAGAACCACCAGGGCGCGTTGAGCCGCAACGGGCTGCCCCAGGCATTGAGCGCCACCGCCTTCTCCAGCTTCACCCCGACCTCGGTGCAGAGCTGGCGGAAGTCCTTGATGGTGCAATGGTGGATGTTGGGCGTGTCGTACCAGCTATAGGGCAGGATGTCGGTCCGCGGCATGTGTCCGAACAACAGGATTTGCAGGCGCACCTGCCAGTGGCCGAAATTCGGAAACGATACGATGGCGTGGCGGCCGATGCGCAGCATGTGCTCGAGCACGACGCGCGGATGGCGCGTCGCCTGCAGCGTCTGCGACAGGATGACGTAGTCGAAGGCATCGTCCGGATAGTCGGCGAGGTCGGTGTCAGCGTCGCCTTGGATCACGGCAAGGCCCTTGGCCACGCATTCGTTCACGCCCTCGCGCGAGAGCTCGATGCCGCGGCCGTCGACGCCGCGGCTTTCGCTGAGCAGACGCAGCAGCTCGCCATCGCCGCAACCAACGTCGAGCACCTTGACGCCACGCTCCACCATCTCGGCGACCATCACCAAGTCGATGCGGGCGCCGCCCGGCGTGCGCGCAATATTGGCGACGGTGAGATTGCTCATGGTGTCAACTCTTGCCGGCGAGGCCGCGCGCCTTGCGGGCGCCGTCGAGGAACCCGCGCACGATGGCGAACAGTTCCGGCTCGTCGAGCAGGAAGGCGTCGTGGCCCTTGTCGGTGACGATCTCGGCGAACGAGACGCGGGCACTCGACGCGTTGAGCGCGTGCACGATCGCGCGCGACTCGGCGGTCGGAAACAGCCAATCGCTGGTGAAGGAAATCACGCAGAAGCGGGTCTGCGTGCCCTTGAAGCTGTTGGCCAGGACGCCGCCGGAGTCGGCGGCCAGGTCGAAATAATCCATGGCGCGCGTGAGGTAGAGATACGAATTGGCGTCGAAGCGCTCCACGAACGAGATGCCCTGGTGGCGCAGATAGCTCTCCACCTGGAAATCGGCGTCGAACGAGAACGTTAAGTTATCGCGGTCCTGGAACCTCCGGCCAAATTTGCGGTGCAGCGCAGCGTCGGAAAGATACGTAATGTGTGCCGCCATGCGCGCCACCGCGAGGCCGCGATGCTTTGGGTCGGTACCTTCCGTTAAATAATTACCGCCCCGCCACTCCGGATCAGCCATGATCGCCTGCCGGCCAACCTCGTGGAACGCGATATTCTGCGCCGAATGACGGGTGGCGCAGGCAATCGGCAGCGCGGAGAATACTCGGCTCGGATAGCTCGCCGCCCATTGCAGCACCTGCATGCCACCCATTGAGCCGCCCGCCACTGCGAACAGCGTATCGATCTTCAACTCATCGAGCAGCATGGCCTGCGCACGCACCATGTCGCGGATGGTCACAATGGGAAAGCTCAGCGCATAGGGTTTGCCTGTTTTCGGATTGGTCGAGGCGGGCCCGGTCGTGCCCATGCAGGAGCCGACCACGTTCGGGCAGATGACGAAATAGCGCTCGGTATCGATCGGCTTGCCGGGACCGACCATGGTCTCCCACCAACCCGGATTTTTGGTGACCGGATTCACGCTCGCCACGTGCTGGTCGCCGGTGAGCGCGTGGCACACCAGCACCGCATTGGAGCGATCGCCATTGAGTGTGCCGTAGGTCCTGTAGGCGATCTGGAATGGGGAAAGCTCGACGCCGGCGTCGAGTTTGAGCGGCTGGTCGATGCCAAAATGCGCGACGAGCGAGTCGCGCGGAAAATCCGCCTCGCGCGGTGCGTCCGGCGCTTCGCGCGGGCTGCTCAGATTGGCCTCGACCATGTCGCTCTTCGCGCTCCCTGGCGCGCCGCGTTCCTGGGAAATAACTCCTCCCGGGTCGCGGGCCGTTTAGGTAGCCAGGAACATGCTGTCAATGTTTTCTTTGATTTCAAGCCCCGGCCCTCCTATCAATGCCGCCATGACGAAGCCACCCGAAGCACCCTCGCTGGGCGATCTGCGCAAGGAGATCGACCGTATCGACGAGGCGATGCACCAGCTCCTGATGGAGCGCGGCGAGATCATCGACCGGCTGATCACGGTCAAGCGCAGCCAGGAGACCGGCTCCGCATTCCGCCCGGTACGCGAAGCGGAGATGATGCGCCGTCTGGTCAAGCGACACAAAGGAATACTACCGCTCGACACCGTCGAGAGCATCTGGCGCGTCATCATCTCGACCTTCACCTATGTGCAGGCGCCGTTCTCGGTGCATGCCGACCTTTCGGCGGGCGACGCGTTGATGCGGGATTCTGCCCGCTTTCATTTCGGTTTCACGGTGCCATTCGTGCCGCATATGGGCGCCGCCGGCGTGGTCGCTGCGGTGTCGGCCTCGAAAGGCGATCTCGGCCTGGTGCCGGCGATCCCGGTGGCCGGCGCCGGCGCCTGGTGGAGCGCGCTCGAATTCGACGCCGCGCCCAAGATCATCGCGCGCCTGCCCTTCGTCGAGCGCGCCGACCACCCGGCCGCTTTGCCGGTCTTCGTGCTCTCAAGGGTAGCCGCCGACGCCATGGCGACCGAAGCTGCGGTGTGGAGCATACGCGTCTCCGGCTGGGGCGCTGGCGCAGCGCAGGCGCTGTCGATGCGGGCGGATTTCATCGCCGTGCCCGACCGCGCCTTCGATGGCGCTGCCTTGCTGGTCACGCTGCCGAAGGGCGTGAGCCTTGAAACGATCAGTGAGGTCTTGGTTAAAGCCGGGGCCACGGTGCGTTCGGCGGCCCTCGTCGGCAGCCACGCAACCCGCTATACGATTGCCGCCGAGAAGTAATCCCTGACGTCGGCGATGACTGATGGCCTGCCCTATGCAGGCACCGTCGAATTTTGAGGTTACGAATGACCGCGACCCGTCCCCAACCGCGCCCCGGCGTGCTCGATATCGCCCCCTATATCCCGGGCAAGAGCACGGCGCCCGGCTTCGCCAAAGTGTTCAAGCTGTCCTCCAACGAGAGCCCGTTGGGCCCGAGCGCGAAGGCTATCGCCGCTTATCGCGCGGTCGGCGAGCACCTGGAGGACTATCCGGACGGCGCGGCCTCCGACTTGCGCGAGGCGATCGGAGCGGCATTCGGGCTCGACCCGACGCGCATCGTCTGCGGCGCCGGCTCCGACGATCTGCTCAATCTGATCGCGCGCGCCTATCTCACCGACGGCGATGAGGCGATCCACGCCACGCACGGCTTCCTGGTCTATCCAATCGCGACGCTCGCGGCCGGCGCTAAGCCGATCGTGGCGCCGGAGACGAATTACACGGTTAATGTCGACGCCATGCTCGAGGCGGTGACCCCGAAGACCAAAGTGGTGTTCCTGGCCAATCCGAACAATCCGACCGGCACATACATCCCGTTCGACGAGGTCAAGCGACTGCACCAGAGCTTGCCGCCGCACGTGCTGCTCGTGCTCGACGCGGCCTATGCGGAATATGTCCAGCGCAACGACTACGAATCCGGCATCGAGCTGGTGGCCACCTCCGAAAACGTCGTGATGTGCCGCACCTTCTCGAAGATTTATGCCCTGGCCGCGCTGCGGCTCGGCTGGATGTATGGGCCTCCGCACGTGGTGGATGCGATCAACCGCATCCGCGGACCGTTCAACGTGAATGCCGCCGCGATCGCAGCCGGTATTGCCGCCATCCGCGACAACGCTCATGTCGCGCGCTCGCGCGAGCACAATACGCGCTGGCTCGCCTGGCTCACCGAGAAAATCGGCAAGCTCGGCTTGGCGGTCACGCCGAGCGTGGGAAATTTTCTGCTCATCCACTTTCCCGACACAAAGGGCCGCACCGCCAAGGAAGCCGATGCCTTCCTCACCAAGCGCGGGCTGATCCTGCGCCAGGTCGGCGCCTATAAGCTGCCGAACGCGCTGCGGATGAGCGTCGGCACCGAAGAAGCCAACCGCCTGGTGGTGCAGGCGCTGGCGGAGTTCCTGGGGCAGGCGGCGTGAGCAAACCGGCCACCCTGTTCAATCGGCTTGCCCTGATCGGCGTCGGGCTGATCGGCTCCTCGATCGCGCGTGCCGCGCGCGCGCAAGGGGCTGCCGGCTCGATCGTGGCCACGGCGCGCTCTCCGCAAACGCGGCGGCGCGTCGCCGAGCTAGGCCTCGCCGATCAGGTGGTGGAAACCAATGCTGCCGCGGTCGAGGGCGCCGATCTCGTCATCGTTAGCATTCCGGTCGGCGCCTGCGGCGCGGTAGCCGAGGAGATCGGCCCGCATCTTAGCCCCGGCGCCATCGTCTCCGATGTCGGCTCGGTCAAAGGTTCTGTCATTCGCGACATGGCCCCGTATCTGCCGAAGAGCGTGCATTTCGTGCCCGCCCATCCGGTCGCCGGTACCGAATATTCCGGCCCCGACGCCGGCTTCGCCGAATTGTTCGTGAACCGCTGGTGCATTTTGACGCCGCCCGAAGGCACCGACCGCCAAGCGGTGGGGAAGCTCGCCGCGTTCTGGCGCCTGCTCGGCGCCAATGTGGAGACCATGGCGCCCGATCACCACGACCTGGTGCTCGCTATCACCAGCCATCTACCGCATTTGATCGCCTACACCATTGTCGGCACCGCCGACGAGCTGCAGACGGTGACGCGCTCGGAGGTGCTCAAGTTCTCCGCCGGCGGATTCCGCGATTTCACCCGCATCGCGGCCTCTGACCCAACCATGTGGCGCGACGTATTCCTTGCCAATAAGGATGCGGTGCTGGAAATGCTTGGGCGCTTCAACGAAGACGTCGCGGCGCTAACCAAGGCGATTCGCAAGGGCGACGGCGATGCGCTCTACCAGCACTTCGCCCGCACGCGCGCAATCCGCAAAGGCATCGTCGAGATCGGCCAGGATTCGCCCGCGCCGGATTTCGGCCGCCCGCATCCCGAGCTGCCGCACGAGCCGCTGCCGCGGCCTTACGCGGCGGACGAGGATTAGAACAACGCCGGCGCCTTGCCGATCGAGATCGGCCCCAGAAACATCGCACCATCGTTGATGCGCAGCGGCAACGTGACCGCGCGCTTGCCTTCGAGCGTCGTCTGTTCGCCGAGCAGATTGACCCCGAGCGAAATATTCGCGCCGGCCTGCTGGCGCGCGACATTGCCGAGGCCGGGCGCCAGGCGGTCGAGCACGCCTGAGAGCTTGTCCATGCTGGGCGAAGACTGCACCATCTGCTGCGCGCCGATGGAATTGAGAAACGGCTCGAGCCCGGCGACCGTGACGCGCAACTGGCCTTCGAGCCGTCCGTTCGCATTGAGCGATAGGGTGCCGTTGCCGACCGCAATGGTTTCGCCCGCCTGCACCCGCGCTTGCCCGATTTCGATGCCGCCGCCCGCTGCCTGGATCTCGCGGAAACGCGCCGGCCAGGGCTTGGGAGCAAAATCCTTCAAGCCACGCAGGACCGCGGTAATGTCGGCATCGACCGGCTGCGCCGCGGCGGGATGCAAGCCCGGCGCCGAGGCCTTGTCGAGCTTCAACGCCGCCTCGATCACCGGATTGTTGGTGACGGAGCCCTCGGCGATACGGCCGTGGATTTCGATGCGATTGGCGCGCAGCAGATTCTGCTGGCTGCCGCCGGTTACGCGGTCAACCACCGGACGGTCGAACACCAGTGACACGCGCTCGGGCGCGGCCGGCGTGCCGCGCAGACTCGACTGCGCGAGCTTCCAGTTGACCACGATGTCCGGCGCCTGGCCGGGATTGGCTATGGTGAGCGGCCCGTGGAATTCGCTGATCAGCAAGGTGGGCTGGTAGACCTGCGCAGCGATCAGGATGCCTTTGCTCTTGATCTCGAGCGGCGGCTGGTTGCTGCCAAATAGCGCGGAGGCTTGATCGCAGTTCATCTCGAAGCGGAACGGATAGCCGCCGATGCTCTGCGCGCCGCAGGCATAGACGCGGCCGGCCTTGGCCTCGCGCGCGCGCCAGCCCTCAATGGTGGCCTCGGCCTTGCCGGCGGCAAAGGTCCAAAACCAGCTCCAGCCGCCGAACAGGGCGGCGACCAGGATCAGCAGCGAGATGTAGCGCCAGCTGCGCCGGCGCGCGGAACAGGATCTAGCCATTAACTTATTTCACTTGGTGCATGATCTTGCCCGAAAACCGGTGCCCACTTTTCGGGATCATGCACTTGTAACACCTGCCGAATGCGGCGTTTCTGGGCCGCACGGGTTGCTTAGCGATATCGGGCCTGTTACGCGAGCGCCTTCGCCGGGCCCCTGTCAACGACGTGGTCTAATTCCTACCACGATGAGCAAAACATTAGACCAAGCCGGCGAAGACGTATGGGTTTTCGCCTACGGATCGCTGATGTGGCAGCCAGGCTTCGACTTCCTGGAGCGGCGCTATGCCCGCCTGGTCGGCGCCCACCGCGCGCTCTGCGTCTATTCCTTCGTCCATCGCGGCACGCCGGAACGGCCCGGCCTGGTGCTCGGTCTCGATCGCGGCGGCAATTGCCGCGGCATCGCTTACCGGGTGGCTACGGCCAAGCGCACCGAAACAATCGACTATTTGCGCGCGCGCGAGCAGGTCACCCGGGTCTATCGCGAGGCCTGGCGCAGGGTGTGGCTCGATGACGATCCGCAGCAAAGCGCGCATGCGCTTTGCTACATGGTGGACCGCGGCCACCGGCAATATGCCGGCCGCCTCAGCCTTGCCGAGCAACTGCACTACGTCCGTCAGGGCCACGGTCGCTCGGGCGCCTGCCGCGACTACGTCTTGGCGGCGGTGAAGGAACTCGAAACGCTCGGCTGTCGCGACGCCGACTTGCACACGCTGGGCGAGCGCCTCAAAGGCATCCACGAGTCGGGCGCGGGTTAAGCGCCAGCACCTCGACGCTGCAAGTCGGCCGAACTATCATTCTCAGCAGAGCAAGAAATAACGACGCCCGTCAGCGTCGGGCTTTCGCCTTGGCTTCCGCGATCAAGCGCGCCGTCGCCGCCTCGATGTCGTGTTGCAGGCGCTTGAAAAAGACGTCCTTATCGAGGCCCGGCGCGATCGGATCGAGAATCTCCACCACCACCGTCCCAGGCAATAGCCTGATCGAGCGGCGCGGCCAGAACAGACCGGAATTGAGCGCGACCGGAACACACGGCACGCCCTCTGCAGCGTAAAGATGGGCGACGCCGAATTTGTAGCGCGGCGCGGCGCCGGCCGGCCGCCGCGTGCCTTCGGGAAAAATGATGAGTTGGCGATTATCGGCGAGCTCGACGCGGGCGCGCTCGGTCATGGTGGTGAGCGCCTGCGAACCGGCACTGCGATCGACCGGCACCATGCGGCCCTTGATCATGAGCCAACCGAAGATCGGAAGCCACTGCAATTCCCGCTTAACGATGAACACCGGATTGTCGAACAGCGAGAGCAACGCAAAGGTCTCCCACGCCGATTGGTGCTTGGCGGCGACGATGATCGGACCTTTCGGGATTTTTTCGCGGCCCCGCACCTCGCAATCGATACCGGTAACCACGCGCAGCAGCACAAGGTTGACGCGACCCCACGATTTCGCCACCGCAATGATCGCGCGATAGGGCATGAAGAAGGTCGGCAGCGCGACGACCAGATAGACAAGCGTGTTCAAATAAAACAGCACGTTGAAAGCGATGGAGCGAACGAGAATCAGCACGGGCTATCCGCTCCTTCACGCGGCGGTGTCGGAATCGAGGCTCATGCGAGTGAGCGCGAACAGATATTTCAGATATTCCGCGAACAGAAAACGCGCGGTTTCGATATTCGACCACCATGGCTCGGTTTTCACCTTTTCCGACATCACCGGAAAAGCAATTAGCGTGACGTCGGGAAGCTGATGTTCGAGCTCGGCCATGGCGCGCGGCATGTGCCAGTTCGAGGTCACCACGATCAGCGAGTTGAAATTGTGCTCGCGCGCCCAGCGCTTGGTTTCGAGGGCGTTGCCAAAGGTGTTGAGCGCCGAGCGATCGAGATCGATGCAGCAGGCGAAGAAGTGGGCATAGAGCGGAGTCAGCCGTGCGATCTCGCGCGCGCTGGTAGCGCGATGCACGCCGGTGATCAGCAGCCGCTTGCCGCGCTCCGCCGCCAGTAATTCGATCGCATCTGGAATGCGCGACGCGGCGCCGGTCAACACCACGATTCCGTCCGCCTTGCGGTCGAGAGAGGCGTCCTCGGGCGGGATGTGCCAGACGAACCAGAAGAACCCGCCGGCGAGCAGCAGCGCCCCGACGACGCCGACGAACATGGTGAGGAAGCCGATCCAGCGGGCGAGACCTGCAAACATCTAGCGTCTGATCCATTCAGGCTGAGTCACGGTATTCCTAACATTTTTGCTTGCGCATGAGCTTTTCCAAAAACCAGTTCCCACTTTTCGGGATCATGCGCCCTAGTCGATCGCCTCCAAGGTCCGGTTGACCGTCTGCCGCGATGTCATGGCCGTCACCGCCGCGATCAGCACGACTTGCCCGAGCACGGCGACATAGCCGGCAATGCCGATGGAGAACGACCCGAACAGCGCCGCGGCCTGATCGCCCCCCGCCGTGCCGGTGAACCAGCGGCTTATCAGGCCGGCGAGCGCGAACAGCACGATTGCCGCACCGCCGCCGATGCCGCCGCCTTGCAGGCCGAGCATAAGAAAATGGCGCTGGAAATGCCCGGCGATGAAGCCGTTGTTGGCGCCGACGAAATGCAGAACCTCGATCACCGTCTTGTTGGTCGCCATCGCGCCCCGGGTCGCAAAGGTGACCGAGAGAACGGTGGCGGCGACCATCAAAATCAGAATACCGACGCCGGCCGCGACGGCGGTGCCGGCCATGGCGCGCATGCGGTCGATCCAGCCGCGATGGTCGTCGAGCGTCGCACCTGGCACCTGCTCGGCCAGCATGCGCCGCACTTGCGGAATGTCGGGCGCGGCGCCGGGTGAAATCTTGACCACGATCAGCCGCGGCACCGGCAACTCGTCGAGCGACAGCCCGCTGCCCAGCCATGGCTCGAGCAGCTTGATGGATTCTTCCTTCGAGTAGGCGCGCACGTCGCCAATGCCTGGGAACGCGCGCGCGACCGCCGCCGCCTTGTCGACCGTGGCGTCAATGTCGCGCCCTGGCGCCGGGATCACTTGGATAGTGACTTCGCGCGCCACGTCCGATTGCCATTCGCTCGCCGCCCCGCTCACGAGGATCACCGCGCCGGTGGTGAGCGAGGCCAGGAACGTCATGATGGACACGACCGCCACGAGGGCGCGCCCGGATATCGAATTGCGCGGCACCAGCGGCGTGTCGAAGCGCGGCAGCGGACCGCCCGGCATGCGCGACGGCGCCGTCAAATCGCTTCTGGTGGAATCCGTCATCATTGATCTTGAGTCCGATCCATCAAATTAAATCTTTGCCATCCATAACATTTTTCTTGCGCATGATCTTTTCCGAAAACCGGTCCCCACTTTTCGGGATCATGCGCTAGTCGTAGATATGCAGCCGGCCGTCATGCAGCACCAGCCGGCGCGCATCGTACTGGTCCATCAGCGCGATGTCGTGCGTGGCGATCACCACCGATGTTCCCGACTTGTTGAGTTCGATGAACAGCCGCAGCAGCCGCTGCGCCAGGCTCGGATCGACGTTGCCGGTCGGCTCGTCGGCGAGCAGCAGTTGCGGCCGTGCAATCACCGCGCGCGCGATCGCGGCGCGCTGCTTCTCGCCACCCGAGAGCACCGGCGGCAGTGCCCACATCCGCTCGCCGAGATCGACCCATCGCAACAGCTCGATCACCTCATCGCGGTAGCTGTCCTCGGGCCGGCCCATCACGCGCAGCGGAAGCGCGACGTTCTCGTAGGTGGTCATGTGGTCGAGCAGGCGGAAATCCTGGAACACGATGCCGATGCGGCGACGAAGCGTCGCCACCGCGTCCCGGGACAACGTGGCAACGTCGTGGCCGAACTGGGTGATCAGCCCACGCGTCGGCTTGAGCGAAAGAAACAACAGGCGCAGCAGCGAGGTCTTGCCGGCGCCGGACGGGCCGGTGAGGAACTGGAAGGAATGCGGCTCGATGCGGAACGTGAGGTCGCGCAGGACCTCCGG
>Ga0208355_1000600_pt1 | contig 16406 bp, 13 predicted proteins | sample NGESurdeep072012_6_FD_184458 | JGI IMG/M metagenome (GOLD analysis project Ga0208355, IMG submission 184458) | Arctic peat soil microbial communities from Barrow, Alaska - NGEE Surface sample 210-3 deep-072012 (SPAdes) | ecosystem: Environmental > Terrestrial > Soil > Wetlands > Peat ... | reverse complement strand
CAGCCAACCATACTAGCCATAGCGTTTTTATTTAAGCATCAACAATTCGCCCGCTGGGAAGGCAAGACCAAAATCTCAGCTCATGGCGCATAGTCGTCCCGCCGTCGATATCGGGCTGGATGAGGCGTAAACGCATGAAACCCGCGCCGTTCATTCGCCATGTGCCGCGCACGCTCGACGAGGCGCTAAAGATTTTGGCAGCTGTCGCGTCGCAGGACGGCCGCGTGCTGGCCGGCGGGCAGAGCCTGGTGCCGATCATGGCGTTCCGGCTGGCAAAACCGGCGCATCTCGTCGACATCAACGAAGTCGCCGGCCTCGACCGCCTCGCCAGCGACGGCAAGGCGCTCAGCATCGGCGCGCGCGTGCGCCACGCCGCTTTCCATAAATCCGTCGTCGACAATCCGCTCGGCAAGCTGCTCACTGATGTCGCGCGCCACATCGCGCATTATCCGATCCGCATGCGCGGCACCTTCTGCGGCAGCCTCGCCCATGCCGATCCAGCCTCGGAATGGTGCCTGGTCGCGGCCACGCTCGACGCCACCATGGTCGCCAAAAGCACGCGCGGCGAGCGGCTGATCGCGGCGAAAAATTACTTCGAAGGCATCATGTCGACGGCGCTGGCCGAGGACGAATTATTGTGCGAAGCGCGATTGCCGCTGCTCGCCGCCGACGAGAAATTCGGCTTCAACGAGTTCAACCGCCGCGCCGGCGATTTCGCCATGGCGGCAGCGCTCGTCACCTACCGCCTGCAAGGCGGCAAGATCACCGAGGCACGCATCGGCGTTGGCGGCGCCGAGCCGAGCCCGCGGCGAATTCCAGAAGCCGAAGCCGCGCTCAACGGCAAGGCGCCGGGCGACGCGGCCTTCCGCGCCGCCGCCGAGGCAGCGGCCAAAGCCGTCGATCCGCTGGAGGATCATCAGACCACGGGCGAATACCGGCGTGACCTGGTGCGCGCGGTGGTGCGGCGCGCGCTGGAGCACAGCGCATGATCCCGAAAAGCATGTCCTCGACTCCGATCGGGGATGGGCACCGGTTTTCGGACAAGATCATGCGCAAACGGAAAAAGCCCGCATGAGCGCGCCCACCAAAGGCTCCAAAGGCGACCGCATGACCTGGGTCGGCCGCGCCATTCGCCGGCTGGAAGACCCGGCGCTGGTCACCGGGCAAGGCCGCTTCACCGCCGATCTGCCCGCCACCCATTGGGTGCGCTTCGTGCGCAGTTCGGTGGCGTCGGGAAAGATTACGAAGATCGAGACGCCGCAGGACGCGATGGTGGTCACCGCCGCCGATCTCAAGGGCGTCAAGAAAATCACGCCGATGCTGCACAAGTTCAATTACAAGCCGGTCGGCCAGCCGATCCTGGCCGATAGCCAAGTGCGTTTCGTCGGCGAGCCGGTCGCCGCCGTCGTCGCCGCCAGCGAAGAAGATGCCGAAGACATCGCCGAACTGGTCGAGGTCTCGATCGAGGAAACGACGCCGGTGATCGACGCGCGCGCGGCGCTCGAATCCGGCGCGCCGCAGGTACACGCCGAAGCGCCCGGCAACGTCATCCTCGAAGGCAAATTCAAAACACCCGACTTCGACGCCGTTTGGAACGGCGCCCACAAGGTCATCAAAGTCGAGGCGCGCTCGCACCGGCAGAATGCCACGCCGATGGAAGCGCGCGCCGGCCATGCCGCCTATGACGCCTCGACCGGCCGCGTCACGCTGACCTGCACCACCCAGATGCCGCATCTGATGCGCACGGCGATCGCCGATGTGCTGGCATTTCCGGAGTCCGATTTGCGCGTGATCGCGCCCGATGTCGGCGGCGGTTTCGGCCAGAAGATGTCGCTGTGCGCCGAATATGTCGTGCTGGTGTGGCTGGCGCGAAAACTCAAAAACTCGGTGGCCTGGACCGAGGACCGGCGCGAGAACCTGATCGCCGGCTTTCATGCCCGCGATCAATACATCACGCTCGAAGGCGCCTTCGACAAAGACGCCAAGCTGATCGCGCTCAGAGCCGACATCGCCGCCAATATCGGCGCCTACTCTTGTTTTCCGACCACCTGCGGCGTGGAGCCGCTGATGGCCATGGCGGAAATGCCGGGGCCCTATGATGTGCGGCAATATGAGTGTCTGGCGCGCGGCGTCATCACCAACACCTGCACCATGGCGCCCTATCGCGGGGTGTCGCGGCCGGTGATCACCTTCACGCTGGAGCGGCTGATGGACAAGGCCGCGTCGGCTTTCAGTGTCGATCCGATCGATATCCGCCGCCGCAACCTGATCGACAAATTCCCCTACACCTCGGCGATGGGCCTCGTTTATGACGAGGCCACCTACAAGCAGACTTTAGAGATGGCGGTCAAAGCCATCGACGTGCCCGCCTTCCGCGCGCGGCAAAAAGCAGCGCGCGCCCAAGGCCGCTATCTCGGCATCGGCTTTGCGACCTTCTGCGAGCGCACCGGCTACGGCAGCCCGGCTTTCGCGGCGCGCGGCATGGAGATCACGCCCGGCTGGGAGACGGTGATATTGACGGTCGATCCGTCCGGCTTCGTGGAAGCGCGCATCGGTTCCTCGCCGCACGGCCAAGGCCTGCGCACCACGCTGGCGCAGATCATCGCCGATGAGATCGGCGTGACGCCCGACGTGATCAAAGTCGTGCATGGCGACACCGACCGCGCGCCTTACGGCTGGGGCACGTTCGCCAGCCGCTCGCTGGTGATTTCCGGCGGTGCAACGCTGATCGCGGCGCAGAAGGTGCGCGCCAAGCTGATCAAGATCGCGAGCCACCTGCTGGAGGCGGCGCCCGGCGACATCGTGCTGGAAGACGGCCAGGCCAAGGTCGCCGGCACCGACCGTTGCATCACCATCGCCAAGATGGCGCGCGCGGCCTATCACCAGACCCATCGCTTCAAGGGCGAGATCGAGCCGGGCATAACGGAGAGCGGCACCTACGATCCGCCCGGCACGTTCTCCAACGCCTGCCATGTCGCCATCGTCGCGGTCGACGTGGAAACCGGCCGCGTGACGGTCGAGAAATTCCTGGTGGCGGAGGACGCCGGCAAAATCATCAATCCGATGATCGCCGACGGCCAGGTGCATGGCGGCATCGCGCAGGGCATCGGCAATGCGCTGCTGGAAGAAATCATCTACGACGACAACGGCGGCATCCTGACCGCCAATCTCGCCGATTACATGCCGCCGACCGCGCGCGAGATTCCGCCGATCGAGCTGCATCACATCGAGACGCCGAGCACGACCTCGATCACCAAGGCCAAGGGTCTGGGCGAAGGCGGCTGCATCGGCGCGCCGGCCGCCGTGGTCAATGCCATCAATGACGCGTTGGCGCCGTTCGGCGTCGTCATCGATGAGATACCGGCGACGCCGCAGCGCATGCGGGTGGTGCGCTCACCGGTCGCACATGGAAAAATAGAATCGATCGATGTCACGGCGGCGCTGGCGTTGCCGGGCGTGCACGCGGTGTGGACGCATGCCGACGTCGCGCACATTCCGCGCATCGGCTTTCGCCTCACCCGCATCGCCGGGCTCGAGCCCTACCAGCAGCCGGTGCTGGCGCACGCGACCGTGCGCTATGTCGGCGAGCCGGTGGCGGTGGTGTTCGCCGATGACCAATATGTCGCGGAAGATGCGGCGGAGCTTGTCGAGCTTGCGATCGAACCGCTCCGAGCAACGCTGCTCGCGGCCGAGCAACCCGGCTTCTACGAGCATGAACTGAGTACGGAAGCGGGGGTGGTGCGCAAAGGCTATGGCGACGTCGAGGCCGCTTTCCGCAACGCGCATGCCATTGTTTCGCTTGAGCTTTCCATCGGCCGGCATTCCGGCGTGCCGCTCGAGACGCGCGGGGCGGTGGCCCGCTACGACGCGGCCCGCGATGTGCTGGAAATGCACGGCGCCGCCAAGGTACCGCATTGGAATCGCGACCAAATCGCGCAAATGCTTGGGCGCAAAAGAGAATCCGTTCAGCTTTTTGAGAGTCACGTCGGCGGCGGCTTCGGCATCCGCGGCGAGCTGTACCCGGAAGACGTGCTGGTCTGCGCCGCCGCCCTGAAATTCCGTAGGCCGATCAAATGGATCGAGGACCGACGCGAGCATCTGATCGCGGCCAATCATTCGCGTGATCAGCAGCACAAAGTCCGCGCCGCCATCGATTCAGACGGACGAATTCTCGCCATCGACGACGAGTTTTTCCACGACAACGGCGCCTATATGCGCACCCACGCCGCCACGGTCCCGGATCTCGCGGCGGCCATGCTGCCGGGGCCATATATTGTGCCGGCCTATCGCGCCACCGGCCATATCCGCCTCACCAACAAGACGCCGTGCGGCACCTATCGTGCACCGGGCCGCTACGAGAGCACCTTCGTGCGCGAGCGCCTGCTCGACGCCATCGCAGCGAAAGTCGGTGTCGATACGGTCGAGATCCGCCGGCGTAATTTGATCGCGAAAAGCGCAATGCCCTACGAGTTGGGGTTAGAGACGCTCGGCACCCACATCATTTATGACTCCGGAGATTACGCGCTGTTGCTCGACAAGGCACTCGCCGCCGCCGACTGGGAAAACCTGCAGCAGCAGCTTCGCCAACGGCGCCAGGCCGGCGAAATGGTCGGCGCCGGCGTGGCGATGTTCGTGGAGAAAAGCGGGCTGGGGCCGTTCGATACCGTGCGCGTCGAGGTTACACCTGCCGGCACGGTCGAGGTCATCACCGGCGTTGCCTCCGTCGGCCAGGGCGTGGAAACCGTGATCGCCCAGATATGTGCCGACGCGCTCGGCATCGATTACAAGAATATCCGCGTGATCCACGGCCAGACCGACCGCATCGACAAAGGCATGGGCGCTTTTGCCTCGCGCGTGACGGTGATGTGCGGAGAAGCCACCCGGCTTGCGGCCAGCAAGCTGCGCGACAAGGCGCTCGCCGCCGCCGCCGAGCTGATGCAGACCAGCGCGAACACGCTCGATATCGTGAATGGTGAGATCATTCGCGCCGGTGGGCCCGGGCCGTCGATGCCGCTCGGCGAACTCGCGCGCGCGCTTCCTGCCGGACTGAGCGCCGAGGACACCTTCGAGTCGGCGCACATGGTCTACCCCTACGGCGTGCACGTGGCGGCTGTGCGCGTCGATGGCGATACCGGCGCGGTCGCCATCGAGCGCTATGTGATCGCCTACGACATCGGCAAAGCGGTCAACCCGATGCTGGTGGAAGGCCAGATCACCGGCGGCCTCGCGCAAGGCGTCGGGGGGGGCGCTGCTGGAGGAATTTCTCTATGACGAGAACGGCGAGCCGCTCTCGGTCACCTTCGCCGATTATCTGATGCCGACCGCGCGCGAGGTACCTGAGGTTTCCGTCATCGTGTCGGAGGACGCGCCGAGCCCACTCAATCCACTGGGCTTGAAGGGCGCTGGCGAAGGCGGCGCCAATCCGGTCGGCGCGGTGATCGCCTCCGCGATCGACGACGCGCTCGGCTGCCCCGGCGCGGTGACGCAATTGCCGATCTCGCCGCAGCGATTGAAGGCGATTATAGCTTCCGGGAAAGCCTAGCTGAGCTTCTTGAGAAGCCTCGTCACCGTGTGCTGCTCCTCCGCCGTGAGCGGAGCGAGCGTCGCGGCAGTGATCTCGGCGGCGACGAGCATCGCGGCTTCGGTCACTTGGCGGCCGCGGTCGGTGAGCGCCACGGCGCGGCGGCGGCGGTCCTTCGGATCATTGAGCGCGGTGACATAGCCGCGCGCCCCCAGCCGGTCGACTACGCCCTTGATGGTGGCGGCGTCGAGATAGATCAGCCGGCCGAGATGATTCTGCGAGCAGGGTCCGACCTCATGCAGCTTGGAGAGAGCCGCGAACTGAGTCTGGGTCAGTGCCTCGATCATGCGCGAAGTGAAAATCGAGGTATGCCGCTGCATAGCGACGCGCAGCAGGAAGCCGACTTGCTCGTCGAGCACATAGCGTCCGTGTCGCCACGACTTTCAATTTGTCACGCCGCATCGTCGGTCCGTTTCTAGTACTCGCGCACGACGGACGAGTGTCACCCAGTGAGAAATCATGACGGGGATTGGGCCATGGCGAAAGCCCTAACTTGGCTACCCCCTGAAAAGCCGGGGAGATTTCCGGCCTGCCCCTCCTATACCGTCAGGTAGGCTTGTTGCACGTCTAGGTTGTCTATGAGTTGTGCCATCGAGCCCTGCCAGTGGATTTGCCCCTTCTCGAGTACATAAACCCGGTCGGACACCAGCCGGGCGAAGTGGATGTTTTGCTCCGAGAGCAGAATCGACAGCCCCTCTTTCTTCAGCTCGACGATGGTGTTGGCCATCTGTTCCACGATCAGCGGCGCTACGCCTTCCGACGGCTCGTCGAGCAGCACCAGCAGCGGATTGCCCATCAGCGTACGCGCCACCGTAAGCATCTGCTGTTCGCCGCCGCTCATGCGCCCGCCCAAGCGGTTCGGCATTTCGGCGAGATTAGGAAACAGCGCGAACAGTTTTTCCGGCGTCCAGGAAGGAGCGGGTATGCCATCGGCAAAGCTGCGCGGCGGCTGCCGGCCGATATCGAGATTCTCCATGACGGTGAGATCGACGAAGATGCGACGGTCCTCGGGCGTGAAGCCTAAGCCGCGCCGAGCGATCTCGAATGGCTTGAGGCGCGCAACGTCGTCGCCGTTGAAACGCACCGCTCCCTGGCGCTGGGCGAGGAGGCCCATGATGGCTTTCATGGTGGTGGACTTGCCGGCGCCATTGCGCCCCATCAGCGCCACCACCTCGCCGCGGCCGACTTCGAAGCTCAAATCGTAGAGGATGCGCGCGGCGCCGTACCAGGCGCTCAAGCCTTCGACCGAGAGCATGGCGTCGCCGCTCATGACACGGCTCCTTGTGACGCGGATCCTTGGGCGAAGGTCTTGCCGGTGCCGAGATACACTTCGCGCACTTGGGCATTGTCGCGAATGGCGGCGGCATCGCCATCGGCGATCAGCCGTCCGCGCGCGAGCACGATGATGCGATCGGCAAAGGCAAACACCACATCCATCGAATGTTCGGTGAACAGCACCGAGATGCCGCGCTCGACCACCAGCCGCTTGACCAGGGCGATGAGCCCATGACGTTCCCGCGCGCCCATGCCGGCGGTGGGCTCGTCCATCAGCAGCAGGCGCGGTTCGTTGGCGAGCGCGATCGCAAGCTCGACACGCTTGACGTCGCCATAGGCGAGCTCACGGCTGGGCCGGTCGGCCGCCCCGCGCATACCGACCTGCTCGAGCAGATCGAGCGCGCGCTCACGATGTAATCCAGCGGCCGGACGCCAGAGCCGGTAAGTCGCGCGCGCGTGCGAAATCAACGCAATCTGTACATTCTCGATGACCGTCATCGATCCGAAGGTGGCGGCGACCTGAAAAGTGCGCGCAACGCCGAGCCGCCAGATCTCGCGCGGCTTGAGCCCGGCAATATCCCTGCCCTCGAACAGGATCTTTCCGGAATCCGGCGCGAGCTGGCCGTTGATCATGTTGAAGCAGGTGGATTTGCCGGCGCCGTTCGGCCCGATCATGGCGAGGAACTCGCCGCCTTCGACTGCGAAGCTGACCTCGTTGACTGCGCGCACGCCGCCGAAGGCCTTGGACAGCGAGCGGACCGCAAGCACGCTCATGTTCGCGACCTCGACTTGGCCGTAAGCCGCGCGAAGGCGCCGACGATGCCTTGCGGAAATGCCAGCACCAGCAGCAGGATGATCGCGCCCAGCAGCGCGCGCCAATATTCGGTCTGCCGCATCACCGTATCCTGCAACGTAGCGAACACCGATGCGCCGACGATTGGGCCGGTCAGCGTCTGAATGCCCCCGAGCAGCACCATGACCAGGCCGTCAATGGAGCGGCCGACATGGATCGTTTCCGGCGAGATCGAGCCTTTGGCGAAGGCGAACAGCCCGCCGGCAACGCCGCAGACGCCGCCGGCAATGGCGAATCCGAGCCAATGCACGCGCTTGACGTCGATGCCGATCGCTTCGGCGCGCAGCGCGGAATCGCGGCCCGCGCGCATGGCATAGCCGAACGGCGCGAACAGGAAGCGCCGTAGCAACAAGACCCCGATCACCGCCAGCGCCAGCGTGAGCAGGAAATAGACCCAAGCCTGGTCGAACGGCGGCGGCGGCCACACGCCGATCACGCCGTTCGAGCCGCCGGTGAAGCCTTCCCACTGGAACACGGCCGCCCAGACGATTTGCGCAAACGCCAATGTCAGCATGGCGAGATAGACGCCGGAGAGCCGTACCGCGAACCAGCCAAACAGCAGCGCGCCGGCAAGCGCCACCAGCGGCGCGGCCGCAAGCGCGAGCGCCATCGGCGCGGCCAGCCATTTCACCAGCAGTGCCGCGCCATAAGCGCCGAGCCCGAAATAGGCCGCGTGCCCGAACGAATGCATGCCGCCCGGGCCCATGATGAAATGCAGGCTGGTCGCGAACAGCACCGCGATCAGCACATCGATGCCGAGGATCAGCAGATAAGGCGAGCTTTGCGCCAACAGCGGCAGGCATAACAGCAAAGCCAACACCATGGCGCCGAGCGCTTTCAGCATGGGCGTAGCGGCGCGGATCGGCTCCTCCGGCTCGGCGATCGAACGCACCGCGGCTTGCGCGCGGCCGAGCAGGCCATAAGGGCGCGCGATCAGCACTACCGCCATCACCAGGAATTCGGCGACCAGCGTGAGCTTGGAGAAATTCACGGTGACAAAGCCGAGATCGACGACGCCGATGCCGATGCAGAGCGCCTTGACCTCGGCGATGATGACGGCGGCGAGATAGGCGCCGGTGATCGATCCCATGCCGCCAACCACGACCACCACGAAAGCGTCGCTGATCGCCACCAGGTCGGTGGCGAGATTGGCCGGCTCGCGCGCCACCTGCAAAGCGCCGCCGAGGCCTGCGAGAGCTGCGCCAAGCGCGAACACGGAGGTAAACAGGATCGACTGATTGACGCCGAGCGCGCCGACCATTTCGCGGTCCTGCGTCGCCGCGCGCACCAGACGGCCGAAGCGCGTGCGGGCGAGCGCAAAATGCAGGATCAACAGCACCAGCGGGCCAACAAAGATCAGGAACAAGTCGTAGCTCGGCAGCTGGCGGCCGAGCACTTCGATCGCCCCGCGCAGGCCCGGCGCGCGCGGCCCCAGCAGATCCTCCGGGCCCCACAGCCAGAGCGTGGCGTCGTTGATTACCAGCACCAGCGCGAAGGTGGCGAGCAGCTGGAACAGTTCGGGCGCGCGATAAATCCGCCGCAGCAGCATGATCTCGATCAGCGCACCAATGGCGCCGACCATAATCGCGGTGGCCAGGATGCCGCCCCAGAAGCCGAGCCCGCCGCCGATATGGGTGGCGAACGAATAGGCGATGTAGGTCCCCAGCATATAGAGGGACCCGTGCGCGATATTGATGATGCGGGAGACGCCGAAGATCAGCGACAGGCCGACAGCGATAAAGAACAGGCCGGAAGCGGTGGAGAGCCCGTTGAGCGCCTGAAATAGGAATGCGCTGAAAGTCATGTGTGAAGGGTCACCTCTCCCCGCGGCGCGGGGAGAGGTTAGCTAAGCATATTAAGACCGCCTTTAGTCCGCCGCCGGGCGGAGTTTCTTAACCTCGGCATCGCTCGGCAGTACCGAGGCGCCGTCGACATACTTGAAGTCGACCATGGTGCCCTTGCCGCCTTCCAGCGCGAGCTTGCCGACAAAGGCGCCCATGGTGGCCTGATGATCGCTCGCCCGGTAGTGGAACGGTCCGAACGGACTGTCGACTTTCAGGTCCTTGAACGCTTCCACCAGCTTTTCGGTATCGGTCGACTTCGCCTTGGCGATGCCGGCAGCCAGCGATTTCATGGTGACGTAGCCGACAATCGAGCCGAGCCGCGGATAGTCGTTGTACTTCTTCTGGTAAGCGTCCAGGAACGCCTTGTGCGCCGGCGTTTTGATCTTGTCCCACGGATAGCCGGTGACGACCCAGCCGATCGGGGTCTCGTCCTTGAGCGGATCGAGGTATTCCGGCTCGCCCGACAACAGGCTCACCACCGTGCGGTTCTTGAACACGCCGCGGGTATTGCCCTCGCGCACGAATTTCGCGAGATCGCCGCCGAACAGCACGTTGAAGATCGCGTCCGGCTTGGCGTCGTCGATCGCCTGCGCGACCGCGCCGGCGTCGATCTTGCCGAGCGGCGGCGCCTGCTCGGTGACGAATTCGACGTCGGGCTGCGCCTTCTTCATCAGCGCCTTGAAGTTCTCCGCCGCCGACTGGCCGTATTCGAAGTTCGGGTAAACCAGCGCCCAGCGCTTTTTCTTGGCAGCGGTTGCCGCCGGCATCAGCATCGCCACCTGCATGTAGGTCGTTGCGCGCAGGCGGTAGGTGTACTTGTTGCCGTTCTGCCAGGTGATCTTGTCGGTCAGTGGCTCGGCGGCGAGGAAAAACACTTTCTTCTGGCCGGCGAAATTGGTGACCGCGAGACCGATATGCGAAAGGAACGTGCCGGCGATCACCGCGACGCCCTCGCGAGTGACCAGCTCCTCGGCCACGCGTACGGCTTCACCGGGATTGGCGCCGTCGTCGCGCGAAATCACTTCCAGTTTCTTGCCGAGCACGCCGCCCTTGGCGTTGATCTCCTCGATCGCCATTTCCCAGCCCTTTTTGTACGGGTCGAGAAAGGCGGGCTGCGACTTGTAGCTGTTGAGCTCGCCGATCTTGATGGTCTGCTGGGCCGCTGCCGGCGTGGCGAGGCCGGCGGCAAGGCTAGCTGCGAGCGCGAGATTGAACACCTGACGCTTCGGTCTCATGACTTGGCTCCCTGCGTGGCGGTTGACCGTGCTTCTCTAGCGCGGGTCCGTGCTTGGCTAAGTCTGCAACCTGTCGCCTCCGACCGGCGAACTTATTTGTGCACAAATAGTCCGACCGCAGGCCCAAGCTTGTCAAGCAAAGCATCCCAGCAGAGATGCCTCAATTCTGCGCGCTGTCAGCCCGTGAGCTTGTCGCGGAAGCGGTCCATCAGCGGCTTGTCCTGACCGCCGTCGATCTCGATCATGCTGCCATTGACCATTTCCATCAACGGCGACGCCAGCATCACAACCAGGGCTGCGACCTCATCCACCTCGGCGATGCGCCCCATCGGGATCGAGGCCGGCGCGAGCTTGTCGGCCTCCTCGTAGGAAATCTTCATGTCGCGTGCCATGGCTTTGACCAGCCCGGCCCAGCGCTCGGTACGCACCGGGCCCGGATTGACGGCAACGAAGCTGATATTGTTGCGGCCGTATTGGCCGGCAAGCGAGAGCGTCAGGTTCTGGCCGGCGGCATTGGCGGCGCCCGGGCAGATTTCCCAGTAGGACGGCTTTACGCCGTCATTGCCGATCAAGTTCACCACCCGGCCACCGCCCTGCTTCACCATGATGGGCAGCACGTAGCGCAGGCACCGCACATAGCCCATGAATTTAAGCTGTAAGCCCTTCTCCCAATCGTCTTCGGTCAGGTGTTCAATGACGCCACCTGCCGCCGAGCCGGCGTTGTTGACCATGATATCGACGCGGCCGAGCGCCTTGTGGGCTTGTTCGATGAAATTCTTGGCATCGGCATCCTTCCGCAGATCGGCGGGGATAGCGACGATCTTGCGGCCGGTCTCCTTGGCGATCTCATTCGCCGTGGCCTCGAGCGGCTCCATGCGGCGCGCGCAGATGGCGACGTCGGCGCCTTCCTTGGCCAGCAGGCGGGCGATACCCTTGCCGATGCCTTCGCTGCCGCCGGTGACTAGCGCGGTCTTGCCTTTGAGCTTGAGGTCCATGGCAGTCCTCCCTTTTTCTACGCGTGAGCGGCTCTATTTGAATTGCGCATGAGCTTTTCCGAAAACCGGTTCCCACTTTTCGGGATCATGCGCCCTTATGCGCGAGCCAGCGGCCAGCTTCCGCCGCAGCGAACAATTCAGCGAGTGCGGCGTTGAATGCAGCCGGTTCCTCGGCCGGAACGTTGTGTCCGGAGCGTGGGATCACAAGCAGGCCCGCGGTCGGCACGGTGCGCTTGAGGAATACGCTGCCGTCGATACAAGGCTCATCCTCATCGCCGACGATGATCAGCAGCGGCACCGCGAAGCGCTTGAGCGCGGCCTCCATCTCCCACAGCGTCGGGCGCTTGAGCTGGAGATTGAGCATGGTCTGCGCATGACCTTGCGCGGAATGTTCCGCCAGCATGCGCGCGAATTCGGCGTGCCCGCGCGGATCCTTGTTCTTCTGCGCCTGGCGCATGGGCGCGTCGGCATATTTCGCCGCCGCCGCCGCTATCCCCTCCTCGGCAAACATCTTGCCGGTTTCGGCCGCGAGCGCCTTCATCTCCTCGCGCTTCTTGACGTCGGGTGTCGAGCCCCAGCCGCAACCGGCGGCCACGACCGATAGGCAGCGCGCCGGCGCGTGCAGGCCGACATGCAGCGCCGTATAGGCGCCCATCGAGTGCCCAACCACATGTGCCTTGTCGATTTTGAATGCGTCCATCAGCGCGATCACGTCGTCACGCGCGATGTCCTGGCTGTAACGGGCGCCATCAGTGGGCACGTCGGAGGGCGGATAGCCGCGCTGGCTATAGGTGATGCAGCGGTGCAGCCTGGAGAAATGCCGCATTTGCGGCTCCCAGGTGCGGTAGTCGCCGGCATATTCATGCACGAAGATCACCGGCGTGCCGTGGCCCACCTCTTCGTAATACAACCGAGTGCCATCCCGCGTAGCGATATGCGGCATCTCGTGCTCCGGTTGACCGAGGCCAATTATTTGCACGCAAATGAAACCGGAGTAAAGTCTTCAACGTCTCTTGGCTGCCGTGCCATGACTTGCCGTGCCATGACTTGTCGTGCCAAGACTTGCCGTACCAAGACTTGGCCAGCCGGCATCTGCTCAACGGTGAGGGACCAAGATCGATTGCGATTTTTCGCAGGGTTAGGCCCAATACGCCGTCCGGAATCGAACGTAAGAGTCGTGGCGACACAGACCACGCCTTAAAAATCCAGGGGGGAGTTATCTATGCCCAAGATGTCTCGACGCGGCCTTGCCGCGCTCGCCGCGGCTTTCGCCATTGCGGTTGCCGGAATTTTCTCAAGCCCGGCACAGGCGCAGGAAAAGCCGAAGATCAAGGTTTCCAGCCTCACGCTGCCGGTGTTCAACCCGCTGGTGTGGAACATCATGAAGGCGCGCGGCTTCGACGCCAAGCACGGCTTCGAGCTCGAGATCCACGCGTATCCGTCGATCTCAGGCTTTTACGCGGCCTTTGCCACCGGCGAGACCGACGCGCTGATCGGCGGGCCGACGATCTTCCAGAAGCTTTATCAGGAAGGCGTGCCGCTTCGCATCATCGGGACGGGTTTCACGCTCGCCGATCTTGTGATCTTCGCCAAGGACGACAAGATCAAGTCGCTGGCCGATCTCAAGGGCAAGCAATTGGCCATCGATATGGGCGGCTCACAATTCCAGGTAGTCAAGATCTACGCCAACGCCAAGGGCATCGATCTCGGCAAGGACATCATCGCGGTCAATGCCAATTTCCCCGTCGCCCGTGCACAGCTTGAAGCCGGGCGCGTGGATGCGGCGCTGGTGATCGAGCCGCTGGCGAGCATCATCGCCAAGCAGAATCCGGACTGGCACGTCATCTTCAACGGCGCGCAAGGCTGGAAGGAAATCACCGGCGCGGACGGCTGGGAGATCGTCCCGGCCATGCGCGCCGATGCGATCCAGCGCGTTCCCAACGGGCCAAAGATGCTGCTCGCGGCCTTACAGGACGTCGCCGAATTCATGCAGAAGGAAACGGCAGCGGCGGACAAGATCGCCAATGAGACGCTGAAGCTGCCGCCGGGCATCCTGACCGCCGCGTTAGCGAGCAAGCGCCTGCAGATGATCGTCAAGCCCGCCTGGGAGCCGGCCACCCGCAAGTCGATCACCGACATGATGGAGCGCGCGGTGAAGGCCGGGTTCTACGAGAAGATGCCGGACGAGAAGATCATCTATGCCCCATGAGGAGCTTCACGGGTCTATTCCGGCTTCTTATCCTGCCCTGACTTTTCCGCGCCAGACGCTCGTCTCGCTGCTGGTCTTTGCCGTCTTCTGGGAGGTCATGTCGCATCTGGCGCCAGTGCTGGGGATTCCGCCGTTCGCAATCCCCAGCCTGGTGCGGATCGCGAAAAGCATTACAACCATCACGCCGATCGATATCGTCGTGACGCTGGCGCGTGTCATCGGCGCGCTTATCGCCTCCTTCGTGCTAGGCCTTGCGCTCGCGATGGCAATGTACCGCTCCGAGCCGCTGGACAAATATCTGCACCCGATGATCCGCATTCTGATGGCGGTGCCGGTAGTGTCATGGATTCTGTTCGCGGTGCTGTGGTTTCCTGGCGTCGAATTCCGCATCGGCTTCGTGCTGTTCGTGGTCTGCGGCCCGGTCTTCCTGGTGGACGCGCTCGACGCCATGCGCGGCGTGCCGCGCGAATTGCGTCACATGATGCAGTCGTTCCGCCCGACGACCTTGCAATATTTCATCAAGCTGATGCTGCCGGCAATCCTTCCGAGCGTCTTCACCAGCTGGAAGGTCAATATCAGCCTGGCGATCCGTGTGGTCACCATCGCCGAGCTGGTCGGCGCGGTCACCGGCATCGGCCATCAATTGTCGGTGGCGCAGGAACTGTTCTCGGTTGCCGATGTGTTTGCTTGGACGGCGGTGCTGGTCGCCCTGCTCTTCCTGCTTGAAGCAATAGTGGCGCGAGTCGAGGCACGCGTGCTGCGATGGCGTCCATGAACTTGCGGTCACGCAAATGAGCGGTCCCCCGCCTATCGACGTGCGCGGATTGCGCAAGGTGTTCCGGCAGACCACCACCGGCCAGTCGGTTATCGCCATCGAGCGGCTCGATCTGACCATCGCGCCGCGCGAGGTGGTGGCGATCGTCGGCCAGACCGGCTGCGGCAAATCCACCTTCTTCGACCTGATGATCGGGCTGGAGGCGCCGACCGACGGATCGATCCGGATCGGCGACAAGAGTCCGCACGCCGACTTCGATCATTTCCGCGGCAAGATAGCCACCGTGTTCCAGCAGGACCGCTTGCTGCCCTGGCGCTCGGCGCTGGACAACGCGCGGCTGCCGCTTGAATTGATCGGCTTGCCCGAGGAGGTGCAGCGCGAGCGCGCGCTTACATGGCTGAAGCGGCTAGGTCTTGGCAATTTCACCAATGCCTATCCACACGAGCTGTCCGGCGGCATGCGCCAGCGCGTAGCGATCGCGCGCGCTTTCGTCGTGCAGCCCGACATCCTGCTGGCGGACGAGGCCTTCGGACACCTCGACGAGGTAACCGCGGCGGAGCTACGCGAGACTTTTCTGGCGCTGGCGCGCGAATGCGGCTCGACCGCGATCCTGATCACCCATCAGCTCGAAGAAGCGATCGGCGTCGGCGACCGCATCGTGGTGTTCGGCAAGTCGGCGAAGCTGCTCGCCGATATCCGCGTGGCGGGCTGGCCGAAGAACAAATATGCGCTGCTGCGCGAGGCGATCCAGTCGACCTTGCAGAACGACCGCCCCGATCCGCGACTCGCGCAGATCGGTGCGCCCCCCGCGCTCAAAAAGAAGAAACGTTAGCGTCTGACCGGTTCTGATTGAAACGGACCCTAACATTTTGCTTGCGCATGATCTTGTCCGAAAGTCGGTTCCCACTTTTCGGGATCATGCGCCGGCCGTCAACTCCGCATGATCGCCTTGGCGGCGTCGCCGACCGCCTCCACCGACATGTCGGTGTCGAGGAAGCAGACGATCCGGCACGGGCAGCCTTCCAGGCCCTCGTAGCGCCACGGGAAGGCGCCGATCAGGCAGCGCTGGCCCAGCACCATGTCGATATCGCCGCCGATATTTTCGGCGTGCAGCAGGCCTTCCTGGAACGCCCAGCTGTGGAACGGGAACATATCCTGCGACACGCGGCGGCCGGACTTCTTGTGGGTGTATTCGAAAGTGCCGAAGAACTCCGCCGGCGTCTTGCCGTGCTTTTTCGTGAACTCGTCGGCGAGATCGGGCCGCATCCGGCGGATGGACGTGTTCATGGCGTGGTCGCAGGAACCGGTGTCCATGCCCCACCATTTGATTTTCTTCTGCAGCATCCAATGCAGCGTGTCGAGATTAGGGCCCGGGTGATAGCAGAAGTACTTCACCAGATCCTGCTGCGGCTGACCTTCGTAATGACGATGCCAGCCGGTGTGCAGGATGAGGATATCGCCCTCGCGGATGTCGGCGCCGGCCGACTCGATCATTTCCGGGGTAACGACCGCCCAGTCATGCATATGCTTCGAGATATCGACGATCACGCCGCGATTGACCAGATAATCGAGCGGCAATGACGCCATATCGCCCTTGCGGTTGTCGGTCGCGTGCATCGCGCCGTCGAAATGGGTGCCG
>Ga0208355_1000596_pt1 | contig 16460 bp, 20 predicted proteins | sample NGESurdeep072012_6_FD_184458 | JGI IMG/M metagenome (GOLD analysis project Ga0208355, IMG submission 184458) | Arctic peat soil microbial communities from Barrow, Alaska - NGEE Surface sample 210-3 deep-072012 (SPAdes) | ecosystem: Environmental > Terrestrial > Soil > Wetlands > Peat ... | reverse complement strand
TGGATCATGTTTGCTCTCAAACAAAAACGGTTAAATAAATACTTCGATGGCGACGCGAAACAAGGGGCAGTCACTTGGCAACAAACCGGATAGGCAAGGTTCAATCATGACATTGGAATCGCAGACCCCACCCCGCCCGCCGTCGCTGACGCTCCGGCGGCCGACCCTCCCCTGAAAGGGGAGGGATTAAGGAAACTCATGGCGCTCTGGCTTAGCCCGCAACCGCTAGTGCTCGCATCGAAAAGCGACGTGCGCGGCAAGATGCTGGCGGCGGTCGGCCTGCGCTTCGAGATCAGGCCGGCGCAGATCGACGAACGCGCGGTCGAAGCCAAAGCCGGGACCACCGATGCCGCCGCCGTCGCCCGCTTGCTCGCGCGCGCCAAGGCCGACGCGGTGGCGCGCTCGTTGCCCGGCCGGTTGGTGCTGGGCGCCGACCAGACACTGGCGCGCGGAGCCAAACGCTTCAGCAAGCCGGCCAACCGCGCCGCGGCGGCCGAGCAGTTGCGAGCCTTGCGCGGGCGGACGCACGAGCTGCATTCTGCGCTGGCGCTGGTGCGCGACGGCGCCGTGCTGTTCGATTGCGTCGACAGCGCGCGGCTGACCATGCGCGATATTTCCGACCGCTTTCTCGAGGATTATCTCGACATGGCGGGGGGCGCCGCCCTGGCGAGCGTCGGCGGCTATCAGCTCGAAGGCATCGGCATTCACCTGTTCGAGCGCGTCGGGGGCGACTATTTCACCATTCTCGGCCTGCCGCTGTTGCCGCTGCTGGCCTATCTGCGGCAGAACGGCTTTGTGGATGGGTAGGCTCATGTCCCGGGCGCGGCGCAACATGAAATGTTGCGACGCAGACCCGGGACCGTTACGAAACTCAGAATTTGGAAAGGTCCCGGATCAGCGGCGCACCGCCATAGCGCGTCGAAGACGCGCGTAAACGCGCTTATGGCGCGGCACCGCGTCCGGGACAAGAGAAGCAAATGTTCATCCTTGGCCTGACCGGCTCGCTCGGCATGGGAAAATCCGCCACGGCGAAGATGTTCGCCGAAGAAGGCGTGCCCGTGCACGATGCCGATGCCGTCGTGCACCGGCTCTATGACGGCGAGGCCACGCCGGCGATCGAGGCCGCTTTTCCCGGAACGACCAAAGACGGCAAAGTCGATCGCGACGCTCTGGCCAAGCGCGTGCTCGGCGATGCCGCCGCCATCAAGCGGCTGGAGCAAATCGTGCATCCGCTGGTGGGGGCCGCCTCGACGCGGTTTTTGGCGGAGGCCGAGCGCAGGGGCGCGCCGGTGGCGGTGCTCGACGTCCCACTGCTGTTCGAGACCGGCGGTGACGCCCGCTGCGACGCGGTGGTGGTGGTCTCGGCGCCGGCCGACCTGCAGCGGATGCGCGCCTTTGAGCGCCCCAGCATGACCGCGGGCAAGCTTGCGGCCATCCTCGCCAAGCAGATGCCGGACGAGGAAAAGCGGCGGCGCGCCGATTTCGTGGTGGATACTTCGAAAGGTTTTGACGCGGCGCGTGCGCAAGTGCGTGATATTCTCAAGGCGGTCGCTAAGATGCCGAACCGGCGGCCGTGATTCTGATCGCCGCCTGAGCGGATAAAAAAATGCGCGAAATCGTCCTCGACACCGAAACCACCGGGCTGGATCCCTTGCAGGGTCATCGCCTGGTCGAGGTCGGCTGCATCGAGCTGCTCAACCGGATTCCGACCGGCGCGACGTTCCACAGCTATCTCAACCCGGAGCGTGAGGTGCCGGCGGAAGCCTTCGCCATTCACGGGCTGGCGACCGAGTTCCTCAAGGACAAGCCACTTTTCGCCGACATCGCCGACGATTTTCTCAGCTTCATCGGCGACGCGCCGCTGGTGATCCACAATGCCGGCTTCGACCACGGCTTCCTCATCGCCGAACTCAAGCGCGTCGAGCGTCCGCTGATCGCGCGCGAGCGGCTGGTCGACACGCTGCTGCTGGCGCGCCGCAAGCATCCGGCCGGGCCGAACCGGCTCGACGATCTGTGCGCGCGCTACGGCATCGACAATTCGCGGCGCAGCAAGCACGGCGCGCTGCTCGACGCCGAGATCCTGGCCGAGGTCTATCTGGAGCTGATCGGCGCGCGCCAGGCGCAGCTCGGCCTCGCCGAGAGCGGCGTGCGGCGCGGCAACACACGCGACGGCATCGCGGTGCGGTGCGAGCGTGATGTGGCGTTGGCCGTCCGCGTCAGCGCGGCCGATCGCGAGGCGCACCGCAAATTCGTCGCGACGCTGGGGGCGAACGCTCTGTGGCGAGATTATCTGACGGACGACGCCTGACGGCTCAGCTCGGCGCGCCGGCCACCTGCATCTCGCTTATCTTCTTTTGATAGAGGCCGACGAAATCCACCGGATCGAGCAGCAGCGGCGGGAAGCCGCCATTGCGCACGGTGGTGGCGATGACCTCGCGCGCGAACGGGAACAGCAGGCGCGGACATTCGATCAGCACGAGCGCGTTTATGCTTTCCTGCGGCACGTTCTGGATGCGGAATATGCCGGCATATTCCAATTCGAATCTGAAAATCAATTTGCCGTCGGTTTCCGCCTTGCCGTCAAGCTTGAGTGTCACCTCGATGTCGTTGTCCGACAGCGGCTTGGCGTTGACGTTGATTTGAATGCCGATCTGCGGCGGCTGCGTTCCGACCGTCAGCGACTGCGGCGCGTTCGGGTTCTCGAACGAGAAATCCTTGATGTATTGCGCCACCACGTTGAGTTGCGGCTGCGGGTTCTGGGCCGGTGCCGGGCCGCCATTGGTCGTGGACATGAAAACTCCTTAACGCCACCAAAGAACTGATGCGGCGGTTGGCTAACACAGCGTCTATAGGGGAACAAGGATTCGAAGAAACCCTTTATTGGCGTATGATCCTGTCCGAAAACCGGTACCCATCCCCGAGCCAGTCGAGGACAAGCTTTCCGGGATCATGCGCTATTGGTGTTCCCGCTGATTGTCGCGCCGGTCGGTCAGCGCGGCGTCGGGCACCTGATGCCACTGCTCGGGCGCGAGATCGACCACGCCGTCGGCGCGGGCGGGCGCCGGCTTTAGCCCGAGCAGCACGCCCAGTGCCCGCCGGAGCGGCGCGAGCAATAGCAAAAGGCCCAGGACATCCGTTATAAATCCTGGAATTAGCAGGAGAATTCCCGCTAGCAGGGTCAGGGTCCCGGCGCTGTCGGCTTGCAGGGCGGTGAAGCCGCCTTGGCCCATTGCGACGCGCACGCGGGCGATGTGGTTGCCGCCGGCATGGCGCAGCACCATGGCACCGGCCAATGAGGTCGCCGCCACCAGCGCCAAGGCCCACAGAAAACCGATCGCCCCTGCCACTGCGATGAACACCGCCAGTTCCATGATCGGCAGCGCCAGCAGGGCCAGCAGCAGCCATTTTGCCACATTCATAGGTGTTATTGTCCTAGGCGCATGATCTTATCCGAAAACCGGTGCCCATCCCCGATCAAGTCAAGGATATGCTTTTCGGGATCATGCGCTGGCTGTCTAGGTTGGCGTAGGCGTCCCGATCGTTTAAGCTTTGTTCGCGAAGCACAATTGCGCCGAAATACCGGCGCAGGGCCTATGGATTGGCGCGGACACCGGCATAGATAGGTACGGTGGACCCGGCCGCCACGCCGTCGATCGGGCCGCGGGTCGATCTGCCGTTACGGTTACCGAAAGCATGCGAGACGTGTTCGACATCTACACCATCATATTCCTGGCGCTGGCGGTATTCATCTTCCTGCGCCTGCGCAGCGTGCTCGGCCAGCGTACCGGCCGGGAGCGGCCGCCATACGATCCTTACGCCGCGCGCGAGCCGGGGCGGCCGGCGACTGAAAAAGTCGTCACCCTGCCCAATCGAACGCCGGAAGCGGCCGCGGTGGTGAAGCCGGCCGAACCGGTCGCGCCGGGCGAGCGCTGGAAGGGCATCGCCGAAGCCGGCTCCGTGCTCGCAACGGGTCTCGACGCCCTCGTTGCCGCCGACGCTAATTTCGATCCCAAGCATTTCCTCACCGGTGCGCGCGCGGCCTATGAAATGATCGTCAATGCGTTTGCCGAAGGCGATCGCCGCACCCTGAAGAATTTGCTGTCGCGCGAAGTCTACGACGGCTTCGAGTCCGCCATCACCGAGCGCGAGAAACGCGGCGAGACGGTGGAGAGCCGTTTCGTCTCCATCGACAACGCCGAGATCACCGCCGCCGAGTTGCGCGTACGCACCGCGCAGTTGACTGTGCGCTTCCAGTCCAAGCTAATATCGGTGACGCGCGACAAGAACGGCAACGTGATCGACGGCAATGCCGAGAAGGTGACCGACGTCACCGACGTCTGGACATTCGCCCGCGATCTGTCGTCGCGCGATCCGAACTGGAAACTGGTCGCAACCGAAGCCGGGCAATGACCGCATGGCGGCGTTACCACCTCGCTCGCAATTGGGCATTGGCTTGGCACTGGGCCTGATCGCGGCAGGCGGGCCGGCGGCGGCGTCCGAGATGAAATTCCGCAACGCGCAGGTCGAACCGCTTAGCTTTACCAAAATGGCCGGCTGGCAGGACGACGACCACGCCGCCGCTTTCGGCGCATACTTGAAAAGCTGCAGCGCTATCCTGCAAGGCAGTAAGGCGAAGCGCGCGGCGCGGCCGGTCTACGGCGGGCTGTACAATGCTTGCGGGAAAGCGGCCACGCTCGCCGCCGCCGGCACAGTCGATCGCGCGCAAGCGCGCAAGTTCTTCGAGGACAATTTCAAGCCGGTGCGCATTTTGCCGGCCGTCCACACCTACGGCTATTACACTGGCGCCGACGGCTTTTACACCGGCTATTACGAGGCCGAAGTCGCGGGCTCGCGCGTCAAGACCGAGGACTACAACGTCCCGATCTACCGGGTGCCGGCAAAACTCGCGGGCAAGAAGAGCAGGGTGTTCTCGCAATACGACCGCACTGAAATCGAGCGCGGCGCGCTCGCCGGCAAGGGACTGGAGATTTGCTGGATCAAAAACCCGGTCGATGCCTTCTTCGCGCAGATCCAGGGCTCCACGCGCGTCAAGCTCGATGACGGCGAATTGCTGCGGCTTAATTACATCGCCAGCAACGGCAAGCCCTACACGCCGGTTGGCCGGCTTCTGATCGACCAAGGGGTCTACACGCCCGAAGAAATGTCGATGGACAAGATCCGGGAATTCATGGAAGCCAATCCGGACGAGGGCAAGGCGCTGCGCGAGAAGAACCGCTCCTTCGTGTTCTTCTCCGAGACGCAGCTCGGTCCGACGGACGAATGCGTCGGCGCACAGGGCATCCCGTTGACGCCATGGCGCTCGCTGGCGGTCGATCCCTCGATGCACGTCTACGGCATGCCGATTTGGATCGACGCCAAATTTCCGATCACCAGCGACCTGCCGCAGGACACCTTCCAGCATCTGATGTTCGCGCAGGATACCGGCTCCGCCATTCGCGGGGCGGCGCGCGCCGATATCTATTTTGGCCACGGCGAGGATACCCCCCACATCGCCGGCCGCATCAAGCAGTTCGGCAAATTCGTCATGCTGATGCCGAAGGACGTGTCGGTGAGCGGAGCCGCGCCGGAGAAGATCAATGTGCCGCTGCCGAGGCCGCGGCCGAAGGACATTATCGCGGATAATGCGCCCGCGCAGGCGGCGACAACGGCGGCGCTGCACAAGCCGAAGCCATGAGTTCGCGCGACGGCGACCGGCGCCGCGTTCTCTCCTACGAGGAGCGCGTGCTGTGGACGACCGTCACCAAGGCGATCGCGCCGCTGCGCACGACGGCGCGGATCGCGCCTGACGTGGATACCGAGGCGACGCCGGTTGCCGTCAAGCCGCCGCGTCCGGTTGGACCCAAGAAAGCTTCGCCGCCGCTGGCGCCGCAACAGCCTGCGCCGCCGCCGCCGCTAACGCCGCTCAGCCGCCGCATGAAGCGCGGCGTCGTGCGCGGCAAGCAGGCGATCGACGCCCGTCTCGACCTGCATGGGCTGACGCAAAGTGAGGCGCATGCCGCGTTGTTGCGGTTCCTGCGCAGCGCCGGCGCGCGCGACGCCCGGCTGGTGCTGGTGATCACCGGCAAAGGACGCGGGGGCGAGCCCGGCGTACTGCGCCGCCAGGTACCGCAGTGGCTGGGCCTGCCTGAATTCCGCTCACTTGTTCTCGGTTTCGAGGACGCGCACGTCACCCACGGCGGCGAAGGCGCGCTTTACGTGCGTCTGCGGCGCGCGCGCGGCTGATCCTTGCGCGGGCGGCGTAAAATGCGCGACCATTACGCGAGGCCCTCAGGAGGATCCGTCATGCCGCGTCCGATCGCGTTGCTTACGGCGGTGACATTGAGTCTGGTTTACGGGGCCGCCGACGCGCAATCGTCCATGAAGCCTAGCGCGCCGCAAAAAATGATGTCGCCCGCCGAGGCGCAAAAAATGCGCGCGTGCAAAAAGCAGGCGGCGGATCAGAACATCAAGATGGCCGAGCGTTCCAAATTCGTCATGGATTGCATGACGGCCAAGAAATAACGCGCGTCGCTAAAGAATAAACCGGCTCAGATCCGCGTTTTTGGCCAGATCGCCGATGTGTTTTTCCACATAAGCCGCGTCGATCTTGACGGTCTCGCCCGAGCGGTCGGTGGCGGCGAACGAGATTTCGTCGAGCACGCGCTCCATCACCGTCTGCAGGCGGCGCGCGCCGATATTCTCGATCGCGGAATTCACCGCCACTGCGATGTCGGCGATGGCGTCGATGGCGTCCTCGCTGAAATCCAGCGTCACGCCTTCGGTCTTTAGCAGCGCGACGTATTGCTTGATCAGCGAGGCTTCCGGCTCCGTCAGAATTCGGCGCAAATCGTCGCGGCTGAGCGCCTTCAATTCGACGCGGATCGGCAGCCGGCCTTGCAGCTCGGGCAACAAGTCGGACGGCTTGGAGATGTGGAACGCGCCCGAGGCGATGAACAGCACGTGGTCGGTCTTCACCGGACCGTGCTTGGTGTTGACGGTGGTGCCTTCGATCAGTGGCAGCAGGTCGCGCTGCACGCCCTCGCGCGACACGTCGGCGCCCATGCGGCCCTCGCGCCCGGCGATCTTGTCGATCTCATCCAAGAACACGATGCCGTTCTGCTCCACCGCCTTGATCGATTCCTGAATGAGCTGTTCGTTGTCGAGCAGCTTGTCGGATTCCTCGTTGATCAGGATGGCGTGCGAATCCAGCACGGTGACGCGCCTTGCCTTGGCGCGCCCGCCGCCGAGCTTGCCGAAAATATCGCCGAGATTGATGGCGCCCATCTGCGCGCCCGGCATGCCGGGGATCTCGAACATCGGCATGCCGCCGCCGCCCGACTGCACCTCGATCTCGATTTCCTTGTCGTTGAGCTCACCGGCGCGCAGCTTCTTGCGGAAGCTCTCGCGCGTGGCCGGGCTGGCGCCGGGCCCGACCAAAGCATCGACCACGCGCTCTTCCGCGTTCAACTCGGCGCGCGCCTGCACGTCCTTACGCTTTCTATCGCGGGTGAGCGCGATGGAAATCTCCACTAGGTCGCGCACGATCTGCTCGACGTCGCGGCCGACATAGCCGACCTCGGTGAACTTGGTAGCTTCGACTTTGAGAAACGGCGCGCCCGCCAGCCGGGCGAGCCGGCGCGAAATCTCGGTCTTGCCAACGCCGGTCGGCCCGATCATCAGGATGTTCTTGGGCAGCACTTCCTCGCGCAGTTTGTCGTCGAGCTGCAGCCGGCGCCAGCGGTTGCGCAGCGCGATGGCGACCGCGCGCTTGGCGTCGTTCTGGCCGACGATGAAGCGGTCGAGTTCGGAAACGATTTCGCGGGGGGAGAAGTCGGTCAACGGGGCACTCTTTACGATTTCAGCGACTCGATGGTGACGTTGCGGTTGGTGTAAACGCAGATGTCGGCGGCGATGTCGAGCGACTTGCGCACGATCTGCTCGGCGTCGAGCGGCCCGTCGATCAGCGCGCGGGCGGCGGCGAGCGCGTAGTTACCGCCCGAGCCGATGCCGGCGACGCCCGCCTCCGGCTCCAGCACGTCGCCGGTGCCGGTCAAGACCAGCGAGACCTGCTTGTCGGCGACGATCATCATAGCTTCGAGCCGGCGCAGATAGCGGTCGGTGCGCCAGTCCTTGGCGAGCTCGACGGCAGCCCGCAGCAGCTGGCCGGGATACTGCTCGAGCTTGGTTTCAAGCCGCTCGAACAGTGTAAAGGCGTCGGCGGTAGCGCCGGCAAAGCCGCCGATCACGTCGCCTTTGCCGAGCTGACGCACTTTTTTGGCATTGGATTTGACGATAGTTTGCCCGATCGAGACCTGGCCATCGCCGCCAATGACCACGGTGCCACCCTTGCGGACGGTCAGGATGGTGGTGCCGTGCCAAGTGGGACTTGAGGGACTTTCGTTGGATGCCATACGCGTTAACCCCTGCAATCGGCATCATCTAGGCATGGCGCGAAGCGTTTGCAAACGCCTCGCAACGACTGTGGCGAATCCCGGCCACCCCTGATAAAAGGCGCGCGACTAAAGGATATTGCCATGCGCAAAGCCACCGTAAAGCGCAAGACCAAGGAAACCGACGTGGAGGTCGAGGTCGATCTCGACGGGACCGGCCGCTCTGCGGTCGCGACCGGCATCGGCTTCCTCGATCACATGCTCGACCTGCTGGCGCGGCACTCGCGCATCGACATCACGGTCAAGGCCAAGGGCGATCTGCACATCGATCACCACCACACCACCGAGGATGTCGGCATCGCGCTCGGCCAGGCGGTTCGCCAAGCGCTCGGCGACATGAAGGGCATCACGCGCTATGCCGATGTGCATGTGCCGATGGACGAGGCGTTGACGCGCGTCGCGCTCGACATATCCGGGCGGCCGTTCCTGGTGTTCAAGGCCGAGTTCGTGCGTGACAAGGTCGGCTCGTTCGACACCGAGCTGGTGCAGGAATGGTTCCAGGCCTTCGCGATGAATTCCGGCATCACGCTGCACGCCGAGACTTTATATGGGACGAACGATCACCATATCGCCGAGTCCTGCTTCAAGGGCCTGGCGCGCGCGCTGCGGGCGGCGGTGGCGATCGATCCGCGCGCCAAGGACGAGGTGCCGTCCACCAAGGGCTCGCTCGGCGGGTGAACCTTTCTTCTACCTCCCCCTGCAAGGGGGAGGTCGCGCGCTTGCGCGCGGGTGGGGGTCGTCGACGTTGTGCGATCGACCCCACCCCGGACCGCTGCGCGGTCCGACCCTCCCCTGGAAGGGGAGGGATAAGAAAGAGGACGTTGCGTAGGAAAGTACGATGCCCACATTCACCGTGCACCAACCGCCGCCGCGCCAGGGCGAAGCAGCAAGCGCTCCGGAACGTTTCGTGTTCGTGCGCGACGGATTCCATTTTTGGGCCTTCGTGCTGGCGCCGTTCTGGCTGCTGCGGTACGGGCTGTGGCTGGCATTCGCGATTTATCTCGCGGTCAGCATCCTGCTCGGCATCGCACTCGTCGTGATCGGCGCGTCGTCGAGCGTGCAATTCCTCGTCGGGTTGCTGATCGCGTTGTTGATCGGCTTCGAGGCGGCGACGTTCCGGCGTTGGAAACTGACACGGCGTGGCTGGAAGATGCTCGGCTTCGTGGTCGGCGAGGACACTGAGGCGGCGGAGCGGCGATTCTTTGCCGAATGGGCCAAGCGCGCAGATAAAGTGCCGGCGACGCCATCTACTGCGCCGGAGCCGCGCTACGCCGTGCCGTTGCGGCGCGGCACGCCGTCGCCGTCCGACGTGATCGGCCTGTTTCCCGAGCCGGGGAGCGGGCGATGAGTGTCGCCATCGTCGACTATGGCTCCGGCAATTTGCATTCGGCGGCGAAAGCGTTCGAGCGCGCCGCGCGCGAAAGCGGGCACCAACAACCGATCGTGGTCACCAGCGATCCGGCGCAGGTGGCGCGCGCGGACCGCGTGGTGCTGCCCGGCGTCGGCGCCTTCGCCGACTGCCGGCGCGGGCTCGACGAAATCCCCGGCATGATCGACGCACTTGAACAGAACGTGCGTAAGCGCGGGCGCCCATTTTTCGGCATCTGCGTCGGCATGCAGTTGATGGCCGAGCGCGGGCGCGAATATCAGGTGACGCCCGGCTTGGGCTGGATCGCCGGCGACGTCGATCGGATCGCGCCGGGCGACGCAAATTTGAAGATTCCGCACATGGGCTGGAACACGCTCAATATGCTGAAACCCCACGCCTTGCTCGAGGATATTCCGCTCGGGCCGGACGGGCTGCATGCCTATTTCGTGCACAGCTTCGAGTTCAAACCAACGCAACGCGGCGATCTGGTGGCGCAGGCCGACTACGGCGGGCCGCTCACCGCCATCGTCGGGCGCGACAACATGGTCGGCACGCAATTCCATCCCGAAAAGAGCCAGCGGCTCGGTCTGGCGCTAATCGCGAATTTTTTGAAATGGGCGCCATGATCCTGTTCCCCGCCATCGATCTGAAGGAAGGCCTCGCCGTGCGGCTGCAGCAGGGCGATAGGACGCGCGCGACCATTTTTCATCGCGATCCGGCGGCGCAGGCGCAGGCCTTCGGGACGCAAGGGTTCAAGCATTTGCACGTAGTCGATCTCGACGGCGCTTTTGCCGGTAAACCGATGAACGGCGACGCGGTCGAGCGGATTCTGGAAACTGTCGGCCTGTGCGTGCAACTTGGCGGCGGTATCCGTGACATGGCGACGATCGACGCCTGGCTGGAAAAAGGCGTCAACCGGGTGATCATCGGCACCGCGGCGGTGCGCAATCCCGCGCTGGTGAAGGACGCGGCGAAAAAATATCCTGGCAAGATTGCGGTCGGACTCGACGCGCGCGGCGGCAAGGTGGCGGTGCAGGGCTGGGCGGAGATTTCGGAACTGTCGGCGCTGGAGATCGCGCGCCGCTTCGAAGACGCTGGCGTCGCCGCCATCATCTACACCGATGTGACCCGCGACGGCATGCTGAAGGGCCTCAATCTCGACGCCACTATCGCTCTGGCCGATGCCGTGTCGATCCCGGTGATCGCCTCCGGCGGGCTCGCCTCGATCGAGGACATCAAGGCGCTACTGGAGCCGCGTGCGAAAAAACTCGAAGGGGCGATTGCCGGCCGCGCACTCTATGACGGCCGGCTGGATGCGGCGGAGGCACTCAAGCTCATCCGTGACGCACGGACGGCGGCTTGAGCCATGTTCAAAGTCCGCGTCATTCCCTGCCTCGACGTGAAAGACGGCCGCGTGGTCAAGGGCGTCAATTTCGTCAATCTGCGCGACGCCGGCGATCCGGTGGAAGCCGCCATCGCCTATGACGCGGCCGGCGCCGACGAGCTTTGCTTTCTCGACATCACGGCGAGCCACGAGAACCGCGGCATCATCCTCGACGTGGTGCGGCGCACGGCGGAGGCCTGCTTCATGCCGCTCACGGTCGGCGGCGGCGTGCGCACGATCGAAGACATCCGCGCGCTGCTCTCGTCCGGCGCCGACAAGGTGTCGATCAACACCGCGGCGGTGAATAGGCGCGCGTTCGTCAAGGAAGCGGCGGAAAAATTCGGCGACCAGTGCATCGTGGTGGCCATCGACGCCAAGCAGGTGTCGAAGCCGGGCGAGAAGGCCGCGTGGGAAATCTTCACCCATGGCGGGCGCAACCCGACCGGCATCGACGCGGTCGGCTACGCCAAGGAAGTGGTGGCGCTCGGCGCCGGCGAGATCCTGCTCACCTCGATGGACCGCGACGGCACCCGGCGCGGCTTCGACATTGCGCTCACCCGCGCGGTGGCGGACGCGGTGCCGGTTCCCGTGATCGCCTCCGGCGGGGTCGGCACGCTCGAGCACATGGTGGAGGGCATCCGCGACGGCCATGCCACCGCGGTGCTGGCCGCCTCGATCTTCCACTTTGGCGAGCACAGCGTGCGCCAAGCGAAGCTTTACATGGCGAAAGCGGGCTTATCCGTGCGGCTCGATCCGTGAAATCTCCCTCTCCCCGCAAGCGGGGAGAGGTGATAAGGGAAGCCGCATGAGCAAGTTTACGCTGGCCGATCTGGAAAAGCGGGTGCACGAACGCGCCAAGGCGAGCGCCAAGGAATCCTATACCCGCGCGCTCATCGACAAGGGCGTCGCCCACTGCGCCAAGAAGCTGAATGAAGAGGCCTTTGAAACGGGCTTGGCTGCCGTGCAGGAAAACAAGCGCCGGCTGATCGCGGAATCCGCCGACCTTCTCTATCATCTGTTGGTCTTGCTGAAAGCGCGCAGCATCACCCTGGCGCAAGTCGAGGGCGAACTGAACAAACGCACCAAACGGAGCGGGCACGAGGAAAAGGCTTCGCGGCCGCGGAAATCGTGATGGAACAGCGCACCGAAGAAACGCTTTCGCCCTACCGTACGTTCTCGCGCGCGGAATGGGCGAGCCTGCGCGAGGACACGCCGATGACGCTGACCTCGGAGGAGGTCACGCGCCTGCGCTCGCTGCACGACCGCCTCGACATCAAGGAAGTCGAGGAGATTTACCTGTCGCTGTCGCGGTTGCTCTCGCTCTATGTGGCGGCGACGCAGCGGCTGTTCCGCGCGCAAGAACGCTTCCTCGGCACCGAGGATGTGAAGATGCCGTTCATCATCGGCGTCGCCGGCTCGGTGGCGGTGGGAAAATCCACCACCGCGCGCGTGCTGCAGGCCTTGCTGGCGCGCTGGCCGAATGTGCCGAAGGTCGACCTCGTCACCACCGACGGCTTTCTTTTTCCGAACGCGATCCTCGAGCGCGAAGGCTTGATGGAGAAGAAGGGCTTTCCGGAAAGTTACGACTTGCCGGCGCTGCTGCGCTTCCTCACCGACGTGAAGGCCGGGCGGCGGCCGGCGCGGGCGCCGGTCTATTCGCATCTCATCTACGACGTGACGCCGAACCAATGGGTGGAAGTGGACCGGCCGGACATCCTCATCGTCGAAGGATTGAACGTGCTGCAGACCGGCCGCCTGCCGAAGGACGGCAAGGCGATCCCGTTCGTGTCGGACTTTTTCGATTTCTCGGTCTATCTCGACGCCAACGAGGACGTGCTCAAGTCCTGGTACGTCGATCGATTTCTGACGCTGCGCAGCACCGCGTTCCGCGATCCGAAATCGTATTTCCATCGCTATTCGAATTTGTCCGATGCGGAAGCGGTCGAGACCGCGTCGTCGATCTGGGAGCGCATCAATCTAATAAATCTGCACGAAAATATTCTGCCGACGCGCCAGCGATCCGACCTCATCCTGAAGAAGGTCGAAAGCCACCAAGTCGAGGACGTGTCGCTAAGAAGGTTGTGATTATTCTCTGTCATTCCGGCCGAGCCGCGAAGCGGCGAGAGCCGGAATCCAGATGTCTGCACTTAATTTGTTTCTGGATTCCGGGTTCGCTCGCTGCGCGAGCGCCCCGGAATGACGATAAAAATTACGCCGCCCGCTGGCTCACGGCGAAGTGCTCGATGTAGCGCTTCCTGATCGCCGACACCGGCAACACGATCAGCACGTCGGTGGTGCCGAACTCGTGGTCGACCACCGCGCCGTCGCCGATATAGGCCCCTAACCGCAGATAGCCCTTGATCAGCGGCGGCAGCGCGCGCAGCGCTTGCTTTGGATCGATCGCTTCCTTCGATATCCGGGCCATCTCGACATAGCGCTCGGGCAGCGCCCGCGCGCGCCAGGTTTCCGGCGCCCGTGCGTAGTGATGCAGGAACGACAGCGGCATCGCCAGCTGCTTGGGGTCGGTGCCGTCGAGGCTGGCGCAGCCGAACATGACGTCGGTGCGGTTTTGCCGCAGATAGCCCGCGATGCCGTGCCACAGCAGCTCGACCGTGCGCTTGTTGCGGTAGGGCGCCAGCACGCAGGAACGGCCGAGCTCGAGGAATTGCAGATCGCCGTGGCGCGCGATCAGTCCGCCGATGTCGAATTCGCCCGCGCTGTAGAAGTCGCCATACTCCTCCGCCATGGGCTGCCGCAGCAGCCGATAGGTGCCGACCACCGCCGGGCGGTTGGCGTTCTGGCCGTCGCGCGCGGCATGATCGAACACCAAGAGGTGATCGCAGATCGCGTCATAGGCATCGACGTCGCGGCGCGCGAACAGCCGGCCCGGATTGGCGATGGCGGGACCCTCCTGGTAGAAAACGCGATAGCGCAATTTCTGCGCCTGCCGCACCTCGGCGGCGGTCTGCGCCAGCCGCACCTCCAGCGAGCCGAGACGTCCCAGGCTCTGGGTCGGGCGATGCGCGCGCGCCGCCCAGGCCTGCAAACCGCCATAGGCTTGCAGCGCCGAAATCAGGTTGGGCACGGCGGGCGCTGGCCGGAAACGCTCGAACAGATTGCGCGGCGGAGTGAGGCTGTCGCGGCGTGCCATGGCGGATATGGCTCCATTTCGGCGCGAAAACGGGGCGATTGGCCGGGAATTCAAGCGACCGAATCAGCGATCGAGCGTCGACATCCCCTACAGCACGGGCGGGACACGGAATTATGACAGTGGGGGTTCAGGCCGCAAGCCGGGCCGCGACCGCGTCCAGCGCCTCGCGCAGCCGCTCGCGCTCGAGCGGCTTGACCAGCAAGCCGTCCATGCCGGCGGCGAGGCAGGCGTCGCGATCTTCGCTCTGCGCATTGGCGGTGAGCGCCAGCATGCGGACCGGCCGGTCGCCGGCTTGCGTCTCGGCGGCTCGGATGCGGCGGGCGGCTTGCAGCCCGTCCATGCCCGGCATCTGCACGTCCATCAGCACGAGATCGTAAGGCTTGCCGGCCGCGCGCGCGGCGGCCCAGGATTCCACCGCCGCTGTGCCATTGCCGGCGACGGTCGGACGATGGCCAAGCCGGGTGAGCAGCGCGCGTGCCAGCAGCGCGTTGATCTCGTTGTCTTCGGCGACCAGGATCGACAAGCCAATGCCTTTGCCTTTGGCTTTGCCGTCGGTGGCGGCGGCGTCCGTCTGGTCGGGACCGGAAATTTCCGGCGCCATGTCTTCGAACGCATCTTCGGCGGTGAGCCGCGCGGCGAGCGATGCCATGCGCACCGGCTTGACCAGATAGCCGGTGAAGCCGCGCTCTTTAAGCGCGGGCAGTTCATGCCGCTCGGTCGGCCGGATCAGCACGATGCGGCGCGTCGCATCGAGAGCGTCAAGATCGCTGCGGGCGATCATGCTGCGCGCCAGCGGATAATCGACCAACAGCGCATCCCAGTGCCGCTTTGCCAGCAGCGCGACGGCGCTTTTCTCGCAGGCCACGACGCTGGTCTCGGCACCCCAGCAGGCGAGCCGGCGCGCCAGCAGCGCGGATTCGATTTCCGCCGCGGCGACGATCAGCACTGCAGTATCGGAGAGGTCGGGTGCGATGAATTCGTGGGCGCCGTCGGCCGGCGCCAGCGGCACGGTGAAACTAAAAGTCGCGCCGGCGCCCGGCTCGCTGTCGACCGCGATGCGGCCGTCCATGCGCGCGACGATGCGCTTGGAGATGGCCAGCCCCAAGCCGGTGCCGCCGAACTTACGGGTGGACGATCCGTCAGCCTGCTCGAAATCGCGGAACACGCGCGCCTGATCCTCGGGCTTCAAGCCGATGCCGGTATCGCGCACCAGGAAACGGATGTCGTTTTCGCGCTCGCCCGGCTCGACGATCACCGCGACGCCGCCCTGTTCGGTGAACTTGATGGCGTTGCCGGCGAGATTGAGCAGCACCTGGCGCAAGCGTGCGGCATCGCCCACGACGTTCGCCGGCAGCCGGTCGTCCACGAACGATGCGATCTCGATGTCTTTCGCCTGCGCGCGCGGCGCCAGCAGCTCGACGGTTTCCTCGACCAGCGGGACAAGCGCGAAGGGCCGCGCCTCCAACTCGAGCTTGCCGGCCTCGATCTTGGAGAAATCGAGAATTTCCTCGATCAACGACAGCAGGGTTTCGCCCGAGGTCTTCGCCGCCTTGGCATAGGTGAGTTGCTCGGGCGTGAGCGGCGTGTCGAGCAGCAGATCGGCCATGCCGAGAATGCCGTTGAGCGGCGTGCGGATTTCGTGGCTGACCGTGGCCAGAAAGCGCGACTTGGCGCGGTTGGCGGTTTCCGCCAGGTCGCGCGCCTTCTCCAGGGCATTCATCTCGACTTCGTGCAATTCCCAATTGTCGTCGGACAATTCCTCGATGCGCGTCTCCAGCGCGCGCACTTTGTCCGCGTGAGTACGTTGCCGCATCAGCATGAAGGCGATGACCGCGCAGGCGGCGGCGAACAGCGCGCCGACGCCGGTGCCGTAGGCGTAGGGATCGTAAGTCGAGCTTTGCAGGCGGATGCCGGTGAGGAAACCGAGCCAGCCGGAGACCACCGCCATGGTGCACACGACGGCGCGGCCGAACAGCACGAGCGCCGCTTTGTTGCGTGCGCGCTTGCGTGCCAATTGCGCGATTGCAGAGCCCGATCGCATGCCGCCTGAATCCCCGCGTCTTTAGCGGGCATTTGGCGCCATGAATCTTGCAATTCTATTCCCCG
>Ga0208355_1000589_pt1 | contig 16540 bp, 15 predicted proteins | sample NGESurdeep072012_6_FD_184458 | JGI IMG/M metagenome (GOLD analysis project Ga0208355, IMG submission 184458) | Arctic peat soil microbial communities from Barrow, Alaska - NGEE Surface sample 210-3 deep-072012 (SPAdes) | ecosystem: Environmental > Terrestrial > Soil > Wetlands > Peat ... | reverse complement strand
GTGGAACATCCGTCTGCTGCATTCATGGTGCGACAGGCGGGGTAGCCGCGTAACCGGCCACAATATATGGGGTTTTCTGTCTTGACGCTCGCCTCCAACGAGGCTAAAGTTGCTTGCATCTGCAGTTGCTTTAGCGGGTGCTTGTTGTGCGGCGTCGTCTCCCAGCCGGAATGCGCCGCGGATGCCAATGGGGCGATCGGCAAGTTCGATCTCCCTCGATGCTTCACCACTTGGTCCGCGGGGACAGTAGTACCCACATCTGCCAAAGGCGGGCAGATATGGGGCACCGAAGGAGCAGGCGTTGCTACAACTTAAGAAGCTTCAAATTCTCGGTTTCAAGTCCTTCTGCGATCGCACCGAACTGAAGTTCCACGGCGAAGGCATAGCCGCCATCGTCGGTCCGAACGGGTGCGGAAAATCCAACATTGGCGACGCGATCGCCTGGGTACTGGGCGAGCAGTCGGCGCGCATCCTGCGCGGTACCCGGATGGAAGACGTCATCTTCGCCGGCACGCACGACCGCAAGGCCACCGGCATGGCGGAAGTGTCGCTCACGCTGGTCGATCCCGAGGTCTATGACGGCGAAGTTTCCGCCGAGCCCGAAATCGAAATCGAGAACGAGATACCGGGTGACGACTGGGACGAGGCCGCACTGCGCTCCGAAGCCGCCAATGAAACCGAAGAGTATTTGAAGGAAGTGCAGCCGGGACAAACAAGAGAGGTAATCGGTAATCGGTTAGCGGTAATCGGCGGGGCCGATCCAAGCGCCGCTGTGTCCGACGGTGCGCCCGAAATCGAAACTCCTTCAGTATTAGCAGAAGCTGAGGGCGAAGCTCCCGAGCACCGAGCACCGGGCACCGAGCACTCCGGTGCGGTCGTCCTGAGAATCCGCCGCCGCAAATTCAAGCCGGCGTTCAAGACGGGCGAGATCCACGTGACCCGGCGCCTGTTCCGCTCCGGCGACAGCGAGTATCTGCTCAACGGCAAGCTCTGCCGCCTGCGCGATATCCAGGACATCTTCATGGGCACGGGCCTGGGTCCGGAGTCTTACGCGATCATCGAGCAGGGACGCATTGGCCAGATCCTCAGTTCGAAGCCCACCGACCGGCGCGCGATCATCGAGGAAGCCGCGGGCATCACCAAGTTCAAGACGAAGAAGCGGCTGGCCGAAGCGCGACTGGAAGAGGCGAAGCTGAACCTGGCGCGGATCAACGATATTTTCGAGGAAGTCACGCGCCAGATGAATTCGCTCAAGCGCCAGGCCGCCAAGGCCGAGCGCTTCGGCCGCGTGCGCGACGAGATGCGCGGCAAGTTGCGCCTGGTCCTGGCCAGCAAGCTGGCCGCGATGCGCCAGGAAGCCCAGGAACTGGAAGCGACGCTGCACCAGCTCACCGAAGATCTGCACATCAAGGGAGAGGCGGTGCGAGCGCTGGAAGTCGAGCAGGCTACCGGCATGCAGCGCGGCTACTCGATCGAGGACGAATCGCGGCAGACACGCGAGGCGATGGCGGCAATCACGCGCGAATCGGACCGCTCCGCCGCACGTCAGCTTGCCAACGAAGAACGTTGCACCGAGCTTGCCATCCGCTCCGAAGCCGCAGTGTCGGAAATTGCGCAGACGCATTTGAAACTGGAAGCCCTGACCGCCGAGCGCGAGTCGCACCAGCAGTCGGTGGATTCCGCCGCCGGTGAACTCACGGCCGCGCAGACGGAAGCCACAGCACGCCAGGAAGAAGCCCGCGCCGCCGCTACCGCACTGGCGGAAGTCGAGCGCCAGCAGGAGCAGCGCCGCAGCGCCATCATGGAAGCGGTCGCCGCCACGTCGGACGTCCGCAACCGCATTGCGCGCGCGCAGGAGCGCATCACCGGGTTGGAGCGCGAACTCCGCCGCCTGACCGGCGAACTCGAATCCGGCCGCTCGCAACTGGAAACCTTCGGCGGACAGCGCGGGCAGATCGCGATCGAATTCGCATCGTCATCACAGTGCGCCGCCGGCTTGACCGAGCGGATTTCCGGGACGCGCACCACGCTGGCTCAGAAGCGCGCCGAGGAAACCCAATCCAAGAATCGGCTTGACACCTTACGCGCGGAATATGCCACCGCTTTGGGCAAGAAGGGTTCCCTGGAAGCGGTCATCGCCGAGCACGGGTATTCGACCGAATCCGTGCGGCGCCTCTTCCAGTCGGGCGTGCTGCACGACGGCTTCCGCCCGGTGGGAGTGCTGGCCGATTTCCTGGAAGTGGACGCCCGCTACGAGCACGTGGTGGAAGATTTTCTGCGCGACGAACTGAACTTCGTCGTCGTGAAGTCGTGGGACGCCGCCGACGAAGGCATGCGCCTGCTGCGCAGCGACGCGGACGGCCGCGCCACCTTCATGGTCCATCCCAGCGACTCGCAGGCGAAGTTCTCGTTCGTGCTTGACGAGGCCGCGCACCAGGCGCCGCACCGCGATCACCCCATCCTGCCGCTGAAGAACACCATCCGCGTGCTGAACGGCTTCGGCAAATCGCTGGAAGTGATCCTGCCCAAGCTGCGCGACGGCTACATTGTTCCCGACCCGGCCGTCGCTCGCGACCTGGCGCTGGAAAATCCGGACGCATTCTTCCTGTCGCAGTCGGGTGAATGCTTCCACAATGTGACCGTCACCGGCGGCAAACAGCGTGCGGAAGGGCCGCTCTCGATGAAGCGCGAGCTGCGCGAGGTGGTCCGCCAGATGGAAGACATCGAGAACACGCTGCGCGGGGAAGAGCGGCGCTGCCTGACCCTGGGCCGCGAAATCCAGGAACTGGCCACGCTACTGGAGCGGCTGGAGAACGAAAAACGCGAGGCCGACAAGCAGGCCATGACCAGCGGCCACGCGCTGCACCAACTCGAATCCGAGGTGGAGCGCATCCGCCAGCGGGTCGAGATCGCCGAAAGCGAAGTGCGCCACGTCGAGCAGGAACGCTCGGCGGTCGAGGCGCAAATCGCCGAGTACCAGGCCGAATCCGCGGTGGCCGAGGACCTGCGTGCCGGTCTGGAAGGCGAAGCGGCTGCCGCGCAGGAGAGCCTTGCCGGATTGCGCGAAACACGCGATTTCGCGGCCAACGTCGCTTCCGAGATGATGGCCCGCGTGGCCGCCATCGAGGAGCGCAAGCGTGCCGCCGTCGCCGCCCTGGTTCGCCTGGAAGCGCAGGTGGCCGACATCGCCTCGCGCCTGGAGCAGCTTGAATCGCAGCGCCAGATGTCCATCGCCGAAAAAGCGCAGCGCGAGCTGGAAAACCTGCAGATCGCGGAACAACTGGTCGCGCTGGCCGCCGAGCGTGAGCAGGCGGAAGCGCGCGAGCGGGAGCTCCACGCCGAGTCCGAGCAAGTGCGCGCGCGCATCGCCGCCCTGGAAGAAGAATTGCGCGCAGCGCGCCTGGACCTGGACGCCGTGCGTGATCGTCGCGGCGAGATATCCGCGCAGGCCGCCAAATTGCAGTCCGACCAGCAACACATGGCGGAGACCTCGGTGAACGAGTTGGGCGTCACCGCTGACGACCTGCTCGCCGACGAATCTCTTGTCCGGGTCAGTGGGGAAGAGTTGACGGTTCAGGACACGGCTTATCGCGAACTTCGCGCCAAGCTGGATGCCATGGGTCCGGTCAACATGATGGCCCTGGAGGAGTACCAGGAAGCCAGGCAGCGCCACGAATTCCTCGACACCCAGCGCAAGGACCTTCTCGACTCGATCGCCAACACGCAAAATGCGATCAAGGAGATCGAAACGGTTTCACGCCAGAAATTCGAGGAAGCGTTCACGGCGATCAACGAGAATTTTGCCAAGACGTTCAACAAGCTGTTTGGCGGCGGGCAGGCGTTCATGCGGCTCACCGACCTGGAAAACACGGCGGAGAGCGGGATCGATGTGGTCGCCTCGCCTCCGGGCAAGAAGCTGCAAAACGTGCTGCTGCTCTCGGGCGGCGAGAAGGCGCTCACCGCGTTGGCCCTGCTGGTCGGCATCTTCCAGTACACGCCGAGCCCGTTCTGCATCCTCGACGAAGTGGATGCGCCGCTCGACGAAGCCAACGTTGGCCGCTTCACCGAACTGGTGAAGGAGATGAGCGAGCGCACGCAGTTCATCATCGTGACCCACAGCCGGAAGACGATGAGCGTGGCCCCGGTCATGTACGGCGTGACGATGCAAGAACCGGGCGTATCGAAGCTGGTTTCGGTGCGCTTCCACGAAGCGAAGCCAATACCGCAGGCAGCGACGGCATAGAGAATTTCGCGCCCGGCCGAGGACGAGCGGGCTACACGAGAAATTTCCAAAGTGCGCCGTCAAATCGCGCTTGACACGCCGTCCAGGCTGCGTTCCATTTCATAAGTGCTTTTTGTCACACACCATACGTACATCGTCTTACGATAATATACTGTACCGTATATAGTCTAAGGCAGTATTTATGCGCATTGGAACACTCCGTGCAACCTGTCAATATATTTCCATCTTAGCGCCGCCGCGATGACGCTCATGTCTTTCTCGTTACGTTGACAAAAAACTTGCGCTAGCTAGAATACGTCCTCGTTCCTATCGGAAAGAAATTCATCGTGAGCCGCCCGACCGAACAAGACGTCCTCCAACAGACCGACTTCACGGACCTGGAACTCTACGCGAGCGGAAAGGTGCGCGACGTTTACCGTTGCGATAACGAGCACCTGCTCTTCGTCGCCACCGACCGCATCTCCGCTTTCGACTACGTCCTGGCGACCGGCATTCCGAACAAGGGGCGGGTGCTCACACAACTCTCGCTGTTCTGGTTCGATTTTCTGAAGGACATCGTTCCCAATCACCTCGTCAGTGCCGACGTGGACAAATACCCGGCGCACCTGCGCGCTTATCGGGAAGTGCTGCGTGGGCGTTCCATGCTGGTGGTGAAGGCCGACATGTTCCCGGTCGAGTGCGTGGTGCGCGGCTATCTCTCCGGTTCCGGCTGGAGGGAATACCAGAAGACGGGCGCGGTGTGCGGTATCCAGATGCCTTCCGGGTTGAAGGAATCGGACAAGCTGCCGGAGCCGATTTTCACTCCGGCGACGAAGGCGACCACCGGCCACGACGAGAATATTTCATTCCATGACATGGCGAAGATCGTCGGCGCGCCCCTGTCCGAGCAACTCCGCGATCTCAGCCTTCGCGTTTATAAGAAGTCCGCCGATTACGCCCGCTCTCGCGGTATCATCCTTGCGGACACGAAGCTTGAATTTGGCCGTACCGAGGCCGGCATCCTCCTGGCCGACGAGGTGTTGACCCCCGATTCGTCCCGCTTCTGGCCCGCGGACAAGTACCAGCCCGGTAAAAGCCAGGAATCGTTCGACAAGCAGTACGTGCGCGATTACCTCGAGCAGATCCGGTGGAACAAGCAGCCGCCTGCACCGGCGTTGCCCACCGAGGTTGCCGAGCGCACCAGTGAGAAGTACGTGCAGGCATTTCGCCAGCTCACCGGAAGGGAGCTGGATGGGTAATGAGAATGAGTAAGAGAGGCTCATGAGCTGGGCCGATATAGGTATTGTTGCCGTTGTCCTGCTTTCCGTTTTGCTGGCGGCGGCGCAAGGCTTCTTCTTTGAAATGTTTTCGCTGGCCGGCGTCGTGCTCGGTTACCTGCTGGCGGCGTGGGAATACACGCGGGTGGCGCCGCTGATCGAGCCCTACGTCAAGACGCCGTGGGTGGCCAACCTGGTGGCCTTCCTGGTGATTTTTCTCGCCGTGGCTTTGCTGGCGAGCGCCATCGGACGCCTGGTACGGGCGACCGTGAAGGAAGTCGGGCTGCGCTGGTTCGACCGGCTGCTGGGCGCGGTGTTTGGGCTGGCGCGCGGGCTGCTGGTGGTGATGGTGATTGCGCTGGCGCTGGCGTCGTTTACGCCGGAGTCGGCGGTGTTGAGCAATTCGCGGCTGGCGCCGTACTTGCTGGTCGCGGCACGCGCGGCGGTATGGCTGGCGCCGACGCAGGTACGCATGCAGTTTCGCGCCGGCATGGACGCGCTCAGCGGCTTGCGGAAGGACGGCAAGCCAGGCGCGGCGGACAAAAAGGATTCGGCGGCCCCCGCGGCACCACCCGCGACCCGCCAGTAAGACAACGGATTCATATAAGGAGACCGAACGTGAAGGACCAACTGGAAGCGCTGGTATTGCAGATGTACAAGAGTGGAATTCTTTATTCGGAAGCGGTGCGCGAGTTCAAGAAGCGCTTCATCCTCACGGTCCTCCAGGAGAACCAGGGCAACCAGTGCAAGGCCGCGCGCCAGCTCGGCATGCACCGCAACACGCTCTCCCGAACTATCGCCGAATTGAAGGTGGACGTTCGCCAGCTCCGCGACGGAGCTCGCCGGCCCCCGCGTAGCGCCCGCCCGATGGTCATGGAAAAGAAAGTGGCGCGCTAGCGTCTTTGCGGCCTGGCGCCTGGCCGGAGGCGCGGATTCGAGCGGACCGCTGGAGTACGGAATACGAAAAAAGGGGCAGCCGCGAGGCTGCCCCTTTCGATTCAACTCAACAAGATTACTTCTTTCTGCGCGTCGTGCCCTTGGGCGCCGCCTTGCCTTTGGCGGGCGTCGCGGGAGCCCTCTTGCCGATGAACGCCCCCTCCGTCATGTGGATCATGAAGGGTTTGGCATCGAAGCTGGCCGGATTGCCCTGCACCTTCGCCATCTCGCCGGCCTTGGGCGTCAGGGCGGCGGGAATCGCCACCGGGAACGTCAACTCGACGTCGGCGACGTTGTTCTGAATGTCGTCATAGGTCGATGCGAGCATGAGCTTGTACTTTTCGGCTCGAATCACTTTGGCTTCGAATTGGATCGGCTTGCCCTTGATCTGGTTCCACACCTGATCGGCGCACGGCTGGTTGCCGGAAGTGAAGATAAGCTCGAACTCGTCGAACATCATGTCCTTCACTTGCTTGGTCTGGCAGAGCTTGGCGGCCTGCTCGGCCGGTGTGGGTGCGGATGGGACCTTGAAATCCGGCGGGATATTCTGCTGGCTTGCGGCCTGCTGCACCAATCCCTGCCAGCCGTCGTCGCCACCGTGATACTTGGTGTAAGCGCTCTTACCGAAGGCGCTGATCTGCGCGTTACCCTGGGCCAAGGTTACGGCCTTGGCAATCCAGAAAAGTCCCTTGGGATCGATCGGCTTCTGCGAGAGATACGCGAGTGCCAGGGGATAGACGTTCTGCAGGTCGTTGGGATTGGCAGCGACGGCCACGCTCAGGGCTTCGGCCGCCTGCGGATAATTTTTTGCCTGCAACGCCTGCAGTCCGACCGCGCCGTTGAAGATAGGGGCCGTCTGCTGCTTCAGCTTGGTCCAATCCTCAGGCAATGTACCGGCGGGGGCCTGGGCCGTCTGCAGGGCCTGCACTCCCAGTTGGCCATACTTTCCGGCATCGTTGAGGCACTGCATGGCGTTCGGCCCACCTTGCGCCGCGCACATGCGGTTGGAATAGGTCAGCAGTGCCAGCGCTTTAAGGTTTACTGGATCGGCCTGAAGCAGTCGACCGGCAGCATCCTGGAGTTTCGGAATGTCATTGATTTTCTGGTACGCGGCGATCAATTGTTCCAGAGCAGACACCTTCACCACGCTGTTCGGGTACTGCCGCAGAAAAGCCTCATAGGCCTCCGCTTGGGCTTTCGGATCAGCCTGGTTCGTCGCCGTCACATAGGCGTTATATTCCGCGGAATCTTTGATGGTCGGTCCGGTTTGTTGTCCGGATGGTGCCGATTGTGCGCACGCCGGCAGCGTTGCCGAGAGCGCAACGGCGGCAATGGCAAACGCGAGCGCGAGGTTCACGAGCGACTTCTTCATGCGAATGGCTCCTTCACTCCTGGGAAGTAGGAAACTCCATCCACGCACTCACAGCCGGCACGCGGACGTACAGGGACCCGAAACGGCAAACTCTTACCACCGCCTGCCCCGGAACCGAGCAGGACCCAACGTGAAGTTCGGATTATAAGATATCACCGCCGGTCTTGTGCAAGCTGCGTGGCGAAATCTGACTTCCCGTGGTGCGATAAGATGCACGTGGCAAACTGACGGATGTACGAGAATGCTCGCGAGACCGCAATGGACGCGGTCTCTAGCGTCGGAAACGATGGGAACAAGCGAATGCCAACTCAGGGCCGTTCCATTCAGGGAAAAATTGTTGTCGTAACCGGCGGTCAACCCGGCAAGTGCCAAATGCGGACAGCCGTACTGCGTCATTCATGCCGAGGCTTCGCAACGCGCCCTGCGACGTGCTAACATCGCCCTTCTTAGGGGTTCCCCCAGGAGGACAATATGTCGAGAGACGACGGTAATGGCTTTCTATGGTTTTTGACGGGTTTGGGCATCGGCGCCGCCATCGGTGTTCTGTACGCGCCCAAGTCCGGCCGCGAGACCCGTGACCTCATCATGCAGAAAGCGGAAGAAGGACGCGAATACGCCCGCGAAGGCGCGCAAAAGGCCCGCGAGCAGGCAGGTCAATGGGCGGACAAGGGCAAGGACGTCCTCAACCAGCAGAAGGAGCAGGTTCGCTCCGCTTACGAAGCCGGCCGCCAGGCATATCGCGAGGCGACCACCGAAGGAAACAAAGGCGGCGCATAACGACGCCGGCGGCTTGGGCAGGGAACCTGCTCTTGTGCCGCACCGGCCACGATTTTCGAGACCGACATGGAAACTCGATTCACCATCCTGCTGATTGAAGTTGGCGCCGCGATCGTGATCCAGATCGCGCTGCTGGCGGCCGTCTTGTCCGCGGTGAATAAAAGCACCAAGCGGCTGGAGTCGCTCGCCGACGAAATCCAGCGGCGCGCCATTCCCACGCTCGACGCCGCGCTGGAGCTGATCACCAATACCAAGCCCAGGATCGAGGAGATCATCAGCAACGCCGCCGAATCCTCGGCCACGCTGAAGGCCCAACTCGAATGCCTGGACAGCACCGTGACCGACATCGTGGACCGCACGCGCCTGCACGTGATCCGCGCCGACAACCTGGTCTGCCGCACCATGGACCGCGTGGAGGAAACCACCGAACTGGTGCACACGACCGTCATTTCGCCGATCCGCCAAGTCTCGGCCATCGTGCAGGGACTGACGGTGGGCCTCACCGCGCTACTGGGACGCCACGGCAAGGGTGGTCCCCGCCAGCAGGACGAAATGTTCATCTAGACTTTAGCCTTGGAGCACAGGGGATCGCGAAGGGCGCTCAACCGAGAGCGCCTTTTTTCAATCGAGAGCAATTCAGAGTCCAAGACTGCCGCAAACCGCAACTTTTGCCCTATTTGACGGTTCCTATATGCAACAACTCTGTTCATTGACACTGCTTCGTCGCTGCACAACAATGCACTGAGAGCTTCGCTCACAAAAGGAGTGGTATGTCCGACCAAATTCAGGGCCAAAGTGTGGAAGCGGCCGAACCGGAAAGTCATCTGCTGCGCTACGTCTCGCTGGGCGTGGCCGTTCTCTATGTCATTGTTTCGCTCTACTTCATCGTGGAAATGGGCGGCCGCATCGGGAAACTGGAAGACGGGCAGAAGGCCGCGACCGAGCAGAACGCCCAATTGCTGAAGCGGTTCGGCATTACCGAAGCGAGCCTGCAAGCGGCATCGGAGACGCAGCAGCAGTTGGCCAGCAAGCTCGGTTCCACGCAGAAGGAAGTCGTGTCGCGCACCTCGCAGCTACAGAGGCAGCAGAAGGAAGCCGAGCAGCGCCTGACGGAAGAGACCAAGCAGCAAGTGGGCGCCGTCAGCGGCGAAGTGGCTGGGGTGAAGACAGAACTCGGCGGTACCAAGACCGATCTGGCCGCCACCAAGTCCGATCTGGAAGCGACCAAGTCGAAGCTGGAAAAGACGATCGGCGACCTCGGCGTGCAGAGCGGCCTGATCGCCCATAGCCGCGACGATATCGAGTACCTGAGGCACCGCGGCGACCGCAACATCTTCGAGTTCTCGTTGGCCAAGGGAGGCAAGCCGCAACCGGTCGGGACCATCAGCATGCAGCTCAAGAAAGTGGACGGCAAGAAAGGCAAGTACAGCCTGAACGTCATCGCCGACGACCGCACCATCGAGAAGAAGGACCGCACCTTGTTCGAGCCGCTGCAGTTCTACACCGGGCGCGACCGCATGCTGTATGAAGTCGTGGTGCTCACCGCCGAAAACAAGAAAGTTACCGGCTACCTGAGCACTCCGAAGAACGCGCCTGCTCCGGGATTGAACAGCGCGCAGTAGGCCATATACTCAGCACAACGATATAGCCCGGCCGCCCCTTGGCCGGGTTTTTCATTTCTTGCAGAATGTTCTGCGGAGATATGTCGTGTCCCGTATACACTTTCGCAGAATTTCAGGAGAGAACCATGTATCCAGGTGGCTGGACTCTGCTCATCATCGCCGTCCGTACCGCGGCGGTCTACATGCTAATCCTGCTCGGCGTGCGGCTGAGCGGGAAGAGGGAAGTCGGACAGATGACGCCCTTTGACCTCACCCTGCTGCTGCTCCTCAGCAACTCCGTGCAGAACGCCATGACCGGCCCCGACACGTCGCTCGCCGGCGGTGCGGTCGCGGCTTCCACGCTGTTGCTGCTCAACTACGCGGTGGCGGAGACCAGCGGAGTCAACCGGCGCTTCCGCAAAATGATCCAGGGTTCGCCCAGCTTGCTGGTGCACAACGGCAGCGTCGTGATGGCGCACATGGCGCGCGAACATGTGACCATGGACGAACTCGACCGCGCGCTGCGGGAACACGGCGTCGCGTGCGCAGCCGATGTCGCGCTCGGCGTCCTGGAAGTGGACGGCTCTATCAGCGTTTTGAAATACGACGATGTGCCGCACACGGCGCAATCGCCAAAGCGGATGAAGTTCCTGCAGCGGCACCAGTGAACGAAAGTTATTTCTTCAGCACAATCGGCATGCCGTCGTAGGGCTGTACCGTCACGGTCAGCGACTGGCGGCTGTCGAAGACGTCTTTCGGAATCGGGAAGGTGACAATGACCGTGCCGATACCGTTTGCGCCCGGCGCCACGCGTGCGTCCTCCATCAGTGGCGTCTTTGCGTTCTGCTTCAGGTCCGGATAGGCCTGGTAATAGCGCTGAAAGTCGGACGCGTTCGCCGCCTCGTCGCTGAACTCGCCCTTCGACGTCTGCACCGCCACCTTGATCGTGTGCACCCGGATCGTGTACGAGCTCGAATTGCCAAAGTGCACGTTGATCGCGACCATTACGCTGTCACCCGGAATCGCGGCCACCGCTACTTCGTCGATTCCCCCGGTTGCCGGTGGCTTCGCCCGGTTCGTGTACGAAACAATCGCCACCACAATGCCGACAATCAGCAGCGCGATCACCACCGGCTGCCAGGGAGGCATCGTCCATTTGGCCTTATCGAACTCCTCGGCCATGGGGACGTGGGCGCGGTCGTAGTCCTTGCCCGCTTTTATCGGCGCCGCTGGCGAACTCGCGGGAGGCGTTGGGGTTGGATTGCTCTGCGGCGTGTTCGGCGTGTCGTTCTCGGCCATATCGTTTCCCGATTCCTGGATGCTGAAAGGCAGTTGCTAGTCGTTAGTTGCCAGTCCTTAGTTCGTGATGTTCGTTAGCGCTCGTCAAGCATCCACTGACAACTAGCAACTAATAACTGGCAACTTTCTTGATCGCCTTGGCAAACTTCTCGGCAGGCAGGCAATTCAGAACGTCTTCTTTCGTCAGCCACGCCCGCCGCGCCTGTAGCACGCCATACTTGATTTTCTCCATGTGCGACGTGTGGTGCGAGTCGGTATTGATCACGATCTTCACGCCGCGCTCCTTCGCCATGCGCAGGTGACGGTCGCACAGATCCAGCCGGTCCGGAAACGCATTCAACTCCATCGCGACCTTGTTCTTCTTCGCCGCGTTCAGAATCGCTTCCATGTCGAACGGATACGCGTCGCGACGCAACAGGATTCGTCCCGTCGGATGCCCGACCACCGCCAGATATGGATTGCCGATCGCCCGCAGCAGCCGGTCGGTCATCTGCTGCGGCTCCTGGTTGAATGCCGAATGCACGCTCCCGATCACGACATCCAACTGCGCCAGCACATCGTCGGACAGATCCAACGCTCCGTCCGCGAGGATATCCACCTCGATCCCGGCGAACACCCGGATGCCCTCGAACTTCTCCCCGGCCTTGCGGATACGCTTCATGTGCGCCAGCGCGCGCTTGTCGTCCAAGCCGTTGGCGAAGGCCAGGTTCTTGGAATGCTCCGTGATGGCCATGTACTTGTAGCCGCGCGCCCGCGCCGCCTCGATCATCTCCTCGATCGTGGATTTGCCGTCGGTTTCCACCGTGTGCATGTGCACGTCGCCCTGGATGTCCGACTGCTCCAGGATGTGCGGCAGCTTGTGCTCGGCGGCCAGTTCGATCTCGCCGGAGTTCTCGCGCATCTCGGGAGCGATCCAGTCCATGCCGAGCTTCTTGTAGATTCCCTCTTCCGTCTTCCCGGCGACTTTCTTATTGGTATCGAGCTTCGCCAGGGCGTATTCGTTCAGCGTGTAGCCCATTTTCAGCGCGCGCTGGCGCAGGGCTACGTTGTGCGACTTCGATCCCGTGAAGTACAGCATCGCCGCGCCATAGGATTCCGGCGGCAGCAGACGCACGTCCACCTGCATTCCGCTGCGCAGCTTGAAGCTGACTTTGTTCTCGCCCTTGGCGAGCACGTCGAGAATGCCCGGAAACTTCACGATCCTGTCGAGCACGACGTCGCGCTGCTTCGGCGTGTTGCAGCAGTCGCCTGTAACCAGCACGTCGAGGTCCCCAACCGTCTCGCGTCCGCGCCGCAGAGACCCGGCCGGCGTGACTTTCTCGACTCCCGGCAGTCCGGCCAGGTGTGCGGCCAATTGCTGAGCAACGCGGTCGGCATCGTCGAGATGGAAGCGCCCCGAAAGCCGCCGGTAATCCTCGATCCCCTTCAGGATCTTCTGCTCCTGCTTTTCGCCCATGCGCGGAAGGGTGCGGATCTTGCCCTCTTTCGCCAGTTTCTCCACGCCCTCCACGTCGCACACCTGGTAGGCGCTCCAGATGAGCTGGATCGTCTTCGGCCCCAGTCCCTGGATTCTCAGCAGCTCCAGCATCGACGGGCGGTATTTCGCCATGAGTTCTTCGCGCACGCTGAGCTTGCCGGAATCCATCAGTTCGCGCAGGTTGGCGGCCATGCCTTTGCCGATGCCGGGGATCTCCAACAGCTTTTTCTGGTCGGGAATCAGGTCCCAGATGGGTGCCGGAAGTCCGTCCACGGATTCGGCGGCACGGCGGTACGACCGGATGCGGAAGGGATCGGCCGCGTCGATCTCCATCAGGTCGGCAGTCTCGTAGAGCAGTCCGGCGATGGTCTTGTTGTCGAGCGCCTTATCGAGAGGCATGTCGGAAGGATTGTACGGAGTGCCACGTGCCAAGTGCAAAGTGCCAAGTGTTCACCGGTGAATGGACCTGAGCACTTGCTACCGAGCACTCAGCACTACAAAACAAACACCCAGCCTCGCGACTGGGTCAAAAATCGTGAGCATTCCAGCTTCCGGTCCGGTTACGCGGACAGTTTCACGACGTTTTCTGCCTGCGGCCCCTTCTGACCCTGAACAATATCGAATTCGACGTCATCTCCCTCTTGCAGGCTCTTGTAGCCCTCCGAAGTAATGGCGCTGTAGTGGACGAACACATCGGGGCCATCTTCGCGCCCGATGAAACCGAATCCTTTTGCGTTGTTGAACCACTTGATCTTGCCTTTTATGCGAGACACTTGCTCTTCCTCCGCGCTTTGAACCGTTACAGCGCCCCACGCGCATCTCAATGCCATATGGATGTTGTCATGTCAGGAAACATCAAAAGGCACCGAAACCCGCATCTTTTTCGTATTTTGGAGAGTAGCGCGGAATAACGCAAGTGACAAGTAACTCGTCAGTACTGCGTAGAAGTTACCCTTTTGATAACCTCGCACAACGATGTATCGGAAGTCAGTCGCCGGCCTGCCGGTCCAGCCAGAGAATCGAAGCGATCGTCTTGGCGTCCCGGAAGCCGCCGCGCATGGCCATCTTTGCCGCTTGTGACAGCGGGAAAAAGCGGATAGCGATGTTCTCGTCCTCTTCGGGGGATGCCTTGCCTCGATTCAGCCCGGTCGCCAGGTACACCGACATGGTTTCGTCGAGAAATCCCGGGCTCACCCAGAAGAACAATGCCCGTTTCCAGCGCTGCGCGGTATAGCCGGTTTCCTCGTTCAACTCGCGCTTGGCAGCCGTGAGCGCGTTTTCTCCTTCGTCAATCCGTCCGGCAGGAAGTTCCCACAGATAGGATTCCACCGCGTGACGGTACTGGCGCGCCAGCAATACCCGCGGTTCCTTCCCGGAATCGTCCACCGCCATGATGACTACGGACCCCTGGTGGCGCACCACGTCGCGCCGCGAGGTGATTCCTCCCGGCTCCCGCACCTGGTCGCTGGTCACATAAAACACCGGTCCCCGAAACACCACTCTGCTGGACACCACCTTGGCCTTTGCTTTCGTCTTCGACATGGCTCCCACTATAGCAAGGGCCATCCGATCGCCCGATTTGTTATGCTGCCTGGGTTCATGCCCAAGCCTTGCATATCGATAGTCGGCCCCGGACGGCTAGGCACGTCTCTGGCTCGCGCCTTGAGCGGTGCCGGGTATCGGATTGCGGAAATCGTGTATCGTCCCGGGCCGTCGGCACGAGCTGCCCGCGCACTGGCGAAGGAACTGCACGCGGAGCCGCTGGTTTACCCTGAACAATTTGCCCCGGTAGTTTTCCTGTGCGTGGGAGACTCACAGCTTGGCGCAGTCTCGCAGGAGCTCGCGAATTGGCCGTGGAAAGGCCGGGTGGCGCTGCACACTTCCGGCGCGCTCAGCAGCGACATCCTCGCCCTTCTGCGCGAAAAGGGAGCGGCGGTTGCCAGCGTGCATCCGATGATGACGTTTGTACGGGGAGCCACGACTCCGCTGAGGGGAGTGTCGTTTGCGCTGGAAGGCGACAGCAAGGCACTGCGGGTTGCGCGCGCGATCGTCCGCCATCTAGGAGGAAAATCATTCGTGCTGAAGCAGTCGGCCAAGCCGCTCTATCACGCCTTTGGGGCCTTTACTTCACCGCTGTTGATCGCCACGCTCGCCGCCGGCGAGCGTGTGGCCCGCAAAGCAGGCTTGAGCGAAAGGCAGGCCCGCGCCGCCATGCGCCCGATTGTCGAGCAGACACTGAAGAATTACCTGGAGCAGGGAACTGCGGGCGCATTCAGCGGACCTCTGGTTCGCGGCGATGTGGCCACCATCCGCAAGCATCTCGACGCGCTGCGCGCGCTCCCCGAGGTACGCGCCGCCTACATTGCGCTGGTGCGTTGCGCGCTGGGCACGCTGCCGGTCAAGAACGCCGGCGCCGTCGCGGCATTGCTGCCGCGCATCGCCGCACCGTAACTCGAAAACGGTCAGGCTTTGCGCTTCGCGCCCAGCAGGTGGCCCATCTTTTCCTTCTTCGTCTTCAGGTAGTGCGCCGAGTACGCCGACGCCGGCTCCACTTCACAGGGCACGCGCTCGCTCACTTCGATGCCGGCCTGCTGCACCGCCGCCACTTTCTCGGGATTATTCGAAAGCAAGCGGACCTGGGTCAGGTCCAGCGCCTTCAACACCTCGACCGCCAGGCTGTAAAAACGCATGTCGGCCTTGAAGCCGAGCCGCTCATTGGCTTCGACCGTGTCCAGCCCGTTGTCCTGCAGTTCGTATGCTTGCAGCTTCGCCATCAGCCCGATGCCGCGCCCTTCCTGCTGTTCATAGACGAGCACGCCGGCGCCCGCCTTGGCGATCATCGCCAGTGCCATCTCGAGCTGCTGGCGGCAGTCGCAGCGCAGCGATCCGAACACGTCCCCGGTCAGGCATTGGGAATGAATTCGCACCAGCGGCGGTTTGCCGTGGATGTCGCCCATGACCAGCGCCACGGCTGTCTCTCTGCGCCGGTCGCCTTCGCCGATCGGGAAATGGCCCTCGAATCCGAGAATGCGGAACTGGCCCCAGCGCGTTGGAAAATCCGCTTCCGCCAGCTTGCGCACAGGTTGAGAAGGAGTCACCACTTCATTATATTCGCGCCCCCGCCGCTTGCCGGCGCGGATGCGCGTCACACCGCATTGTGACGTCGGGCGCCCCGGATTTCTCCGTTTTTGCGATGGGTGGGATACGCGCCGCGTTTTGCGCTGTGCGGGACGCACTGCTAAAATGAAATCATCTCGTGGGCCTGTAGCTCAGCATGGGAGAGCGCATCGTTCGCAACGATGAGGTCGCCAGTTCGATCCTGGCCAGGTCCACCATTTCCTTCCCGTGAAAAAAATCCGCGACGCTGAGTTCCTGTATCAGCCCCCCCCCGCGACCTCAGACAATGCTTCGGCCGCGATCTGTGGGCGAACAAACGGCGCAAACTTACGATAAGTGCTGTGATCGCCATTCATCGGCAGCCCCCTTGGTGGATCAGGTCTTTCACGCTAGAATGCAACACCTTCCATCAAGGGTGAAAAATGGCTCTGGTTGCGGGAACTCGCCTGGGTCCGTATGAGA
>Ga0208355_1000585_pt1 | contig 16633 bp, 12 predicted proteins | sample NGESurdeep072012_6_FD_184458 | JGI IMG/M metagenome (GOLD analysis project Ga0208355, IMG submission 184458) | Arctic peat soil microbial communities from Barrow, Alaska - NGEE Surface sample 210-3 deep-072012 (SPAdes) | ecosystem: Environmental > Terrestrial > Soil > Wetlands > Peat ... | reverse complement strand
TGGGCCTGGCGCTTCGGCCCGGCGGGTTCATCTTCGCCACCGTCCACCGCGCTGAGAACCGCGATCCCGCGGCGATGGCCGCCTGGACCGACATCCTGGGCGCCGCGTCCCGATCCGATCGCCCGGTCGTGCTGGCCCTCCACCCGGGCACCGCGGCCGCCCTGGACGACGCCGGGATCCGCCTCCCGGCGAGAGTCCGCGCGGTGGCGCCGCAGGGCTACCGCACGACGCTCGCGCTGCAGCTCCACGCCGCGGCCGTGCTGACTGATTCGGGCGGCGTCCAGCGCGAGGCCGCCTGGCTGGGCACGCCGTGCCTCGTGCTGCGCGACAGCACCGAATGGGTGGAGGCGGTCGCCGGATCCGGCGGTCGGATGGTCCTCGTCGGGCGCGACCGGGCCCGGGCCGCCGTCGAGCTGGCGCGGGTCGCGCCGCCCGCGACCGCCGAGGATGAGGCGCGGGCCCGGGCAGCATCCCTGCGCCTGGAGCCCGCGGGGGCCGCCCAGGCGATCGCCGCCGCGCTTGCCGACGCGGTGCCGGCGCCCGCGGGAGGCAGCGCTCGGTGAGGGTCGTCATGTACGTCCTCAACGACGTCACCCGGGACTCGCGCGTCCTGCGTGAAGCTGGCACCCTCGCGGCCGCCGGCCACCGGGTCACCATCATGGGGACCGCACGCTCGCCGGATGAGCAGGACGGCAGCCGCGAAGAGCGCGACGGGTTCGAGATCGTGCGGGTCGGGATCCCGCGGGACCGAGCCCTGCGGCGCTTCGTCCGGATGCCCTGGCGCAGCGTGCGGGATGCCGCCGGGCAGATCCGCGACGCGCTGCGCGCCCGGCCGCCCCGGCTCGGGCGCGCCACGATCCTCGTCCTGGGGATCGTCGTGAGCCTGCCCTGGGTCCTGCTGCGGGCCGCCTGGGTGGCCGTCGTGAACCGGGCCCTGCGTCGCCCGGTGAGCATCGGCGGCCTGGACTACATCACCGCATGGCGCGGAGAAACCCTGGGCTGGGGGCGACGGGCCCTCGCCCACGCGCCGGTCGCCGAGGTCCACCACGCCCACGACATGGAGGCGCTCCCGACCGCGGCGCGCGGCGCCCGCCGCGACGGCGCCCGCCTCGTCTACGACAGCCACGAGATCTTCGGAACGTGGGGCGCCACGCTCGCGCAGCCACGCTGGCTGCGTTGGGCGATGATCCGCTGGGAGCGCCGCCTCGCACGACGCGCCGTTGCGGTGGTCACGATCAACGAATCGATCGCCGCCGAGTTGCGCCGGCGTCTCGGCGTCCGGCGTGTCGTCGTGGTCCACAACTGTCCGGCCCGCTGGACGCCGCCACCGGTCCCCGAGGACCGGATTCGCGTCGCGGTGAACATCCCTGCCGATGAGCCCGTCGTCCTCTGCCATGGAGGCTTCCAGGCAGGCCGGGGCCTGGACGAGACGGCGGCGGCGATGCTGCAGCCGGGTCTCGAGCGCGCGCGCCTCGTGTTCCTGGGGTACCGGGGCCACGTGATCGACCCGATCCTGGCGGACGGAAGGCTCAAAGGCCGTGCCCACTACGTGCCGGCGGTCGAGCCGGCGGAAGTCGTGCCCTGGGTCGCCGGCGCGGACGTCGACGTGATGGCGATCCTGCCCGTCGACCGCAACAGCGTCCTGAGCACCCCCAACAAGCTCTTCGAGAGCCTGGCCGCTGGCGTCCCCGTCGTGACGAGTGACCTTCCAGAGCGGCGACGGATCGTCCTGGACGACGCCGATGGACCCCTGGGGGCGGTCTGCGATCCAGCCAACCCCGCATCGATCGCGACCGCGATCCGGTGGGTCCTGGACCAGCCGCCCGAGGAGCGCCTGGCGCTCCGGGCACGTTGCCTCCGCGCCGCCCACGAGCGCTGGAACTGGGAGACCGAGTCAGCCCGGCTCGTCGCCCTCTACGCGGAGCTGTCGGCCGAACGCTGAGGCTCCGCACCCGCGGCGGGCTCCGACGTACCGTCGGTGTCGCCTGTCGCGACGGTGCTAGCGTCCGCCAGGGGCCAGCGCGCATCGCCCAGCCAGCGAAGCGCACCCGGGGCGAGCATCGCGCGTCCTGCGCCGACCGCGGGAAGCGACGCGACGATGTCGATCCCGCCGAGGCAGGCCAGCAGGGCCGGCTCGTCGGGCCGACCTCCGGCCGCATTCACCCGCGCGATTCCGGCCGCCACCGCCGACTCGAGCGCCGGCCGCACCGCGAGCTCGAGACGCCGGCGCCCGCGCCGGCGCCGCAGCCAGGCGAGCGGCGAGCGGACCAGGCTGCGCAGCCCGCCGCCACCGCGACCGCTCCAGGCGAGGAGCGCGGCGACCTCGGGTTCGAGCCGCGGGTCCAGCGCCACGGTCTCGCGGACGCCCGCCACCTCGCCGCCTCGCGTGATGACGACCAGGTCGCGCAGCAGCCAGGCCGGGCAGGCCGGCAGTACCCGGTCGAGCGCGGGTCGGTCGAAGGCGACGAGCACGGCCGGTGACGGCACCCGGGGCGCCCGCACGAGCGGCGATGCCACCGCGTCCGCCGTTCCCGGCGCGACCGCGCGACCGCGCGAGCCCGCAGCGGCCGCCTCGTGGAGCACCTCGTCGTACAGGTCGGCGATCCGGCCCGCCACCGCCGGGGCGCCGTAGCGCGACTCGGCGTGCGCGCGGAGCCGCGCCGGGTCGAAGGACTGCCGGCGGGCCAGGGTCGCGAGGATGGCGTCGGCGAGCGCCGCCGGGTCGCTGTGCGGAACCAACGCGCCGAGCGCCCCCGGGTCCGGCCCGAGCACCTCGGTCACGCCTCCTGAGTCCGTCGCGACCACGGGCATCCCGCTCGCGAGCGCCTCCACCGCGACGATCCCGAAGGTCTCGCGCGTGCCCGGGTGGACGAAGAGGCCAGCGCGGGCCATCGCCGCGGCCACGCCCGCGCGGTCGGCCGGCGGATCGAAGCGCACCGCGTCGGCGATCCCGAGCTCGGCGGCCAGCTGGTGCCAGCCCGCCTCCTCCTCCCCGGTCGTGGACCGCCCGACGAGCCGCAGCACGGTCCCGGGCCGGGCAGCCCGGACGCGGGCGAACGCCCGCAGCAGCGTCCCGGTCCCCTTGACCTCACGGCGATAGCCGACCCACAGGAGCTCGTCGGGATCGCGGTCGTCGGGCCCCTGGAGCGGGAAGGCCGCCACGTCCACGGTGTTGGGGATGACGACCAGCTTCGGCGCGGCGTGCGGCATCTCCGCGCGGATCTGGGCGGCGAGCGCGGAGCCGACGGCGACGACGCGGGCGGCAGACCGGACCGCTTCCGCGTAGCGGGCCCGGTGGGCCGGGTTGGCGAAGATCCGCGCCAGGAATGTGGCGTGCTCCGTGAGGACGAGCGGGACCCCGATCCGCGCGGCGACCCGCGCCGCCGCCGCGCCCTCCGGGTAACCGACGTGCGCATGGATCAGGTCGACATGGCGTCCCGCACCGTCGACCAGCGCCTGGAGCGCTCGCTCGCGGTGGATCGCCTCGTTGTCCCGGCCTGCGCCAGCCGACCGCCCCGCGGCCGCTCCCAGGTGGACGACCGGCACGCGGGAAGGGCCGAATGCGCCCTCCGGGAAGATGGCTCGACCCTCGGCGGCCGCCATCCGGACTGCGGCCGGCCAGGCGTCAGCGGCGCGTGTCCGAAGCGACAGGTCGCCGTGGAGCCAGAATGGCTCGAAGCTGGCCGCCCACGGGCGGACGCGTCCCGTGGCGGCGAGGGCGGCGGCCTGGTCGGCGACGAAGCGGCCGGCGATCGGGTCGTCGGCGGACGGGTACCAACCGACCACGAGGACGTCAAGCGGCTCCGTCATCGGGCCGGCCGCCTCGTGCGGGCGTCGAGCACCACGCGAGGGTTCAGCTGCGCCCGCCGGCGGGCCGACCGACGGCCGTCACCGGAAGCCGGACCCGTCCAGCGGCGGGAGCGGATCCGGGCTGCCGCCCGTCCGCCGCATCGCCGAGCGCTCTTCGTGGAGCGCGACGACGGTGGTCGGATCGCCGGCCGCGACCGCGTTACCGCGCTCCAGCAGGATGGCCCGGTTGCAGAAATCCAGGACCCAGCTCATGTCGTGGGTGACCAGGACGATCGCCTTGGCCGCGCCCATCAACTCGACGACACGCTGCCTGCTCTTGGCCTTGAACGTCGCGTCACCGGTCCCGATCACCTCGTCGAGAAGGAGGACGTCGGGCTGGACGGCGGTCGCGATGCTGAAGCCGAGGCGCGCGTTCATCCCGGCGCTGTAGGTCTTGATCGGGGCGTCGATGAACTGGCCCAGGTCCGCGAACTCGATGATCTCGCCCATCCGGCCCTGCATCTCGCCGTGGTCCATGCCCATGAATGCGCCGGCCAGGAGGATGTTGTCGCGGCCGCTCAGGTCCGTGTCGAAGCCCGCTCCCAGGGTGAGCAGGCTCGAGATCCGGCCATTGACGGCGATCACGCCCTCCGAGGGCTCCAGGATGCCGGCGAGGACCTGGAGGAGGGTGCTCTTGCCGGCCCCGTTCGGCCCGATGACCGCCAGCGACTCCCCGTGGTCCACATGGAACGTGACGTCCCGGAGCGCCCAGAAATGGGTGGGCCCGCGGCGCCGGCGAGCCAGGTTCCGGAACGTGACGTTGACCGTGTTCCGGCGTGTCAGGCGGAGGTTGTAGCGGATCCCCAGGGTCCGGACGTCGATGGCGGGCGGCATCACAGGATCTTGGCGAAGCTCGGCTCGAGGCGCCGGAACACGAGCACGGAGACGACCAGCAGGACGAGAGACTCAAGGACCACGAGCCCGAGCAGGTTCCAGGTGGGCGCCTGGCCGTAGTAGATGAGGTTCCGGTAGGACTCGAAGATCGCCGCGAAGGGGTTCAGCTCGTAGATGGAGAAGAGGGACGGATGCTCGCTGGCGAGCTTGTCGAGCTGGTCCGTTCCGTAGAGCGCGGGCGAGAGGTAGAACCACAGCCGCAGGAGGTGGCCGGCCAGGTTCCCGATGTCCCGGTAGAAGACGGTCAGGGCCGAGACGATGATCGCGAGCGCCAGCGTGAGGACGAGCTGGACGGCGGCGACGATCGGCAAAGCGAGAAGCCAGACCGACACGTGGCTCGGGTAGAAGAAGACGAGCATCGCCAGGAGCGGCACCAGCCCGAAGATGAAGCTCACGACGCCGCCGGCGGTGATCGCGATCGGAAGGACGATCTTCGGGAAGTTGACCTGCTTGATGATCAGCTCGCGCGTCGTGATGCCGGTGACCGCCGCGCCGATCGTGCTGGAGAACCACTTCCAGGGAAGGATCGCGCAGAAGATGAAGAGCGGGTACGCCTCGCGGTTGGATCGCAGGATGATGGCGATGAGGATGACGTAGACCAGCATCGTCAGCAGCGGGTCCAGGATCCACCAGACATTCCCGAGGAGCGTGTCGGCGCCGTGCTTCTTGAGGTCGGCCCGGACCAGGTACTGGATCAGCCGTCGGCGCGACAGCACGTCGCGGACGGTTCCTTTGAGGGTTGCAAGCGGGCCGGGGCGCGCCATTCGGTACGTCGCCCGGACCGCGTCGGTCTGGGAGGCCATGCGGCCGAAACGTTATCACGGGCCGGCCGTCCGTATACTCACGCCGTGGCACCCGTCTCCGCTATGCCGTGGATCGTCCTGTGCGAGACGGAGCGATCCCGCTGGGGCGGCGACCTGCGCCGCCGCCACGTGTTCGCCGTCCTGGCCGAGCGGACCGCTGCGACGAGCGTCCAGGGCTGGACCCGGAATGCGCTCGCCGGAGGCCTGCGGCGGACGGTGGGCTTCCCGTATCCGCTGCGGCCGCCATGGCGGCCGCGACCCCTCGTCGCCTCCTCGGAGTTCCTGACCCCGGGCGGGGTGGGGCTCCTCCGGCGGCACGCGACCGGCGCAGCGCTTGACGTCCACGATCACCCGGTCATCCAGGCCGAGGCGCTTGGCCATCCGCACGCCCCGCAGGCCGCCGCGGCCCTGGCCGACCGTGTCGCCCGCAACCTCGAGGCCTTCCGGGTGCTCGTCGTCCCGTCCGCATCGTTCGCCGACCTCGCGCGCATCGATCCGGCCCGTCGGCTGGTCGCGCCGAACGGGACCGACACGCAGCGCGTGACGCCGCGCCCCTTCCCCGAGCGGCCGGCGATCGGCTTCGTCTCCGGCGCGGCGCCCGGGCGCGGCATCGAGCTGCTCGTGGAGGCGGCCCGCAGTCTGCGCGCGGAGCTCCCCGACCTCCGGTTGTTCCTCTGGCTCGCCGCGGGCAGCCCGGAGGGCGAGGCCTACGTGGCCGAGCTTCGGGCCGCCTGCGGCGACGCGGCGTGGATCGAGATCGGCGCCGCGCCGTACGAGCGCCTCGCGGACGAGCTGGGCCGCGCCACGGTCCTGGTCGTCCCGCACCCCGCGAACCCATACTTCGACGTCGCGGTACCGGTGAAGCTCCTGGATTCCATGGCGTCGGGCCGTCCGGTCGTGATCACGCCACGCACGGAGACCCGCCGGATCGTGGAGGCGTGCGACGCGGGCCTGGTCGCAGGGGGCGACTCGGCCGACGAGCTCGCGGAGGCAATCCGGATGCTGCTCCTCGACGGCGCCCTGGCGGCGAGGCTGGGTGCGAACGGACGGGTGGCGGCGGAGCGCACGTACGACTGGCGGGTCATCGCGAGCTCCGTGGCCGAGGGCGTCCTCGAGCGGGTCCCGGGCGGTGTGGGCGGGGCCGCATGAGCCGCGTCGTCATGTTCGTCCTCAACGACTGCCGCACCGACGCGCGTGTGCTCCGCGAGGCGGCGACGCTCGCCGCGGCCGGGCACGCGGTGACGGTCGTCGCGCGCACCACGGACCCGTACGCCACGCGTGGCGACGAGGAGTCCCGCGACGGGTTCAGGATCGTCCGGGTCCCCGTTGCCGCTGGCATCCTCCGCTGGCTCCTCCTGGGCCGCCGGCCGCGAACGGCCCTCCACGAGGCTTTCGCCGCGTTCGGTGCCGCCCTCCGGCAGCCGCCGCGCGGGTGGGTTGCCGCGGCGGGCGCCGTCCTCGTCGCCATCCCGCTGGCAGTCCCGGCGGCGTTGGCGGCCACCGCGTTCCTGGTCCTGCAGCGCCTCACGCGGACCCTCCGGCCCCTCCGCACGGCCTGGAGCGGGCTCGAGTGGCGGCTCCAGTGGCGGTTCGGCGTGATGCCGTGGACGGCCGAAGCGCTGGCGGCCGCGCCGCCCGGCGATGTCTTCCACGCGCACGACCTGCGCGCCCTCCCCGCAGCGGTCGCCGCACGGGCGCGCGACCGCGGTGTCGTTGTCTACGACAGCCACGAGATCTTCGTGGAGGCCGGCGCCAATGCCGAGCGGCCGGCGTGGGCGAAACGCGGCCTGCGCCGGCGCGAGCGCTCGCTCGCCCAGGGGGCCGCCGCGCTCGTCACGGTCAACGACCAGCTCGCCGCGAACCTCGGCCGCGTGCTGGGCATCGGCCGCGTCGTTGTGGTCCGCAACTGCCCGCCCCGCTGGACGCCCCCCGCGACCCGCCCGCAACTGCTCCGGGCGGCCACCGGGGTTGGGGCGGAAGAGCCGGTGGTCCTGTACCACGGTGCGCTCGCCCCGCACCGTGGAATCGAGCAGCTGGCGGCCGCCCTGCGCGAGCCCGATCTCGTCGGCGTGCATCTTGTCGTCCTGGGAATGGGGCCGATGCGTGGCACGGTCGCCGCGATGGCCTCCGATCCCACCCTCGGCGGACGTCTCCATCTCGTGGACGCCGTCCCGCCGTTCGAGCTCCCGGCCTGGATCGCCGGGGCGGATGTTGGCGCGATGCCGATCCAGCCCTCGACGCTCAACCATCGGCTCTCGACGCCGAACAAGCTGTTCGAGTGCCTCGGCGCGGGCGTGCCGGTCGTCGCCAGCGACTTCGCCGCGATGCGTGGGATCGTCATGGGCGACCCGGATGGTCCCCTCGGCGCCGTCTGCGACCCGGCCGATCCACGGGCGATCGCCGCCGCGATCCGCGGCGTTCTCACGCTGGCCCCCGCCGCCCGGGCGGACCTGCGGGCCCGCTGCCTCCGCGCGGCGCATGCCCGCTATGTTTGGGAGCAGGACGCCGCCGTCCTCCTCGAGCTGTACGCCTCGCTCGAACATCCCGGCGGGCCGGTCGCCGCCGCCGGATGAACGGCCCGCGCCGCGCGCAGCGCCTCGCGATCGTTGTCCCCACGACGGGCGAGCACGACTCGCGGACGCGTCGGATCGCCGCGAGCGTGGCCGCGCGAGGCCACGCGGTGACGGTCCTGTCCCGGGCCGGCGCGGGCCTGCCGGCGGCCGAGGAGCTCGACGGCTACCGGATCCTTCGGGTCGGCCGCGCCGCCGAGCGGAGGCTCCCGGGACCCGTTCGGGTCCTCGACCGGGCTCTGGCGACGCGCGGTCACGCGCGGGCCGCGCGGGCCGTCGACGCCGGCGCCGACCTGTATCACGCCATGGCGTACATGGGCCTTCCCGTGGCCCTCGACCTGGCGGGGCGGGCCGGAGCGCCGGCGATCTACGACGCGCGAGACCTGTACGCGGATGCGCGGTCGATGGCCCGGTTGCCCGGCCTGGCGCGGCGGGTCGCGCTGGCCCGCGAGCGCGCCTGGGTGCGACGGGCGGCCGCGGTCGTCACCGTCAACGCGGCGCTCGCCGACGTCCTCGCGAGTCGCCTCGGCGTCGCGCGGCCGGTCGTCGTGATGAACTGCCCGCCGCGCTGGACTCCGCCCGAACCGCCGGAGCGGCGCTTCCACGCCCGGCTCTCGCTGTCCCCGGGTGCCCGCGTCGTCCTCTATCACGGCGGCCTCGTGGCCGACCGCGGGATCGAGGTCCTCCTCGCCGCGGCGCCCGCCCTGCCGCATGACGCGGTGGTCGTGTTGATGGGCTTTGGACCGCTGCGCGATTCGTTCGCCAGGCGGGCGGCGGAGCCTGGCCTGGCGGGCCGCGTCCACGTCCTGCCCGCCGTCGCGCCGCGCGACGTGCTCGCCTGGGTGGCCTCCGCGGACGTCGCGGTGATGGTGAACCAGCCGGCGACGCTGAACGAGCGGCTCTCGACGCCCAACAAGCTCTTCGAGGCCCTCGCGGCCGGCGTCCCCGTGGTCTCGAGCGACTTCGTGGAACGGCGGCGGATCGTGGTCGACGACCCGGACGGCCCGCTGGGTCGCGTGTGCGACCCGACCGATCCCGCCGCGGTCGCGGCCGCGGTCCGCGACCTGCTTGCCCTCGACGAACCGGGACGGGCGGGCCTGCGTGCCCGGATCCTCTGTGCCGCCCATGAGCGGTACGCGTGGGAGGCGCAGCTCGAGGTGCTGCTGGCACTGTACGGGCGTGTCACCGGCGCGGCCTGGTGAGTCCGGACGCCCGGGCCCGATGCTAGAGTCCCACCGTGTGTGACCGGGGACCCGGATGACGGCTCGGCTCGACGTGCTCGTCGTCTCCAGCTGGTATCCGGCCGTGGATTCCCCGTCGGCCGGGCGATTCGTCGCCGACCAGGTGGGCGCCCTCGAGGAGTCGGGCCGCGTGTCGCCCTGGGTTGCCTCGTTCGATCCAGCGCAGCGCCTGGGGAGCGTGCGCCTGCGGCGGCGCGAGGCCGATGCACTCGGGCGGATCGCCGACGCCGGCGCGGCCGCCTTCGACCCGTTCACGCGGGGGACGGCCGGGATCCCCGCCGTGCCAACCGCCCGGCTCGCGGTGGCAGGCGCGATGCGCGGGAGCCCGCCCGCCGAACCCGTCGCGGAGCGCACGGCCGCGCTGCGACGCTCTCTCGGCGATCGACCCTCCCCTCCATGGCGCATCGTCCATGCCCATACGGGCGTGCCCGACGGGGCAGCCGCCGCGGTGCTGGCGGGCCGCCTGGGACTCCCCCTCGTCATCACGGAGCACGCCAGCTACGTGGAGCGCCTCCTCGCGGAGCCCATCACGCGGCGGGCCTATCTGGAAGCCGTCGCGGCCGCGCGGCGGGTGATCGCCGTGAGTCGTGCCCTCGCGGAGGAGCTGCGGACGGCCGTTCCGGGGATCGGCGAGCGGCTCGTGGTGATCCCGAACGTCGTCGCCGTCGACGCGCTCGCAGGTCCGCCTCCCTCGGGCCGCCGGAGCGAGGAGCTCGTGTTCGTCGGCAGCCTGCGTCCGAGCAAGGGGATCGGCGTCCTGCTCGCGGCAGTCGCCCGCGCCCGCGCGGAACGCCCGGGGATCACGCTGCGGCTCGTGGGCGGCGCGCCCGACCCGGCCACCGCCGGACGCTGGCGGTCGGAGGCGGCCCGCATGGGGATCGCCGACGCCGTCGCATTCGAGGGCGAGGCGGACCGGGCTGGCGTCGCCGCGGCGCTGGCCCGCGCCAGCGTCTTCGTCCACCCGAGCCCGCGCGAGACGTTCGGCGTCGCGGCCGCGGAAGCGCTCGCGGCCGGGCTTCCGGTCGTGGCCTGCGACTCCGGGGGCGTGACCGAGATCCTGGGGCCCGAGCCGGATCGGCTCGGCGCGCTCGTGCCGGCCGGTGACGCGGCCGCACTCGCGTGGGCCATCGTTCGCACCCTCGACCGCCGCGATACCTACGACCCGGCGATGCTCCGGTCCAGCGTGTTCGAGCGGTTCGGCGCGGCCGTGGTCGCGGCCCGGATCGCCGCCCTGTACGACGAGGTCCTGGCGGAAGCCGGCGCGGGTTCCCCTCCCCGTCCTCCTGATGCGCCGAGCGGGGAGGCGGCGCGCGAGCAGCGCGGCGTGGGCAGGTCGCCGTTGTTCGTCGTGGCCCTCGACCCCGATCGAGCGGCGGCCGTGCTCGGCGAGCTGCCCCCCGACGGCCGGGCGCGGATCCACCTCGTGACCGCCGAGGGTGCCGCGGCCATGCCGGGCGGGCTCGCTTCGGTCCGCAGGATCGCGCTGGGCGACCGGTTCGACGCCCGGCGTCGCCTCGGCGACTCCCTCGGGGTCGGGCATGTCGTGCCGGCCCGCCTTGCGCGCGCCGGCCTCCCGCTCGCCCGCGAGCTGGCCTGGCGGCTGCCCTGGCGCGAGCGGCAGCTCGTCGCGCGTGCCACGGCGGGCGTGGAGTCCGCGCGGACCGACCTCCCGGCGGGCGCCGCGCTTGTCTGCCTCGACGGCCTGGACTATCTCGCGGCGCTGCCCGCGGTCGTCGGCGGCCTCGTCCCCGCGCCCGGCGGGGCGCGATGGCTCGCCGATCACCTCGGCGGACCCGGCGGCACGCCGGCGGAGGAGAACGCATGACCCGCCGCCCCGCGCCGCCCGCCCGTGCCGGCGCCCGGCCGGTCTGCATGATCACGCACTCCTACTACGAGGAAGACCCGCGCGTCCGCCGGGAGGCGGAGGCCGTCGCCGCGAGCGGCCGCCCCGTCGACGTCCTGGCGCTCCGGCGGCCGGGTGACCGACCCCGAGAGACGATCGACGGTGTCGAGGTGCGGCGTCTCGACGTCCAGCGCCACCAGGGCGCCTCGCTCGGCGCCTACCTGGCCGAATACCTGGGCTTCTTCGCCCGGGCGACGCTCGCCGCCACTGCCGACCACCGCCGCCGACGCTACGCCCTGGTCCAGGTTCACACGCTCCCGGACTTTCTCGCCTACGCGGCGCTGCCCCTCCGCCTGGTCGGGGTGCCCATCCTCCTCGACCTCCACGAGGCCATGCCCGAGTTCTTCCGGGTGCGCTTCCCGCGGGCCGCCGGCCCGCTCGCGTCCCGGGCGCTCGAGCTCCAGGAGTCAGCGTCGCTCGCGATCGCCGATGCTGTCATCACCGTCAACGATGCCCTCGGCGAGCGCCTGGTCCGGCGCGGCGTGCCGCCGGCGAAGCTCACGATCGTGCGCAACAGTCCGGCGCTCGCCCGGTTCGACCCGGGGGCGCACCCGGCCCGGCCCTTCATGGCCGATGGGACGCTCCGGCTCGTCTATGCGGGTGCGCTGAGCCCCACCTACGAGCTCGACGTCGCGCTTCGCGCGCTCGTGGCCCTTCGCGTTCGTCGCCCCGGGCTCGCCGTGAGGCTCGACCTCTACGGCCGCGATTTCGACGAAGTTCCGCTCGTCGAGCTCGCCCGCGACCTCGGCCTCGCCGAGGCGGTTCGCTTCCACGGGCGGATCCCGGTCGAGGCGGTGCCCGCCGCGCTCGCCGCCGCCGACGTCGGGCTGGCGCCCACCCGTCGCAACCCGTTCACGGACTATTCGCTCTCGACGAAGATCCACGAGTACCTCGCGATGGCCAAGCCCGTGGTCGCGACGCGCCTGCCGATGGTCGAGCGGACCTTCGCGGGCGGAGAGGTCGCCACGTACACGGCCGGCGACCCGGACGACCTGGCGGGCGCGGTGCTTTCCCTCGTGGACGAGCCGACGGCGCGGGAAGCACGGGTGGCTCGTGGCCTCGTTCGCGTTCGAGAGCTCGCCTGGGAGCGGGAGTCGGTCGCCTACCTGGCGCTCGTCGAGAGCCTCGCCGGACGCCGCGAGTGGGCGCAGCCGGCAGGGTGACGGGCTCCGAGCGCGCCCGGCGCGGCGGGCAGTTGCGTCCGGTGCGGTACGATGCCGCCGACCCCAAGCCGCGCGCGGCCGCGCGTCGCGCGCCAAACCTGTGAGCACCAACCACCCATGACATTCCGCGCCCGCCCCACCACGAAGCCGACCACGCGCCGCCGCAGCAGCCACGAGTCCGACGCCCGTCGGAACCTCTACTTCAACCTCGGCTTCGGCCTGATCGTGGCCGTCGCCGTCCTGCTCCTCGTTGGAGCCGGGGCGGCCACCTGGATCGGCGAGCACCTGGCACCGGTCGCGAAGGTGAACGGCGCCTCGATCACCAAGGACCAGCTCCAGGAGCGGGTCAAGATCGAGACGTTCCGGCTCGACGACGCCGAGTCGCGCACCCGCGAGAGCGTGAAGGCGGGTCACATGTCGGCCGCGAAGGGCCAGCAGGTGATCGACTACATCTCCCAGCAGAAGCAGCAGGTCGCCAGCATCGCGCTGGAGGACGAGATCGACACGGAGCTCCTCCTTCAGCAGGCCGCCAAGCGCAACGTAGCGGCCAGCGATGCCGCGGTCCAGACCCAGATCACGAAGGACGCCACCACCGCCGAGACCCGCCACGTCTTCCAGATCGCGATCGTCCCAGAGGTGAGCGCGGGTGCGTCGGCGGCAACGGACGCGCAGGTGACGGCGGCCCAGAAGGCCGACGGCTTGCTGGTCGACCTCAAGGGCGGCAAGGCGTGGGAGGATGTCGTCAAGGCGTCGGGTGACGCCTCCGCCACTGCCAGCAACGGCGACCTGCTTTTCATCGACAAGGGGAGCACCTCGCCCGACGCGGCCTTCGTGGAGGCGACCTTCGCGCTTGCCGCGCCCGGCTACACGGACGTCATCAAGGGCAGCGACGGGACGTTCCGGATCGGCCGCCTCACCGAGATCGCCCCCGAGCAGGTCGACCCGGGCTACACGAAGCGGATCACCGATGCCGGAATCAACCTGGACGCCTACAAGCGAGTGGACAGCGCCCTCGTGGTCCGCGACCTGATCCAGGCCCAGGTGCTGACCGAGGTCGTGGACTCCGCCTCGCAGCAGCGCGAAGTGTCGGTCATGGTGCTGGAGAACAACAGCGGCCAGGCCGTCACCCCCGGCTCCGTCCTCGTCAAGCACATCCTCTATTCGCCGAACCACGATCCGTCCAAGGCGAGCAGCGTCAAGGCCGACGACCCGGCCTGGGCGACGGCGAAGCAGGAGGCGGTCGACGCCGTCGCGAAGCTGAAGGCGGGCACCGCCACCTTCGCGGCCCTCGCCGCGTCGGGCGACGACACCGGGTCGGCCGCCCAGAATGGGTTCCTGCCGTACTTCTCCAAGGCCGACACGTCCACGTCGCTCGACCCGGCGTTCGCGGCCGCCATCTACGCCCCCGGCCTCACGCCCGGCCAGCTGCTGGAGCCGGTCAAGTCCGCCTTCGGGTGGCACGTTATCGAGTTCGTCTCCGCGGACGTTCCCGTCGTGCGGGCCGGCCAGCTCGCCACGGCGGCGGCGAAGCCGGGCGCCGACTTCGCGAAGCTCGTGGAGGAGAACTCCATCGACCCGTCCGCCACGAAGGGCGGTTCGCTGGGCTGGATCGCGAAGTACCAGCTGGCCGCCGAACAGGAAGCCACGATCAGCAGCCTCCAGGCCGGCGAGATCAGCCTGCCGGTGGTCGCGAGCGACGGCATCCGCCTCTTCAAGGTCACGAACGTGCAGGACCGCAAGCCGGACGCGGCCCAGGCCGAGACGCTGAAGACTGACGCCTTCAACAACTGGTACCAGGGCGTGAAGGCGGACCCGAAGCAGACCACGATCGAGCGGCTGGTCACCACCTCCGCATCCCCCGGAGCCTGACGGCTCGGCGATGCTGGACGCGCTCCTCGCCGAGGCGCGCCTCCGCTGGGGGCTGGACCCGGCGGACGGGATGGCGGTGATCCCGGCGGAGCGGCTGGTCGGTCTCCCGCTGGAGCCGACGCGTCCGGTCGTGATCGTGCCGCTGGCCGCCCTCCGTGTCCCGCACCTGCCCGCACCGCCCGCACCGCTCCCCGGCCGGCACGGCCATGGCGGGGATGACCCGATCGCGGTCCTCCGGCGGCTCTACCCGGCGGACCATCTCGTCGGGCGCTTCGGGACGCCGGACGAAACGACGGTCGGGGAGCTGTCCGCGACGGACCTGGCCGGCCCGCTCTACCTGGGGCCGGTGGCGCCGGAGGCAGCATTCGCCTCGCCCTGGGGGATGCCCTGGATCTCTAGCCGGCTCCGCGCCCCGGACGGCTGCCCGTGGGACCGCGAGCAGACCCACGAATCGCTCCGCAACCACCTCCTGGAGGAGGCGTACGAGGTTTACGATGCGCTGGCGGACGGGGCCACGCCGGCGCTCGCCGGAGAGCTGGGCGACCTCTGGCTCCAGGTCGTGCTCCACGCCCAGCTCGCCGCGGAAGCGGGCATCTTCGACATCACCGACGTCCAGGCCGCGATCGCCAGCAAGATCGTCCGGCGCCATCCCCACGTCTTCGGGGACGCGGAGGCCCGGACCGCGACGGACGTGAACCGGCAGTGGGAGCGGATCAAGCAGGCGGAGCGGGCCGCCGAGGCGTCGGTCGGGGAAGGGGTGACGGCGCCGAAGAGCGCGCTCGAGGGGATCAGCCGGTCCCTCCCCGCGCTCGCCGCCAGCCAGGAGATGCAGGAGCGAGCCGCCCACCTGGGCTACGACTGGCCCAGCGTCGACGGGGTCCTGGCCAAGGTGGACGAGGAGCTCGCGGAGCTCGCCGAGGCGGCCTCGGCGGCGGCGCGCACGGAAGAGGTGGGGGACCTCCTGATGGTGCTCGTGAACCTGGCACGGCATCATGGCGTCGACGCGGAGACGGCGCTCCGAGGCGCGAACGGCAAGTTCCGGCGGCGTTTTGGGATCGTGGAACGCCTGGCGGCGGCGCGAAGCGTGGCGCTCAGGGACCTCTCGTTCGCGCAGCTCGACGAGCTGTGGGACCAGGCGAAGGCGGAGCTGGCCGCCGGCGACGGGCCAGGCGCGCAGGCCGGCGGCGGGGCCGATGCGCTGACAACAGGGCCGGCGACCGCCGGCGAGGAGGCTGGATCATGACGATCGGGAACCGCGCGCCAGGCGTGCGCCCTTCCGGGCGACGGCCCGACGAGATGCGCGCGGTCAGCTTCACGCTCGGGCTCCAGAAGTGGGCGGAGGGATCCTGCCGGATCCGCGTCGGGGACACGGAGGTGCTCTGCGCGGCCACGATCGAGGATCGCGTCCCGCCCCATCTCCGCGGCAAGGGCACCGGCTGGGTCACGGCGGAGTACGCGATGCTGCCCCGCGCGACCACCGAGCGGACCCAGCGGGAGTCGACGGTCGGGCGGGTCGGCGGGCGGACCCACGAGATCCAGCGCCTGATCGGGCGGTCGCTGCGCGGGGTGGTGGACCTGTCGCGGCTGGGCGAGCGGACAATCATCGTGGATTGCGACGTTCTCCAGGCGGACGGCGGCACGCGCACGGCAAGCATCACCGGCGGGTACGTCGCGCTGGCAGCAGCGCTGATCACGTTCGGGATGGAGCGCCTCCTCGTGGGCAAGGTCGCGGCCGTCAGCGTCGGGATGGTGAACGGCGCCAACGTGCTGGACCTCGATTACGCGGAGGACCACGTCGCGCAGGTCGACTTCAACGTCGTCGGGACCGACGCAGGCCGCTACGTGGAGCTCCAGGGAACCGCCGAGGGTCGCGCCTTCTCCCGCGAGGAGCTGGACGGCCTCCTCGATCTCGCCCACGTCGGGCTCGGGCGGCTCTTCGAGGCGCAGGCCGCGACGCTCGCCACCGTCAAGCGGTGATGGTGGGGGGTGGCCTCCCGTTCGCGCCTCCTCGTCGCAACTCGCTCGCGCCACAAGCTCGCCGAGCTGCGCGACCTGCTCGCGCTGCCGGACGTGGAGCTCGTGGACCTCGATGACGTCGGGATCGCCGACGAAGTCGAGGAGACGGGCGACACCTTCGCCTTCAACGCCGCCCTCAAGGCGCGCTTCTACGCCCGGCTCTCCGGCCTGCCGACCCTGGCCGACGACTCCGGTCTGGAGGTCGACGCGCTCGGCGGAGGGCCCGGCGTGCGGACGCGCCGCTATGCCGGTGAGCGGGCAACCGACGCCCAGAACAACGCGAAGATGCTGACCGCCCTCGATGGGCTGGAAGTGGCCCGGCGCG